>ERZ777305.55-NODE-55-length-162031-cov-21.117474_pt1 | contig 162031 bp, 132 predicted proteins | sample MGYA00374965_ERZ777305 | MGnify/ENA primary metagenome ERZ777305 (study PRJEB29328, sample SAMD00013331) | mouse gut metagenome | study: EMG produced TPA metagenomics assembly of the Metagenome analysis of fecal microbiota from mouse which was promoted...
GCACGACCTTGCCAAGGTCGGGGTCGCGGGTTCGAGTCCCGTTTTTCGCTCAATAAACCACTCCTCGGAATCTCGGGAGAAAAGTCACAAAAGGTTTAAAAATGTCCGGATGGCGGAATTGGTAGACGCGCTACTTTGAGGGGGTAGTGATCATTGGATCGTGTGAGTTCGAGTCTCATTTCGGACACTTGGAAAATCCGCAAGTGATTAATCACTTGCGGATTTTTCTTTTATACCATATCTAACTTTACCTCAGACGACAGCGTTATTTATCCATACCCTGTCATCTCATACGGCAATGACCGACTATACCTCCCCCCTCCGCAGCGCCGCCGACCTCGAAGACCGCGTCAGACAGATTGGCTTTCTCCCCTATTTCCGCAACCGCATCCCCGGACTCTCCGTCGAGGAGATGACCCCGTCCAACATACTCTGGGATGAGAACGGTCCCTGGGAATGGAAAGGAGACATCGCCCGTGGCATGACATCGGCATACGGTAAGCTCTTCCACGGCAAAGCCGGTTATGTGAGCCGGGAATGGCTCGCCGACTTCACTAATTACCGACGCTGGTGCGCCCCGCTCGAAAACGCCATCCCCGACTCCTTGGGAAACAATGTCGACGCGATCATACTCGACATATTGTCGCTCAACGGGCCGATGCGCTCGACCGACCTTCGCAACGCCACAGGATTCCAACGCATACCGCGCAAACAATATCTTGAGATGCAGGAAGCAGCCAAAGCGTCAGCCGATAAAGAGAAGGCCGGGAAACGCGGAAAAGCAACCTCATCAAGGAAGGATGTCGGATTTGACACACGAATGACGCGCCTGCAGATGGCCGGCCGCGTCGTGATAACAGATTTCACCCACAACATCGACCGCCACGGCAACCCCTACGGATTCGGCATCGCCTGCTACGATACCCCCGAGAACCGATTCGGCCCGGAAGTCCTCGACTGCCAGGGACGCAGTCCTATGGAATCCTTTTCAAGGATGCTCTCCCATTTACGTCAGCAACTCCCCTATATCCCAGCCAACCTTCTCTCCCCCCTGCTCGGCGTACCCCGTCACGACGGCCGTCTCCGCCTATCTTAATCCCAACCATAGGCGCGGATGTCTCCTGCCACGAAGGCTACTGTTTGTTTTTTCGTGGATTTTTAGATATTTTTGTCTGAGAGTTTGTTTAATAAGCATATCAACACGTTTCAACCATGGCAGAGACTTTCTGGACAAAACTGAAATCCCTGACGGGAAATTATTTTGCGCTGACCCCATATCTTGTGACACAGCAGGAGGCCGAGGCCTCCATTCGCGAGGGTGTGTCGTTTCGCGGCACCAACCTCATAATCCTCGTACTGGCCATTTTCATAGCATCACTCGGCTTGAACACCAACTCGACCGCCGTAATCATCGGCGCGATGTTGATATCCCCTCTCATGGGACCGATTATCGGCATCGGCCTCGGGATAGGGATAACCGATTTCGAGCTGCTCAAACGCTCTTTGCGAAACCTGGTGGTCGCAGCTTTGTTCTCGATGCTCGCCTCCTCCCTTTACTTTCTGATTTCCCCGGTGGCCGAAGGACACAGTGAATTGCTGGCACGCACCTCTCCCACCATTTATGACGTGCTTATAGGATTCTTCGGTGGAGGTGCGGGGATTGTTGCCATATGCTCGCGCAGCAAAGGAAATGTTATCCCGGGTGTGGCGATCGCGACCGCCCTCATGCCTCCGCTCTGTACCGCAGGCTATGGACTCGCCACCTTGCAGATGCATTATTTCATCGGAGCGTCATACCTCTTCATAATCAATTCGATATTCATTTGTCTGGCCACCTTCATCGGTGTGAAGCTCCTGAAATTCAAGCCGGTAGCAGCCGCCGACCCCGAACGTGTCAAACGCATACGCCGGATAACCTACACTGTCGCGCTGCTTACGCTGCTCCCAAGCATATACCTCACCTACTCGATGTTGCGTATGAACCGGTTTGAGCTGAACGCCGGGAAATTCATCGCCCATGAATGCCAGTGGCCCGACACCCATGTGCTGTCATCCTCCGAGACCTGGGGGAAAGACGGACGGCAAATCAACCTCACCCTTATCGGAAAAGCCATGCCACAGGACTCATTGATGATAGCCCTGTCGTCGCGTCTGAGGTTCTACAACCTCGAAGGAACCCGCCTGAAAATCTTCCAGGGTGACCGCCCGGTATCTGTCGACGAGGTGAAGAACGCCGCTGTCAGCGACATTTACCATATCTCACAGAACGCCATCCAGTCAAAACAATCGGAAATAGACTCATTGAGCAACATAATCGCATCAGACCGCGCATCATTCGGCGCGGCTGCCGAGATTCTTCCCGAGCTGCGGGTGGTCTTCCCGAAAGTCAATGAAATCGCGATAACCAAAGCTGTGTTCGCCGACCCGTCAGACGGTCATACCGACACCCTTAACATAGCCCTCGTCCACACCTCTACAGGCATTTCGCCCGCCGCGAAGACCGAACTGCAACGCTATCTCGAAGCCCGGCTGAAACTCTCAGAGATAAAAGTTGTCGAGATTCCGCGCATCATCCGCTGAATCAATATAAGACTAAAAAGAATCGGTGTGTCAACCAAAATGAATGTTGACACACCGATTCTTTTTTATTGTATCGAGTACGTTACTGCATGCGGATGAATGCCGGAACCCAAGCCGAAACATTCACCGACCCGTTGACAGTGCCGCCGTTGATGAGGTCTTCACCTGTGCCGCCGATAGACACCGTCTGGTTGGTCTGGGAGAAAATCACCACTACCTTGTTGCCGGTCTCGGCATCAGTCTTGGTGATTACCTCAAGGCCGTTGTTGCGCTGGTCACGGCTTACAGTTCCACGCCAGAGGGCAGGATTGGCGGCGCGGGCATTGAACACCTTGGCCACATAATCATGGAGACGCTGCTCATTGGCGTTGAACCCGTCAAGACGCCCCGAAGTACGCGCCCAGTTGTCAGGATTTCCGTTGCCTCTCTTGTCTCCGATTTCATCGCCGTAATAGGTGCAAGTCGGGCCAGAATAGCAGGCGACAGCAGCATGACGGGCCATCAGCCCCTCAACATCGCTGTTGATGTCGACAAAATCACCAACACGCGAAGTGTCATGGTTGCTCAGGAAGATTGTGGGGTTGACACCCGCGTCTCTATAACCGCGAGCTGCGGCATCCGACGACAGGAACCAACCGATTGAGCCAACACCAGCGTTGAGACCGACAAGATTGTCCTTGCCGTCAAAATCCATAACACTCTTCAGACCGTCTTGCTGGGTAACCGTGATATTTCCGGCACTTGTCCAGTCCTCACCGACCATATATCCGAGAGTACCCCATTGCTCGCCACGATTCTTACGTTCCTGGCATACAGCCTCAACTTCCTTGCGGAGGTCATTCCAGTAGTTGTGTCCTCCCTGGTAAACCTGGTAGCACTGGTCGAGACGCCAGCCGTCTACTCCACGGTTCATCCAGTAACGGATTACCTCCTTGAAATATTCGAGGGATCCGGGATAAGCGATATTTCCAGCGTCTGAGCCACGCACATTGGCAGTTCCGGCCCGGGTATCGATGGTGTGGCCCTCCGGAGAAGCAGCTGTCACACCGCCGTGATGACCAAACACACCGTCAAGTATCACATAGATGCCACGGTTGTGGGCTTCCTCAACAAGTTCATCGAACTCAGCCTCGGAGCCGAACTTCGGATCAATCTTGAAGTAGTTGGTACAGAAATATCCGGTCGCCTGTAACTTCTCGCCACCCTGCCCATTGGTTGAATCAAACACAGGGGTCATCCAGATAGCGTTCATTCCAAGTTCCTTGATATAGTCAAGCGCGTTGATGATACCTCTCAGGTTACCGTTCTTGCGATGTCCTTCCGGGCCCCACATATCGGAATAACCTGTGGCACCACCTTCGCCATGCTGGAACGAGCCAACCATGACCTGATATATCGACAATTCGCGGAAATCTCCGGTCAAGGTGGTCACCGGCTGGGAATCGTCACGGTTATAAGTGGCTGAGAAGGTAGTCTCACCCTCATCATTGGATGCGGATACCGACAGTTGGGCACTCTCGCCGTCGTTAAGATAATCGGCGACATTGAGGGTGGTGACCGAGGTCGCGGAGAGATTCAGCTGACGGCCATTGAAGCTTCCGGAAACCGATGTCGGGTCGTTGGAGAAACTGATTGAAATCACGGAACTGCCTTTCACTCGTCCTCCGGCAGGTGAAACGGTGATAGCCGGTTTCTGCGGGCCGTCGGGATTGGAATCATACCATTTCTTCTCTGAAAGGAGATACCAACCCTGCTTGCCGGGGAAATCGAGCAACATACCCGGCTGCTGATCGGCGGGATAACGCTCGCTGCCGCCATTCCCTGTGTTGAAAATCACACGGGCTGAGGCATCAGCTTCTTCAGGGAGCTGATAGTCATACCATCCATTCCCATAGTCGCTCATCTGAGTGCCGGGCCATGCGCCAGCATGCATTGTCGTCGATGTCCCCTCGGAATAGATGTAGACATAGGGAGTCTTAGACCATCCACCCTTGAAATATACGGTGCGTCCATTTGAGGCCGGTGAAATCTTTACGTTGTATGTCTTTGTGGCGTTTCCGCTGGTGACCTTGAAAGCCACATTGTTGTCACCCTTTACAAGCTGGGCCACCGAATGGTTGTTTAAGGTCGAACCGTTGACAGTGATGTCAACGGTGGCGTCTGACGCCACGGGAGCGGCAGAGAATGACGCCAAAGTGGGAAGCTGATTCTCAGCCTCCACTGTATAAACCACAGTCTCCGGAGAGAAACTTGCAACAATGTTCTGGCCGTCGACCTTTATCTCAAGCGCGTCGAGCGAAGCGTTGCCGCTGTCTGTTGTGGCGGAGGAAACAAATGCCGAACCGCCGAGAAGCACCCCCGCACAAAGCGACCTCAAGGTGCCGGATATTGAATATGAAATTTTCATCTTTGTTACTGATGTTGGATTACTTCTTGATTACCTTGATGATGACAGGAGCAGTACCCGCCATTTCGACATGCAGCAGGTACACACCGGCCGCACAGTCCGTCATATCGAGTGTGACATCATTGCTCTCGCCGCCATCCACATTCGCCACCAATTGTCCTCCCAGAGAGAAAACCTGGGCGGAGGTCACAGGAGCGGGAGCAGAGACAGTGAGCAATCCATCCGTCGGGTTAGGAGAGACGGAAACCTTCACGCCGTCTGATTCCACAACCTCTACTCCGGAAATCGTGTTGAAAAGCTCCTCGGGGAAGATATAAGGCTGACTTTCACCAAATGAACGCAGAACCGGACCTTGAGCCGCGATTGATGCTCTTACAGGTTCGACACGCCATACCCAGGCATTGTCGAAATCCCAACCTGTGATGGACTTGTAAGTGCTTTCCGATGCCAGCTCATTGGACTTCTTGGCTGTCGCATGATCGCCATGTCGAGTCCAGCTGCCATTTTCGGGTGCAATCAAATCCCATACAAAATTACCTTGGGATATATTACGTCCATTGTTGTTTCCACCAAAACGGGCGACATAATTGTTTGAGGAGGCAATCGAACCGTTGACGGCTACCGAATTGCTCACCCTTCCATAGTTAGCGCCTACCAGACCGCCGACATAATCATATCCGGCAACATCCCCCGACGCGATGGTGCGGGCAATCGAGCCGGTATTCTTTCCTACCAGGCCTCCGACAGCGTAATCTGTCCGGGCATCGACATTAGCGACAGAATAACAGTCGGATATCGTTCCGCCATTCTCTCCTACCAGACCACCCACACAAATCGAGGTCGCCTTGACGGTTCCGGTAGAATAACAGCGGGATATTGTACCCCCATTGACATATCCGGCAAGTATTCCGGTGAAGCACATTCCGTTGATGGTCGCGTCGATGACTCCGAGATCACGGATTTCCGCACCCTCGCCGACAGTTCCGAACAACCCGGTACCTTCCCCGAAAGTGGTGGAAGTGAGGTTCAGGCTGCTGATGTTCTTGCCATTGCCGTCAAACACACCTTTGAAAGGATTAGCCTTGTCTCCGACAGGTTTGGTGATACCGGCAGCCACGATGTCAGCCTCCATTTTGAAACATTTGTCCCAATCAGACATTGCGGTTGATAAGTCCTTTAGATCAGCTGTTGTGGCCAGAATATAGGGGTCGGCCGCTGTTCCTGAACCTCCCGAATATTTTTGCACAGGAGCCTGAATGACATTCACGAAACAGTCTTCAGTCTGTTTGCCATTTTTGGTCTTGGCGATAAAACCGATTTTCGCCAGATCTGACACCTCACTGTCGCTGAGCGAATAAAACGACTTGATGTCCTGGATGGTATAGGAATAGACACCATTCGAACCGGACATCCTGTATTTCTCCACATTGGCATTGCTCCAGGAGGCAGCTTCTTTGGAACCTCCGCTGCCGGTCACAGCCCATGTGTAAAGATATACCTCGCTTCCGAAATCGGAAGTCGTGATTGTGATAGACACCGGTCGCGTCGCCACGACCGGGGATGGATCCGAGACGATGGATACCCCATCACCTGCGGCCCACGAAGAGAAGGCGACTCCCGCCGCCATCAAACATAAAACAATTTTCCTCATTATGAAAAATGATGAATGATGAATGAATAGTAAGTAAGATAAGACTGGCCAGGACGCGATTGTCCTCAACCAATCACAAAACATATCGTAAATTTAATGTGCAAAATTACGCATCTTTATCTACAAAGACACGAATCAAAAAGATGTTTTTAAACATATGGTTATTTCCCACGAACGGCTGTGGACGCATTCTCCACATCCGGAGCAGCTTCGGCGGATTTGGTGGCGACGTGGGTATCATCTGTCACAGGAGTGAACCACGCAGGCATCCCGACGACAAGGCGGTAGAGGTTGCACCCCAGGAAATTACCAACCACGGTCGGTAGATAGGCAGCAAGAAGGCTCCAACCGTTGGAAAGCAGGAAATCCCGTCCGCAGGACGCGTAATAGAATGAGTCGGCCACACAGTGTGGGAAACCACATATAATAAATGCCGGCACTCCGAAAAGCAACGGGAGCCAGTTGTTTTTCATACCCGCACCACGGACAGCCGCCGTCATTATGAATCCGCAAGGGATTGAAAGTAGCCCACACATCAGAGGACCTTTCGCCAGCCGGGCGTTTATGATTGCCTGCGAAGCCTCGGTCATTTCAGGTGTACAAGTCAACGCCGAGAGTATGAAACAGCCTGCAAGGTTAAGCAACAGCATCAGTCCCAACAGGGAGTATTCCCGTCCATCGCGACTCCATACATGCTGCGCCTGCCCGGTGAAAAGCGGCAGTTTCATCGCCACCACGACAATCAGCCCGAAGGCAAACATCGCCGCGCCGACTACCCCGCCGATTTTAAGATATACCGTGGCGGCGATGCCGATACATCCCCCTGCCATCAATGCTCCACTGAGAAATTTGACTGCGTTTTCTTTGTTCATATGACGATAATGGATTGGCTTCAGAGTGCAAATTTACGGATTTTTTCGTAGTTTTGCATAAAACTTACCTTACACTCATGAAAACTGAAAGATTCGCCTTACGTGGCATGCTCGCCGCCGCACTCCTTTTTGGAGCCGCACTCCACTCCGACGCAAAGAAACCTCGTGAACTATGGTTGGGGGCTGACATCAGCGGCACCACCCATGATGAAGCGCGGGGAGTCTACTCCACCGACACCCTCGGCAACGAACGGGAAAACACCCGGCTGATGAAAGACTACGGGATGAACGCCGTCCGCCTGCGTGTCTGGGTGAATCCCCACGGAGGCTGGAGCGGGAAAGAGGATGTCCTTGAAATGGCACGACGGGCCAAGCAGCTCGGGATGGAAATCATGATTGACTTCCATTACTCCGACTGGTGGGCTGACCCCGAGAAGCAGAACATCCCCGAGGCATGGAAAAATTTCAACCTCGAAGAGATGAAGACCGCCCTGGCCGACCATACCGCTTCAACATTGCGATACCTGAAAGAGAATGGAATTGATGTCAAGTGGGTACAGGTCGGTAACGAGACCCGCAACGGTTTCCTCTGGCCAATGGGGAAAATCGATGTCAGCGACATGTCAAACATCGCCAATTATGCCGCGCTGACCACTGCCGGATATGACGCCGTAAAGAGCGTTTATCCCGAGGCCGAAGTGATAGTCCATCTCGACAACGGTTTTGACAATCCGACCTACGAGACGATTTTCGACGGACTGAAAGCCAATGGCGGAAAATGGGACATCATCGGCATGAGCTTATACCCCTACTGGGCCATCAAGTATGACCACGAACCTGATGCCGCATCAACCCTCCGCGACGCCATCAACAACATCCGCCGTCTCAACCAGCGATATGGCTGCGACGTGATGATTGTCGAGACCGGCGTTGACTCCTCCAAACCTGCCGAAGGGCTGGAGTTCATGAATTCCCTCTTCGACGCCGTGATAAACGACGCTGACGGAGCCTGCACAGGCGTGTTCTACTGGGCCCCCGAGACTTTCCAGGTCGAATGTCCCGACGGGACCATGGAGGGGTATGCGCTCGGCGCTTTCCGCAACCGCCGCCCGACAGCCATACTCGACTCCTATCCCCGTGCCGCCGCCCTTTATTCCTCCGACAAGCAATAATCCTCAGCCGGTGAATTTTATTTCACAGGACTGAGAAGATTGGAGCGGATATACTTGCGGGGGCAGGAATAATTTTGTAACTTTGCGGCGGTTTTTGGAGGAGTGGCGGCAACGCTCTCCGAAGGAAGCCTTCCGGCTCTGCCGGAAATCCCGTGTGATGGGAAATTATTAGTTTAATTTTGAGTAACACAAAAAATCTCAATCGAATGAAATCTTACGAACTGAAGGCTGCTCCCCGTGTAGACCTGGGCAAGAAAGCCGCCAAGGCGCTCCGCGCAGAAGGCAAAATCCCCGCTGTCCTCAATGGCGGTGAAATCGTAGAACTCCCTTTCAAGGGCACCCTCAAAGAGGGTGAGAAGCTCGTTGAAATCGAAAACGGCCGTGGCATCATCACCACCGACCTGATTCTTTCCAACGACTCTGTCCGCAAGCTCATCTACACCCCCGACATCTTCGCTATCGACCTCGACATCAACGGCGAGAAGAAAGTGGCTGTGCTCCGCGAAGTGCAGTTCCACCCCGTGAAGGACAACATCCTCCACATCGACCTTCTCGAAGTGAAGAAAGACAAACCCGTCGTTATGTCTGTTCCCGTGAAGCTCGAAGGCCACGCAGAAGGTGTGAAAGCCGGTGGTAAGCTGACCCTCTCGATGAAGAAAATCAAAGTTCGCGCTCCCTACACCGAAATCCCCGAACGTCTGGTCATCAATGTTGACCACCTCGGTCTGGGCAAGACACTCCAGGTTGGCGAGCTCCACTTTGAAGGTCTCGAAATGGTTACCCCCAAGGAAGCAGTTGTCTGCGCCGTTCAGCTGACCCGCGCCGCCCGTGGGGCCGCCGCAGCCGAGGCCGCCGCAGCCAAGAAGTAATCTTCCCTGCAAAACCTACCGAGAGGATGCCCCTCCCGGCGCTCCCCGCGCCGGCAGGCATCCTCTCTGATTTTAATTCGTTGAGGGGAAACAAACAGACTCAATCTCGCTGACAATGAAATACCTGATAGTCGGTCTGGGCAATATCGGACCGGAATATGTAGGCACCCGCCACAATATCGGCTTCCGTATCGCCGACACCCTCGCCGAGGATCTCAACCTCAGCTTCTCCACCGAACGCTACGGCGACGTGGTCCGCGGACGGCTGAAAAACAAACAGGTGGTGATACTTAAACCATCCACCTTCATGAACCTTTCGGGCAACGCCGTGCGTTATTGGAAAGAGAAAGAGAAAATCGAGAATGACCACATACTCGTGCTTGTCGATGACATAGCCCTCCCATTCGGAGCCATCCGCATAAAACCCTCCGGAAGCGACGCCGGCCACAACGGACTTAAAAACATAGCCCAGATGCTCGGCACACAGGCTTACCCGCGCCTGCGTTTCGGAATCGGCAACGACTTCCCTCGCGGATGCCAGATTGACTATGTGCTGGGCCATTTCACCCTCGACCAGCGCCAGCAGTTGCCAGTAAGGACAGAGGTGGCCGTGGATGCCATAAAGACCTATGTACTTGCCGGGCTGCAGACAGCCATGTGTGATTTCAACAATAAATAATCCGTTATGAAAAGTGAAGTCAGGATAGACAAATGGCTTTGGGCGATGAGGATATTCAAGACCCGCACCGTGGCCACCGACTCCTGCAAGAAGGGACGTGTGGCCATCTCCACCCCGGGCGGGGAGGTAATCGCCAAACCTTCGAGGATGATTCATGTCGGAGACGTGATTCTTGTTAGGAAACCACCGATCACCTACTCATTCAAGGTGCTTGCGCTTACCGAAAACCGTCTCGGCGCGAAGCTCGTGCCGGAATATCTCGAGAACATCACACCCAAAGAGCAATATGACCTCCTGGATGTCATCCGCATCTCGGGATTCATCGACCGCCGAAAAGGGCTTGGCCGTCCGACTAAACGCGAAGGACGCGAGCTGGCCCGTTTCACTGACGACATCTACACCGGTCCCTCCTCCCAGTCATGGCAGGCCGAGGATGGTTGGGATTTCGATTTCGATGAGGAGGATTTCGACGACTGACACTACACACCTGCAAGATGGAAGTAATCTACGAAGACAACCACATCATTGTGGTCAACAAGGCTCCCGGAGAGATTGTGCAGGGAGACAAGACCGGTGACGAACCACTGGTGGAGACCCTCCGCAAATGGATAAAAGAGAAATACGCCAAACCCGGGAATGTCTTTTGCGGGGTTGTCCACCGCCTCGACCGTCCGGTCGGGGGACTTGTGGTGTTCGCCAAGACCTCGAAAGCCCTGGCTCGTCTCAATGAGATGTTCCGCGACGGAAATGTCCACAAGACTTACTGGGCCTTGTCGCGCAATCTTCCGCCCCAGCCGTCCGGTGAAATCAAAGGCTACATCAAGACCATCGAGAAAACCAACAAGTCGCTATATTCCCTCACCCCCAAAGATGGCTACAAGGAGGCTCGCCTGCGTTACAGGCTTCTCGGCTCACTCGACCGCTATCATCTGATTGAGGTAGAACTTCTGACCGGACGGAAACACCAGATAAGGGTGCAGCTCGCCTCAATCGGCTGTCCGATAAAGGGTGACCTCAAATATGGCGACAAGCGGTCGAATCCCGACGGCTCCATATCCCTTATGGCGCGTCACATAGAGTTCATACACCCGGTCAGCAAAGAGAAAATATCTCTGACAGCTCCCGTGCCCGACGATCCGTTGTGGCAAGCCGCCGGGGCTATCACCGAATGACCGGCAGGCAGCCCCAGAAACCTCAATTACCAAAGAAGAGCAATGAAAAAAGAAGATCTCAGAATAGTGTTTCTCGGCACACCCGAATTTGCCGTCGAGAGCCTCGACCTTCTCGTCAAGAAGGGTTTCAACATAGTCGGAGTGGTCACGATGCCTGACAAACCTGCCGGGCGTGGCCACCGGATGTTTGAATCTCCTGTGAAACTTTACGCCAAGGAGCATGGCTTGCATCTTATGCAGCCCGTCAAGCTCAAAGACCCTGAATTTGTCAGCGAACTGCAAAGTCTCCGGGCCGATCTGTTCATTGTCATCGCGTTCAGGATGCTTCCCGAAGTGGTTTGGCAGATGCCCCGCCTCGGCACATTCAACCTCCACGCCGCCCTGCTGCCCCGTTACCGTGGAGCCGCTCCCATAAACTGGGCGGTAATCAACGGCGACACCGAGACGGGAGTCACCACCTTCTTCCTCAAGCATGAGATAGACACCGGCGACATCATATCCCAGGAACGGGTGGAAATCCTACCCACCGACAATGTCGGGGATGTGCATGACAAACTTATGCACCTTGGAGCGCGCCTGACACTCGACACAGTGAACCACATCCTCAAAGGTGACCTGGTGACAATCCCGCAAGAGGAACTGCTGGCTCAGGGAGAGGAGGCCTCCCCGGCCCCGAAGATTTTCAAGGAGACCTGTCATATCGACTGGGCGAAGCCTGCTGTCGGAATCCACAACCTTGTCCGTGGTCTTTCCCCCTACCCTTGCGCGTGGTCAGAACTGTATGACGCGACTGCCGCAGAGTCACCCGCAGTCTACAATCTAAAAATCCTTGAGACACGCGTCCTCCAGGAGAAAGCACCGAACGGCTCGACTCCGGGCACTATTATCAGCGACAACCGTCGGCTGGCAATCGTCGCCGGTGACCGCCGTCTCATTGAGATTCTCCGTCTGCAGCCTGCCGGAAAGAAGGCTATGACCGCGTCGGAATTCCTGCGTGGGGCGCATCTTCCTGAGTCAGCCCTCCTCAGGTGATTCCTCATGATGGCTGAATGCTCCGAGGTCATTGTTGTCGGGCTGTCTTGTGGGTTGAATCAGCAGTCTCAAGGAGGTGGAGTAATTGAAATAAGCCCATATCCAGTTGACCAGCACCGTGATTTTGTTTCTCATTCCGAGAATCGAAATCAGATGGATGAACATCCATACCATCCAGGCCACGAATCCGTGGAAATGGAGATGTCGCAGGTCAACCACCGCCCGGTTACGCCCCACTGTGGCCATCGAACCCTTGTCGTTGTATCTGAACGGCTTCACACCAGACATTTTCCCTCGGGCTGCGGCGTTGAGATTGCGGGCAAGAAGTTTCCCCTGCTGCAATGCCACCTGAGCCAGCTGGGGATGACCTGTCGGAAACCCCGGATCGCCTGACATAATCGATATGTCACCGAGTGCATAGACATCAGCTAATTCCTCCACGCGGCAATGGTCATCAGTCTTCAACCGTCCTCCATGTCCCACAAAAGCGGGCATGGCTGTTGCGTCATCCTTCGTGGTGTCCCTGTCGGGAATGACCCAGTTGAATGAGGCCGAAGTCACTCCCGCCGTCCATATCACCATCGAGGCGGGAAGTTCGGAACCATCGGCAAGCACCACCCTGTTTTTATCCGGCTGGTAATCCTTCATATTGGTTCCGAGCCTGACATTTACCATCAGGGACTGCAACGAATCGAGTGCGGCCGCCGATGCATCCTCAGACATTGTGCGCAGTAACCGGTCAGATCCCTCAACTATGGTTATCGACATCTCATCCTGCGATATGAGCGGATATTCGCGGGGAAGGACATAACGTTTCATCTCCCCTATCGCCCCAGCGATTTCCACCCCCGTGGGGCCACCGCCGATAACCACGAAATCCAGAAGGCTCTTTCGCTCCTCGTGGGTCTTGGCGACCGATGCCCGTTCGAGCAACGCGAGTATGTCATTGCGGCAACGCAAAGCCTCGGCGGTGGATTTCATCGTGTAGACCTTGTCGGCGAGACTATCCATATTGAAGAAATTGTTGGTGGTGCCGGCGGCGACCACCAATATGTCATATGGAATCTGTTCGAGCGTAGTGACAACCCGGCGGTTTACGGTGTCGATCTCCTCCACCATCCCCATGCTGAACCGTATTCGTCCTCCATGGCGTTTGCGCAGTTCGCGACGCAAAGGGAAACAGATGCTGGCCGGGTCAAGGCCTGATGACGCGACCTGATAGAACAGCGGGGGAAAACTATGGTAATTGTTACGGTCGACCAGTGTGACATCAAACATGTCGGAGTCGAGATGTTTCACGAAATTAAGCCCGGCGAATCCTCCGCCGATCACTACAACCCTTCTTTTGCGGGCAGGATTTTCTTTGTCATACATATTCATAATGGATGTTTTTTATGACAGGACAATCATCCCTCGATTGATTGAATTGTTTTAGAATCTAACATTCGGCACCCCGGATGTGTTTTCAGAAAAAATTAGTAACTTTGCATCACTTATGTTTAAATTCCTGGGCAATATCATACAGCTGGTTTTCTCTCCGCAAAAAGGATGGGAAGACCTTGAAGAGGATGACTACCGCAGCGACGGACGCCGTGGCCGGATAGACATACGCCGGCTTTATACACGATGTTTCCTGCCGCTGATTGCCATATGCTCGGCGACATCGTTCACGAGGATGCTGTTTGAGGGAGGACCTGACTTTCTCGGGGCGTTGCAGATGGCAATCATCGAGTTTTTCTCCCTCTTCCTGTCATACCATCTCGCTGTGTATGTCTTTTCATGGATGATGCCCCGGCTGCTCGACGACGGCCAGCAACCCGACCAACGACGGGATGCCATCATGGTATTGTATTGCATCTCGGTCATTGCTCTGATATTCCTCCTGGGCAACATAATAAAGGTAAGGCTCGCTCTGATCCAGTTTCTTCCTTTTTATGTTATATTCATTATATGGAAAGGGGGAGCCTTCATCGGAGTTCCCGAACGCAGCGTGGGTCCATTCATGCTGATGGCGTCGGCCTCAGTCCTCGGTGCCGTCTATGGCCTGAGTTTCCTTTTCCATATTCTTGTCTGACCTGCAACAGGTCAACCATTAACGCCTTTTGCCTCCTATGAAATTCAAGGAAGTCAACATAAAAAACCGCCGTGCGACATTCGATTACGCCATCGGCGACACCTTCACCGCCGGACTCGTATTGACCGGCACGGAGATAAAATCGATACGCCAGGGGAAAGCCTCGCTGGTCGATACCTTCTGTTACGTCAACAACGGGGAGGTGTGGATCAAAAACATGTATATCGCCGAATATTTCTACGGCACATACAACAACCATTCCGAACGCCGCGACCGCAAACTCCTGCTCAACAAGAAGGAGATTCGCCAGATTGAGAAAAACGGCAAGGAGAGCGGTTTCACCATCGTACCCCTGAGGTTGTTCATCAATGACCGGGGCTATGCCAAACTCGTCATCGGCATCGGACGCGGTAAGAAGGAGTATGACAAACGCCAGTCGATAAAAGAGCGGGAGGATAACCGCTCGATGGCCCGTTTCTTCCAGAAATAATGGAGTTCACCCAGGAATACCTCGATTTTGTCAGGGAAAACGCCGCTGCCGACCCCGCCACCCTGAGACTTCGTTTCCACAAAGACCCTCGTCCCTGGCTACCTCTGGCAATCAACAACATCGCGGCCTTGAAAAAAAGCCGCAAGTTCAGGCTCACCGACGAGGTGGACCTGACTCCCGAGGTGATGCCCTTCGAGGTATCGGCCCAACAGGCGACCTCGGCCCGCATCGCCCTCCTCCACGCCAATCTCGCCGGGAGCGCATCAACCGTGCTTGACATGACATTCGGACTCGGCATGGACGCGAGACTCCTGGCGATGAATCTCGAGCGTAAAATCCTCGGTTTCGACTTGCGTGAGGAACTCGCCGATGCAGCGAAGGTAAATTTCCGGAACTTCCCGGGAGTGGAGGTAAGATGTGGCGATTCAGTGGCTTTCCTTGAAAACTATTCCGGCCAATCATTTGACCTTATCTTCATCGACCCCGCGCGGCGTGGGAATGAAGGGGAACGGCTCTACAACCTCCACGATTGCCAGCCTGACCTTATCAGAATACTTCCCATCATAAAGCGGCACTCACGCCGACTGATGGCGAAGCTGTCCCCTATGCTCGATGTTACCCAGACCCTGCGCGACCTTCCCGGTATCACAAGCCTGCATATCGTGGAGGAGGGGAATGAATGCAAAGAATTATTGGCGATAGTCGATTTCACCAAAGAGATCGCAGTCCCGGAAATCATCATCGACCGTTTTTCCAAAGGGGAACATCACCGGTTCTCATTCACTCTGTCCGAGGAAAAAGATTGCCAGTCATCGAAAGGCAATGAGAAGCCGTCTGCGGTATTGAACCGTATGCCTGCCATCGGGGAGTATCTGCATGAACCCTCCGCAGCGACAATGAAAGCAGCCCCATTCAATCTATTGGCCCGACGTTTCGCCGCCCTAATGCTGCATCCCAATACTCATCTGTATATCTCTCCGGCTGATTCCGACGGTCAACTGCCGACGGCTGTCAGGGACTTCCCCGGAAACGCATATGAGATTGTGAAAGCGCTCCCGTTCACATCATCCAATCTCAAGAAGACTGCGCGGACAGTGGAAAAAGCCGACATCGTTGTCCGCAACCTCAAAGGTTTAACCTCCGAGGAGCTTCGCCGCCGGCTCAAGACAAAACCGGGAGGGGAGTTGAGGATTTACGCCGTCAACATCGCCACTCCGCAAGGTGACACCCCGGTGTTACTTCTCGTAAGACCAGCGGGCAAGTGAGGCAAGTATCAGGGCATACTCCAATCGGGCAGCGTTGTATTCCCGCGCCGCATCGACAAAATAGCTTGTCTCCTGAAGATATTCCAGCAAGGAGATTTCTCCCCCTTCGAGAGCCATCTTGAGCAATCTTGTATTATTGGTGTTCTCCACCGCCGGGCCCAGCATCGCCAGCTGACGCTGGAGCGTGTGGGCGCGGGCACAATCGGCATTCGCCGTGGCAATCATCTCCTGGGTTTTCATCATGTTCCCGCTCTTCACCGCATATTCCTCAGCCTCGGCGGCGAGCTTTGACGATTTGCGCGAGAATACAGGCAATGTCAGTCCGGCCGACAGACCGTTGAAATGATTTCCATCCTCATAGGCATGCACATATCCCAGTGTGAGTTTCGGGAAACGCTCCTTTGAGGCGAGTCCGGATTTCTCGGCGGCGACCTTTTCCTGAGCCGCCAACACTTTGAATTGCGGCGAATCGCGCACCACCTTCTCCATCATACCATCCTCAGGCCGACAGCCATGGCCGGATTCCGGAAGATGATACATCGGGTAATCCACAAGTGACACGAGTTCGTCAGCAGAGATGTCGCCCCCCGAAAGAGCCACGATTTCAGCCGTCAACGCCGCCACTTTCCCTTGCGCGTCACGGTCGGCGGCGGATGCCCTCGCATGCTCGATTTTTATTTTGTTGAGGTCAAGGATTGTCACCTCCCCTTTCTCCCATGCGCGTGTGTAGGACACGGTCAGCGAATCGAAATTCTCATGAATCTCCTGCAACATCATCAGTTCACGCCTGGCCCCGATAAGATTGATAAGCCGCTGTGCGGCCTCATATGTCGCTTCCGCAGCAGCAGCGCGTCGCTGAATGATGTCAAGGGAGTCAATGGCCCTGATGACCCGGCGGGTAGCTGACATCTTCCTGAAATCTGGCAGTTCCTGGCTGATTCCTGCCGACCAGCGGTTGGCCTCCCCGGCCGAGGAGGGCCACAGATATTCGAAATCCACCTCCGGATCAGAAGGAGCCACTTCGGCGTTAAGCTCCGATTTCTCAGCAGCCAATGTGGCGGATTCAGCCTGACCGCCATTCAGGCGCGAGGCGAGCCTGGAGGCAATCTCGGTGTACTCGGGAGTGGTGGCAGACATCATCCCGGCCATCACCAATGCGACGGAACCTGCGAAAAACGGTCTGATACGGTCAGTGAGTGAAATCATCTGTGAGCGGTTTTATGTTTGTTGACTGACTTATGTTTCGGGGTGCAAAGTTACGCTTTTTTCTCCTGTTTATGAAACGGTAGAGAATCGGCACCACGAAAATGTTGAGGGCTGTGGAGGAGACCAGTCCCCCAAGAATCACAATCGCCAGCGGACTCTGAATCTCATTGCCCGGCTCACTGCCACGCAAGGCAAGGGGAATCAGGGCGAGAGCCGAGGTCAACGCGGTCATCACAATCGGAGTCAGACGGTCAGCAGACCCGACGGCGATACGCTCCTCAAGTCCCATACCTTCGTCGCGCAGATGATTGTATCGCGAGATGAGCAACATTCCGTTGCGGGTGGAGATACCCAGCAAGGAAATGAAACCGATAATCGCAGGGATATTCAGTCCTCCTCCGGTCAACACGAGTATCACCACTCCCCCAATCATCGCCAACGGCATATTGATGAGAATGACAAGCGATTCGCGGAAGTCACGGAACTCGCCATAAAGCAACATCAGGATAATTGCCAGCGCCAGCAGAGAGGTCAGGGCGAGTGTGCGCGAAGCGGCGGCCTCACTCTCAAACTGGCCACTGTAATTGATATGATAACCGCCCGGCATCTCCACTTCTGCGGCCACTTTGTCGCTGATTTCATTCACGACACCACGCAAGTCACGTCCGTCTACATTGGCCGACACCACCAGCCGACGGGTCGCATTCTCTCTGTTGATGGTGTTGGGACCGGTGACCGACTTGATATCGGCCAAATGCCCCAGAGGCACCTTCCCCTCGCGGGTATCAACCGGGAGCTGACGCAATTCATCAACGGATATGTCAGCCGGAGTCTCGAACCTGACGGTCAGGGGCGCGGGGTAACCATCCTCATAGACCTGAGATACCTGCTTGCCGGCCATAGCGACATCAATGAATTCTGAGAAGCGATTCATCGCCACTCCGTAACGGGCAAGTATCTCACGCCGGGGTATAATCTCAATCTGCGGACGTTCTATCTGCTGCTCGATATTGACATCCACCACCCCGTCTACACCGTTGACGACTTCGCGGACAGACTGCCCGATGGAGTAAAGGCGGTTGAGGTCAGGGCCGAAAATCTTGATGGCTATCTGAGCCTCGGTTCCTGACAACATCGCGTCGATACGGTGGGAAATCGGCTGACCGATTTCGATGCTCGCGCCGGGAATCACCGACAACTTCTCTCGCAACTCGGCCACCATCTCCCGGCGGCTACGTCCGTCAAGCTTATAAGGGGCTTCGATTTCCGAGACATTCACCCCGAGGGAATGCTCGTCAAGTTCCGCACGTCCGGTTTTTCTTGCTACCGTGTTGACCTCGGGGACAGACAGGATTATCTCCTCGGCCAAGCGTCCGATACGGTCGCTCTCCTCCAGGGATATCCCCGGCAATGTCGAGACATTGATGGTCAGTGACCCTTCATTGAAGTTCGGCAGGAAGCTGCGTCCGAGATTGAAAAACAAAATCAGCGACCCGACAAACAGCACCCCGACCGATGACAGCACCAGCGCAGGCCGTTTCATACACCAGGCGAGTGATTTGCCGTAACCCTCCTTCATTTTGGCGGCAAGTTTCGGTTCCTTTGACAGCGCGGCATCCTCTTTTTTAGAGCCGAGCAAATATGAGCAGAGTACCGGGGTCAGGGTCAACGCCACCACTGTCGATGCGGCCAATGCCACGATGAACGCCACTCCAAGGGGTATCAGCATACGCCCCTCCATTCCGGAGAGGAAAAACAGTGGCAGGAAACTGGCAATGATAATCAACGATGAGTTGAAGATTGGCTTCCTGACCTCCTTTGAGGCATCATAGACAACCTGGATGACACTCCGGCGCTCATTCTCGGGCAACCGGCTGTTCTCACGCAGCCGTTTGTAGACATTCTCCACATCGACAATCGCGTCATCCACCAGCGAGCCTATGGCGATGGCGATACCTCCCAAGCTCATTGTGTTGATGGTCACACCCATCCCGCGCAGTATGATGACCGAGATGATGATGGACAGCGGGAGAGCCACAAGGGAGACCAGTGTGGTGCGGAGATTCATCAGGAAGAAGAACAGCACAATCACCACCATCAATGCCCCTTCAAGCAATGAGGCCTGCAGATTGCTGATTGAGTTGGCGATGAACTCAGACTGGCGGAAAATGTCAGCCGACACTGTGACATCCGGGGGAAGGGTCTTGCGAAGCTCCTCAACCTGCCTGTCAAGCTCCTCTGTCAGCCCGATTGTCCCGGTATGGGGTTGCTTGGTTATTGTCAGTATCACAGACTCGCGTCCTTTGACCGAAGCTGTCCCTATCCTGGGAAGGCTTCCCCCGAATTTCACTGTCGCAACATCCCCGAGCCGCAGATTGCGTCCCGACTCCGAGGGGATAGCCAACGCCGCCACCTCTTCGGGAGATGCGGAGTTGACAGCCCCCTTGACAAGATACTCATTGCCGTGGGCATACATCACACTTCCGGTGGCATTGTCGTTGCTCCCTTCGAGAGCTTCCAGCACTTCGGCGAGGGTGACCCCGTGGAATTTCATCTTTTCAGGAGACAGAAGCACCTGCATCTCCCTCTCCTCTCCACCGATTACCGATACCTGGGCCACACCGGGCGTTGCCAGCAGCTGACGGCTTATCTGTCTGTCCACGATGTTTCGCAAGTCAAGTACCGAAGTCGAATCAGGGGTCAATCCGATTATCATAATCTCCCCGAGGATGGATGACTGGGGCCCCATCACTGGAGTACCGACTCCCGGAGGAAGGCTCTCCCCTACCGTGGCGAGACGTTCGGCGACTGTCTGACGGGCACGGTAGATGTCGGTGCCCCAGTCAAACTCCACCCATACCACAGAGAATCCTGTCGAACTGGCGGAGCGGGTGCGCCTGACTCCGTTCGAGCCGGTCATAGCGGTCTCCACCGGGAATGTCACAAGTTTCTCCACCTCTTCGGGAGCCAATCCGGGAGCTTCGGTCATGACCACGACCGTGGGAGCGTTGAGGTCAGGGAATATGTCTATTTCGGAGCGGGTCAGCACCACGCATCCGGCGATAGTGATGACGGCGGCAAGCACCAGCACCACTACCCTGTTGAGCAATGAGAATCTGATTATGCGGTTAAGCATCAGTGTATGTTTTTTCTTGGGGAATTACGGATGGATTCAATGGGAATGGGAATGCCCTTCAGGGACCGCACCGGAAGTCTCGGCGAGCTTGACGAATGTCATGCCCTTGCTGACCACATGCTCTCCCGGCTGCAATCCGGCAAGAATCTCACGGCGTTCACCATCAGTAAGCCCGATGGTCACGGGTCGTTTTTCATAGTGGCCCGGGGATTTCTCGACATACACGAAATATTTTCCCTGCTGCTCGCTCACGGCTTTTTCCGCAACGGTGATGACCTCCTGGCGCGTGGAACCAAGCAGGTAAACCTCGCAGTAAGTGCCGTTGATGATTTCACGGCTACCCTTCGGGAGAGTGAAATAAACCGGGATATATCCTCCGGAGGCGGAAGATGCCGACGGTCTGGAGACCATCTTCCCCCCTGCGGCAGTCACATCAATCACCACATCGGAATATGTCGGGCGGAAACGTGCGCCTGAGATTCCCGGGAGCCATCCGGCCCTGCTTTCGGGAAGGTCGGCCCGCAGAGTCAACGCATTGTTGGAGGATATGGTGGCTATGGTCTGCCCGGCCTCCACAAACTGGCCGTCGACCACATCTATCGAGGTTATTACCCCGCTGACTGGCGCAGTGGCAGCGGATGCCCCACTTCCGGAGACTGTACCCATAGCCACGCGAGTCTCCTCCACCCTCTGCAACACGGCGTTGTAATCGCGGGTGGAGACAATCCCCTCCTTATGTAAGGGAGTCAGACGGTCAAGCTCCCTCTTGGCGGCCTGATATGCTACCCGGGCTGCCTCGTTGGGATCACCTCCGCTCATACCCCGTGCGGTCACTGTGGCTATGGTTCTACCGGCATTGACCGACACACCTGCGGATATGCCCGACGCGAGTTTCACAATCCCCGCCTGACGGGCAGCCACAGCCCCCTCGGAACCCGGCATAGCCGATATCTCCCCGGAGACCTTGATCACCTCGGAGAACTCACCACGGGCAACCGTCTCGGCTTCCACTCCAAGCGTTTTCAACTGCTCTGAAGAAAGGACTATCAGCCCTTCGTCGTCATGGTCAGCGGCCTTTGACGGCTGATGGGCGTGATGTTCGTGGTCGTGATCCTCATGCCCCGAATGGTCTTCTGAACATGAGCCAAAGAAAAAGAGCAGACCTAACGCGGGCAGCATCCTGCGGAGAGAGCGTAACCTATAATACATTTCAGCTATATCCATTGAATCAGTCAAGTTGTTACAGTCAAGTTGTTAACTGTGCAAAGTTAGCGAGTATGCCGCGTTCTCGGATTAAATTATTTCGGGATAAAATTGCATCTTTCCGAGAGGTTGAGTAATTTTGTATGAGACATCACTCTTTTTTATCCGATAAATCCAATTATGACCTCAACAATAGCAATCATAGCCTTGACAGCCGCGATTGTGCTGCTTGTCATGTTCCTGAAAACCCGCGACAATCTTGCCCGAAAGGAGAACGAGACCATCACGCGCCTTTCGGCCCAGAAGGAGGAAGCGGCGATGCGCGAGGCGACATTGCGCCAGGAATCCACCCAACGCGAGACACAGTTGCGGGAAGCCGCCACCCGGCGAGAGGCTGAACTGATCGCAGAAAATTCCCGTCTCACAGCCGAAATCTCCTCACTACGCACAGCCGCCGCGGCTCTCCGCGAACAGATCGAGTCGAAGGACAAACAGCTGGAGGAGAACCGCCAGCAGAACGCGACGTTGCTCCGTCAGCAGGAGGAACGCTTCAAAAACCTCGCCAACGAGATAATGGAATCCAATGCGCGACGTTTCAACGAGACCTCCTCGCAACGGCTCAACGACCTGCTGTCACCCCTCAAAGAGAACATCGAGAACTTCCGCAAGGCTGTCGGGGACGCATATAACAATGAGTCTCGCGAACGTTTTTCCCTCCAGAAGGAGCTGCGCGAACTTCTTGAGCTCAACAAAACCATAGGCCGTGAGGCACGCGACCTTACCCGCGCGCTACGTTCCGACTCCAAGATGCAGGGTGACTGGGGGGAGATGATTCTCGAGAAGCTGCTTGAGAAATCCGGATTGCAGAAGGGTGTGCATTTCGACACCCAGGTAACCCGCGACACCGACGGCACGCGTCTCACCGACTCCGAGGGGAAAAGCCTGCGTGCGGATGTCGTGATATATTACCCCGATGACCGTTGTCTTGTCATCGACTCCAAAGTATCACTGACAAGCTTCATCGACTACATCAATCTCGCCGACGACACCGAGGACATCGGAGGTGAACGCCGCAAACAAGCCGCCGCCCATCATCTCGCGTCGGTGAAGGCACATATCAACGAACTCTCCCGTAAGAATTATCAAGACCTCATCGGCAAGAAAAGGATGGATTTCGTGATGATGTTCATTCCCAACGAGGCGGCATACATCGCCGCCATGCAGATAGAGCCGGGACTCTGGCAGGAAGCCTACGACAAACGGGTGCTGATGGTCTCCCCGACCCAGCTCATCTCCGTGTTGCGTATGTTGCGGCAACTCTGGAAACAGGACGCCGTCAACCGCAATGTCGAGGAAATAGCCCGTCTCTCGGGACGTCTTCTCGACAAATTCACAGGCATGATGGAAGCCTTCGACGATGTGGAGCGCCATCTCTCCAACACCCAGAAAGCCTACACCACTCTCCGCTCACGACTCTCCGACGGCCCGGGCAACGTCTTCGTCACCGCCCGAAAGATCCTCGACCTCGGAGCCAAATCGACAAAGCAACTCCCCGAGAAATAAGCTTGCGCCATTCCCCGGGGAGCATAGCACGACTGATGTCGGTATCAATCGGTCACTGTCAGACCACTCTCACTTCCACCCTGCGGTCAAGCGCGGGGGTTGCAAAGGCATCGGTCTCACCGCGACCCTGGACGGTGATATGGTCACGAGGTACCCCGTGAGCAACCAAATAATCACCAATCGCTTGGGCGCGACGTGTGCTGAGCTGCTGATTGTACGCGGCGTTTCCCGACTCATCGGTATAACCGGTCACCACCACGTCCGATCCGTCAGCCACAGCCTCCTCTGCAAGGTCATTCAACTGGGGATTCTCCTGTATCGCGGCACCGTCAACAGGGAAAAGGCATATCACATCAGGTGTTGTGGCGGCATACGCCAGGTTTTCTCCGGAATATGAGGAGGTCGCCATACCGGCTGTATCGGAATTTTCCTGATTGGCAGTGGCGGCATTGACTTGCTGACCGGTTGTGTCAACCGTCGCCGTGGCCTGCGCCATATCAACAGACTCTTTTCCGGAAAGATTCTGCGCGATATCCTCACTGCTGATTTCAACCACCTCGATCACTCCGGATTTCGACGGTGATGATGTCTCCGTCCGGTTTGCGGCAGTCTGTTTCCCCCCGTCCCTGAAATACCAGGCATCGGAGAAGAAGAAAACCAGCGCGGCCAATGCCACCGCACCTATTCCGGCAATGATACTTCCAGTATTGAACCCACCGCCATGCGATCCCGCCATCGCGGCTGTCTGTCTGCTGCGACCTCTTCTGCCCGTCGCAGCGACCGGCTTGTAGCTATCGAAGCTTTCAGGGATTTCTTTCATCTGCTCATGTCCCTCAAGCCTTTTCATTTCGTTGTTGTAATCCATAACTATTACGATTAAGAGGCATATAATTTACATTAAAACACCCGCCATAATTGCATTGTTAGCAACCAAAACGTTAAAAATTCACTACTTGTCACTATCCTTTCCTCAGGCCGCAACCAAGCAACAAGCAAGAAACAAGTATAGTAGATATGAAAACGAATATACTGATAATAATCACTGATATATCACAATCAGGATTTTCAATAAGTTCTCTCTCTACCGATTCTCGTAATCAGTATTATCTTGTACCCCTCGGCTGGATTGTTCCTGTAAACAATGATAAATTATATCGTCTGGATCACCGACATAATAGTGTAATGATACGCAATGAGGAGACCAATCTCCAAACATTACAGCCGGAATAATATTGAAAGATGTTGATTTATGTTGATAACTGATATTTAAATATTTACAATCTCCAATTTCATATAAACACCATTTCCCCGTAAATTCTTCAGGCCATTTGATTGAGTCTGCAAAATACACAAAAGAAAGATTTTTAATTTTACAAATACTATCTGAAAGAAGCTCTATCCTTGCGCTGTCATTTTCAAAATCATTTCCATTGTAATCAATTGATGACACCAAAACCGTACCCTCCCAATTTTCAGTATTGAACTTCGAGGAACAAGATGATAACATTTGAACGCAGCATAACGACAAAAATATAATGCCAGGTTTCTTCATAATTGTCAATGGCTTGGGTTGTTATAAACGAAAAAATCTAACCTCATAAAAACAATTAATCTTAATATGATTCAAGAATGAGGAAAAAAGATAAGACAAGCAATATCAACGCTCCCCATATTGCAATTAAATACCATACGGCCTTATTATTCCGATTTTGTGAAAATGATTTATAGAAAAGGGATAAGCCATATATGATACAAAAGGGATATAATAACAAGGGTACCGCAGTTAATACTCTTCCAAACCAGACAGCAACAAATATCACATAAGCGATAAATGGAGTCGCAAAAATTGACAAGGCCGTAAAAACAGCAAAAACAAAAATGCCACTGGGACAGCTATATTCTGTTTTTAACTTTTTAGCATAAGGATATGCCATTACAGGATATCCGACGGCCCATAATAGAGATGACATTAAAAAGAATATGACAGCTTCCATACGCAAAGTTAAACAAAATCGGTGAGATACGGAATTTCGGCTTGACCCTAATATTTCAAAATATTACGCATAGGAATTTAAAATCATGCACAGATGCCTCAACACAAACCTTAATGCGCATTACCACAGATAGTTACTTATTGAAGTCTTGATTGCAAGTATGCTGTTCGCACGTCAATACGTACTAACGTATGAACATATTGATGTATGAACGTATTGACGTATGAACGTATGAACATCTGAACGTATGGATGTACAGACGTATGAACTTTTGAACAGATGACTGAATGAACTTATGGGCAGATGGATGTCAATCCTTATGGACGAATGATAGGAAGGATTGCCGTTAGAATGCCTTACTAACTATCTGTATTTCACCAAACCTACCTAAAAAATAAATTTACTTATAAATGCTAAGAAAGCAATTGCAAGTGCTGTGTATGACACAAATCTACTAATTCGTGTTGACAGTAAATTTGCAGCCAATATTTGGAACTTTTGTTCTTGATAGGATTCAAAGCCTTTCTTACTGAGAGAGTATTTAAAGCCAAGATGTTTTTTTATCGTCGATGGCTCTGTTTTATCAAAGCAATATGCTGGATTCTCAACAGTTATATCGCCAATATCCTCACGATCCAAAAGTTCAAGTCCATCCGACATTTCGTATAACAGACATCCTAATATTTCTTGAGTTTGGGTATAGCTCAGGATGTGGGATGATTCACATACAGCATCAATGATTATTGAGTCTGGTATCTGAATGATTTTAGAAAATATTGCTTTCTCCGCTAAATAATCAATGACTCTAGCAATAAATAATGTTCTAAGATATGAATTGTGTAAATGTTTTCCTTTGCCAAGAGTCGTAGTTAGAATGGAAGAATGTGTAGAAACCAGTTTCTTGCGAAGTTCCAAATATTTTGATACCTCATCTTGTTCAGCCATTGTATTTTAAATTGAGCGTTATGTGCGAAAGTTAAAATTATAAATAAGTCACTTAGGTGTTCTTGCTAAAATATCTGTTTGGCAAATTCCTTTATGGCAGTTCTATATTTTGACTCTTATTTTACAACTCATTTTTACATATGAAGAATATTAGATAACGGTTTTTTACATAATGCTGCTACTAATATTGATTTAGGAGGACAAACGGAAGCCAACACAATGTCCTGAAAAGAAGGAGGGACCATATCGTTATCCATATGTGGTCGAATCGGTCCACTCATTAAAGTAGAGTTAGACAGTTCAATTGTCTTTTCTTCTTCGGGATATTTAAATTTGTCCGAATAGGAAAAAGATAATATGTTTACTTCCGACAGATTTTTGGCAATGAATTGTTTTAAATCCAATGCCGTACTTGAAGAAATATAATCAGCTAACAAATCTTGAAGAATCCATATGGTATAACCGCCCCAAGCTAAAGCCGCTTGCGATTTAACAATCATTTGACTTGCCATTCTTGCCCAGACCTGACGATAGTTAATTCCTGGTGCCATATGGCTTTTTCCAAGTACACAGTCTTCAAAAGCTTGAGGGATACAACTACGATTCCGCTTATTCCCTCCGGATGTACTTGATGTCATCACTTCTATTATGTATGGCGCCCCTATGGGAAAATCTTCAACCGTAACATCACCGTTAACCAATCCAAGTGTATGCCCCGCAGCAATCAGTTTACGTTTTAATTCATTTTCTTCCATGCCGGCTAAAATGGCACCATCTTTCAATTTAACCCGACCCAATTGGCACAATACATAATCAAATGTATAGTCAAATGAAGCATTGTCTTCGTTGGCATTTTCACCAATGTATTTCACCTTAGCTTCTGCCCATATCCCAATACGAGAATTAAAAGGGAAATCGCATTTAGAAAACAATATTTTTTGAGTAGTGCCTTTTAGAGTCGCAGTAGAAGCCTTGTTACCCATATAAAGCAATCTTCTTGGACAAATAATCCAAGGAGATGTGCCTTTTGACAATTGAATTGAACATACTCCTGATGGAATCCTGTCTAAAGATGGGAAAAATGATTGAAGTTCCGGATGTTCTTTAAGAGAGATTTCCGACATAAAACGATTGCCTCCACCATCACATGTTGAGTTCATGAAAGGGCAAAACGCTCGTCTCCTTGATTCAGTAACTTTTTCAGACTGATCTGATACAGGATAGCCTAAAAGTTCGTATATTTGTGGCATAGTATAATTTCTTTTATTTTTTCAGCAACAGCCTTTGCAAGTGGTGGCGGGACAGCGTTACCGATTTGACGATGTTGATCTAAATCTCTGACAGAACCTGTACGACCTCTTATCGGCCCTCGCAATACATAAGAATCGGGGAAACCATGTATTCTCATATACTCACGAGGCGTTAAATATCGATCTTCGATAGGGTGGTAGAATATTTCGCCACCGCGCAAAGTGTTTGAAGGCTTCTGTCGATTTAATCTCAGGAATTTTGTTGTATCCTTTTTTGTTAAATTACCACGTTGCTCAGCTGGGAGGTGAAGTTGAGACGAAAGATTCTTGCCCTCCGGCACTCCATGTATTCTTTCTCTATCACGTTTAGGTGTTACGTCATAATGACTATTATCTGGAATTATACTACATTCAGATTTTAATACAGGGGATGGTAAATCAGCTATCACGTCTCCTACTGATACATACGGCAATAATGGGAATAATCCACCGCATTTATCTGGAGAAGTATGAGTTGGGTCAGGAAATTCGAATCCGTTAGGTTTGCGAGTAGCGACTAAAATAACACGGTGTCTTAATTGAGGTATTCCGTAATCGGCAGCAAGCATAACCTTCCATTTGGGAACATATCCGAGCTTATCTAATTGTGAAATAAATGAATTAAATACCCCCCCTGAAACCCCGTTCAGATCTTTTGCAGTTAATAAACCCTTGACTTGTTCCATCATTATTGCATGTGGCTGTAATGCTTTGGCATATCTTATAACCTGATATAGCAAAAGACCTCGTTCATCTTCAAGAGCAAGTTTTTTTCCAATTTGCGAGAAGGCTTGACATGGAGGACCACCAAATAACAAATCTATCTCACCCTTCTTAATTGATAATTCCTTCATAATAATTTCAGGATCGAAAGATCGGATATCACCTTCGTATACTTTTGTTGTCCGTCCTTCTCTTTTTATATTTTCGCTGAGTGTTGCGCAGCAATTATGATCGAGTTCAATACAAGCCTCAATCTCGAAGCCTGCTTGAACAACGCCAATATCCATTCCTCCAGCTCCAGAGAAGATCGATAATGCTTTCATCTTTTCAGGCATAATTGTTACGCAGAGGGGACTTCCAAGTAGGCTGACAGACGACCAAACCTTTTGCGGCTACAAGGAAGTTCCGTAATATGTTGAATATAAGTTGTTACTTACATTTGGCGGTCTTTGTCAGCGACAAGCGCAGATTAAGATACAAAGTTAGCAATAATTTTTGAGATTTAAGGCATCCCTCGCAAAGATAGTTATCGATATTCGTTCGATACTCGTTCAACCAACGTTCAATACTGAGGCTCCATTGAGGATTTACCACTGACGAACCCACTGAGGAGCATCTATGGTCTTCGTCCTATCTCCCTAGTAGCACACGTCTCATCAATCGGCTTAAAGGGTACATCGAGGATGTTTGTTTGAGAGGACTTATAATGCTGTTGATGGTATACGCCCCAGTGAAAAAGGCGCAAATCGGCGCAGTTAAAAATCTCTAATGGATGACAATTATTTCAAATCCATTTGCTAGGACTCGCCGCCATCTTCCCCAAAAGTACACTATTCGTACACTGCAATCTACAGATATTGCTGATAATCAGTATGGTTACGGATGTGTATAGAAATTTTCCAGATTTCAGAACGTCAAGAAAGAGCGTCACAATAAACGCATTCCTATGTTGTAATTTTACATCCCACCCGCTAAAACCCAAAGCAAGGCTTCTGCATGGCAGTCTGTGCCTGCAAATTTAAGTAGAATCCATAATATTTCAAAATATTACGCATAGGAATTTAGAATCATGCACAGATGCCTCAACACAAACCTGAACGTAGGCACATCCCCAAATAAGCCATATGCACAAAGAAATAGCCGCAGCCCTGAGGACTGCGGCTATTTGTCGAAGCGGAAGGGACGAGATTCGAACTCGTGGTAGGATTGCTCCTACGTCAGTTTAGCAAACTGGTGGTTTCAGCCACTCACCCACCCTTCCGGGTCAAATGCGGTGCAAAGTTAAAAAGAATGTTTGAATTCTGCAAGTCTTTGATGATTTTTTTCTTCCACTGAACCTGAAATCCTCTGGCGGCGTTAAAAGTCTGTAATCTTCATTTCAACTATTTAACCCAAAGTTCAATGAATCGGACCCAATTTCGTCCCCACCCGAGATTTCTCGCATTACCGGTCATGACCCTTTTGGCGGCATCCTCCATGACATCGGAAGCCCATGACCCGGCCACCCACGGCAAGGACACGCAGCCCGCCGTCGGCGACACTATCACCGGTATATCACTGAAAGAGGTGTCGGTGGTGGCAAACCGCCGAAATCCTTTTATCGAGGTGGCCAAGATAGATATTGACAAAAATCCGGTGAAATCCTCACAGGAGATATTGCGCACCGTCCCCGGACTTTTCATCGCCCAACACGCCGGAGGAGGAAAGGCCGAGCAGATGTTTCTGCGTGGATTCGATCTCGACCACGGCACAGACATCAGCCTTTGGGTTGACGGTATGCCTGTCAATATGGTGAGCCATGCCCACGGCCAAGGATATGCCGACCTCCATTTCCTGCAGCCCGAGCTTATCGAGAATGTGGAGTTTGAAAAGGGTAATTACAATATGATGTATGGCGACCTGGCAAATGCGGGATATGTGGCCTTCAAGACTAAAGACCGGATGCCGAATGCCGTCGGGGTTGAAATCGGGATGCACGATTACCAGCGGTATGCCGCTTCGTTGTCATTCATCAACAAACGCGACATGTCGTTTTACGCCTCGGGGGCATTCCTGACCGACAAGGGATTTTTCGACAATCCCCAGAACTTCAAACGTTTCAATTTCCTGTCGAAGTTTACCCGCTGGACCGATGCCAGCTCCTATTCGATAAGCCTCTGGCACTTCAACAGCTCATGGAACGCGTCTGGACAGATTCCGGAACGCGCTGTCGACAACCATATCATCGGCTGGTTCGGGTCGCTCGACCCGTCGGAGGGTGGCTCGACCTCCCGTTCAAGCCTGAACTTCCAGCACCACGTCCATCTTGACGACGACGCGGAGGTAAAATCCAACCTTTACCTCTCATATTACACCTTCGACCTGCATTCCAACTTCACCTTCTATCTCAATGACCCGGAAAACGGGGATGAGATTCATCAGAAAGAACGCCGTTTCATCGCCGGAGGCAACTCCCAGTACAGCAATCAATTTTTTGTGGGAAGCGAAAAATGGAAATGGGCCGGAGGTGTGGGATTCAGGTATGACCGCGTAAATGACATCGGGTTGTACCACACACGCCAGAGAACCGAACTGGGTACCTACGCCCTGGGAGACATCAGCGAAAGTGCCTTGTGGGCATACGTCGGAATAGAGATGAACCTTGGCAAGTGGATGATAAATCCTGCGGTCAGAGTAGACTGGTTCCAGTTCAGTTACGCCGACAAGACCGCCACGAAATATTCAGACCCAAACAAGGCGCAGGCGGCTGTTTCCCCGAAACTCAATATCATCTACAACCCCTCCGACGTGGTTCAAATCTTCCTCAAGGGGGGCAAAGGATTCCACAGCAATGACGCGCGTGTGGTTGTGGTCAATGATGGCCACAGGGTACTCCCCTCCTCATATGGTGTAGACCTCGGCCTACACTGGAAACCGTTCAAGACCGTGATGCTCTATGCCACCGGATGGTATCAGTATCTCGAGGATGAGCTTGTTTATGTCGGTGACGAGGCCATTGTCGAGCCCTCCGGCAAAAGCCGCAGGTTTGGGGCTGACGCAGGAGTGCGTTGGGAGTTCCTGAAAAACTTCTATTTCCAGTTTGACTACACATACTCCCACGGGCGTTTCATCAACGAACCTGAAGGTGAGAATTACATTCCCCTTGCGCCCGTCCACACATTCCTCACCGGCCTGACTTTCCAGAACGGCCCGTGGAAAGCGGGCATCACGGGGCGATACCTGGGACGTCGCCCGGCCAATGAAGACAATTCACTGACCACCTCCCCCTATTTCATCGTTGATATGAGCGGGTCATTCACCTGGAAGAAGTTTACTTTCGGACTGGCCATCGAAAACCTTTTCAACACGAAATGGCGCGAAGCGCAGTTCGCTACCGAGACGTTGATTCCGGGAGATTCCGCGCCGGTGACCGACATCTGTTTCACCCCCGGCACCCCGTTTTCCCTGCGAGGTTCGGTGGCTTTCAAATTCTGAAAATATGTTGTAAAACATTTGACTCTCCCCATCAGCCAATCCTGATTAACCCATTTTAACAAAGAGCCGAAAATCGCCTTTCTGGGCTTTCTGGAGGGCGATTTTCTTCACTAAAAATGCGTAATGAGGTGATAGCTAACGAACTAAATTTTGTCATCTCGCGTTATTTTCGTAACTTTGCAAGCGAAAGAGTAAATAAGAGGATGTCACAGAGGTGACATCCATGCCGAAAATCGGCAAGGAAACCGAAGGCCACCGCGCCGTCGAAAATATGTTTTACAACATAAAAAAGTTTCCTTAATTATGAACCTCAACAAGATGTAATGAAGAAGACAATGATTCTCATTGCCGCCTTCGCCATTTTGTTTACCTCGCTATCAGCCGCAGTTGATGACCGCCGTGTGGCGGCATACGGCAAAGAAGCTCCAGCCGTAGTTGTAGAACGGAACGGAGCGCGTCAGGCTCTCGAAGCCTTGCGGGGCAAATGGGTTGTGCTGTCTTTCTGGTCTACCACCGACCCCGTGTCGCGTCTCACCCAGAACAGAATCGCCTCGATTGTGAAATCAGGCAACAGCCACGATGGCAACAACGGCAATGACGCTGAAATTGAATTCAAGACTCCTGCCGGAGTCTATTCTCTCGGCAACAAAACCAAAGTAGAAGTATTATCGGTCAATTTCGACCAATCCGAACCGCTGATGAAAGAGATTATCAGTATCGACAATCTTCTTGAAAGCTCGCAGACGAGGGTTAATTCCAAAGAGGAAATCAAACGCCTTTGTGACGCTTTTGAAATGAACAGCGGCCTGCGGTCATTCATAATCGACCCCGAAGGGAAACTTGTGATGGCCGACCCCGACGAGGAAGCCTTGCGTCAACTGCTTGCCTCTCGCTGACAAAATCTGACATTCATTCCCCCAATGTAAAAACCTGCCGCCCGGGTAACACCTCGCGGCAGGTTGTTTTTTTGCCTTTACTCAGACGAGTAGACAGTGTAGCCTGGAAACCATTTGCCATCTACAAAGGTTATAGATATAAGTGCCCCGGTCGGGACACCATCACGTCTGCCAATCCAAAATGAGGGAAGAAAACGAGACAAGGCCAGTTTCCGGCACATCAGACCGGATTAACCGTGGAGGACGCTCAATCGGGAGATTCCTCCAGGACTTCCTGTACCCCCCTTTAAGAAGAAACGACCTTCAATCATACGGGCAGAGCCTCGCCGAACGTTCCCCTTCCCTGACCAAAGCTGAAAAAGAACGTATCATCACAAGGAACATCGGGCCGGCGCCGCTTATGGTAGCTGCCCTCTTCGCGGGCATACTGGCCGGAGGAGCGGCCTCGTTGCTGAAATGGGGCATCGCGTCATTCAGCAGGCTCGTGACCGGGTTCTTTCACGAAGGAAGCCTGAACTGGTGGTTCCTGCTACTCCCGGTCATGGGATTGATATTGGTGGGGCTTTATCAGCGTCATGTAATCCATCGAGAGATTTCCCACGGCGACAACCGCCTGCGCAATGATTTCATCCTAAACCGCTGTTATCTTCCCACCTCCACTATCTATAATCCCATAATAGCTTGTATCCTGACCCTTGGCTTCGGAGGGTCAGCCGGATCGGAAGGCCCGATAGCATTTTCAGGGGCAGCGATCGGCAGCAATGTCGGGGCATTCCTTAGAATATCCCCCTCCAAGGTGAGAATGCTGACCGCAATAGGCGCGGGAGCGGGCATCGCCGGTATTTTCAAAGCACCTGTGGGAGGTGTGTTGTTCACCATCGAGGTACTCGGTATCGAGCTCACCACTGCCGCCGTCGCCGCGCTGTTCCTGGCCTGTGTGGCGGCCTCCACTGTCGCGTATCTGTTATCGGGATGCACCTCTGACATTTCATTTCCCGATGCCATACATATCTCATACGACAACATCCCGATGCTGATTCTCTTCGGGGTGATATGCGGAATTTACTCGACCTATTACTCCTCCACAATGGGACTGGTCGGCACTTGGCTTGGCAGAATCCGCCGCCCCCTGATAAAGAACATCACGGCAGGCATCGCCGTCGGATGTCTCGTGTTCCTTTTCCCGCCGCTCTACGGTGAGGGTTACGGTCTCGGCACATCCCTCCTTGACGGGAAATGGGACAGCCTTGTGGCCGGTGGCATTTTAGGTGGGGTCGCCTCAAGCCCGTGGGTTTTCCTGCTCGGAGCATTCGCGATAATGGCGGTCAAGAGCTTCGCGACAGCCGCCACAAACGATGGCGGAGGTGTCGCCGGAGACTTCGCCCCGACAATCATGATAGGCAGCGTGGCCGGATTCTTTTACGCCGGAGTCCTGAACGACTGCTTCGGGATGTCGCTCCCTGTGGCCGACTATGTGTTCATGGGGATGGCCGGAATCCTGGCGGGAGCTGTCAGGGCCCCGCTGATGGCCATGTTTCTGGTGACAGAAATGGCGACCACGGGCTACGGGCAGTTCGTGCCCGTAGCCATAGTCGCCAGTTTGTCTTACCTTACGGTATGTCTGTTCAGGTTTATCGGCCGGAAGAGGTCACAAGGTTCTCCACACGGCGGTTGTAAAGCTCCTCACCGAGAAGGTCCTCCAAAGTGAGATGCATGCGGTAACGCCAGTAATGGGGGTTCTTGGCCGGCTCATTGATCTGCTCCTTGTAGGGGTTCTCGCGACGCACGGTGCCGTCAATCGACAGCCAGTCCTGAAGCGGGAGTATGCAGAGCATGGCGGGAGAGTTGAGATGACTCTCGACAATCTTCTCGCAAATCCAAGGCTCGGCGAAGAAGGGTGCCGCTCCCCCCTCGTGGAGGATGTTGTTATAGAAACGCTGGGTGGCCGCACGGTCAGATTCCCACCACTGACGGATACCTGACATGTCGTGGGTCGAGGTGGTGCAGACAGTGTAGTAGGGATAATGGGCCGGATTGCCGAACTCCTCGCGGGGATTCTTGGGCATACGCTGGATGTCAAGTGTCAGAATCTCCAAAGCGCTCATCACCGCAGGCACGCAGTCGGGAATCATTCCGAGGTCTTCGGCACAGGTGAGCATGTCGGTAGCGTCGATGATGGGGGGCAGTTTCCACATGGCCTTTCCATACCAGAAGTCGTTGTGACGATGGTAGTAGAAATCGTTGTAGAGACGGTCGAAGCACCAGCGCTCATAGTCGGTCAGCGAACGGTAGATGTAGGTGTACTGAGCCGAGATACGAGGATGATACTTACCCTTTTCATAGGGATCCTCGATGAAGAGCACCTGGTCGATAAGCCCCTGGAGGGCGTTGCACAGACGGGCGTTCTTCTCGTCGTCAGGCTGAGTGGCGAAGTAATCGGCAACCTGACGCTGGGTGGCGAACTCGGGACGCAGGCGGTAACGGCCATATCCGGCATCCACTAGGAAGCGCTCGCGGGCTTCGTCGGTGTACTCCCCGAAGAAGTCATTCAGGAAGTAATCCATTATGTAAGGCGTGGTCTGCAGGTCAACATCCAACCAGAAGTCATAGTTGTTGCGGAGCTCGTCGGGGTGGAACGGCAGAGCCGGGTTGAACACACCGAGCAGACCGTGGAGCTGATTCATAGGAATCTGCCAGATGCGGAAGAATCCAAGCACATGGTCGATACGGTAGACATCGAAATATTCGGCCATCTTGCGGAAACGAGCCTTCCACCAAGCGAAACCGTCGCGGTTCATCTCCTCCCAGTTGTAGGTCGGGAAGCCCCAGTTCTGACCAAGCACGGAGAAATCATCCGGGGGAGCGCCGGCCTGGCAGTCGAGGTTGAACAGGCGGGGAGAAATCCAGGCATCCACGCTGTTGCGCGAGATACCGATAGGTATGTCACCCTTGATGGCCACTCCGTGGGCGTGGGCATAGTCGCGGACAGCCCTCATCTGCTTGTCCAGATGATACTGAATCCAGTAGACATAATTGATGTCAGCCTGGTTTTCCTTGACGAACTTGTCGACAGCGGCTTCATCATACTGGGCATATTCACCCCACTTCGAGAAATCGGCTGAGCCGTTGCGGTCACGCAGCACGCAGAACGCGGCGTAAGGAGTGAGCCAGGAAGCGTTGTCCTTGACGAATTTGCGGAATACCGGAGCCTTGCAAGCCTTCTCACCTACCTCGGCGAAGAGTTCGCGGGTATAGGCGTTCTTGGCATTGTTGACCCTTTCATAGTCGACCTCCTCAAGGGCGTTGAGTTCCTTGGCGAGATTGTCGTAGTAAGCCTGACGCTCCTTGTCGGCCAATGTGCCCAGCTCTGAGAGACGCAGATACATCGGATGAAGGGCGAAAGTGGAGTTGGCGTTGTAGGGATATGAGTCGGTCCAGGTGTGGGTCATCGTCGTGTCGTTGATGGGGAGCATCTGGATAAACCGCTGACCAGTCTTGGCCGCCCAGTCCACGAGCAGTTTGATATCGAAGAATTCACCGACACCGAAATCCTCATCGGAACGTAGCGAGAAAACGGGGATTGCCACACCCGCGCCGCGCCAGGGGGCTTTGGGATTGACAAACCTCACACCGGCCACAACCATGTTCTCCCCCTTGGTGGCGGGAGCGACAGTCATATGGCGGTTGTCACAGCCTTCCCAGCATACAACGTCTCCGTTGTTCTTTTTCAGGATAAGGAACTTGTATTCGAGGTCTTCGGGGAGTTTGTCAAGAGGCAGGGCGCAGCTCCAGGTGGGGAACGAAGCGTCGCTCATGACAACAGCCTTCGCGGGGTCCCAGTTGCCAAGCGCATCGCATCCTCCGGAGACGGCAAGCACCTCATCGGGAGCGACCATAGGAGCATCGCACGACAGCAGCATTCCGGCAGCCTCCACCTTGGGGGGAAGCGCACGGCCCTCACGACGGCATACACAGTCGGTGAACACCACTGAGTAGAAGGGCTTGTCCCAGGGCTGGTCTTGCCAACGGTCAAAAATCTCATAAGACTTCACACCTTCTCCGCGACGGAAAAGATGTCCGTGGCCCCACTCGTTTTTCTCATACCCGTTTTCATGCTTCACGAAGTAAGCATACTTGAAATCGGGAGTGTCATCGGGGAGCTCGACCTGGGCTTTCCAGCTCTGCTCACCGTATAATTCAAGCTTGATGGCTTTCGCGTGGTCGCCATTTCCGAGCTGGGGGATGTCAGCCGTCAGATAGATAGCCTCGCCCCAGTTGGTGCGGTAGTCGACGTTAAATGAAAGGATCATAGGTATCGATTATTGGTCGGTATTATGTGAGTAAGATATATTTTCCGGAGGATGGAGCGGCGACGGCTCAAAGCAGCTTGATGGAGATATAGCGCTTGGGATTGCGTTTCACATCAATGAGCAGCGAGTCGAGAGAGGCGGAAGCCGCGTTGAGGTTGTCGTAAAGCTGACGGTCATGGGTGAGCGCCCCGAGGGTGGAGTTGGGGTTGTTAAGCTCGGCGGAGAGAGCCTTGAGGTTCTCCGACACGACCATCATATTGTCGAGAAGAGAGTCGACCGGGAGGGTCTTGAGCTGGCCTGACAGTTCGGCCAGGTCGGCAGTGATGGTGTTGACATTTGAGGTGATACCCTCCACGTTCTTGACCACCGGGGGGAGCTGGCGCACAGTGCCGTTGATTGAGCGCATTGTGCCGTCGAGCTGGAGAGTGATGTCATCCAGACGGGATATGGAGGTCTGCAGGGCGGGATTGGCCACCAGCGTATTGATATTTGTCAGCAGTGTGTCAACTTTAGGCAGGATAGCGTTGATTTTAGGCATCAGGTCACCCGAAACGCCGTCGAGCATACCGGCTGCGGTCTCACCGATAAGCTGGTTGCCTACTTTGTGGAAATCTTTCGAATCAGAGAGATGGAGAGCAACGGTGGAGGTGCCGAGGAGGTCCTGCTCGATGACAGCCTTTGAACCTACGGGGATGCGGAGTTCCTTGTCGAGGCTAAGCTCCACGGCCACATGTCCGGGATTGTCATATTCATAGCGGATATCCCTGACCTGGCCTATTTTCAGGCCGTTGAGGGTAACGGGGGCAGATACTTGCAAACCGGCGACATTGGTGTAAGAGGCCGTGTAGAAATTTGCAGGCTTGAACACGTTCACGCCCTTGAGAAACTCGATTCCGAAAAAGAGGACGGCGAGCGCCACTACCGCGCACAGGCCGATTATCACTTCTTTCTTTACGTTGTTCATTTCTTTTCTGCTTGTTCGTTTTAATTCTGCCGGGACTGAGGACTGGAAGCCCGGTGGTTTCAGATTGTGTGGGCTTTCACCTCCCGGTCGAGGAGGGCCGGCCCGTAGGTATTGAGATAACAGCTGAAAGCATTGTAAATCGCCTTTGCCATCTGGTCGCAACCCTTGTCAGAGTTGAGGTATGCCTCGCTGTCAGGATTGCATATGAAGTCAAGCTCGACGAGCACGGCAGGCATCGATGTCGCCCACAGCACCCAGAATCCGGCCTGTCTGACCCCCATCTGCTTCCTTGAGGCTGTCTCCGAGAGATTCTGATGAATCGCGTCAGCCAGTTCGATGCTCTGATCCATACGCCGGCTTTGGGTAAGCTCGAAGAGAATGTCACCTTCCAGTGAATTGGGGTCAAACCCGGCATATTTCTTCTTGTTGTCAGGCTCGAACTCCATTGCGGCGTTCTCACGTTTGGCCACCGCGAGGTTCTCGGCGGTCTTGTGAAGGCCGAGAGTATAGACCTGACATCCGGCAATCGTCTTGCGGCGCTTGTTGCTTTTGGCCACAGAGTTGACATGAATCGAGACGAAGAGATCACTGTGAGACTGGTTGGCGATGTCGGCACGTCCCTGGAGAGTCACGAAGTAATCACCGTCGCGGGTCATGACAACATCGGCATAGTCGGCGAGATGTTTCTCCACAAGTTTCTTGACCTTGGTCGCGACCTTCAGCACGATTGTCTTCTCATTGGTCTTGGTTCCGATACAGCCGAAGTCCTTCCCCCCGTGCCCGGGATCCAGGCATAGGGTAAACTTCTTTTCACCCGACGAAGCGGCCCCTTTAGCCGTCATATCGCACGGCGAGACAGCCCCGGCGAGTGTTACCGCCGCAGCCAGAAGAAACCGCTTCAATCCAGATACTTTCATCGTCGGAGACAAATATGCCACAAAATTAACAAATTCAAGCAAAATATCCCACTTCACCACGAAAAAAAGAGCCATCCATCCCAACTTTTTTCGGGCATGCGTCCCATTGTTTAAAGACGTAGGGGCATCACTGCGGGTCCACATCGTAATACAACGTAGTCTGGCGCATCGCCGGATCGGAATGGAGGTCCAGATAGGTCTGGCGAAGCAAATCCTTTATTTTGGAGACAGAGGCGTTTACTTCGATTTTCAACATGATTCGCCGGATATAGAGATTCTGGACACGGGCGACTGAAGGTTCGTCCGGCCCGAAGACGCGCCCACCGAGCAACTGCCGCAGACGAGCTGCGTAATTGTCGGCAAGCCGTGACAGCACTGCCCGGTCGCGATGTTTCATATAGACATAGATAACCCTCACAAAGGGGGGATAGAAATACTTCCGGCGTTGCTCTATCTCGTCATTGTAGAATCCCTCATAATCATGGGCAGCCACATAGCTCAGAATCGGATGGGCCGGTTCATAGGTCTGCACCACCACTCGGCCACGGCGACCGTCGCTGCGTCCTGCCCGTCCGGAGACCTGCTCCAGCATATTGAACCCTCGTTCCCCTGACCGGAAGTCGGGATAGTTTATCACCGAATCGGCGTTGAGTACACCCACCACCTCGACATCTTTGAAGTCCAACCCCTTGGTCACCATCTGGGTGCCGACCAGGACATTGGCTTTCCCCTCCGAGAAGGCTTCTATAATATGCTCGTGGGAATGCTTGTTGCGGGTAGAATCGAGATCCATCCTGAGCATCGTCACCCCGGGGAGCAGCCCTGTAAGCTCATCCTCGACACGTTCTGTGCCATATCCGATTTCCTCTATGGCCGGTTCCTTGCATTGGGGGCAAATCTGCGGAAGGGGGTACACCGAGCCGCAGTAATGACACTGGAGCTGACGGAGCGCCCGGTGATAGGTCAATGACACATCGCAATGCTCGCATCGCGGAACCCAGGCACACTGGCGGCACCTCACCATCGGGGCATACCCGCGCCTGTTCTGAAAAAATATCACCTGCTTCCCCTCATTCAGGGCTTCCCGCGCACGGCGCACGGTGACACGGGCGAACGCCCCTTCAAGCTCTTTGGCGTCGCGGGCGCGGCGCATGTCGACAATCTCTATCTCGGGGAGCGCGACATCACGATAACGTTTGTCGAGCGTCACAAGCCCGAATTTACCCTGTTTGGCCTTGTAATAGGTCTCCACCGAAGGTGTAGCCGAACCAAGTAAAGTCTTCGCGCCATGGAAACGGGCAAGCACCATCGCGACATCACGCGCATTGTAACGCGGAGCCGAGTCAAACTGTTTGTAAGAACTCTCATGCTCCTCGTCGACAATCACGAGTCCGAGCCTGGCGAACGGGAGGAAGACCGCTGACCTCGCCCCGAGAATCAGCAACGGTTCATGGGTGGTGAGCAGTTTCTTCCATATATCCACACGCTCATTGTCGGAGAACTTGGAGTGATAGACCACCACCCTCTCGCCGAAGACCTCCTGAAGGCGGCGTGTGAGCTGCGCCGTCAAGGCAATCTCAGGCACGAGATACAACACCTGGTCACCCCGGCCAAGCATATGGTTGATCAGATGTATGTAAATCTCGGTCTTCCCCGAGGATGTGACCCCGTGGAGGAGGTTGACATCCTTCTCTTTCCACAGCAGGTGAATCTTCTCCAACGCCTCCTGCTGAGGTTCGGAAAGCAGAGGGAGATGTTTCAGAGGACGGCCGTCATAACGGAAGCGGTTGATTTCAATCGTGTATTGCTCCACGATTCCCTTCTTTACCATCGCCGAAAGGATTGCCGGACTTACCCCTCCCCTCTCAAGGAGCCTCTCCTTGGAGATGTCCGCTCCGGTTTCATCAGGTTCTTTCCCTTGCCCGGCCTGACGGTTCAGGTCAAGCAGCGCGAGAAGCAGCGTCTCCTGCTTGCGGGCGGAGCCGACAAGAGTGAACGCCTCACTCTCCGACAAACCGGGAGCAAGCCTGACGCAAGTCTGTTTCTTGGTTACATACCGCTCGACGAGTTTTTCCGCCACAATCAGCACACCCCGCGAGACGAGCCGGTTGACAGTGGCCGTTGTGCCTCGGCGATCAAATTTCTTCACAATCTCCGAGATGGATGTCTGCTCCTCATGCTCGACAAACTGGTAAATCTCATTCTCCAGGTCATTCTTGAGGGGAAACACCGCGAAATCAAAATCAGGGTTCACCTCCACAAAGGTCTCACTCTCGATTTTCATTCCCGATGGGACTGCGGCCCGGTAGACATCTCCCGAGGAACAGAGGTAATAGTCGGCCACCCAGTCCCAAAGTTTCAACTGCGGATTCCTCAGAACAGGCGAGTCGTCGATAATCATCGCCAGGTCCTTTATCTCATACCCGGATGGCGCGGTCAGGGGCAAGCCGACCACTATCCCGGTATAGAATTTCTTTCGTCCGAACGGCACAATCACCCTGAAGCCCACCCCTATCGGGAGGGCTCGCATCTCGGGTGGAATATGGTAAGTGAAGGTGGTCTGGAGCGGAAGGGGCAAAACCACTTCTACAAATTCATTGGCCATCTGGAATATGGATTTTCAAGTCATCGACAGCGAGGAACACATTTTCAGGGAGGGTCGGAGCCACTTCGGCATAGCGCCCCATATCGTGGCTCATATGTGTCAGGTAAGCAACTCTCGGCTTTATCCGGGATATCAGCTCCAAAGCTTCATCGAGAGTTATGTGGGATATATGAGGTTTGTGACGCAATGCGTTTATGACAAGCGTGTCAACCCCCTTCATCGCCACGACAGTATCATCAGGCACAACCTTGGCATCGGTGATATATCCCAGTCCGCCTATACGGAAGCCAAGTATATCAAGCAGGTAATGGTTGACCCTGACCGGCAGCACCTCCAGACCGGCGACCTCGAAACTCTTTCCGGCCTCAATCTCACGGAGGTCGAAACGGGGAGCGCCCGGATAAGGGTCTGCCTTGAATGAATACGGAAGACGTTCACGCAGGTCGCGGGCCACATCAGCCTGGCAATAGACCGGGAAGCCGGTCTCTTTCATCTCCTCCTGATAGCAATACGGGCGCAGGTCGTCGATACCGCCGACATGGTCGTAATGCTGATGGGTGACCAGCAACGCGTCAAGCCTATCCTGTCGCGAACGTTCGCCGTGACGTAGCATCTGTTGGTGAAAATCAGGCCCGCAGTCAATAAGTATCCGTTTCCCTGCCATCTCAAGAAGAGCCGACGCGCGTAACCTATGGTCACGCTTATCAGTTGATGTGCAGGTAGGACAGCCGCATCTGAGCTGCGGCACACCAGTCGATGTCCCTGTTCCTAAAAATGTCAGTTCCATATCCTTCACAACAATTATCTGACAGAAAAGTCTTATTGATTATATCTCACCAGCAATCCGTTCTCGAAAATCACATAGACACCTCCGGGATAGCTCCACCGCTCATACATCAACGACTGGTCATGGCGGCGGTCGACATCGCGAGGTGCGCCCAAGGCCAGCGAGACCTCCTGCGTGGTCATCCCCTCGGCAATCTTTCCCTGACGTATCAGTTCCCAGTTCGCGTCGGTGATTTGCGGATAATTGTATCTCGGGTCAGTCAGCATGAACAGGTTCTCGAATCCGCGCAAGGCGGGTTCACCCTCATTCACCGTTGTCGACATAGCCAACGCACCGGTCTCCCCTTCATCTTCCGTCGATGAAAAACAGATGAGGAACGGGTAATCCTCACTGCCGGCCCTGACTTCGGTAACACGGACTTTCAAGAACTTCCGGCCCCTTCGTTGTGAACCGTCCGGTGAAATCCAACGGCCTGTACGGGTCACCAGTTCTTTTCCGACAAGTATCTCTCCCGCACTTCTGACCAGCTCCAGGTCGACAAGGAATGGGAGCTTGAGATTGTCGCGTTTCTCCAGAGTGGCCGCATTCCCTCCGGGGCGGTAAAGCAGCGAATCAGAGGGTGAGACGACCGATGTGAAAATAAGTTCGGCCACCTCTCCACCGGTGATTGACGGCACCTCGCGCACACCCCGGTAGACCAGCGTGTCACCAAGGGAAATCCCGACCGACTTTCCGGCGGGAGCGGAATAGGTGTAGGTTGCCCTCGCATCGGCCACAAGAAATTGACGGCCCGGACGCCACCCGCTGAAAGGAACCGCCTGGAAATGTCCGGCGAACTCCTGTTCTGGTGATTCCCCGGCATTCTGCCGCCTGACATCCTTGTAAGTAATCTTGGGGGTGGATTCAATCCCGGTGAAACAGCTTTGAAGGAGCACCGAGGGGGCGAAAAGCAAAATGGCCGCAAGGACTCCGGCGGGAGTCCTTGTCAGCCATCTATTTTGACAGATATTTCTTTTCAACTTCATTCAGCCTTGGGAGTGATGCCCAAGTTGTGGAAAATAAATGAGTATATGTCGGCATATTCATCAATCACCTTGGCGACCGGCTTGCCTGCTCCGTGACCTGCCTTCGAGTCGATACGGATAAGCTTGGGAGCGTCACCGGTCGAGGCGGCCTGCAAAGTGGCGGCGTATTTGAAAGAGTGAGCCGGAACCACACGGTCGTCATGATCGGCGGTGGTCACCATGATAGCCGGATAGGGGGTGCCGTCGTTGCGGATGGTATGGAGGGGGGAATACTCCACCAGATATTTCGCCATCTCGGGAGAATCGGCGGATGTGCCGTAATCCGATGCCCAGTTCCAACCGATTGTGAACAGATGATAGCGCATCATGTCCATCACTCCCACACGGGGAATGGCCACCTTGAAGAGGTCGGGACGCATGTTGGTCACCGCTCCCACGAGCAGGCCGCCATTGCTACCCCCCTCGATAACGAGATGTTCGGGTTTGGTCCAACCCTCCTTTATCATATACTCGGCGGCGGCGATGAAATCATTGAAGACATTGAGCTTCTTCATCTTCGTGCCTGCCTCATGCCAAGCCTCGCCATACTCCGAGCCGCCACGCAGGTTGGCCTGGGCGTATATGCCGCCATTCTCCAGCCAGACCAGACGGTTGGGTGAGAACCCGGGTGTAAGCGAAACATTGAAACCACCGTAACCATAGAGGTAGACCGGATTAGTGCCGTCACGTTTCAGGTCCTTGCGGTAGGTAAGGAACATAGGTATCTTTGTCCCGTCAGCCGAGGGATAGAACACCTGCTCGGTCACATAGTCGTCGGGGTTGAAGCCCTTGATGTCGGGGGAGAAATACAGCTTGCTCTCATCCGTGTCGAGGTCATATGAGAAGACAGTGGCCGGATAGAGGAAAGAGGTGAATGTATAGAACGCGTCGGGATATTCTTTCGAAAGGCTGAAACCGGCCGAACCGAAAGTGGGAAGCTTTATGTCACGGATTTTTGTGCCGTCAAGCTTGTAAAGCGCGGGGTGGTCGGCGGCATCCTTCTCGTAGTTGACGAAAAGACGGTCGTCATAAATAAGCCCACATCCGGTAAGCACCGCGTCGGGAGATTCGGGAATAAGGTCTTTCCAGTTCTCCTTGCCGGGGGCTGAGAGCGGAGCAGTCACGATACGGTTCTTGGGGGCGTTGTATGATGTCTGGATTATCAGGGAGTCGCCGACAACATCAATGATGCCCACCTCATAATCCTGGGAGGGTTCCACAACAACCCAGTCGCTGCCGGGTGTCTCAAGGTCTTTCAGCATCAGACCGTTTCCGAATCCCTGACCACCGACAGAAATCATCATATACCGTTCATCATCGGTCAGGCCGACAGAATGGAAATGAAGAGGATGCTCCTTGTCGGTGAAGACAAGGGTGTCTTCGCTCTGGGGTGTCCCGAGCTTATGGAAATAGATGTTATGGTATTCGTTGGCGTTGGAGAACTCCTTTCCAGCCTCGGGGCGGGGATATGCGCTGTAAAAGAACCCTTTACTGCCGTCAATACCCTTTTCACGCCATTCAGCTCCGGTGAACTTCGCCCACTCGATATGGTCATCGAGGGGCTTGAGGGTCTCCGCGTCAAGCACATAGATTTCAGTCCAGTCCGAACCGCTTCTTGAAATCGTGTAGGCGATGTGCTTGCCGTCCTTAGACATCGAGATGCCGGTGAGGGCCACTGTGCCGTCATCGGACAGAGCGTTGGGGTCAAGCACGACAACCGGCTCTCCACCGAGGGTGTCCATACGGTAAAGCACCGACTGGTTCTTCAACCCGTCATTGCGGTAGAAATAATATTTGCCATCCTTCCAGCGGAAAGGCGCACCCTGCTTGGTGTAGTTGTTGAACGCCTCGATCTGCTTGCGCAGCATCGGGCGGAAAGGAATCTTGGAGAGATATGAGTTGGTGACGGCGTTCTCAGCCTCCACCCAGGCGAGGGTGGCTGCAGCCGTGTCATTTTCGAGAGGTCGGTAGGGGTCGGCGACCTTCATTCCGAAGTAATCGTCAACCACAGTCTCAGTCGGGGCCTGCGGGTAATTCAGCTTACCGGAGGCAACAATGTCAGATGATGTCGCCATAGCTATGGAAAACAATGCCAGCGAGGCTGCGGGCAGTTTTGATAGTTTTTTCATAATGGTTTATATGAAGGTTATCGACTGTCTTTCGATTTAGACTCACGCTTTTTCAAGTGGAAGTGGAGAAGAATGATACAGAGAGCCACGACCACGATTCCACCGAAATACAATACCGGGGATGTGAGTCCGGCCATGAATGAGTCCCATCCCATCACAACCATCACAACCAGATATATGGCCAAGATTGCCGGGATGATGATAGACCTGCGTAAAATCTGTCTCATACCTCAGGTTGTTTTGCGGTTTTACGCGTGACCGTCTTCTTTTTAGGTGCGGTTGACGGCTTCACCGTTTTTGCGTCAGCCTTTTTGGCGACAGCTTTTTTAGAGGCAGTTTTCTTCGCAGCGGCCTTCTTGGGCTTGGTCTCATCCTTCTTTTCAGCCACCGCCTTTGTCTTTTTCGGTTTGGTGGCTTTGACCTTAGGTTCGGCGGTCTCCTTTACCGCCTTGGATTTTACCTTGGCGGCCTTCGTCACTTTTGCCTCCTTTGGTTTGACGGTGTCAGCCTTTTTGGCGGTTTTCTTCGTCGCCTTAGGTTTGGCCGGATTCTCTTTGGCCGCATCATCCGAAGCCTTGGATTTACGAGGTTTTCTCACAGATGCCTTGACGGTCCGGGATTCACCTCCCCTTTTCCGTTTTACCGGCTTACCGTTGAGAGCCGTTGATTCCGCGATGGCCGGAGAAATCTCATCCGAAGGCTGTTCCCCGTCGGCATTTTTAAGGGGAAGATGGATGCCGACAGAATTCTGGAGCATCTTGGCGGTCTCGTCATCAATCTTGTATGGGCATTCCTCAGGATGGAAGCGTCCTGCCATAAGGTGATTGTAGATTTCCACACAGGCCCACGCGTCTATGGCCGCGTAACTTTGCTGGCCAGGCGTAAGCTCAGCGGCCTCCCAGTTGGTAAGCCGCTGATTCTTGGATATGCGCTGCCCGAAAATAAGGGCGAAAATCTTTTGCAGGCTGTTGTCGGCGATTTCATATTCCTTGACGAAGGTCTGCAGCTCCACGAAACCGGCCGGGGTGAACTCACAGAGCTTGGCCAGCGAGTGGAAGTCATCCTTCAGGGAAAGACCGATTTTCTGGATGGCCGGATTCTCAAAAATCGACATCAGGCCGTCCAGGCTTCCGATTTGCTTCAGGCGGAAAAGAAAACATTCCCCAGGGACGGACAGCTGCACGAGCGAAACCTTGTACCGGTGGTTTTTCTGGAAACTCGGTCTGGTCTCGGTGTCGAATCCGATCTGGGGTTGTTTCAACAAGTAGGCGACGGCATCGCGTGCCTTGGCTGCGGAATCTATAAGAATGACTTTCCCGGGATAATGCACCTCGGGAAGAGCATGGACTGTTTCCTTAGATATTCCTAACATTCCGCAAAGTTACCAAAAGTTTTTCAAATCCCTACCATCCCCTGCGGGGAAATAGAGCTGAAAACTCTCCCGGCATCAGTCGCGGATGATGATTTTTCCGGACCCGGCGGGAGTGGCCCAGATGTAAAGACCAGCAGGAAGGGAGAGCGAGATGGAACCGGCCCGATTGGAGAGATATTTCTGATAAACCAGCCGCCCGTCGGGGGAGCAGATGACCATCATACCGGGAGCTTCGGAGAGATTCCAGGAGATATCACGGCCTGCAACAGTGAATGAAGCGGCATCTGCCATTATGCGTCCCAACGATGCATTTTCGTCGTTGGTGACAAATATCGAGAACTCCTTCAAAGTCTGGCCCGAGGAGGCGATGTTGACATCAATCTTGTATGTGCGGACAACATCGGGAGTCCAAGGCTCAGAGAAGACACCGGCCGGTTCGACAGACATCGTGAACGGATTGCCCGGGCCTATCGACTTGGAGACACTGGCGGAATTGCCGACGGCGACAGGCGCGCAGAAATCAAAGCATATCCCATATTTCTCGAACCCGGAAACGAGAGTGGCGGTCACATCCACTGCCACCGGCTGGTCTGACTCGACACTCAGCGAGCCTGAAATCCACACCTCACCATCCTGCAACCATTCCGGGTCGGGAGTATTGAACAGCACATTGCCATCCGGCATAAGTGTGCCGGAATGAGGAACGACAGTCAGTTCTACCGCAGACGCTGACATCGCGACAACCGCCGCAGAAAGCAGAGTAAAAATTTTATTCATATGATTCAGTTTTGTTCGTTTGTCTGATTAACGTAAGCCTGGGTGGTCTGGAGATACTCCCCTGTCGCCATATCGGTAACAAATGCCACCACTGAGATGTTTTCCGGATTCCAGGCCGGGTCGATTGCCACGGAGAAATCCCTGACGGTTTCCTCCTCGCGGCCAAGGGAGACGTGGTCACCCCAGACCGTTGAAGTCGCGTAACCGCGCAACACATGGTCGTGGACATACTTGCGGTCCCAGGTATGGTCTCCGTTGACATTGTATTGACGAGCCACGATTCCATCCTCAAGAATCCAGATTCCAAGAGCGCCCTCGACCGACTTGCCCGGGAGCAAACTCACACTGCCGTCAAGACGGCGGGTAGCATCGTCATAGCTCAAATCCGTCACCTCTATCTCACAGAGGGCCGGACGCTGCAACGCGTTGTAGACAGCCGTCGCCCAGCCGGTATGAAGCGTGGGGACGCTGCCATCCACGATTCCGGAGGGGAACACATCTATCCCTCGGTCGGCGCACATCGCATCACCAAACTCTGGTTTCAACCCGACATATGTGGGATTCGAGACCGGTATGGCGAACTCACCGCCGTGGATACTGACGGCCACCACCTTGCCGGGATACTGCTGTTCCAGCTGATGGATGACACGATGTCCTTCCGGACAGTTGGGACAACTCTGGCCGGTATAATCCTCAAGCAGCACTACCCGATTCCCCTCAATCGGCGGAAGCGGGATGAAGCGTTCATCATCATCGATGTCGTTGCAACCCGAAAGGGCCACCGCGACAACAGCCGACAGCAATGAAATCTTATGATGTTTTACGATTTCCATATGGTATAGCGGGAGGATTTACAAATCAGAAAGAATAGTTATAGGAGAGTGTGAAGCCACGGGTGGCGGGAACCCAGCGGCACACCCCTCCCGAGCAATTGTAACCGGCCCTGGTTCGTCCGTAAGAGACATTGAAACGGTTGGCGCCGTAAGAGCCGGTCACCCCGGCCTGATAATAATGGGTGTCGGTGCGCCCGCAGTTCCACAGGTCGCTGACAGCGAAAGACCAGTGAGGGGTAAGTGTGAGCTCCGCCATGGCGTAGAGCCAATCGCCGTCATCATCCTTTGTGGTGAGATACTGAAGTTCCCCGCGCAGGATGGTGCGCGGTGTGATTGTCCATCGGCCCTCGGCGACAAAGATGTTGGCATTTACCTTGTCCCCCTCACCCTGAATGGCGGCTTTGTCAAAGAACTGGTTCATATACATCAGTGTCAGGGTGAACGGCTTCGACAACCTTTTCTCCATCATCACGTTTATGTCGCGATAAAGGAGTTTCCCTGCCTTGAAGAATGGACACGACACCCCGTCGGAACCCATCGGCATCGATTTGTCGGCTTTGGGAAGGGCGTAAGAGAGGGAGGCGTTGACGCGGAAGCGGGTGCCATACCGGCCACCAAGGGAGGTGCCACGTTTGAAATTGACCGCCGCCTCAGCCTGGTATGCCCATTCCCCGGCCAACTGTGTGGCGTAGGGATAAAATGATGGGAGGGTGTAGGAGTGCTGAGTTGTGAATGGCGCGAGGTTGTTGATGAAACCGGAGTTGCCGCTGATGGTGCGGTCCTGACGGAAAACCATATTGTCGGCACGTCTGGCCTGAATCATCACACTCTTGCCGGATTTCATCCAGGAGAGTGACAACATAGCCGCATTGCCATGCTTGTAGGTATAACCGTTGTCGAAACTCGGATCTTGTCCTTTCCAGGCAAATTCACCATAGAGGGCGAATGACTTATAGCTCAAGCGGGTACGCGCATCGACAGCGTTGACAGTGCGCGGTAGGTTGAGCCTGAGGTCTTTTCCCGGCACCATTATGTCATGGTTTTCCTCGCGGTGAAGAATCCAGCCCGCTCCGAGCTGCCAACCCCAGCCGGACTGACGCAGACGCGGCCACCAGCGGGCTATGTCACCCTCCGCATCGGCACCGGTAATCCATGAACCGGTATTCCAGTGCCAGTAACGACGCTGCACGCCACCGAAGGCTTTGAGGGTCAGCCCCTCGACAGATGTCCAGCGCACCCTGCCACCCCTGACGGCATTGTCGATACCGAGGGCGCGGTCCTCATAGGCACGGAAAATAAGGCCGGAACCGAATTGCTCGTAGAAATCCCCGGCGGTAAGCTCCAGCCCCTTGACAGGCTCACCTTTGGCGTAGAAGTAAGGCACACCCCATCCCTTGAAGTCAGGCTCGAATCCCGGAAGGGGATGGTCGAGGTATTCAAACCTTGCCCCGGCTGAAAAGCGTTCCCCTTGCAGCCAGAGGTCAAGATAAGTGTTGGTGTTGAATTTGCCATCCTCTGTGGTCGAACCGATTTTCTCGTCGGTCTCGGGGAAGAGCATATCGGTCTGGAACGATCCGTGGAGGGCCAGCTTGCCGGGCCAAAGGTCAATCGCCCCGGCCTCCCACAACGGGGAAGCCAGCGCGACGCATCCGGCAGCGGCAACAATATGCTTAATCAGTCTCGCCTTGGCGTAACTCATCATCATGCTATCAGTGGATTATTGACAGACAGGTTATTTCGCAACAGACTTCACCTTCTCGAAAAGCTCGGTCTCGGCTCCGTCATGATAACCGGAATGGGAATACACCACATTCCCGGCTCCGTCGAGGAGAAGGAGGTGGGGAACGACCTGCACACCCACCCCGCGGGCGAGTTCACTGTTGGAGTCGAGCAAGACAGTGTAAGGCCAGTCATGTGAGGCGACCAGGGAGCGTACCTTGTCGGCATCCTGCGCCTTGTCAATCGACACTGCCACCAGTTCCACGCCGGTCTCCGCCTGCCAGTCTTCATAGACCTGCTCGATAGCAGCGAGTTCCCTCATACACGGTTTGCACCATGTGGCGAAGAAGCTTACGATGACAGGCTTGCCGTCTGTCCCGATAGCGGAAGCATTGACAGCTTCCCCGTCGAGATTCTGCAGCGACACCGACGGCAACGCCGCCGACACCGACATGGATGACGCGGCCAACGCGACAGCCGCGAATATTGTCTTTAGTCTCATAATCTGCGATTAACGGATTACAACTTTGGATGTCTGTTTACCCTGACGGACGATATACAGTCCGGGGACAAGGTTGTCGGAGGAGACCTTCACACCCTGAAGGGTGAAATATTCCTTCTCGGATGACGCCTCATTGACAGCATCAGTTGTGATGTCGAGAATGCCGGAGGCCTCTGCCACGGGTGCCCAGTCGCAGTTGATGGCAGCTTTGGAGGTGCGGTTGGAGAGGATGGCGACTATACGGCATTTGTCAGGATTCTGAAGAATGTATTTTGACGGCGAACCGGCCTCCTTGATTTTGTCGACATCCTTGAAGGTATGCTCAAATGTCACCTTCGTGCGCCCGGCTGTCTGAGGGATAGAACCGGTAAAACCGCTGCCGGCTTTCAAAGTATTGGCGATGCAGACATCATTGAACTCAACTTTCACATAGGAGCCCCCCTTTGTGAATATATCCCAAAGAGGATCGCTCCAAGGAGCGGTAGCTCCGGCATAATTGTTTTTCTGTTTCCAGGAGCTGGAGGTTCCCGTCAAGCCATCCTCAAGCAGGAGAAATTCAATCTGGCATTCCCCGTCAGACACTTGATTGGCAAACTCGACAGTGGCTTTGGCATATGCCTGGGTATGTTCCTTGTCAAGCCATTCCGAAGCCTCCATGGTCACGGCTGCCGAGGCAAGCGCGTTGGCTGTTCGTATGGCGGAAGACCCGGCGTTGGCTGACGAGCCAGTATTGTTGGGGTCATTCGTGTTGCGGTTGACCCTGATAGTCGGCGCATAATTGGTCTGTTGCGGGACTGCGAAAGTAGACACCCCCATCGGATCACTGCTATGGTAGGCTATTCCTATCACTCGCTGGGGATAATCGCGACGGATACCCTCAAGCGCCACAAATCCTTGCGGACACCAAGGACACCAAGTCCCGGTGTAATCTTCCACCAATGCGCGATGTATGGGGACAAAGTCTGAAATCACAACCTTTCCGGACACAGGATTCTTGGTCAGAGACTGTCCGTTGGCTGCCGTCACCCGGATTTTCATCGAGACTGTAGCTCCAAGCTCGTCGGGAGCGACAGCCTTGAAGGCGATATAACGTTTGCCGCTTTCACCGATGGGATCAAACTCGATTGTGAAGCTCTTGTCCTCGTACCCTTCAATAATCTGGGTATAGGTGAGCGATGTCAACGGCTCGGTACCTTTGTTGGTAATCTGGTCATAGAATTCAAACTCCTGACCCGGTTCGGCATAGGTCGTGCCGAACGCCATAAGGGACATGTCCACTGAAGCCAAAGCTGTCGGAGCAGCGAGGGCGGTCAGACCGAGAATTGTGATGCCGGGTAAAAATCTTTTCATATAAGCACCTTTTATAAAATTATAGAATATAATTCAACACCATACCGTTGAATTATTTGAATTGTCAGTCAAAATTATGTTTAACCTGTGAAAGAGCCGTGATGCTGGAGCGCTTCACGCCGCAAATATAGCAATTACTTTTAACATACGCAAAAATCACCGACAAAATGTTTAGCTATATTAATCAATGGCAGCATTTTGCCAGACAATACAGTCTTGCCTTTTCTGTTTGCCATCATCCATATAGAGTAAAAGCCATTAACAGAAAGTCGGTGTGTCAACATTTATTTCTGTTGACACACCGACTTTCATATGTTTTCCGTTAAGTCTCTTATCAGTCAGTCTTGATGATAAGGAAGTTTGACTGGTTCCAGAAGCGAGTGGGGTTGGTAATCTTGAGAATCTTCATACCGTTTGCGCCATCCACGATCTCGTAGGAATCGGCAGGCTGATTGGTCATGACTTTAGCCTTCTTCGAGCCAAGATTGATGGTGCGGAGCGAACGCTTGTCACCGGTTGTGAAATAGCTCTGGTCGAAATTCGCAGGCATTACTTTTGTCTTGCGGAGGAAACCGGATTCCATCAGATTGTGGGCCTTGAGTTCCTTGCCCGTGCCAATGGCATAATAGCAGGTGTTCATCTCATTGTTAAGCTCGACAGCTCTACGTTCAGCGTCCTGACGGGCAGTCGATTCCACTTCCACCACTGTAGTGAGAGAATCCTTCTCATGACCGAGCTGGTCTACCGAGCGATTGAGACCTTCAATCTGGATATTTGCGTCGGCGAGCTGTGAGCGCAGGCCGTCGATAGTCTTCTCCTGATCGGCAATCTGGGTTTTCAGGTTGGCAACCGCGCGCTGGAGGGTGGCGTTGTTCTGGTTGCTGGCGGCAAGCTGCTGCTCCAGCTGCTCCAGACGCTGGCGACGCTGCTCAAGAGCATTCTGAATCTGCTCCATATCCTCGCGAATCTGACGACGCTTGTCGGGAGTCTCGGCTCCAAGCGCACCGGAATTGAGGATATTCTCCATCTGCTTAATCTGGTTCATACCTTCGGTGATGTCATTGAGAATGACGAGAAGTGAATCCTGGTTTGCAAGAGCGACATGAAGGGAATCAGAAGTGGTAGGCCCCCCGGCCTGGTTCCCATTCTTGTTCTGACAAGCGGTCAACATAGCCAATGCTGCGAACGCTGCAAAGCCTAATTTCTTGATTTTCATAATTGAACAGTTAAAACGTAGATTAATTTCTTTTTTAATACAGTCACTTAATTGAGCTATTGCTCAGGCGTGTCAGGGCGGTATTTGTTGCGGTGTATCTTACGTTCCTCGCGAGCAGACCGGTTGCCTGATACTACAATAACGATTTCCCCTTTCGGATTGTTCTGAGTGAAATAATCGGCAAGCTCTCCGAGAGTGGCATTATGCGTCGTGTTGTGCAATTTTGATATTTCCCGGGAGACCGACGCATCACGGTCATCTCCACAGACCTCGGCAAGATCGCGCAAGGTTTTCACCAGTCGCAACGGTGACTCATATATTATGAATGTACGTTCGTCGGCGGCAAGCTGAGCCAGCCGGGTAGCCCTCCCCTTCTTAGATGGAAGGAAGCCTTCGAAACAGAACCGCTCACATGGCAAACCGGAATTTACCAACGCCGGCACGAATGCTGTCGGCCCCGGCAAGGTCTCGACCTCCACACCCGCCTGACGGCACTCCCTCACAAGCATGAATCCCGGATCGGATATGGCCGGGGTTCCTGCATCGGAAATCAACGCCATCACCTCTCCGCCGAGAAGACGCTCCACAAGTGGACGCACCGTCTCATGCTCGTTAAACTTATGATGTGATGCCAGGGGGGTAGTAATGCCGAAATGACGGGTCACCACAGCCGATGTGCGGGTGTCTTCAGCCAGAATCAGATTCACCGTCTTGAGAGTCTCGACAGCCCTGGGAGCCATATCCCCGAGGTTTCCGACCGGAGTGGGAACCACATATAGTTTTCCCGCGCCTTTGATTTTTTCTGCCATAGTAATTACAATAAAGCTTCAAGAGACTGGTAAAATTCCTTTCCGGGGGTCTCGTCGAGATTCAGGCCAAGACGTTCGACAAGATACTCCCGCAAAGCGGCCCGGTCAGGCAACATTGAAATCTGAACCAGCGACTCCATCATCTGCTGTCTTGAGCCGCCGAAAATCTCGCGGCGATAGAGAAACGCGTCATTGATGGAGAATGTCCGGTATATGTCGGTGGGAGAGATATTCCGTCTGGGAGTCTCAACCTCCTCCACAATGGCCGGGGTTGAAGTGTCCTCCGGCGCAGGTTCAGGTTCAGGTTCAGACGCAGTTTCAGGTTCTTCAACCGGGTCAGGTTCTTCAACCGGTTCACAATCAGATTCCGGAGTAATCTCAGGCATGGAATCCGGCATCTCCTCATCCTCCTCATAAAGTTCCTTTTCCTCCTGTACTGTGGGAGTCTCCTCTGTTTCCGGTTGTTCCTCGGCTAAATTCACATCAGCATCAGCCTCCTCCTCAAACTCGGCGTTCTCGATTTCAGCTGCGTCATCTTCAGTGACGGCGACATTCTCCTCAACCGCAGTATCTTCCTGAGGCTGCACCCCGTCAGAAGCGGCAGCAAGCTCGGCGAGGGATATGATTTTCAGTTTAAGTCCGTCAGGAAGGGTGTCTCGTTCGGCATCCTTTATAAGGAGCAGCTCCTCGGCGATGTCTGCCGTCAGAGCGAGCATCTGGTCAATTACAGGATTCATCGTAGTTGTCATTTATCGGGAGAGGAATCAGAATTGTTGTCTCAGGAAACTGGCGATAGCGTCACGCACCTCTGCCCTCTTGCAGAAGAAATCATTGACGAGTATCACCACGGCGTGGGTCGGCTTGCCGTCGCTGTCGAGCTTGTAACCGGCATAACAATGCACACCGTTCATACTGCCGCTTTTCAAGGCGAGCTGTCCCTGGAGGGAGGTGCCTTTGAGAAGCGACTTGACAGTGCCCTCTTTGCCGACCAGTGGGAAAAGCGACACATAAGACACTCCGCTCCCTTTCCGGTCGGCCATCTTCTCAAGCAGGTCGGCCATAAACCGGGCGGTTACGCGGTTGTTTCGCGATAGTCCCGACCCGTCGTGGATGTCGGTGATGTCGAAATCTATGCCACATCCGGAAAGAAGGCGACGTTCGCGGGCAATCGCCGAAGACCGGGACTGTCCGGGAGCCAGCATCCTCAACATCCCTTCGGCGAAAAGATTGTCCGAACGGGTCATCATATTGTCGAGAATCTCAGCCCCGCGTGGAGAACGGTGGAGTAGTATTTCAGTCATCGGCTCATCTGAGGTGTCGATTGTCTGCCAGCAGACAGCTATCCCGTTTTCAAGCAATCGGTTCTCAAGGGCTTCCCCGAAAGCTTCCGAGGGGGACTCCATCGCCTTGTCGCCAATCTTGTTGTCTCGGTAATTCAGGGCGTAAAGTCCGGCTCCGTACTCATATCTGACATCGGAAAGCTCCCAGCGGTCGCAAGGGCCATTGTCGGGAAACGCCGAGGTATCGACAAGAATCTCCCCTTCGATGGAACTGATTCCGGCTTTCTTAACGGCATTGACAATACCATTCACAAAGGACGGATTGCCCGGAAACTGCCCGCTCTCTATCGTCGGGTCGCCGTTCCCGGCAACCACAAGGTCGCCGTTCAACACCCCGTTGTCGATTTTGCCACGGGTATAGACTCGCGTCTCGAAACGGGCGGTGTCCAGCCCCGCCTCCAACGCCGCGGCTGCCGTCAGGCATTTCATTGTGCTGGCAGGCAGCATGGCCTTGTAAGGATTCTGGCTGACCACATCCTCCCCGGTGGAGAGGTCGCGCACGACCACGGCGACAGAAGATGCCCTGTCGCGGGAAAATGGTATTACAGACTTTCCCACTACCGGCAGGGTCACCGCGATGGCCAGCGCCAGGCCAAGTGTCCTCAACAGACTGCTGCGCTTGTTTCCGTCAGATGATATGTTGTCGTTTTTTATCCTCATTTCAGCCCACGAATTTACTAAACAATCCATCTTTAAACAAACTTTTAAGGGCAAAACACTGCTGCCGTCACCAAAATCCGCGTTTTTTTACCTCTTAGTTCCTTTTTCTCCCATTTTTTTCGTAACTTCGCCGATTGAATCACCCTCTCTTCCACTCACATCCTCTCCATTCATCGTCAATCCCATACAACCGTCCGTCAAGGCCTCTGAAAGCATGGCACTCAAAACCCGAGACAAACTCATCGAAGTCGCCCGGCAGCTCTTCGCCCACAAGGGGGTGGAGAACACCACCATGCTCGACATCGCCAACGCGTCGGAAAAAGGACGCCGCACAATCTACACCTACTTCAAGAACAAACGCGAGATTCACCAGGCGGTGATTGAGCGTGAAAGCGAGCAGATTGTCAGCCGTGAACGCCAGATTCTCGAATCAGACGAGAGCTGTTCGCGCAAGTTGCGCCAGTTCATGGAGGCGAGGTTCCAGATTCTGATATGTCCCACCGGACGGCGCGAACGCCAGGACACCGTCCCCCTGCTCATGCGCCTCGATGTCACCCGCGCCGAAAAGACGCGCCGTCTGGCCGCCCGTAAGGAAATCGAAATCCTGGAAGAGATTCTTGAGGAGGGGAAACGCAGCGGGGAATTCTCGGCCACCCAGGCCGACCGCGCACTGTCGATGATAATAATATTGATGAAAGGGGCTGACGCTCCGGGTCTCGCGCTCAATCTCGACGACGCGCATACCGACCTCGATCAGGCGCGACGCGACATCATCGATTTCGTGATAGCGGGAATCACCCCACGCGTCACCACCTGACCGGACATAAATTTACACCGAACTCAAAACGACAAACTTTCATATATCAACATCATGAAATTACTCGAAGGAAAAACCGCGCTTATCACCGGTGCCGCCCGCGGAATCGGTAAGGAAATCGCGCTCCGCTTTGCCAAGGAAGGCGCCAATATAGCATTCACCGACCTCGTAATCGACGAGAACGGCAAGAAGACCGAGGAGGAAATCGCCGCCCTCGGTGTGAAAGTCAAGGGTTACGCTTCCAACGCCGCTGACTTCGCCCAGACTGAAGAGGTAGTCAAGGAGGTACACAAGGATTTCGGCTCGATTGACATCCTGGTCAACAACGCCGGTATCACCAAGGATGGCCTCATGATGCGTATGACCGAAGCACAGTGGGACGCTGTGATCGCGGTCAACCTCAAGAGCGCGTTCAACTTCATCCACGCCGTTCTGCCCATCATGCTCCGTCAGCGCAGCGGCTCCATCATCAATATGGCATCCGTTGTCGGCGTACACGGTAACGCAGGCCAGAGCAACTATGCCGCTTCCAAGGCTGGCCTCATCGCCCTCGCCAAGAGTATCGCCCAGGAGGTAGGCTCACGCGGAATCCGCGCCAACGCCATCGCCCCCGGTTTCATCGAGACAGCCATGACCGCCGCCCTCCCCGAGGAGGTACGCAAGGAATGGGCTATGAAGATACCTCTGCGTCGCGCCGGAAAGGTAGACGACATCGCGGATGTGGCAACCTTCCTCGCCTCAGACATGTCTTCCTACGTCACCGGTCAGGTAATCCAGGTTGACGGCGGTATGAACATGTAATCCCCGACATCAACAGGACATAACAGCCAGCGAGGCAATCCCGGTCAGGAATTGCCTCGCTGATTTTTTTTGAAAAAAATTCCGACAGCGATGTCACCTTTCGGAGCGCGGATGTGTCTATATTACGAGATGTCTCAGAAACAACGTTTGACAATAACAACAATAAAACCGAATAAACAATTATGACTGAACTCATCATTATCATTTCCGTATGTGTCATACTCCCGGTTCTCGTAGTATGGATTGTTTTCCGCGCATCAATGAACAGCGACAACAAACGCGCCGAAGTGCTGACCAAGGCAATCGAGACCAACAACGGAATAAACGCCGAGGAGCTGATTGAGGCGTTCGGCGAACGCAAGCGGACACCCCTTGAGGTATTGAACCTGCGGCTTCTCCGTGGTTGCATCTTCTCATTAATCGGCATAGGCTTCATCGTCACCGCATTGGTGTCCTATGCCGACGGAACAGAATTCAGTGCCGATCCGGTCACCCTCCCTATGCTTCTGGGTAGCGCGTCACTGGCTGTAGGGGCAAGCTACCTGATAGTCTATTTCGCGACCCGCAAACAGGTTACAGACAACACCGGAAAGTAAACCATGGACCGCGAGCAATTCATTTCACATGTGGAGGGTTCACAGAGGGGACTTCGCCGTTTCCTTGTGGCCCTTTGCTGCGGAGACTCCGCGCTCGCCGACGACATCGCCCAGGAAACCCTTATCAAGGCTTACCTCTCCTGTGAGGGATTCGGTTCACCGGAAAAGTTCAACGCCTGGATTCACCGGATAGCCTACAACACATTCCTCAACCATAAAAGGTCAGAGAGATTCACCCTCGACTATGAGGAAGCAGCCACCATACCCGCCGGTGAGAGCGCGGATGCCTCATTCAGGTACCAGCATCTGTATGCTGCCCTCAACCGTCTCCCCGACAAAGAGCGCACATCGGTGTTGCTGTACTACATGGAGGGATATTCAATCAAAGAGGTGGCCGCCATCACCGAGGTTTCCGCAGATGCGGTCAGGCAACATCTGGCACGCGGACGTGTCCATCTTCGCGGCTTGCTGGGTTCACCACGTTCATAACCATCTAACGGATTTATTATGGAAGAGGATAACTTCAAAGAGATATTCAACAGTTTCAATCCCGACCTGTCGTCAGACGCGGATTTCATGTCAACGCTTCAGCGGAGTATGAACGCGGTCGAAATCGTCAGGAAGCGGAATGCCGAGCTCCACCGTCGCGGCAAGCGGGCGATAGTGATTGCCTCACTGGCCGGATTTGTCGCGGGGGTAATAATGACGATACTCCAGCCCTACATCATAGCGTGGTTCGGAGAAATTCATTTCAGTCTGTCGATTCCCTCCTCACAGTCAGTCAATATAGATTACACCCTCATAAGCTGGATGGCCACAGCGATAATCTCATTGACAATCGCCCTCAACACATATCATATGGCGATGTCACATCATCGGTTGGCCGATAAGGTTGGTTCATAAAAAATAAAAAAAGCCGGTGTGTCAACAAAGATGAATTTTGACACACCGGCTTTTCCGTGTTTATGTAAGGATGGGTCAGTTAACATAAATCTTGGTTGCCGATTGCCCTTGCCTACGGATATACAGACCGGGGGGGAGCGGCGACGACACCTTTCGGCCATCAATCGAGAAATACTCCACCGTAGCCGAGGAATCGGCATCCATTGCCGGGACATCCTCGATTCCGGAGGCAACCGGAGGCCTCACGGTCAGCAAAGCGGTTGGCGACTTGACATCATATTCCAGAATCAGTTCTGTGTTTGACAATGTCTGGGCAACATCAGAAGTGGGATTGGTTGTCATCGGGAAAATTCGTTTGTCTTCCGCCGAAGTGATTTCTGTCAGGAGATATGTGCCCGCTCCGACATAGCCGGTGTTCATAGCTCTGGAAACAGCAGGGGAAGGATGGGCGGAATCTTCTGCGATTCCAAATTTTATACCTTTGTTCCAGTCAATTTTGAAAGAGGGGGAATCATTCACTTCAGCTTCCACAATCACGAACTGACCGGAAAGTTGGTTGACGTTAGCCTTGTATGTTTTTCCATCCTCTGTGACAAGTCTCTCTCCCACGCCGTTCCAGGAGTCGATTCCTTCTCCGGCGATATATAAGGCAGGGGCTTTGGTATCGAATTCTATCGTGGCTGTAGCAGGGTTCCATATGATGTCATATGTGCCACGCAACGGAGTCCACGCCCATTGTGAATCCTTGTTCAGCGTGAGGGTGAGCGACTCGCATGCCAGGTCAAGGTTCCAGCCGTTAATGTCACCCCCGCCATACACATTAGTCCAGTCAATGTCGGCGACATCCTCTGAAGAAGACTTCACGACTCCGAAACTATTGCCATAACGGAAGCCTGAAGCATCATCCTGCTGGAACTGCTCGATGTCTACATCAAAAGCCTTGAACAGCGAGGAATCATCAGTCCCGCCGAGAAGTAGCGGCTCAGCCCAGTCGTTCAACCCGACAAGAAACCAATAGGTCGGCTGGGGATTGGCGATTACGGAATGAGCGAATAACAATGTCTTTTCGGCGTCGTTCCATACCACGTCATACACTCCCGGAGCAGGAAGAATCGCATCGCCGTCAATGCTGCTCTGCCATACATCCTTCATCTTGAAAGGCATACCCGGCTCGACATTGAATCCATCAGGATTAGCGGCGTGGTCGGCGTAATACCAGCTACCGGTGGTATTGTCAACACGGTCTACCACGGTCACCCTCGGGGTGGAATCCGCGTCAGCAGGGTCACCAATAATGACACTCCCGAGTGTGAACACATGCGGATTGTCAGTCGTCATGAAAAGATGGTCGGTATTGGTCAGCTCCCATTCCTTATCGACCTGGAGGAAGTAGTTTGACCGAGCAGGCTCGACAGGCCTGTCAGGTTCGGGAATCTCGGGAAGGTCACCGGAAATTTCAGGATAATCGACATTGGCCAGGATGAAACCTGGCTGCTGATTGTCGCGCATCGCATCCCAGGCTCCATTGGGTTTCCCCTCATATGTCATCGCTCCCTTATTGTAATTGTTGAAATTATATGACTGGGGTTCCCAATAGAATATTCCGTCACAGGTGGAGTCTTTAAGTCTCGGGATGAGATAGTCGAGACAAGCCTTGACATCCTTGCTACACTGCGCGGCGACAGCGGCCTCACCCTTCTGGTCTACACCATCGACCTTGCTCCAGGCGGTAGGCATACCGATTTCACAAAGAATCGTACGTTTGCCATAACGCTTGTAGATTTCCTTTATGGTGTTGAGGGTTTTGTCGGCATTTTCCTGCCAGGCATCGGTCATAAATGTCTGCTCGTTGACCGGATAAAGCGACATCCCGACATAGTCGAAATCGAAATCAGTTCCGGTGGAGCCGAGGAATGCGGTATATCTCGACAGATTGGGAGCATCGTCGAGCATTATCATGGTCTTGACCTCGGGATACATGCTCTTGGCGGCAGCAGCGGCGGCGGAGAAGATCGTGACGAAGTTCTTGGCTCCGGTAGGGTTCTTCAGCACCTTGGCCGTATGGGCGGAAGATGAGATGTCCGTGCCGTTGGGTTTCTGATAGAGCATGCCGCTTCGGGTCTCGTTGCCGAGCTGCACCCATTCGACATACACACCCGCGTTGCGCAACGCGCCGAGAGCGGCGGTAACATGCACTGAGGCTGCGGCAGCCATCTCATCCGTTGTGGTGAAACCACTCCATGACTGGGGCAAACGCTGTTTGGAGGGATCGGCCCAGTTATCACTGAAGTGTACACAGAGCATGACTCTCTGCTTACGCTCCTTAGCCGCCAGGCCTTTGGCTACGAGATCGTTGATGTCGCAATAACTTTTGCCGGAGGACGCACCCATCTCCCGGTCATAGCCGTTAGGGGTAGTGGGGTCGACAAACACACGCAATCGCACAGCATCCATGTTATAGCTGGCCATGAGGTCTGGAGCTGTAGTCGGATTGCCTTGGGCGTCAAGCATTCTGACATTTTGGTCTGCCATCTGTGTACACCATGATATGTCAGCTCCGATGGCAAAGTCAGGATAACCATATTTGTCGGCCATAGCGGGCATAGACACGGCAAACAAGGCGGTCATCACGCCTATACATCTGATTATCTTGTGAAGTCTCATTAAAAAGATGTGGGGATTAAAGGGGGTAAAAGAATTAAGGTTACGATTTTTCGCCACAAAGGTATCAAGAATATGTGTCCCGGCAAACCTGATTGCCATTTATTAACTAAAATCCTGTTGATTTGATTTTAATTCACAAAACTCAAATTTATATTTACATTATTTTTTCAAAAATATGTATATGGCAATCAAATATAATTAATCATCTATGTGCCCCCGCTCATGGTATTCCGTTTACACAAAATGCGACAGGGACATCCGGAATGGATGTCCCTGTCATTATTCTTATTCGTATCCGGAGAGAATCGGAGTCCTGCAGACAGATTCCGCCTTCCGTCAGAAGAAGGGGAAGAAGGAATTGGTTGAGACAAACTTGCGGTCGAACTCCTCGTTCGTCATTGTCCAGAAGGCGAGGATGCCCTGGATGATGGGGAGGATAGCCCATGCGCCGCAGGTGATGCAGACGAGCAGTATAGTGAGGATTCCCGCGCCGACCTTGTTGATGTAAAAATAATGGAGGCCTATTGAGCCTAACATCAAGGCGAAGATGGCGTAGACACCACGGCATTTACCCTCAGGGCCACAATTGAAGGCATTATTTGATGTCGTCTCAACATAAGGACGCATCGGCTGCTGGTAAGGACGCTGCTGATAGCCTTGTTGCTGATAACCTTGGTTATAGCCTTGGTAGCCCTGCTGCTGGTAACCCTGCTGCTGATAGCCTTGCTGCTGGTTGTAACCCTGGTTGTAATTCTGCTGGCCGTAGCCCTGCTGTTGCTGGTAGCCCTGACCAGGCTGCTGGTCGGACTGGTATGGTTGATTGGGATTCATAATCTGTTTTGCTTTTACTCTTTGACTGCAAAAATAGATGTTTGGTTGCAATCCGCCAAAAAAATCACAATAAAAAAAGACATCCGATTGGATGTCTTTCTGTTTTGGCGGCTATTTTCAGGAATCCTGACAGCCTTCAGGGTGAAATGTGGGTCTCGAACCCACGACCTTCGGAACCACAATCCGACGCTCTAACCAACTGAGCTAATCTCACCATTTGTTATCTTTCGGAGTAACGCTGAATCCGTTTGTTCCTTAAGACGGTGCAAAGGTACAACAATTTTTTGATTCCGCAAGCGTTCAGGCCATATTTTTTACATCGGCGGGGGTTTTTCTTCATTCTTCGGCGACCTCACCGACATTTGAAGCCCGGAACAGCTCCCTGGCGGCACGGGCGAAATCGCGGGCACGTCCTTTCCATGCCTCGGGCACAGAATCGACAGGCATCACTATGTAATTCTCCCTGGCGAATCCATACCGCTCCCCTACCGGAGCCATCCCGGCGGATGGAGATGGTTTGAAAGCTCCGTTTACCGGCGGAACGGTGAATATGAGCTTATATGCCGCATCCTTGACATATGCGTTTCCGACACTGTCGCGGGCTATCGTGACACGGGTCATAAGGCCTCCACGGGTGTCGCGGGTCATCATATTGGATATGAAATTTCCGTGGGAATAGGCAAGGAACATCGGCTTGCGGGAAGCTGAGCCTTCACGCAGCTCCATGGGCTGGATAACATGTGGATGCCCTCCCATGATTATATCCACTCCTTCATCCTCGAGGAAACGCGCCCACTGTCTCTCATACCTGACCGGGGTCAGTGTATATTCCTCCCCCCAGTGCATGGCGGCCACAATGATTTCAGCCCCGGCATTGCGGGCCTTGGCTATATCCTGCCGGATGATATCCGGTGAGATGTAATCCACGACCGCGTCGCCGGTTACGGTGAAACCATTCGTACCGTAGGTGTAATTGACGAATCCGATTTTGAAGCCGCTGACATCAACAACCAACGGCATGCGGCTCTCACGCTCGGCCGCGTCGGCATATGTCCCTATGTGGGTAAGCCCGAGAGAATCAAGCACGGCCACGGTCTGTTTCAGTCCCCATTCACGACGGTCAAGGGTATGGTTATTGGCTGTCAGAAACAGGTCGAAACCCGCATCCGCGAGAGCCTCGACGTAACTTACCGGCGCGTTGAACTGGGGATAACCCGAACATTGCCCTTTGGCCACCGGGGTCTCAAGGTTGACTATCGCGTAATCAGCCTCACGGACATAAGGGGCAATCGCCGAGAAGCAATATGAGTAGTCATATCCTTTCTCTCCACGTTTTGCCGCCTCAAGCTGGCCGGTGTGCATCATGGCATCCCCGGCAAACACAAGGTCAATCTCCCCTGCAGACGCTAGGGAGAGGACAAAAGCCGCCGCTGCCGCCACAAGGCTGTTCATGGTATCCCTCAGGCCTCAGACACAAGGCCGTAACTCAATAGTAAATGTGGCTTACTTGTAGATGGCTTTCTTTCCGGCGAGGAGAGTGTTGCGCATCAACGACACGATTGTCATCGGGCCGACACCTCCGGGAACGGGAGTGATATAGGCGCATTTGGGAGCGACCTCATCGAACTCCACATCGCCGCGCAGACGGAAACCGCTCTTGCGTGTCGCGTCAGGCACACGGGTGGTGCCGACATCTATCACGGTGGCTCCATCCTTTACCATATCAGCGGTAACGAATCCGGGTACACCCATAGCGGCGATTATTATGTCGGCCTTGCGGCAGATTTCCTTAAGGTCGCGGGTGGCGCGGTGACATACGGTCACGGTGGCATCCCCGGGATAACCCTTCTGCATCATCAGAGTGGCGACAGGTTTGCCTACGATGTTGCTTCGGCCGAGGACAACGCAATTCGCCCCCTTTGTCGGAATCTCGTAACGTTCGAGCAGCGTAAGGATTCCGGCAGGGGTCGCGCTGTGGAAACAGGGAAGCCCGATTGACTGACGGCCGACATTGATGGGATGGAAACCGTCGACATCCTTGCGGTAATCTATGGCCTCGATGACCTTCTGCTCCGAGATATGCTTAGGCAAGGGGAGCTGGACGATGAAACCGTCAACATCCTCGTCGCGGTTGAGATTGTCTACGGCATCAAGGAGGGTGGCCTCGTCGATGTCATCCTCAAAGCGGATGAGGGTGGACTTGAATCCGCATTCCTCACAGGCTTTCACCTTGGAGGCGACATAGGTCTCACTGCCGCCGTCGTGGCCGACAAGAATAGCGGCCAGATGGGGACGTTTCTCTCCACGGGCCACCATTTCGGCAACCTCGGCGGCTATCTCGGCCTTGATTTTGGCGGCCGTCTCTTTTCCGTCAATCTTTATCATCGGTTGGGGCTTAATTCGGTTGGGCTTGATATTGTTTACCGGCGGCCACGCATGGCTCGCATCATCTTCATGGGGTTCTTCATCGCCGTGGCGGCCTTCATCATCTTGCGGGTCTGCTCAAACTGGGTCAGAAGGCGGTTGACCTCCTGGAGAGAGGTGCCGGAACCGGCGGCGATACGCTTGCGGCGGCTACCGTTGATGATTTCGGGATTGGTGCGTTCCTTGGCGGTCATCGAGCTGATGATAGCCTCGATACTCTTGAAGGCGTTGTCATCGATGTCGACATCCTTGATAGCCTTTCCGAGACCGGGAATCATCGAAGCGAGATCCTTGAGGTTACCCATCTTCTTGATTTGCTGAATCTGGGCAAGGAAGTCGTTGAAGTTGAACTGGTTGCGGGCCAGTTTGCGCTGGATTTCAAGAGCCTGCTTCTCGTCGAACTGAGCCTGGGCCTTCTCGACGAGTGACACGATGTCACCCATACCGAGGATACGGTCAGCCATACGGGAGGGATGGAACAGGTCGAGCGCGTCGAGCTTCTCGCCGGTACCGACAAACTTGATGGGCTTGGTCACGACGGTACGGATAGAAAGGGCCGCACCGCCACGGGTGTCACCGTCGAGCTTGGTCAGCACCACGCCGTCGAAATCGAGACGGTCGTTGAACTCCTTGGCGGTGTTCACCGCATCCTGACCGGTCATCGAGTCGACCACGAAAAGGGTCTCCTGAGGCTTGATGGCGTTCTTGATGGCTTCAATCTCATCCATCATCTGCTCATCGACAGCCAGACGGCCGGCGGTATCGACAATCACCAGGTCGAGATGGTTCTGCTTGGCATACGCGATGGCGTTCTTGGCAATCTCGATGGGGTTCTTGTTCCCCTCCTCGGTGTAGACGGGAACCTCAATCTGCGAGGCCAGCACCTTCAGCTGCTCGATGGCGGCGGGACGGTAGACGTCGCATGCGACAAGCAGCGGACGTTTCCCCTTCTCGCTCTTGAACTTGCGGGCGAGCTTGCCGGAGAATGTGGTCTTACCCGAACCCTGGAGACCCGACATCAGTATGACTGTCGGATTGCCTGACAGATTGACCTGGGCGGTCTCGCCTCCCATCAGGGTGGCCAGCTCGTCATGTACAATCTTGACCATCAGCTCCTGGGGCTTGATGGCGTTTATCACGTTCTGGCCCAGAGCCTTCTGTTTCACCGTGTCGGTGAAGCTCTTGGCCACCTTGTAGTTGACGTCGGCATCAAGGAGGGCGCGACGCACATCCTTGAGGGTTTCGGCCACATTGATTTCGGTAATCTTACCTTGGCCTTTCAGTATTTTGAAACTTCTTTCAAGTTTCTCGCTAAGATTCTCAAACATATGTCGGGGAGGGATTTTCCTTTAAACTTCAAAAACGTCAGACAAGCCTGTTGGTGGCTGTCTCGGGGAAAACAATCGAGGGCTTGAAACCACGGGCTTCCTCATAGGGCATCGAGGCGTAGGCCATGATGATCACGATGTCGCCGGGCTGCACTTTACGGGCGGCTGCCCCGTTGAGGCATATCACACCCGATCCGCGTTCGCCGGGAATGGCATATGTCTCAAGGCGCTCTCCGTTGTTGTTGTCCACGATATAGACATGCTCGCCGGGAAGGATGTTCGCCGCGTCCATAAGGTCCTCGTCGATGGTGATGCTCCCGATATAGTCAAGGTTCGCCTCAGTGACGGTGACCCGGTGGATTTTCGATTTCAGTATTTCAACATTCATGTCAACGTTCATATTTGATGTTGTCGATCAGGCGCACATCACCACAATAGCAAGTGATACACCCGACGGCGTTGCCGTTATGGGGAGTAGACCATTCCTTGAGCGGCTGCATGGTCAGCGGATCGACGATTTCATAATACTCCACCTCCATCTGGGGATAAGCGTTCAGCTCATCAATCACCAGGCGGCGCGTGTCGTCGAGACTGTGGTCACGGGCCCATTCGACGCTTTTTTTGAGGATGCGGTGGATGGCCGGAGCCACGGCGCGGTTCTCAGGGGTGAGTCTCACATTACGGCTGCTCAGGGCAAGTCCGTCATCCTCGCGGCAGATGGGGCAGTCGATGATTTCAATCGGGAATTTCTCCAGTTCCACCATCCGGCGTATTACGGCAATCTGCTGAAAATCCTTCTCGCCGAAATATGCGCGGTCAGGCTCGACAAAACTGAAAAGCTTGCTGACCACCTGGGCGACACCGTTGAAATGGCCGGGACGCATCGGTCCCTCCATGACAGCGGCCACCTCTCCGAGGTCGAAGACACGGGTGTCTTCCTGAGGATACATCTCCTCGACGGTAGGTATGAAAGCGATGTCGACACCGGCCTCGCTGAGTTTGGCACAATCGGCCTCCTCGGTGCGGGGATATGTGGCCAGGTCGGCAGCGTTGTTGAACTGGGTGGGATTCACGAATACACTGACCACCACCGCCCCGTTCTCTCGGCGCGCGCGGTCGACCAGTGAGATATGTCCGGCATGGAGGGCACCCATCGTGGGGACAAGCCCCACCGAACAGCCCTCGGCCTTGAAGCGGGCCACAGCTTCTTTGAGGCCGCTGACACTTCTTATTATTTCCATTTGCTAACAGTCAGGAATTTTTACGGGTGCAAAGTTACATTTTTTTTCAACATCTACCGCCAAAAATCCCGACAAATCCCGTAACTTTGCAGCTCTTTCAGCCAACTACGCCATCGAGACATTGATATGAGACAGGAATTCGAATCGACACTGCTTGAAAACTGCGTCACCGAAATCTCCCGGCTGCCGGGAATAGGACGCAAGACCGCCTTGCGCCTTGCCCTCCACCTTCTCCGCCAGGATGAAGGGACAGCCAATGCCCTCGGCAACGCCATCATCGACATGCGCAAGGGGATAACCTACTGCAAGGTCTGCCATAACATCTCGGAGACGGAGTTGTGTCCCATCTGCGCCGACCAGCGCCGTGACCGTGCGACAATCTGTGTGGTCGAGACAGTCAAGGATGTGATGATTCTCGAAAGCACCGGCCAGTTCAACGGTCTTTACCATGTACTCGGCGGTGTAATATCCCCTATCGACGGGGTCAGTCCCGACCAGCTTGAGATAGACTCCCTGATTGCCCGTGTGGCCGAAGGAGGCATCGAGGAGGTAATCCTTGCCCTGGGGGCGACAATGGAGGGAGACACCACAGGCTACTATATCTACCGTCGCCTCTCCCCATATTCCGGAGTCAAAATCACCCAGCTCGCCCGTGGCGTAGCCCTCGGCAACGAAATCGAGTACACCGACGAGTTGACCCTCGGCCGCTCCCTCACCAACCGCACCCTCTTCGCCGACTCCATCAAAGCCTGACACCGCACAATTTTCTATAAATATATATAAACCTCCCACCTTATGTAGGGACGCGCCGCGGCGCGTCCGCATCATCAATTCATTTCTTACAGAAACAATCCGAAATCCAATTATCAACATTACGGTCGATATATTCCATAATGTTGACATAATCACACGAATTTCGTATTATATGTTCATGATACCGCGGTTGCCATTCAAATCCATATCCTGATTTTCGCGCAAATTTTGTAACGGCTCCTTTAATGTGATTTACAGCTACCGCGAGGGGGGAATTATGATGAAAAAACTCACAAGGGCTTCCATGATTGGATGAACGCAGACAACCCACAGGGCTGTCTTTTGAAACACCATCATTTTGACGGCGTGAAATGTTTACCACCATATGGATATGATTTGGCATTATCACATAATTCCACAATTCCATCCACGGATATCTTGATGGTGCTTCCAAAATAATCTTGTCGACAATCTTGCCGATTTCTGTCAACATCATCTTTTTCTCCTCTATTTTCCCAAGATTACAAACATGCCCTTTTGTTGCAATCGTGACAAAATACACGCCATCTTCATATTTATGCCATTCGGCCCGGATTCTATGGCGGTCATTCATACGCTAAAAAATTAACAGTAGTTCTGGTTACAAAAATACGAAAAAACTGTATTTTTGCAAACCGGTATCGGTTGTGAGAAATTACATTCGATGACGCGGACGCGCCACGGCGCGTCCCTACAAGGTTGATTAATGAACATCTAATATAAAAGAATGGAGAGAGGAGAGGTAAGGCTGCGGGCGTTGGAGCCGGAGGATGTTGACAGACTGTATATCTGGGAGAATGACCGGGATATGTGGCCTTTCGGGGGAACCCGTGCTCCGCTGTCAAGACATCAGCTTTGGGAATATGCCACCAATTATGACGCGAACCCTTTCGCCGCCGGACAACTCAGGCTCATCATCGAGCATGCAACAGCTCCCGACAATGCTCTCCCGCAAAACTCCCAAAGTTCTCAATCCTCCCAATCCTCCCATAATTCCCAAAACTCCCAAAATTCCCAGTCCTCCCTCATCCCTTGCGGGATAATAGACCTCTACGACATCGACCCCGTCAATTCCCGGGCTATGGTGGGAATTATGGTCGCGCCGCAATGGCGCAGCCGGGGAATCGCCACCCGCGCCCTTGAACTTGTCGGGGAATATTGCCGCGACACACTCGGTCTTGCGACAATCGCCTCGGAAGTCGCCTCCGACAACCTGCCGTCAATAAGGCTTTTCGGAGGAAAAGCGGCCTACCGGCAAGTGGGTGAACGTCCGTCATGGTATCGCCGGGGAGAGCGCTTTGTTTCCGCCCTTCTGTTTCAGAAACAGTTACGCTGACAGTCATCCATATAATCCCGCCAAGCAAAGCAACCAAAAGTATGGTCAGATTGTTGTAACATAAATAAGTAACAGTTACAACTATGAAAAAATTTTTGTTCGTCGTGATTGCAATTCTGGGGATTGCAGTATGCACTCAAGCAAGAGGCACTTACGCCCACGACGCGTCGGTTCTTCCCAAAGCCGCACAGACCACGATTGCCGACAATTTCAAGGCAAAAGTCAGTGTGGTGAAGATTGACAAGGATTTCGGACGTGTGAGCGACTACGAGGCAATTCTGACCGACGGCACAGAAATCAGTTTCGACCGTGACGGCAACTGGGAGAATGTCGAAGTCAGCAATTCCAAATCGGTTCCTTCCGCATTTGTTCCAAAAGCCATTCAGGATTATGTCAGCAAAAACCAGAAAGGCACCCGCATCGTCGGTATCGACAAAGAGAGAAACGGATTTGATGTCGAACTCTCCAACGGCATCGAGATGAAATTTGACAAGGCCGGAAATTTCCAGCGCTACGATGACTGACATCCATCCGACAACATCACCTGCAAACATCAAGGCCGCCAGGATTAGTTCCCGGCGGCCTTGATGTTTGCAGGTATCTCCGCTTATATGGCGGCGATATCCACAAGACGTGAAATGGCCTCGGATGTCGGCCCATCGAAAATCACCCGCCCTTGGTCAAGCAGGATAGCCCGAGGGCAAATGTCGCGGGCCAGGTCGAGATTATGGGTCGCCAGCAACATAGCGTGAGGAAGCTGCTGAAGAAGACGGGTCAGGGCATTCTTTGCCCTCAGATCGAGGTAAGAGGTCGGTTCGTCCAGGACGAGTATGGAGGGATTCATTGAAAGCACTGTCGCGATGGCCACCATACGGCGTTCGCCACCGGAGAGCCGTGTGGTAGGGCGGTCAATAAGATGAATGGCACCGATGGCCTCCAAGGCCTCGCGCACACGCCGGTCAACTTCCTGCCGGGGAAGTTTCATCATCTGTGGGCCGAAAGCGACATCAGCATATACCGTCGGGGAAAACAGCTGGTCATCGGCATTCTGGAACACCATTCCCACCTTGCGCCTCGCCTCAGCGAGGTTTTTCTTTGTAAGTGGAATACCGGCAACCTCGACTGTGCCCGAGGTGGGCAGCAACAGCCCGTTTGTCTGTAACAGCAAGGTCGACTTCCCCGCCCCGTTCAGGCCAAGCAAAGCCACCTTCTCCCCCTCCCCGATTGAGAAGGAGACACCGCGCAAAGCCTCCTCCCCCTCAGCGGCAGGATAGGCATAATGCAGATTGGAAAATTTCAGTGCTTCAGCCATATGTGACGTTTTTTTGCGTGGCTCATCCGAAAAAGATAGCCGAGAGGTCGAAATATCTGAGGCAGAATATCACCCCTCCCCATATTAACAGAAAAACTGTGGAATTGGTTTCCCAGCTCATCGAAGAGTTGCCTCGGATGAATGACTGGGGGAATGTCCCGTCGAAACCACGAGCCACCATAGCCCTGTTGACCCGTTCGCCACGCTCCACAGTGCGCAACAGCAATTGCCCGATGAAAGGCCCCCATTCCCTGACCGGATAGTTCTTGCGTCCATATCCCCTGGCTTGACGCGCGCGGTGCATCGTGATAGCCTCCTCCCCGAGGGCACGCATGTAACGGCTTACCATCATCAGCTGCGTGACCATCACCGACGGCAACCCCAAACGCCCCATCGCCCGGCAGCCCCCGTCGAAACCGCACACATAAACAAGCAGCAGCGCGGCCTGAACCGACAACAATCCACGGATGATTATTGAAACGAACGAAATCCATCCGGCGGAAACATCCACCCCGCAGACGGTCATCGCCACCCGCTGGTCAAACAACGGGTTCATAACCCCTATCAGCAGGATAAACGGAAGGGTCACCAACGACTTGCGGAACACGCGGGAATATGTGACATGGCTCAACGGAGCCATGACGACTGGGTAAGCCGCGAACCATATCAGCATACCCAAGTTAAGCACAGGGACAGATAGCATCGTCACGACATACCCGACTGCCACAAGCAGCAACGCCCGTGGGTCGATGTCACTGAGATGGTTTCGTGTCGCAGAACCATCTCCGAGCAATGGGTTTGCCAGACGCACGCTCATCTCCTGTCAGATTGTCATTTATCCTTTGCCCTGACCTTCTCGGCGACCGGCTGGCGTTTGTCAGCCCGACGCGCCACCAGAGATGTCAGTGTCCACAGAAGTATTATCACCATCGTAGCCCCCAGAATTCCCGAGAAGGAATTCTCATAATCGGGCATGACAGCCGTGGGGGGAGTGAAGGAACCCATATCCACATTGCCGGCCACTTTCGCTATCGACCATTCGAGACCATCGGGATCGCCGCTCGCAATCCAGGCATAGCAGACACCAAGCACGAGAGCCGCGCCACCGAACCACGCAAGCACCGGCCAAAGGCGTTTGCCATGTGAAGCGGAGCTTTTCGCGCCGACTGACCGCTCCCCGAGCAGGTCGGGCCGTGACGCGCCGACAAACGAAAGGACAGCCCCGGTGGCAAGGCCTTCCCCAAGACCGATCACGAGATGTATCGGCAACATGAACATCAGGAATGTCGACATCGGCAACGCCGTGATACCAGAAGCCTCAGTCTCGACTGTCACCAGAAAAGCTCCCAGCTCCAGACCGGCGACGCAAGCCACCGTGGATGCCAGCATCAGCCTCCAAGGCTTGGTTGACTTCCCTGCGATGGGTTTATATACAAATGGATAGGCCAGCAATGTCGAGATCGCAGCCATATTTATGATGTTGCATCCCAAAGCCAGCATTCCACCGTCGGCAAACACCAGACACTGGATTATCAGCACCGAGCATATCGTCAGGAAGGCCGCCCATGGACCGACAAGCGCGGCGACGAGGACACCTCCGATTATATGGCCGCTCGACCCTGTGCCCGGAATGGCAAAGTTTATCATCTGGGCGGCGAACACAAAGGCCCCCAGCACCCCCATGAGTGGTATAAGCGAGGGACGCGAGTCTTTCCTTACCTGGCGGGAGGCGACGGCGAGCAACGCCACAGCCGCCACACCTGCGGTTATCGCTACTGGAGGAGAGACAAGAGCATCAGCCATGTGCATAAGGCAGGATTATTTAAATTCGGTATTTGACATTAGAAGTTTAGAATTAAACATCCGATGGACGCTGTTGGTTTTTCGGACGGAAGAGAATCGCCACCAACGCTCCCACAATCTGGACGGCGATGGAAACCCACAGCAACACCACGATTCCGCCCCATTTGAGCAGCATCGGCATGAAGAACACGCCCAACACCGCCCCGATTTTACCAAGCATCGCCGCGATTCCGGCGCCGGTGCTTCTGACCTCGACAGGAAACACCTGCGACGGCAGGATGAATGTAATCAGGTGAGGGCCGGCATTCAGAAACACCTCGAAGATGATGAAGCCTACCACCGAAACCCATACCGGAAGATGCAGGCAATAAGCCGCAAGCAGCATCCCAAGGCCGCAAGCGCAGATTATGAATCCCCCCGCAAGCATACCTATATGGTTTAGTTTCCTGAGCAGCAACAGGCCGACGGCGAATCCCGGCAGGATGAAGAAATTGATGATCGCTGTCATCTCCACCGAGTTCATAACCCGTGCTATCCCGGTCTCGTTTCCGCGTTCTATCCCGAGAGCCATCACAAGCACCGGCAGGAACACCCCAAACCCGTAGACCCCAAGACCCTCACAGGCCCAGGGGATTCCGGTCAGAATCACACGGCGGAGATTCGCCCCCTTGGACATATCGAAATATGAGACCTTGGCCACATCGGTTTTCGGGGCAGGAGGGACGGGAACCGTCACCGCCTGACCCAGCAGCTTGCGGGCGGCCGCGGCGGCTTCCTTGGTTCTCCCCTTCTCCATCAGCCATTCGGGGGACTGGGTGAAGTCGAGCCTGAGAAGGAAGGTGATGCCACCCATCGCGGTCACAATCCACATCATCCGGTTCCATATTCCGGCATGGGGATACCCTTTCAGCACCGCCCAGCAAATGACAGCGGCAAGGATGAACCCAACGGCGCAAGTGCCTTTGGCGACACCCACCATAAAAATCTTCCACCTATCAGGCATTATTTCCGAAATGTATGAGGAGTCGAGACTGTAGCCTCCACCCACTCCGAACCCCGCAAGGAAAAGCCCGAGCAGAATCCAGGGCTGGGTCGGAAACATTATCACCATAAGGCTTCCGGCGACGATAATCAGCGGACATGCACGAAACCACCATAGATACCCCTCCCTGTCGGCGAGATACCCTATCAGCGTGGAGCCGACCGCGATGCCTATCAAGGCAATCGCGCCCATAATACCCTGCATGAAAGAGGACAATCCGGAAGTCGACGCAAGCTGAATCATCGGAATCATCACACCGACCACGGTCGAGAGCGCGGCCCCGATAACCTGCTCCATGGAGCCGGCCACCAACACCTTGTAATGTCCCTTGGTCAACGGCATAGTAGCCATGTCCGGGAGGGAGGAGTTATGAATCTGATTCGTCTGTCCCATAGATTTGTCGTATTAAATCATCATCGGGGTGTCAGGGGCTTTCCTGCCCGTGGCACCCCGTATTACAGCAGTCAGTCATTGCCATCCTGCGGAGCATCGTCACCGACAGATTCCTCATAGTAGCGCCATGCGGTCTTGACCGAGATATCGCGGTTGTCGAAATGATAGAGGGGAAGCAGGAAGAGCCATGTGGCGATACAGAAGGGGCCGGTAAGGGTAGGTATGCCCCAGTTCTTGAACATCACATCCATCGCGGCCTGGATAAAGAATGTCGCTATCACAGCGGTGACAGTCCAGAGGGCCGATTTCCATCCCGGCTTCAGGAATGTGCAGCCAAACGCGATACCGGTCAGCACAGGTGAGAATCCGAAAAGACCCGAAGAGATATTGGTCGGATCAGCCTGGAAAAGTAACGCGAGAGCGAGAGATATCGCCGATGCCACCATCGCCCAGAAAGCGGCCCAACGGCTACTGACAGCCAAAGCGACGATGAAAAACACTCCGGTCACCCACGAATCAATCAGAAAGACCTGTGAGATACCTTTGAGCCAGTATACGACCAGGTCGCCGAATCTGGTATCAATGGTGTAGGAAAAATCCTCCCTCATTATCGGAGCTGAAAGGCCCGGCGCGTCAAGTCCGTGGAGAATCCCGGCAGCCAGGAGGAAAATCCATGTGGTGAAGACAAAGGGGAATGTCAGGGAATTGACCTTCCAGGGAGCCATGACATTGTTGAAGGCCCGGCGCACCCATGTCGAGAACAATGAGCAGAACACCAGACAGGCCCACATCAGCCATGTGTCAGCGAGAAATGTCGGGAAAGCACATCCGACAAGCACGCCGTTGAATCCCCACAGTCCGGCGGCTCCGTCAGAGGGCTTCTCCCCCATTATGTAACCACCCAACACCGAGGCGGCTGCACCAACCACACCGCCCCAAGCTACCTGGGGTGAATGACATTCATATGCCCCCCAGAAAATACCTGCAAGGAAAAGCAGTCCGGTCCAGGCCGATTCCTGGAACATCACCTGTCCGATACCCCTGAAATAGGTACGGACAGTATCTTTCAACAATGTCAGACTCATAATATACTGAATTATACTGGATTTCGGATTGAATTATCTCCAGGGGAATTCCGCCGGAAGGGGAACCCCTTTGACGGCCTTGCGGACATTGGAGCAGAACTCCCTGACAACGGCCTTGACCGGCCCGGTCTCCCGGCCCAGCACCTTGAACAGAAGTCCGGCCTGGTTGGGGAGATGGGTGATGCCTGCCGAGATATGGGCTTCGCGGTCGATGAACGCCCGGGTCTCGTCATAAATCTCCTTGCTCTTTTCCTCGGGGGTCAGCACCACCACATTCGCAAAGATATCGTAGCCGTGCATCGTCCCGACATCCCGCAAATTGGCGGTAGATGGGTCGATGATGAACTTCTCCCGGAACAGCTGCTTACCATCGGGCCGTTCGCCGTGGGTACACACCGAAAGGATGTCGTAACAGAACATCTCCCCATCCTTGTAATACTTGCGCCCACCCATGAATATCTCCGAATAAAACACCGTGGCCGAAGGATGAATCACCATCTTCGTGTCGGAGATGAAACGGGTATGGCGGCAAGGAATCACCGGCTCGGGGAGGAATTCAAGGTACCCACCCTCGTCGACCGTGATAACCTGAGACAGCCCGGAATAATTGTCTTTCATCTCCGCCAGTTTAGTGGCGGCTCCGGTGGAGACGAATGCCATCGCGTCCTTGCCGACGGTGATATTCTGAGTGTAACGGTCACCGTCGATGTTAGGCCCTCCCGACGAAAGGATGTAGACACATGGCATTCCCGGCAACTCCTCATCGAAATACAGTTCCTGCTGCACGATAAGGGGCGCACGCCGGTCAAGCTCACGCAGTATTGATTTCCCGGACGCGTCAAGTTCGAATCCGAGATTGAGGTAGCCATGTTTGCCCGGTGCGCCCACATACATCGCTCTCGGAGGGGTGAGATATGGAGCCATCTCCGGCGCGTCATCAAAGCTGACAACCGGAATGTCGGAATATTCGCGTTTCACTTCCTTCATCGGACGAAAGTTTTTCAGGTTATAACTTATTCAGATTACTTTTTGTCAAACAGAGCCATCTTGTGGATAAGGTCGATAAGCTCGTCGATACCCTCTCCGGTCATAGAATTGGTGAACACAAAGGGCTTGCCGGGACGCATCAGTTTGGAATCATGGTCCATCACTTCCAGAGACGCGCCTACATACGGGGCGAGGTCGGTCTTGTTAATTACCAGGATGTCGCTCTGCGATATGCCGGGGCCATCCTTGCGGGGAATCTTGTCACCGGCAGCGACATCGATCACATAGATGAAGAAATCGACCAATGCCGGGGAGAATGTCAGGGTCAGGTTGTCACCCCCCGACTCGATGAACACGATGTCGGCATCAGGGAACTTCGCCTCCATCTCCTCGACGGCCGCGATGTTCATCGACGGGTCTTCACGAACAGCAGTATGGGGGCACGCGCCGGTCTCCACGCCGATGATGCGGTCTTCGGCCAACACCCCCTTGAGGATTTTGCGGACATGCTTGGCATCCTCAGTGGTGACGATGTCGTTGGTTATAATCAACACCTTGTAACCCTTGTCGATGAGACGGGGGGTAATTGCCTCAATCAGGGAGGTCTTTCCCGATCCTACCGGGCCTCCGATACCGATTCTACAAGTACTCATATATTCTGATATATTTTTGACGATTGGAAAAAATCAGACAACTCTTCCACAGGGTTGTCAGCTCATAAACATTCTCATATTCCCCTTTTCATGGAGCGAGGCGAAGATGTCAGACTCAGGGACGAACGCGTTCATGTCATCCACCCTCATCACACGCGCCTTCTCATACAGACGGGGCACATCCTCAGAGAGCTTGAAGAGGATTTCCTGGGTGTCGAAATGAGAGACCCTCACGCAGCGCAACGCCGCGCCCAGCACCATGTTTATCACCCCGTATTGATGGGAGGCGAACAGCTCCTCCTCCCCCAGCCCTTCGGCGGCGAATGCGAGTCCCTGAGCCACAGGGAAACTTCCCGGAGTCAGTTCCTCCTTGATATCGCGGTGCCATAGGGAGACCATGCGGTTGCCGGGATAGAACCGTTCGGTAAGCTCGGCCATCTTGCGCCCCATACGCTGGAGCATCGTGCGGGCCTCGTCATTCATCTTGAACAACATCAGCTGACTGTCTACCTCCTCGATTCCGCGAAGGTTGTTTCTCATAGCCTCGCGATAAGCCAGCAGAGCCGCCACTCCGTCTGAGAACGCTCCCTGGAGAGCTACCGACCGGGCATATTGCTCAAGTGTGGCGGCATCATGAACCAACCCCTCATAAGCGGCGGTCTCAAGTCCGTTGGAGAACGAGAAGGTGCCGACAGGAAAAGCAGAGTCGGTCATCTGCAGTAAGCGCATTATCTTCATAACTCATAATTTGTAATTCATAATTCATAATCCCCGATGTAATAAATTACAACGGCAATTCACAGTTTGATTCCGGCGCTGATTATGAATTATGAATTGTGAATCAATGGTGGTGATGATGGTGGTGTTCGAGATTGGTGTTGTCGTGACCCGCTCCGCCGAAAAGACGTCGAAGCTCACCGGGCGCGAGGAAAGGAATAATATCCTTCCCTTCCTGGAAATCATAAGTAATCTTGTCGATGTTATGGGTCTCCATCACCGCAAGCATCACCTTCTTGTCGACAGTCAGGGGGACATAGACCTTGGTGCCCTTCACCACGGCGGGCCAATGCTGGTTGCCGATGGCGTGGCCAAGCTCGACACTGATGCGGATTATATCCTCAGCGGGCAGCCCTGAAAGTTTCGAGAGATCTATTACCAGCACATTGTTGAGGTCAAGGCGCAAGACGGCGGCCTCCCCTTTCTCGGGATCATAGGCTATAATGTCTCCATCTGTAATACGAGAGCCACGCTTGAGAGCCACGGGATACTCCGTACCGTGGTCACCTTTCGCGAGGAAACGGCTTTTCTGGGCCGTCCACTGGTCGAGGAAAACAGTCTCGACATGGCAATCATCAAGGCGTTCAGCCCATTCCGGCTGATGAACATTGCCTATTATCTCTGTAATGACATCCATTTCTTATCTATTTGTTTAAATAAACAGTTGAAAATCGTTGCTGTGAACCAACTGGTTCAATATTAAAACAAACTCACGCCAAAATAGTTGAACTTCCAATTCTCAAAAGACTTTTGCCGGTGCCAATCATTTCCCCTCAGACACAACGCGGCCACGATTCCAAAATAGAATCGTGGCCGCGTTGGCAGGTATTATCACTTCATATGCAATCAGCTGAACCAGTAGAGCTGCCCGAGGGAAAGCTCCTTGGCGGGGGGCACGGTGGCCAGTACGCCGTCGACATACACATTGAATGTCTCGGGATCGACCTCTATCTGAGGCGTGGCACCGTTGAGAACCATGTCGGCCTTGGTAATCTGGCGTGTGCCATGGACGGGATAGAAGATGTTGTCGGTGCCTACTCGTTTCTGCACGCCGTTCTCATATCCGGCTCTTGAGACGAAACGCAGGCAGGTCTCGGGCATCGCCTTGCCGAAGGCTCCATACATCGGGCGCATAATCTTAGGCTGCGGGGTAGGCAGCGACGCGTTGGGGTCACCCATGTTGGCCCAGTTGATGAAACCGCCCTTGATGACCATCTTGGGCTTGGTGCCGAAGAAGGCGGGTTCCCAGAGGACAAGGTCTGCCATCTTGCCGACGGCGATTGAACCAAGCACGTCGGAGATACCGTAGGTGATGGCGGGGTTGAGGGTAATCTGGGCAAGGTAACGGAGTACACGGAAGTTATCATTCTCGGTGGAGTCCTCGGGAAGCTTGCCTCTTACCTGCTTCATATAGGAAGCCATCTGGAAGGTACGCATGAATGACTCACCCACACGTCCCATGGCCTGGGAGTCGGAGGATACCATGGAGATGATACCGAGGTCATGGAAGATGTTCTCTGCGGCCTGGGTCTCGGGACGCACACGGCTTTCGGCGAATGCCACATCCGAAGGAATCGAGGGATTGAGGTTGTGGCAGACCATAATCATATCGAACAGCTCGGCCTGGGAGTTGATACCGTAAGGGAGGGTGGGGTTGGTGGAGGAAGGAAGCACGTTGCTCATCGAAGCCACCTTCATAAGGTCGGGGGCATGGCCGCCGCCCGCGCCCTCTGTGTGGTAGGTATGGATGGTACGTCCGTCGATGGCGGCGATGGTGTCCTCGACATATCCCGCCTCATTCAGGGTATCGGTATGGATGGCCACCTGGACATCATACTGCTCGGCTGAATCCATACAGGCTCGGATGGCACCCATTGTCGAGCCCCAGTCCTCATGAACCTTGAAACCGCAGAGACCGGCTTCAATCTGCTCGTCGAGAGTTTTGCGGCATGATGTGTTACCCTTGCCGAGGAAACCCATGTTGATAGGAAGTCCTTCGGTACTCTTGAGCATCATATCGCTGTTCCACTTGCCTGAGGTGATGGTTGTACCGTTGGAACCGTCGGTCGGGCCGATGCCGCCACCGATAAGGGTGGTGATACCGTTGCTCAGACAGTCATAGGCCTGCTGCGGACAAATCATATGGACATGGCCGTCAATACCGGCGGCTGTCAGAATCAGATGCTCGCCCGAGATGGCGTCGGTCGATGGACCTGTACACAAGGTCGGGGTCACCCCTTCCATGATATTGGGGTTACCGGCTTTTCCGATACCTGCGATTTTGCCATCCTTTACGCCGACATCAGCCTTGATGACACCCAGCAGGGGGTCCAGGATGGTGACATTGGTGATCACCAGGTCAAGCGAACCAGCCTCCGAGGTTATCTCGTTGGCTGTCCCCATGCCGTCACGCAGAGTCTTGCCTCCGCCATATACGGTCTCGTCGCCGTAGACGCGGAGATCTTTCTCGATCTGTATGTAGAGGTCGGTGTTGGCAAGTCGGATCTTGTCACCCACGGTCGGGCCGAACAGATTGTTGTTTTCTTGTCTTGATATAGTTGCCATTTCGTTTTCTGGTTTGAGGTTGGTGTGAAGCGGTCTGACGACCTGCCGGGGTTATTGCTTGGGGCTGTCACCTGATGTGAACTGCGGAGCGTCGCTCTCTTCGGGAGATGACTTGAACTGGTATTCCTTCATCAGGTCGAGCGCACGCAGATACTTGGGATAATAGGTCGGGAAGTCCTCGCCGCCGGTGTAACCGTCGACAAGGTTATTGAAACCGATCACGCGACGCTTGCCCCAGTAGGTGACCAGCTCTACCTCCTTCTCGTCGCCGGGTTCGAAACGGATGGCCGTTGTGGCAGGGATGTTGAGATGGTAGCCGTAAGCTTTCGGACGGTCGAACTCAAGATAACGGTTGACCTCGAAGAAATGATAGTGAGAACCCACCTGTATGGGTCGGTCGCCTGTGTTGCGCACCTTGAGGGTCACTGTACGTCGGCCGGTGTTGTACTCGATGGGGGTGTCGGCGAGAATCACGCCGCCGACAGGGACATACTCTTTCGGGGTGAAGCCGGGGGTGTTTGGATATGCAATCTGGGGTTTCCCTTGGAAAACACCCATGGGGGTACCGTAACTGTCGGTGTTGTTCGGAGCGGTTGCGGGAGCCTTTGCAGCGGGGTTGTCGTTGTTGCTCATTGCTTTTTTGAATCTTAGTTACTTTTTAAAGGTCTGATGCGGAGAATCGCCCCGTGTCACTTGATAGGATGGTGGATGCTGACAAGGCGAGAGCCATCGGTGAAGACAGCCTCGACCTGCAGCAGGTCAATCATGTCGGCCACACCCTCCATAACCTGTTCCTTGGTCAGGACGTTGGCGGCGTCATGCATGACCTCCTCCACGGTTTTACCTTCACGCGCGCCTTCGAGCGCACAGGATGTGATATACGCTACCGATTCTGGATAATTCAGTTTCAGTCCTTTGTTGAGTCTGCGTTCGGCAATCATTCCGAGCGACAGCAGTTTGAGCTTGTCAAGCTCCTTAGGTGTAAGATGCATAGTTCAGGCGTTTTGGATGTTCCGTAAAACTTAACATCTTTTTAACGCCCTGATTGCGCCTAAAGTTCTTTCGATATGGGGTTATTTTCCGATAACCATTCAATCGGCACTTTGCTGGCCGAGGGCAAGGAGGTCGGCCACGATGAATGTCGAACCACCCACAAACACAAGCGGAGACCATTCCCGGGAATCATCACCGGCCAACTCGGCAACCCGGCGACGGGCCAGTTCCAGAGCGGCAGCGACTGTGGGGGCTGTCTGGCCTGGACGTCCGGCGAGACGCCCTGTCTCAGCCAAGGTCTCCTCGGGCAATGCGCGAGGCACTGACGCACGGGTGTAGATTATCTCGGCACGTTCAGGCACCATCGGCAGTATATGGCTGATATCCTTGTCATTGACAAAACCGAGAATCATAATCAGCGGCCCGCGATGCGCCTCAAGCTGACGCGACAGATAGCGCCAACCACCCTCATTGTGGCCGGTATCACAAATCACATCGGGATTCTCCCCTACCCTCATCCATCGGCCTGAAAGCCCGGTAAGGGAAACCACGTCGCGCAACCCGACGCGAACTGCCTCGTCGGGGAATTCCACTCCGAGATCACGCAACCTGAGCAGCGCGGTCACTATTGTCTGGAGGTTCTTCTCCTGACACAGTCCCGGCAAGCCATACTCTACGGCCCCGAAGGGAGTGTCAGCGGCAATCACCTCTTCTCTCCTATCGGGATTTCCGGCGGGACGCAGGTCATCGGCAAACAGTAGCTCACACCCAGTCTCAAGGCCTTTATGCTCGAAGACCTCACGCACCTCTCCGGCTGACTCACCGATGACACAGGGGACTCCCGGTTTCATGATTCCCGCCTTTTCGGAAGCGATGGAAGCAAGCGAGTCGCCCAACTGCGCCATATGGTCGAAAGAGATGTTGGTGATTACCGACAACAACGGGGTTATGATATTGGTGGAGTCGAGCCGTCCTCCGAGTCCGACCTCTATCACCGCGTAATCAACCGCCTCGCGGGCAAACCAATCGAAAGCCATCACTGTGGTCAGCTCGAAAAATGATGGTTCCAGCGGTTTTCCATCGGTATTCTGCGAGTCAGCGAGTTGGCGGAACCTCTCCACGAAACCGGTCACCTCATTCTCGGGTATCATCGCGCCGTTGATTTTCATCCGTTCGCGGAAATCGAGGAGGTGGGGCGACGTGAAAAGCCCTACCCTGTAACCTGCCGACTGGAGGACTGCCGCGATGGAATGGGCTGTTGAACCTTTACCGTTTGTCCCGGCCACATGGATTGTGCGCAGCCTCCGGTGGGGATTGCCGAACGCTTCCGAAAGGCGTATGACTGTGTGAAGTCCCGGTTTATAGGCCGCGGCTCCGATTTGCTGGAACTGAGGTGTCTGGCTATAAAGAAAGTCGATGGTTTCCCGATAGGTTGACATAAGGCAATCAATAATATATAATGAGTCCGGCGATACCGGCGGCGATGATTACAAGGATGGGGTGGATTCGGGTGAAAAGCACGGTGGCCAACGCAGCTACCGCGATGGCCGTCGAAATCAGTATGTCTGACATCTCTGTGCCGAAATTCTCACCGTTCATCAGCAACAAGGCAGCTGACGCGATAAGTCCGATTACCACCGGACGCAACCCGGCGAATATCCCTCGGATTGCCACACTCTCTTTGTGGCGCGAGATGAAATGGCTCGTGTAGGAGACCAGCAGGAATGAAGGCAACACCACGACGAGGGTGCAGACCAATGAGCCAAGCACACCCCAGAGGGGATTGTCATACCCGGCATGAAGCGGGGCGACATATCCTATATATGTGGCGGAATTGATACCGATAGGGCCGGGAGTCATCTGGGAGATGGCCACAATATCGGTGAACATCTTAGGGGTAATCCATCCGGGGCCGACGATTTCCCTCTCAATCAGCGAGAGCATCGCGTATCCTCCGCCGAAACCGAAGAGTCCGATTTTCAAATAACTCCAGATAAGTCTGAGATATATCATAATCCTTCCTCCTTCTCCTGCTTGTCAAGTTTCTCAATCTTTTCCTCTGACGCTGAATCGAGCTTCGCGATATGCAGCCGCTTCTCCTGACGGCGTAGCCACAGGTACCCTCCGAGTCCACCGAGAATCACGAACAGGATGGGATTGGAAATCACTGGCCATTTCGACCATATCAGCAACGCCGCCACCACCGGAATCCAGACTGTCTTCCATCCGATTTTCGCCGCTTTGCCGGATGTAATCACCGGGGCGACAATCAGGGCTACCACAGCCGGGCGTATCCCCTTGAATATCGCCGACACTATATGGTTGTTCTGAATCAAATCGGGGGTGAGGAAGATGGCGATAGCAAGAATTATAAGGAAACAGGGCATTATTGTCCCGAGAGCGGCGGCGACGCTTCCACGCATCCCTCTCAGACGGTCGCCGACCGCCACCGAGATGTTCACCGCCAAAATTCCAGGCAACGACTGGGCCACGGCAAGTAAATCCAGGAACTCCTCGCGGGGAATCCATTGCCGTTTCTCGACAACCTCCCGCTCTATCAGGGATATCATCGCCCATCCACCGCCAAAGGTGAACGCGCCTATCCTCGCGAATGTGCTGAACAGTTTCCGGTAAATCCCTTTTTCTCTCCCGGGCTCCGCAGCTTTTTTCAAATCTTCACTACCTTTTCTTTTCTCGCGTGACATCGTTTGAAAATGAAATATGGAGATAAAATGCTGATACACAAAAAAAGAGACACCGGTGTGGTGTCTCTTTTGTAGCGAATCCGGGAATCGAACCCGGGTCTCCACCGTGAGAGGGTGGCGTGCTAGGCCACTACACTAAATCGCCGTTAGCGGTCGTTCAGGAGGTGTTTCCCTTTCGACGATGCAAAGGTACGCACTTTTTCCGAACTACCAAAATTTTTCGCGGTTTTTTTCAAAAAAAATTCAAATTTTGATGTGCTCGGTGCAATTCGCGCCCCTATGTTCCTGCACGACACGATAACAGAGGCATAAAAGAGAGACCATGCTACGGCATAGTCTCTCTTTAAATGTCAGGAGAGACGACGAAGCGTCTCCCCGTGTCCGGGAAATATTATTCGGGCTGAGTTACCGATGTGGCGGTATTGCCTGCCAGCACACCTTTTACATTGCCTACGGTATCGCCGAAAGGAACATTGCCAATCGAACCGAAACCCTTGTAGTCGTTGGTGCCATCCCAAAGAAGGGTGACATTAGTGGCGGTGTTGTCTGTGACATTGGCCGTCTTGGAGGCAAAGCCCACGATGGGGGCAAAATGGCGGTAAGCCTTTATGGTGAGGTTCTCGACGGCGCAGCCGGTAACCTTGTCGTTACCGACGCATCCATAGCCGAGGATACCGCCTACCTTGTCGCCATTGTCCCAGCTGCCGCCAACCATTTCAGTGGTGGAGGTGATGGAGCCGCCGATAACCTGGCAGTTGGTGATTTGCGAACCGGTCTCGTTGTCGACATATCCGGCGATACCACCCGCATAGTGGGTGCTGGTGATGTTGACATTGCGCAACACCAGGTCTTTGACATGTCCTACAAGACCACCGAAAAGACCGGCGGCGGCATAGTTGGGGGTATTGTCAGAAGCGGTGAGGTTGCTGATAGTGTGGTTCTGTCCGTCGAAAGTCCCTGCGAAGTGCTTGCTGGGATAGGAGGTGATGGCCACACCGATGGGTGTGAAGGCAACGCCTGCCATATCAATGTCAGCGGCAAGTTTCACGGTGCAGCCCGACATACGGTCGGCAGCGAACACACCGTCACGCCAATAACCTTCGTTGACCATCTTGGCAATCAGGCCGAGAGCCGCCGGGGAATAAAGAGTGAAGGTCTTGCGGTCGAGCGAGCTTACGATAGGCTGTACCTGCTCCACACCGTCAATGGTCACGGAGAGCATCTGGCCGGTCTTGGCAGCCCAAAGCTTGCTGTCGGAGAGGTAATGGCCGAGGAAGCCGGTCTGGCTGCAGTTGTTGAGGGCAAGCGTGTGCTTGAACTCACCCGTGGGCTGGGCGTTAGCGTAAACGATTGCCGACTGAGCATCCTTTAGGGCATCTCCATTGAAGGCGTTGGTGAAGCGGCATCCCTCAAAGGTCAGGTCGGTGGCGCAGTTGTATGCCGTCACAGCGGTACTCATATGGGTGATGAACTCAGTGTTGGTGATTGTACCCTTCTGCACCTTTCCACCGTTGCGGTAACGGAAGCTGAGGGCATACTTGTACTGGGTGTCAAGGTTGGCCTGGGGATTCACAGTGAAGGTGGAGTTGGAGATGACCAGTTCCTCACAGAGAGGAGCGAGACATCCGTCGACAAAGTTGACGTTGTCATAGGTCTCGGTCTTCGCACCATTGAAGCCGGAGAAGTTGGAGCCTGCGATGACGGGAGTGCTGAAAGTGACATTCTTCAGTGTCACGGCTGCACCGGCGGCATCAATGTTGGCCACACCTTCGGGATAAACCACCTTTGCATCACCCGAACCATCAATGGAGACAGCAGTAAGACCATTCAAAGTGGAGGGAAGGGTAAAAGTGCCTACGCCCAGTGTCAGCTCAGCCGAACCGGATGCAGCTCCGAGAGCGTCGGCGATAGTCTCGAAAAGTTCAGCACCCATCATAACCTTTCCGGCAGGGATGTCGATAACCTCGTGGTCGAAACCGGGTTCATTGAAACCGGGCTTGATTTCGACAGTGTAGTCAACCTGCGACGAAAGAAGCGCACCATAAATATTGGTACGGTAATTGCGCTGAATCGGGAGGTTGCTAAGGGTAACGGTGTTGACAGGCTTGCCATTGGCGTCCACAACCTCGAACGAGCAGTTGACCAGCTCCTTCTGGGTGGTGTTGACGTTCCCGTCAAGCACCTCCGTGCCTGAGAGGATATAATTCATCGACAGGTATTCATATCCTGCCACGGGGAAAGTCTCTCCGGAAGGAATCTCGGCGAAATCATATACCACCTGGGTCGGCTTGGAAGCTTCACCGGTGAAGAGATTGAGCTTGGTGTAGACATTGTCAACAGTGAGCTTGGTCTGGCCGAGGGAAACACCGGCGGCAGCGAGGTCGTTGGTGCCGACATTCACCTGGGCGAACGGACGGTAGAGGCTGATGGTCTTCTGGACAGGTCCATTTACCTCGAGGTTCTTCTCCACCTGGAAGAACGCGTCGCGACTCTCGTCGTTACTCTTGAGACCGTCGTAGTTGACGGTCACCGTCTGGGTGGTAGCCTCGAAAGTATAGGCGGTGTTGCCGGGCTGGTCGGCCCAGAAAACGATGTCATAGCTTTTCCCCTTGGCAAGATTGAGCGAAAGACGTGCCTGAAGTCCGGTGAAGGTTGCCGCAGGAGCACCCGGGTCGCCACTTTTGAGGAGCGGGGCAGTAGAACCGGCTTCATAGACGGCATAAGACAGCTGGGTCGCTGTGGTACCGTCGGCAAAGCTTCGGGAGTTGATACCCCCGGGCAGCTGGGCCACGAATGTCACATTGCCCTCGGAGGATGATTCCATCGAAATCGGCTCCTCATTCGAACAAGACATAGCCACCAATGCCGGCAATGCCAGGATTGCAAATAGGTTTTTCTTCATAAAGATCTGTTTTTGATTGGTTAAATGAATTGATTGTTGGTTATTGTTGATTATTTTGGTTATCTTATTTCAATGTTGAAGTCCCCGTCGAAACCGGGATGGATGCCAATGCCCCCTCCGGCCTCTGTGGTCAGAAACGGCCCACGGATTTCAGTCAGCTTGCCTCTCACCAACGGCACATCTATCGGCGATGTGGAGGCGATTTTCGAATTGTCGCGCAAGGAATAGATGTCAAGGGCCACCTGCACTGATGTTTCGTTGCCATTGACAAACACATGGTCGAATGCCAGTTCGGCGGTGGAGCTGTCAAGCCCTCTGACCACACCGTCGAACCATCTCCCGACAGCCGAATCAATAGGTTTGTCCGTGAGAGCGTTGTAGACCGAGGGCATATAGCCGGTATAACGGACAACAATACGGTAATCCCCCAATGCGGCGGTGACACCTTCGGGACGCACCGGCAAACCGGCGGCATGTTGCCCACCTTCCCGTCGGGTCAGGAACTCGCTGACATCCGTGGTGACAAACCTGAAACGCGCCATCGGGCGTTTCATCTCGACATACGCGCTGCCACCTCCCGAATTGCCTCCTGATGGAGCCACTACTGTCAACGGAGCCTCTCCCCTGAAAGCATCCCTGACCTCCAGATTGCCGGGATGGCAACCGTCGGCTCCGGCTGTCAGACTTATATGCCGGAAATCTGACACTATATAATATAGGTCGGAAACCGAACCCGGCTCGACATAATCACCCCAGGCGAGAATCCGGTAGTTCCCTGCCGGGAGCCGGGTCTCAATGGTGGTGTCGAGACAGTCAAGCTGGGATGTGGTCAACACCATCGAGCGCACAAGCCCGGGAGCCTCCCCTCGCGATTCAGCCGACGAGGCGGAGTATATGTTCACATTGTAACGGAAATCATGATCATTGCCGACATTGCCTCGCGCCTGTATGCCACCCGGTGCGGCGGGGTCATAGATGACAGTAGTGTAGAGGGGCATATCTCCGGTAAGGAAATGCAAGTCTATGACACATTTCATCTCCTCCCGGGAGGGTGGCACGGGATTATCTTCCGGAAATTCATGCACATCGCATCCGGTCGCCACAGCAAGCAACAGGCAGACAGACGCTTTTCCCAATCTCCCGACGAGACGACGGCCACAAATTTCAAATTCCATAGTCTTCATCCCGTTTAAAGGTTAAGTGTGTAAACCAATGACAGGGCGACATTGTCAATGCCGACCCACACTTTGCTGACCGTGTCGTGGAAATCGCCACCTCGCCGGTTCTCAAACCTGTCATATCTGAGGGCATAGACTCCGCCACCCACCGCGCATTCCATATGCCAGCGCCCCGTATGACCCAACGGAAACCGGTAACCGAAACCGAAACCGCCACCCAAGGCTGGATGAGTGCCGTCTGCATCCTGAATGCGCCATTTCCAGTCTGGAAGAGCGACGTTGTATGAAATCATTGCGAGATGCCCCTCCGCGAACCATCCTTTATGGCCGTCGAAAAACCAGTATCGAGCCTCGGGCCGGAAAAGGAAAGTGCGGAATTTACGGGTGCTTTTTCCGTAGTCCCACGCCGAATATCCCAAATCAAGAGCCAAAGACCAACGGTCGGCGCAATCCCACTCTCCGGCCACATTGACGATGGCCGCGCCCCAGGCGGGAAGCGAGGTTTTCAAATACCAGCTCCCCTTGTTTCCTCTGTGAGACAATGCGTCTTCCTTTACGCCGGATGCTGACACTCCCTGATAACCAACCCACATAAACAACATTACAGCCACCAAAATCCTGACAGGTTTTGGCAGGCACAAACGACCTGAATCAAGGTTGAGAGAGACAGACATATAAAGGTTTCGACGAAAGATTAAAGACAGGCCACGGGAATCATAGTGGCATATATAACATCACAAATATGTCGCAAAGCTAATTAATAACCATTTGATTACAAAATTTATTGTGACATATTCGCTACATTTAACCAATTTTAACCATAACGCTTATGTATATATATGCATCTTCCGGCCACCAATTCATTGACTCATACCCCTCCCCTCTCATTAAGCCGGAGTCTTCTCAACCATTTGGCACGGAGTTTGTTTTAAAATTAGATAAAAGAAATAAAAACAGATTCAATCCATAGATATGAATTTCAACAGTTTCACTATCAAGTCGCAGGAGGCTATCCAGAAGGCGCTCGAACTGACTCGCGGAGCCGGACAGCAGCAGATCGAACCCGTACATCTGCTGAAAGCCATAATGCTTGAGGGAGAATCCCTTGTGAAGTTCATCTTCCAGAAGGTCGGGGCCAACCAGAACCTCGCCATGCAGCAGGTAGACCGCGAGATTTCGACCCTGCCGAAAGTGTCGGGAGGTGAACCGTATCTGAGCCGCACATCCAACGATGTCCTGCAGAAGGCTCTCGACATAGCCAAGAAACGCGGGGATGAGTATGTCACCTTGGAAGCCATGCTCCTCGCCCTCTTCCAGATCAGCTCCCCGGCATCGACCATCCTGAAAGATGCCGGACTCAGCGAGAAGGAGCTGGAAAGCGCCATCGACGAACTCCGCAAGGGGAAGAAAGCCACCGACCAGAGCGCGGAAGACACCTACAACTCGCTCAACAAATATGCCATAAACCTCAACGAACGGGCCCGCAGCGGCAAGCTCGACCCGGTAATCGGCCGTGACGACGAAATCCGCCGCGTGCTGCAGATTCTGAGCCGACGCACCAAGAACAACCCAATGCTCATTGGTGAACCGGGAACCGGAAAGACTGCCATCGCCGAGGGTCTGGCACAGCGTATCGTCCGTGGAGATGTGCCTGAGAACCTGCGCACCAAGCAGATTTTCTCACTCGATATGGGTGCGCTGGTCGCCGGTGCGAAATACAAGGGTGAATTCGAGGAACGCCTGAAGGCCATCGTCAACGAGGTGACTCAGAGCGACGGCGAAATCATTCTCTTCATCGATGAAATCCATACCCTTGTCGGAGCCGGAAAGGGTGAAGGCGCGATGGATGCCGCCAATATCCTCAAACCGGCCCTGGCCCGTGGCGAACTCCGCTCCATCGGTGCCACCACTCTCGATGAATACCAGAAATATTTCGAGAAAGACAAAGCCCTCGAACGCCGTTTCCAGAAGGTGATGGTCAACGAGCCTGACGAGGCTTCGGCAATCGCAATCCTCCGTGGTCTTAAAGAGCGTTACGAGAACCATCACAAGGTACGGATTCGTGATGAGGCGATTATCGCCGCCGTCACTCTCTCCGAACGTTACATCACCGACCGTTTCCTCCCCGACAAGGCCATCGACCTTGTGGATGAGGCAGCTTCGAAGCTCCGTCTGGAGATGGACTCCGTGCCTCAGGCCCTCGACGAGATTTCCCGTATGATTGCCCAGAAGGAAATCGAGCGTGAGGCCATCAAGCGCGAGGGTGACAAGGAGAAGGTGAAGGAAATCGAGAAGGACCTCGCCCAGATGCGTGAGGAGGAGAAGGAATTCACCGCCAAATGGAAAGCCGAGAAGGAGCTTATCGACAAGGTACAGCAAAACAAAATCGACATCGAACAGCTCAACTTCGAGGCTGACAAAGCCGAACGCGAGGGTGACTACGCAAAGGTAGCTGAAATCCGCTACTCCCGCATCCAGCAGAAAGAGAATGAGAACAAGACCATCCAGGAACAGCTCAAGATGATGCAGGGGGAGAAAGCCTTAATCAAGGAGGAGGTTGATTCGGAGGATATCGCCGATGTTGTTTCCCGCTGGACCGGAATCCCCGTCAACAAGATGGTGCAGAGCGAGAAAGAGAAGCTGCTCCACCTCGAAGAGGAGCTACACGACCGTGTGGTAGGTCAGGATGAAGCCATACGCGCGATAGCCGACGCCGTGCGCCGTTCACGCGCCGGGCTTAACGACCCGCGCCGTCCTATCGGCTCATTCATCTTCCTCGGCACCACCGGTGTCGGAAAGACCGAACTTGCCAAGGCCCTCGCTGAATACCTCTTCGACGACGAGAACATGATGACCCGTATCGATATGAGCGAATATCAGGAGAAACATGCCGTCAGCCGTCTGGTCGGAGCGCCTCCGGGATATGTCGGTTACGACGAGGGTGGCCAGCTCACCGAAGCCGTGCGCCGCAAACCATATTCCGTGGTGCTGTTCGATGAAATCGAGAAAGCCCATCCCGACGTGTTCAATATCCTCCTGCAGGTTCTCGATGATGGCCGTCTGACCGACAACAAGGGCCGTATGGTCAACTTCAAGAACACCATCATAATCATGACCTCCAACATGGGTTCGTCAGTCATCCGCGACAATTTCTCCAAGATGACTCCCGAAACCAAAGATGAGGTCGTCGAGAAGACCAAACAGGAGGTACTCGACATGCTCAAGCAGACCATCCGCCCCGAATTCCTCAACCGTATCGACGAGACCATAATGTTCACGCCTCTCAACGAGAAGGAAATCGAAGAAATCGTGGGGCTGCAGGTCAAGAGTGTCAAGAAGATGCTGTCGGCCAACGGCATCACCCTCGAGGTGACACCCGCCGCACTTCATTTCCTCGCCGAGGAGGGTTACGATCCGGAGTTTGGCGCACGACCCGTCAAGAGGGTAATCCACCGTCTGGTGCTTAACAGGTTGTCAAAAGACATCCTCGCCCAGACCGTCGACAAGACCCGTCCCATCATCATCGATGTCAAGGATGGCGACCTGGTATTCACCAACTGAACCGACTACTAACTCACCAAAAAGGGATAATTATGAAAAAGTTTCTTTACTTGCTTTTGCTGCTCCCGCTGGGACTTCTGCCGACATCATGCGATGATGATGACAACAAGGTGCCCGATGTAGGGGTTCAGGCCACCGTCTCAGGAGGCGTGGTGGACAACAACACCATTTATGTCGTCCAGGGCGAGCCGCTCGTCATCGAACAGATGCAGATTGTCAACCACACAGGCAAGGATGCCGCCATCGGCGTGGTCAACTATTATATAGACGGCGTGGGCGCAGGTCAGTCTCTTGTAGCCCCCTACCGTTTCGAGTTCTTCACCGACAACCTCCCTGTCGGCAATCATGTCCTTACGGCTGAAATGCCTGTCTATGTTGTCGATTACCCGATTTGTTTCGGAGCATTCAGCTTCCCCCTCCAGGTTGTCGAAGACGCGTCGGCACTCCCCGGCGAGCCCTCCACCACCACCTTCAACGGAGTAATCCGCGAGAAGTAAAATCCTTCTCACGGCCATAAGAATGCCGCAGGTGATAAACACACCTGCGGCATTCTTATGGCCGTTTACCAGACGATTCCGAAGGAATCATTCAGGTAATTTGACTTGTAGGGAGAAGAAGGATGTATTCGGTCAGCGGCGACGGCGCAGGCGGGGAAACATCTTCCGGACGTGGGTGAGCGGCGTCGCGATGCCGGGGCCGGCTATCACGAGAATCACCGCCACGATTATCATCACCAGTCCGCAGATGATGCGCGGGGTCAGCACTTCTCCGAATGCGAATACCCCGATAATGACCGCCGTAACAGGCTCGAACGCACCGAGGATGGCGGTAGGTGTCGAGCCGATTGACTGGATTGCACCGTTGGTGCAGCCGAATGACAAGGCTGTAGGGAATATCGCCAGACCGGCCACGCATCCCCACAATTTCCAATCGGGAAGCGTCGGGAAAAGGGGCTGTCCGGAAGCAAGAAGCCTGACAAGAAACAGGCTCAGACCGAACAACAGCACATAGAAGGTGACCGTCAGTGTGGCGACTTTGGCCAGGGAGGTCTTGTTTACCGCGACGATATAGACGGCATATGTGAGAGCCGAGGCCACGACGAGTATCGTACCGGTGATGCTTACGAATCCTCCGTCAGGGTTCCCCATCAGCAAACCGATGCCGACCGTAGCCAGGGCTATGCAGACGATTGTCATCCATCCCGCTTTCTCTTTGTAGACAGCCGCCATTATGACCGCCACCATAATCGGGTAGACAAACAGTATGGTGGAAGCGATACCGACATCCATATAGTTGTAGCTCATGAACAGCGTCAGAGAGGAGACCGCCACAAGCAACCCCAACACGACAAGCGTCAGCAGTTCGCGCCTTGTCACCCTGAAGCCACGTCCACGCAACAAAATCATTGCGGCCACCACCGGCAACGCCACAAGATAGCGCAGAAACAACACCGAATCAGGGGTCAGACCGGCCCCATAAAGAGGTATGGCGAAAAGTGGGTTTGTGCCGTAGCTGGCGGCGGCGATTATGCCGAGAGCATATCCTTTTATGCTATTTTTCATGACTCAACTGGTTAAAATTCCCGGTCTGTGGGAAAAACAGACGCGGGAGATAATTGTTTTATGCAAAGGTAATCTTTCCTGACACAACACCACCCCTAAAGTCAAGATTTTTTTGGAAGCTTGGGGCAGTTTAGTTAACTTTGCAAGTCGGATGGATACATTGTTCCACATATTGACCAGCGGACTTCTCATCGGCATATTCGTTTCCGCACCTATGGGGCCGATCGGGATGCTCGTCATACAGCGCACCCTGAACAAAGGACGACGCCCGGCGTTGTTCACCGGAATCGGAGCGGCGCTGTCTGACCTCACATACAGTCTGCTGACCGGTCTTGGACTGTCATTCGTCACCGACTTCATCACCGCCAACGAGATGCTGCTCCAGATTCTGGGAAGCCTCGTGCTGCTGGCATTCGCCTTCTATCTTTTCAAGAAGAACCCGACAATCGCCCTGCGTAAACCTGAGGATGTCCCCAACAGCTTCTGGAAAGATTTCGCCACGGGCTTCCTCTTCACCTTCGCCAACCCCCTGATTCTCTTCTTCATAATCGGCCTGTTCGCCCGTTTCAACTTCATTCTGCCCGAATTCAGGTATTACCACTACATCCTCGGGTATGTGTCGATATTTGCCGGCGCACTCCTGTGGTGGTGGCTGATCACCTACTTCGTCAACAAAGTCAGGACACATTTCAACATGCGTTCGCTCTGGATATTCAACCGCATCATATCCGGCATCCTTACCATAATGGCGCTTTACGGGCTTTACAACGGTCTTGAGACATATCTGAACCTTCCTCAGATTTGACCCGACATATACCAGGCCCCCTTCCTCAAACCAATAAAAGCAAACCCGACAATGAAAAAAGAAATATCGGCATCCCTCCCCTGCGCTCCCAACCTCGAAGACCATTCCCTGTCTGAAACAGCCGGGATTCTCGAAGAGGTAGGCACACGCCTATCGGTGGAGTCGCTCAACTGGCCGGACGAGTTTCCATACCGTCCGCTGACAGTGGTCTCGGCGGCCCATTCCGGCAAACACATATTCCTGGATTTCTTTGTCAGATGCAACTACCTGCGGGCAGAGAACTACACCCCCAATTCACCCGTAAGCGAGGACTCATGTGTAGAGTTTTTCGTATCCACTCCCGGCAATCCGGAAGCATATTGGAGCTTCTGTTTCAACTGCATAGGCACTATCAGGGCAAAATGGCGCGACCGTGACAACTGCCGCTTCCTCTCCACCGACGAGCTGTCGCGGATAAAAGTCCACGCCTCGGTTGGCAACCGTCCGTTCCAGGAGGTTGAAGGGTCATTCATCTGGAGTGTCACCGTTGCCATCCCCGTCGACCTGCTCGGCATCAGCTACAACGGTGAGCCTGTCGGGTTGCGTGCCAATTTCAACAAATGCGCGTCATCGACCTCCCAGCCCCACTACCTCTCCTGGGCTCCAATCGACTCCCCTCATCCCGACTTCCACCGTCCCGACTGTTTCGCTCCCCTCACGCTGGAATAACCGCCGCAGGAAACGGCTGTCTTTAACCCTCTCTGCGACCTATCCCGCCCCTACTCTTTCGCCGGGAAGCTCACATCTCAAAAAAAATCGGCAGCGCAGGAATTTAGCGGCATTGTTGTTAGAGGAATGTCGAAAAAAAACGCTAACTTTGCAGTCTAAAAATGGCGGCTTCGGTAACCGGAAGCCTTTCAGCCGTTTAGCCGCGTCCTGTCGATTCCGCGCCGGAAACCGACGATGCGGCGGCTCAGTCATTTTCCATTTTTAAGGAATCTGTAAACGCGTTTTTAGCACAATGTCAGACATCAAGGAAATCAAAACTGCTCTGGTATCGGTCTTCCACAAAGACGGCCTGGAAGAAATCCTCAGCCTGCTCGACAAGTCAGGTGTGAAGTTCATCTCGACGGGAGGAACCCGCGAGTTCATCAAGAGCCTCGGCTATGACTGCGAGGCCGTTGAAGACCTGACGGGCTATCCATCGATTCTGGGAGGCCGAGTGAAGACCCTCCATCCCAAGGTGTTCGGTGGCATCCTCAACCGCCGCGACAACGCCCAGGACCAGGAGCAGACCAAACAATATGAAATCCCGGCAATCGACCTGGTGATTGTCGACCTCTACCCCTTCAGCCAGACCGTAGCCTCGGGCGCGTCACAGGCCGATATCATCGAGAAAATCGACATAGGCGGCATCTCCCTCATCCGTGGCGCCGCCAAGAATTTCAACGACGTGGTCATCGTGGCCTCCAAAGGTCAGTATGAGCCCCTCCGTAAGATGCTTGAGCGCGAAGGCAAAGCCCAGTCGACACTGACCGACCGTCTCTTCTTCGCCAAAGAGGCATTCGCTGTCTCATCCGAATATGACTCGGCCATCTTCAACTACTTTGACTCACTGGCCGAGCATCCCACCGCCCTGCGCGTGGCAATCGACGGCGAGAAGACAATGCGCTACGGCGAGAATCCCCATCAGAAGGGATATTTCTTCGGGGAATTCGACAAACTTTTCGAACAGCTCCACGGCAAGGAGATTTCCTACAACAACCTGCTCGACATCGACGCTGCCGTAAGCCTCATCGCCGAGTTCTCCGAACCCACCTTCGCCATCCTCAAGCACAACAACGCCTGCGGAGTGGCTTCGCGTGACAATATCCTCGACGCATGGAAAGACGCCCTTGCCGGCGACCCCGTGTCAGCCTTCGGCGGTGTCCTTGTGGCGAATCGCGAAATCGACGGCGCGGCCGCCGAGGAAATCAACAAGATTTTCTTCGAGGTGGTAATCGCTCCCTCCTTCACACCCGATGCCCTCGGCATACTTGAGCAGAAGAAGAACCGCATCATCCTCCTGCAGAAAGAGAACCTTAAGACCACCCGCCAGTTCCGCTCGATTCTCAACGGAGCCTTGGTCCAGGAACGCGACCTCAAGGTGGAGACCCCCGAAGACCTCCGTCAGGTGACAGTCAAGGCTGTCGACCCCTCCCAGGTTGAAGACCTACTCTTCGCCAACAAGCTGGTCAAGCACTGCAAGAGCAACGCCATCGCCCTGGCCAAGAACCGCCAGCTCTGCGCTGCCGGTGTGGGTCAGACCTCGCGTGTCGACGCTCTTCGCCAGGCCATCGACAAGGCCAAGAATTTCGGTTTCGACCTCAACGGGGCAGTGATGGCTTCCGACGCGTTCTTCCCCTTCGCCGACTGTGTGGAGATAGCCCACAACGCCGGTGTGGATGCCGTGATTCAGCCCGGCGGTTCCATCCGCGACAACGACTCTGTCAAGTATTGCGATGAAAACGGCATCGCGATGGTCATGACCGGGTTCCGTCACTTCAAACATTGACAAACTTTTCCCTTATAATAAATCAATGAGATTCTTTTCTCTCACAAAAGAAATCGCCATCGACCTGGGCACGGCCAACACCGTGATCATCCACAACGATAAAATCGTCATCGATGAGCCTTCAATCGTGGCTCTCGACCGACGCACCGATAAGCTGATTGCCGTCGGCAAAGAGGCCCAGCTGATGCAGGGCAAGGAACCTGAAGGCATACGCACCGTCCGCCCCCTGCGCAAGGGTGTCATCGCCGACTTCAACGCCGCCGAGCTTATGATTCGCGGTCTGGTTAAGAAAGCATCGGCCAAGAGCAACTGGTTCTCACCCTCGCTCCGTATGGTTGTCGGCATCCCCTCCGGCTCGACCGAAGTGGAAATCCGCGCCGTGCGTGACTCCTCGGAGCATGCCAACGGACGCGATGTCTACATGATTTACGAGCCGATGGCCGCAGCCCTCGGTATCGGTCTTGATGTGGAGGCCCCGGAAGGCAACATGATTGTCGACATAGGTGGCGGCACAACTGAAATCGCCGTCATCTCCCTCGGTGGCATCGTCTCCAACAAATCAATCCAGATTGCAGGCGACGACCTCACCGAAGACATCATGAACCATATGCGCCGCGCCCACAATGTCAAGGTTGGCGAACGTACAGCCGAGCTTATCAAGATGAAAGTCGGCTCTGCCCTGACCGAACTCGAGAATCCCCCCGAGGATTACGTCGTACATGGCCCCAACCAGATGACAGCCCTCCCGATGGAGATTCCGGTGTCTTACCAGGAGATTTCCCACTGTATCGAGAAGTCGATTTCGAAAATCGAGACCGCTGTTCTCGGCGCGCTTGAGCAGACCCCTCCCGAACTTTACGCCGACATCGTGCGCAACGGCATATGGCTGGCCGGCGGAGGTGCCCTCATCCGTGGCCTTGACAAACGACTCACCGACAAAATCGGCATCCAGTTCCATGTGGCCGAGGATCCCCTCCTGGCCGTGGCCAAAGGTACAGGCGTGGCCCTGAAGAACATCCAGAATTTCTCGTTCCTCATCAAGTAAGGAGTGTCCACCACCATAACGGCTGACGGGATTTGAGAAACCTGCTGAACTTCCTTATCAGATATAGTTCGTGGTTTGTGTTCGCGTTCTATGTCGTGGTGTCGTGTGGACTGCTGTTCAACCGCAATCCATACCAGCACTATGTGTTCCTGACCTCGGCCGGAGCCGTGGCCGCGGGACTCCACGACGTGTCGAGCAACATCACCGGCTATTTCAGCCTGCGCGATATCAATGACGACCTGCAACGCCAGACGGCAACCCTCCAGGCGGAGGTGCTGACCCTGCGCGAGCAGGTTCGCCGTTATCGCGAGGCAGAGTTGCAGGACTCCCTGCGGGGCCTCGACTCTATCGGCAAGTTCAACTTCATCATCGCCACTGTCATCAACAACTCCATCACCCGTCCCTACAATTATGTCACCATAAACAAGGGACGGCTCGACGGTGTACGTCCCGAGATGGGTGTGATGGACCAGAACGGTGTCGTCGGAGTGGTGAATGTGGTGTCAGACCACTATGCGCGTATCATCTCGCTTCTCAACCCCAATTTCCGTCTCTCATGCAAGCTTCGCGGCTCAGACACCTTCGGCTCGCTGGTATGGGACGGCAACGACCCTCAGAGGGCTATCCTGGAGGAGTTGCCCAAGCACACGATTTTCCACAAGGGTGACACTATCGTAACCTCGGGCTACTCCGCAGTGTTCCCCGAAGGACTCCCTGTCGGGACAATCGAAGGCACCGCTCGCGGGGCTGATGACAACTTCTTCACCCTGAGGATAAAGCTGCTCACCGACTTCACCGCCCTCTCCACCGTCAAGGTGATTTCCAACACCGACCTGCAGGAGATTCAGTCAATCGAGACTGACCCGACAACCCAGACCGAACAATAGCATTGGCGCATTATGGCAAAGGAAATACTCAAATATCTGTTGCTGTTTGTGGTGCTTGTGGTGGCACAGGTGGTGGTGTTCAACCATCTCTGTCTCTTCAATGTGGCTGTTCCGCTGGTGTTCATCTACTTCATCGTCAAGCTTCCGGTAAACCTCCCGGTCAACTGGGCGATGACTGTCTCTTTCCTGCTTGGGCTGATGGTCGACATCTTCTCGAACACCCAGGGGATGAACGCGCTGGCCTGCACTGTGCTGGCCGCGATACGCCTGCCGATGCTTCGGCTCTATTTCCCGCGTGAAGAGGACATGTCGAATCCAGAGCCATCATTGCGTACCCTCGGACCGGCGGTCTATATGAAGTATCTGCTGACAGCCGTCGCCCTCTATTGCGCGATGTTCTTCCTCATCGAGGCGTTCACCTTCTACAACTGGGGACTGATGCTGCTCCGCATCGGGGCATCCACCTTGCTGACCTTCATCATCCTGCTCGCGTTCGACTCCCTGACAGCCAAGACCCGCTGACATTCCTCCTCCCCCCTCCAGCTTCCTCTCCCTTATGCGCAAAGACTACAGACTCGAAAAAAGGAAATACGTCATCGGCGGTTTCATCGTCGTCATTGCCGTCATATACCTTATCCGTCTCTTCGGGCTGCAGATTTCCGACTCGAAATACAAAGACTACGCGGACAACAACGCTTTCCTGCGCAAGACCGTGTACCCCTCGCGTGGACTTATCTATGACCGCAACGACTCGCTGGTGGTTTTCAACCAGCCGGCCTACGACGTGATGATGATTCCGCGCGATGTCCACGATTTCGACACCATAGATTTCTGCAACACCCTCCAGATTACCCCCGAGACATTCAACAAACGTCTGGCGGCGATGAAAAACTCCCCCAACTATTCGTCATATACCCCCCAGACTCTCATCACCCACCTCTCGGCCAAAGATTACGGACGTCTCCAGGAAAAGCTATACCGCTATCCGGGATTCTTCATCCAGAAACGTATCCTGCGCCAATACAACTATCACACTGCCGGAAACATTCTCGGCAACATCCGCGAGGTGTCACAGACCGACATAGAGCGTGATCCGTATTATGAGCCGGGAGACTATTGCGGCGACCTCGGTATCGAGAAAAGTTATGATCATCATCTGAGAGGAATCAAAGGGAAAGAAATCCTCATTCGCGACGCCCGTGGCAGAATCCGTGGCCGTTACGACAACGGGGCACGAGATATCGCGCCGGTATCGGGACGCAACCTGAAACTGAGCATCGACATCGGCCTGCAGCAATACGCGGAGTCCCTGATGGTCAACAAGATTGGTGCGGTCGTGGCTATCGAGCCGGCCACCGGCGAAATCCTCGCCATGGTCTCCTCCCCCACATATGACCCCACATTGCTGATAGGGCGTGAACGCGGAAAGAACTACAAGGCTCTGGTCAACGACCCGTTGAAACCGCTCTTCGACCGTGCGCTCCAGGGAGCCTATCCCCCCGGCTCGACCTTCAAGCCGTCGCAAGGCCTTATCTTCCTCCAGGAGGGTATCGTCAACCTGGCCACCCCATATCCATGCTATCACGGCTTCATCAACGGACGTCTCAAGGTGGGCTGTCACGGCCACGCCTCCCCCATCACCCTGAAACCGGCATTGCAGACATCATGCAACGCCTATTTCTGCTGGGGATTCAAGGCAATGGTCGACAACAAGCGGTCGAAATATGGCTCATCGGCGAATGCCTTCGAGGTATGGAAGAAGCACCTTGTGTCGCTCGGCTATGGATACAAGCTCGGCGTTGACCTCCCCCACGAAGGACGAGGTTTCATCCCCAACGAGAAATTTTACAACAAAATCTATGGCGAGGGGCATTGGAGCGCCAACACCATCATCTCCGTCTCGATCGGTCAGGGTGAGATTCTCGCCACCCCTCTCCAGATTGCCAACCTCTGCGCCACGGTGGCCAACCGGGGATGGTTCATCACCCCCCACGTCGTGAAAGAGATTCAGGATACCGTGCTTGCTCCCGAGTATCTTGAAAAACGTCTGCCGACAATCGACGCCAAATATTTCGAGGATGTCGCCGAGGGCATGAGGATGGCTGTCACGGGTGGCACCTGCCGTCTGGCCAACCTCCCCGACATCGAGGTTTGCGGAAAGACCGGAACAGCCCAGAACCCCCACGGACGCGACCACTCGGCATTCATCGGTTTCGCCCCCTATCGCGACCCCAAGATTGCCGTCTGCGTCTATGTCGAGAATGCCGGTTTCGGCGCGACCTACGGTGTGCCGATAGGCTCCCTCGTGATAGAGAAATACCTCACGGGGCATATCTCCCCTGCACGAAAATACCTCGAAGAGCGTATGCTCGAATCCAACACCATTATTTACAGCGGAGTAAAGAAACACTGACGTGAGAGACTACAGAAACCCAAATGCCGGAACGCTGAAACATCTCGACTGGTTCACAGTCGTGCTCTACCTCCTGCTTGTAATCGCGGGGGTAGTCAGCATCTACGCCGCCAGCTACGATTTCGACCACGCCTCCATCTTCGCCTTCGACGAGTTCTCGGGCAAACAGATACGATGGATCGGTCTGTCACTCCTGTTGGGGGTGTTCCTGCTTGTCATAGACGCGAGGATGTATGAGACCTATGCCTACCCGATATACTTCGCGTTGCTGTTGTTGCTGCTGGTCACGATATTCATAGCCCCCGACATAAAAGGCTCCCGCTCATGGCTTGTCTTCGGGCCTATGAGCCTTCAGCCGGCGGAGTTCGCGAAATTCGCCACAGCCCTCGCCCTGGCCAAGCTGTTCTCGTCATACAACTTCAACCTCAACGCCAAAGGCTCCAATTATGTCAAGGCGCTGGCCATAATCTTCGTGCCAGTGCTGCTCATTCTTGCCCAGAAAGAGACAGGTTCGGCACTGGTCTACCTCTCCCTCTTCTTCGTCCTTTATCGCGAGGGGATGAGCTGGCTGGTATTGTTCGCGGCCCTGGTGGCAGTGGTGATATTCGTGGTGGCCATCAAGTTCACCGACTCGGCGGTCATCGGAATGCCTGCCGGAGAATTTGCCGTGATGGTGATGGTGATGGCCCTGATGACGGGGATGCTCACCCTCTATGTCCGACGGTTTGAAATCGCCCGGAATGTATTCCTCTGGTTTGTCGGGACAGCCATAATAGAGGCGGTATTGGCTCATTGGGATCTCCATCTTACCGGCTACGCCTATTTCCTGAGCGTCATCGGCGTGGCGGTCGGATATTGCCTGTTCGAGATGCTGAGGGTCGAGGCCAAGAAACTCGCCATAACCGTACTGACTGTCGTGTTGTCAGTCACCTTCCTCTTCTCGGTCAATTTCGTGTTCTCGCATATGATGCCCCATCAGCAGAAGCGAATCCAGGTTGCCCTCGGTGTGGTCGACGACCCCCGTGGCGACGGCTACAACGTCAACCAGGCCAAAATCGCCATCGGTTCGGGGGGCGCCACCGGGAAGGGATTCCTGAAAGGCACCCAGACAAAACTCAAATATGTCCCCGAGCAACATACCGACTTCATCTTCTGCACCATCGGTGAGGAGGAGGGATATGTCGGAACATCTGTTGTCATCCTGCTCTTCCTGATGCTGATTCTGCGGGTCATAGCTCTGGCCGAACGCCAGCCGACCACATTCGGCCGTGTCTATGCCTACTGTGTGGCCTCTTATCTCATATTCCATTTCTGCATAAACATCGGCATGGTCATCGGTGTCTGCCCCGTGATCGGCATCCCGCTCCCCTTCTTCAGCTACGGCGGTTCTTCGCTGTGGGGATTCACGATTCTGCTGGCCATACTGCTGCGCCTCGACGCGTCACGCACTTCACGTCACGGCCAGTGACACCCGGTTGACAACGCTCCGGACTGTATCTGACCCGGATTCATCCCGAAGCACCAGTTATTTTGCCGAAAGGGATGGTAATGCGGGGATTTTTGCGTAAATTTGCAGGGAAATTGAAACGCATCATGGCTGAACATTCATCTTCCACGAAGCCTTACAGACTCGGCATCGCCCTCAGTGGTGGAGGCGCGCGCGGGTTCGCCCATATCGGCGCGTTAAAAGCCATCGAGGAGGCGGGTCTGAAACCTGATGTCATCGCCGGAGTGTCGGCAGGCGCGATTGCCGGAGTGCTGTATGCTTCCGGCAAGCCCCTTGATGATATTCTGCCTTTGTTCTCCGACCTGAAATTCTCTGACTTCTGCAAGCTCTCCATCCGCGACGGCGGAGGGCTGTTCAATCTCTCCGGACTTAAAAAGTTCATTGTCAAGCAGACCGGGGTAGAGAATCTCGAAGACCTGCCGATTCCGACATATCTCGGTGCTACCGACTTCGACAACGGTGTGGCGGCTGAATTCCATGAAGGGCCGATAGGCGACCGCGTGATAGCCTCCTGCTCCATCCCCATCGTGTTCCAGCCGGTGAGAATCAACGGCGTAAATTATGTTGACGGAGGGGTATTGCGCAATCTTCCCGCGTGGATAATCCGCGATAAATGCGAGAAACTCATCGGCATCAATTGCTCCCCGCTGACCAACTACCGCTACAAGAAATCGATTTATGACGTGGCCCTGCGGAGCTACAACCTCATGGCCAAGTCAAACCAGGCGGTTGACATGGACATGTGTGACCTCGTGATAAAGACCCCCGACATAGCGGCCTACCAGGTATTCAACCTGAAGGATATCCGCAAGGTCTACCTGAGCGGATATTCCGCCGCCCACAAGGCGGTAAAGGAATGGCTGAAATCAAACCAAACCTGAATCCCATCTCCCAACCAATCCAAAATGGCAAAGGAAAAGACAACCGTGAAAAAAGCCCCGGCAAAGGCTGGGAAAACAATCGAGACCAAAGGTCTGGAAAATGCCCTCATACAGAACCGGCGCCCGGTAATCTACCAGATGTTTCCGCGTCTGTTCTCCAACACGACAGCCGACTGCATCCCTGACGGCGACATCTCCCGCAACGGTTGCGGCAAGATGAACGACATCACCCCCAAAGTGCTCAAGGCCATCAGCGGGCTCGGAATCACCCACGTCTGGTATACCGGCGTGATAGAACACGCCCACGCCACCGACTACTCAGCCTACGGTATCACCCCTGACAATCCCTATGTGGTCAAAGGGAAAGCCGGTTCACCATACGCGATAAGCGATTATTACGACATCGACCCCGACATCGCGGTCAATGTCCCTGAGCGCATGAAGGAATTCGAGGCTCTTGTGGAGCGCACTCACGCCGCAGGCATGAAGGTGCTCATCGACTTCGTTCCCAACCATGTTGCCCGTCGATATCATTCGGATGTGGCTCCTGCCGGAATCGAGGATTTCGGACAAGGTGATGACCCGACATATTTCTTTTCCCCCCGCAACAACTTCTACTATATACCCCGCCAGCTTTTCCAGCCCGGGTTCGACATCGGTGACTACACCGAATTTCCCTCCAAAGCGTCAGGCAATGACTGCTTCAACGCTTTCCCGTCGCGCAACGACTGGTATGAGACCGTGAAGCTCAACTACGGGGTGGACTATGGCGACGGCTCACGTCATTTCGACCCGGTGCCTCCGACTTGGTTCAAAATGCTTCACATACTCCGTTACTGGGCATCCAAAGGGGTTGACGGATTCCGGTGTGACATGGTGTTCATGGTCCCGGTGGAGTTCTGGGAATGGGCGATACCTCAGGTAAAAGCCCATTATCCCGACATCATCTTCATCGCCGAGATTTACGACGTCGGCCAGTACCGCGAATTTCTCGAAAGAGGACATTTCGATTACCTCTATGACAAGGTAAACCTCTATGACACCTTACGCGCCGTCCAGTGTTACCATCACTCCGCCGCCACCATCACTGACTGCTGGCAGCGCGTGGACGGCATAGGAGGCAAGATGCTCAACTTCCTGGAAAACCATGACGAACAGCGTTTCGCCTCGGAGCAATATGCAGGTGTTGCCGCCAAGGTGTTGCCGTCGCTTGTCGTCAGCTCGATGATTTCCACCGGCCCATTCATGCTTTATGCGGGTCAGGAACTCGGCGAGAAGGCCGAGGATGCCGAAGGATTCTCAGGGAAGGATGGTCGCACCACAATCTTCGATTACTGGTCTGTGCCGACACTTCGCCGATGGTTCAACAACGGCAAGGCCGACGGCGGACAGCTTTCAACAGTCGAGAAAGACCTGCGCGGAGTCTACGCCCATGTGCTTGGTCTGCTCAACTCCGAGAAAGCCCTCGCCGAAGGGGAATTCTTCGACCTGATGTATGTCAACTTCAATAATCCTGATTTCAATCCCCACCGTCATTACGCGTTCCTGCGCCGCCATGGCGACGATGTGATACTGATTGCCGTCAACTTCTCTGACGTTGCGGCCCAGCTCGCCATAAACATCCCTGCCCTCGCCCTCGGAATGTATGGCATAAAGGAGGGGACCAAAAAGGGGAAAGAGCTGATTTCCGGTAGGGAGGCAGACCTCACCGTCAGCCGTGACGAGCTATTCACCACCCATATCGCACCCTGGGGAGCCGTGGCGTGGAAATTCTCCGCGTCACGCAACCGACGCAAAAATATTTGCCGTTCCAAGGAATAATTTTTACCTTTGCACCACCATTTCCAAGCTCATATTCGATTTTATGAATCCTATGTTACCGCCAATCAAGGTTTTCGCAGGCACAAAGTCACGTTACATGGCTGAAGAAATCTGCGCTGACCTTGGAATCGAACTCGGCAAGATGAACATCCTCCATTTTGCCGACGGGGAATTTGAAGTCTCCTATGAAGAATCAATCCGTGGCTGCGAGGTCTACCTCGTGCAGTCCACTTTCCCCAATTGCGACAACCTTATGGAACTGCTGTTGATGATCGACGCGGCCAAGCGTGCTTCGGCCAAATCGGTCATTGCTGTTATTCCTTATTTCGGCTGGGCCCGTCAGGACCGCAAGGACAAGCCCCGTGTGTCTATCGCCGCCAAGCTTGTCAGCGACCTGCTTGTGGCTGCCGGTGTAGACCGTGTCATCACCATGGATCTCCACGCCGACCAGATCCAAGGCTTCTTCAACGTCCCCGTAGACCACCTCTACGCCTCGACTGTGTTCCTGCCCTACATCAAACAGCTCAACCTTCCCGACCTGGTGATTGCCACCCCCGATGTCGGCGGAGCAAAACGCGCCAACAATTACGCCAAATACCTCAATGTGCCCCTGGTACTCTGCCACAAGCAACGCGCCAAAGCCAATGTGGTGGCCAATATGACTGTCATCGGTGATGTCAAAGACAAGAATGTCATCCTGGTAGACGATATGGTGGACACCGCCGGAACAATCACCAAGGCCGCCGACTTGATGCTCGCCGAAGGAGCCAAGTCGGTACGCGCCCTCGCCTCCCACGCCATCATGAGCGACCCCGCCACAGAGCGTGTCGAGAAATGCGGCCTGACTGAAATCATCTTTACAAACTCCATCCCCTTCAACAAGGAGTCGAAGAAGGCCACGATACTCTCTGTCGCCAAGATGTTTGCAGACACCATCCGCCGTGTCCACAACAACGAGTCGATTTCATCGCAATACCTCATCTGATAGAAATTCCCAATTGCTTAGACACACCTCTCCCACAAGCATTTCACGCATTCTGCTCATGGCCGTCTTTGTGACGGCCATGGGTTTTGCATTCCATACCGGAGCCCGTCAGCCCCAGCTCGCCCCGTCATATTCCTGGAAGCTTCTCCCCCCTCTCGGACTTAGGGAACCGGCTGAGATGGATACCCTTTACACCGACTATTCTCTCCGTTTTGTGCCGCAGACCGTGTCGCCCGCATACGCCGCAACCGGAAACTATTGCGCCGAAGGCTACAATATGATTTACTTCGACCGCAAGCCGATAAGCGACTTCATGTTCCGCGACGCGATTTCCCATTGGGTGCCTGACGAGGAGAAAATCCGCTTCTTCAACACCCGCATACCTATGACCCTTATGGGTTACAGCTTCGGTGGCGGTAAAGACAACGGCCAGGATGACCTCTCGCTGGTCTTCTCGGGCAACGCCAACAAGCGGCTCCAGTTCGGGGCCATCCTCGACTATCTCTACTCCAAAGGCATGTATGCCAACCAGGCGGCCAAAGACCTGACCTGGGGACTTTCCGGCTCATACATCGGCGAACGGGTCGAGGCACAGGCCTACGGCTACCACTTCGCGCTGACCGCCCTGGAAAACGGCGGTATCACAGATGACCTCTACATCACCGACCCGGCAGAAGTGCAGGGCGGCCAGAACTCCGTCGAGGCCAAACAGATTCCCACCCGTCTCACCGCTGCGCAGAACCGCATAACAGGAGGTGAGTTCTACCTCAACGGGCGATACAAACTCGGCTTCTATGAGGAGGAGCAAATCAACGACACAACGACGGTAAAACACCTCGTGCCGGTGACATCCATTATCTGGACACTGAAATACCGCGAGGGTCGCCGTCGGTTCAAAAACAATGACGCGACCCAGAATCTCGAATTCTGGGACAACACATATTTCAATCCCGACCTGACCAACGACCTCCAGAGCTACTGGAGCCTGCGTAACACTGTCGGGGTCTCACTCCTCGAAGGGTTCAACAAATACGCCAAGGCCGGTCTGTCGGCCTATGCCACCCACGAAATCCGCAATTACAGTATGGAGACCCTGATCGCGGAACCCGTCGACATACCTGAAGGTGAGACCGATCCGCTCGCCCCGAATCCATTCCCCAACGTCAGAGACCACGAGAAGCAGAACCTCCTCTGGGTAGGCGCACAGCTGACCAAACAGCAGGGCCGCATACTAAACTATGATGTCACCGGAGAAATCGGCCTTGTAGGCCCGGCAGCCGGGGAAATCAAGGTGGACGGGGGCATCACCACCCGTATTCCCCTCTTAGGCGACACGGTCAACATCTCCGCCAACGGTAAATTCACCAACCTCTCAGCCCCATGGCTGATGCAGCACTATCTCTCCAACCATTTCATCTGGGACAACGATTTCTCCAAGACACGCACATTCCGCGCGGGAGGTGAAATCACCATACCCTGGACATGGACGCGCCTGTCAGCAGGGGTGGAGAACATTCAGAATGCCCTCTATTTTGACGGGCAGGCACTCCCCCGCCAGCATAGCGGCAGTGTGCAGATTTTCTCTGCTACCCTACATCAGGACCTCCATGCCGGATGTTTCCATTGGGAGAACCGGATAACATACCAGACATCATCCAATCAGGATGTAATTCCCCTGCCTCAGCTGGCGGTGAACTCAAACATGTATGTCACATTCCGCGTGGCCACACTGCGTGTGCAGTTCGGCCTTGACTGCGACTACTTCACCCGCTACAAGCCGGTCAGTTTCCAGCCGGCGACGATGCAGTTCTACAACACCGACGGGGCCTGGATTGGCAACTATCCTTTCATGAGCCTGTATGTCAATTGCCGCCTTTCAAAGACCCGCTTCTACCTGATGATGTCACACATCAACCAGGGACTTACCGGCGAAAACTACTTCTCCATGCCACACTACCCAATGAATCCGCGCCGTTTCCAGCTCGGACTGTCGGTGGACTTCGCCAACTGACCTGTCCCCCAGGTAAAGCATAACACTCCACATCTTCCTATGAGTCATAGGAAGGAGTTCCTTATCAAACAATCTTCAATCTCCTGAATTATGAAAAGAAGCCTGATTGCGTTGGCTTTCGGCACATTCGCCCTCGGTATAGCCGAGTTCGGAATGATGGGAATCCTCGGCGAGGTCGCCACCGGCATCGACGTTGACATCGTGAAAGCCGGCCATCTCATAGCGGCCTACTCCCTCGGGGTGGCCATCGGAGCCCCGTTGTTGATACTCCTCCGCAAAATGCCGCTCAAAAAAGTGATGCTCCTGCTGGCGGCCACCATATTCCTCGGCAACCTTGGAGCCGCCCTCTCGCCCAACTTCGTCACCCTGCTCTGCGCCCGACTCCTGTCAGGGCTTCCGCACGGCGCATACTTCGGCGCGGGAGCAATCGTATGTTCACGGCTCGCCGACAAAGGACACGGAGCCCAGGCAGTAGCCGTGATGGTTGGAGGGATGACCATCGCTAATGTCTTCGGTGTGCCACTCGCGACATGGATTACCGACACCTTCAACTGGCGTATCGCCTTCGGAGGGATATCTTTGTTCGGACTGCTCGCATTCCTGTTCATCAAGATATGTGTACCATACCTCCAGCCCCTCCCCGACACCGGGCTAAAAGGACAGTTCCGTTTCCTGCGTGCTCCTGCGCCTTGGCTGATATATGCCGGTGTGTTTTTCGGGCAGGCCAGCGTTTACTGCTGGTTCAGTTACATAAACCCGGTAATGACCGAGGTGACACATTTCTCAACCGCCGACATGACATGGATAATGATGTTGGCCGGAGCCGGAATGGTAATCGGCAACGCTGTGGCCGGAAAACTTGCCGACCGCTATCAGGCATCACTCGTGACAGGTTGCATAGCCGCGTCACTGATAGTCATCATGCCTTTGATTTACATCTGCGCGACCATGAAACTTCCCTCACTCCTGCTGATGTTCCTCGCCACAGGAGGACTGTTCGGCATCGGAGGGCCGCTTCAATATCTCATCGTGAAATACGCCAAAGGTGGGGAAATGCTCGGTGGTGCAGGCATCCAGATCGCATTCAATGTCTCAAACGCAATGTCAGCCTCACTTGGCGGAGTCGTCATACAGCACGGCCTGGGTCTCGCCTCACCGGCTTTGGTCGGCATCCCCTTCGCCGCTATCGGAGCCACAGCCCTCTTCATCCTCTACCGCCTCACCAACCGGCCATCCGCTGCCAGAAAGACCTCCTGACAGGGATGGGAAATACGCTGAACTCGTCTATTGTTCCGCTCTGTCTTCCTCAAACGGAATCATCGGAATAGAAAAAAATCGATAAAGGTACACAAACAAAAAGCAAGCCGAAATGACTTGCTTTTCTGTGCGGAAGGAGAGGGATTCGAACCCCCGGAGGTGTGACCCTCAACGGTTTTCAAGACCGCCGCAATCGACCACTCTGCCATCCTTCCAGGCAATTTTCAATATGTCAGAGGGAACTCTCAAGGAGCATTTCCTCCGTTTGCGGTGCAAAGTTACGAATTTTTTTCGTAATTGCAAAGATGTAATGAAATTTCCGGTAATTTTCTGAAAAATTATCCCACGGAGACGTCCCGAATGAATCCTCATCTCTCTCCGGGGAGGTCAACGTAGCGGCTCGTAGACCCGTTCACCGATTTTAGTGGCGAGGTCGGCACAGAATTGCTGCCACCTGCGCTGCTGCCCCATCAGTTCGAGTATTGCGTCAAGGTCATAATCGGGCTGCTGCTGCATCTGCTGAATCTTCTGGGAAAGGTCATAGAAAAAACAGCGGGCAATGTCATATTTCAGTTCCAGCAACGCACGGGGAACAAGCTCGTCAAGACGGTCCTCCTCGGTCTCTACCTTCGTGTTGTTCTTGAAATAGATTTTGCTCAGCTGATGACGCTCGACCACGAGGTCAGTAGCAACCTTACGGATAGTGTCGTCAGGATGAGAAAGCAACCGTCGCTGGAAAAAATCCTTCGAGAACTCGATGATTGAACGGCCATAAGCCTCCTCCACCCTCTCCTTCAGCAGAACCTCACGCTGACGAATTTCCTCAAGGTTCGACGCGTCACGCGCTATCGCGTCAATCCCCTCCTTCATCTCGCGCTCTTTCTCCAGATTCGCCTTTTCGAGGAAAGCAGCGTAGTCCTCCTCCCAATGACGCGCACGGAGGTCAACCACACATTCATACACCTTGAGCAAATCCGGATTCTCGAATGTCAGGCCATCCTGGTCAAGGTCTTCGACAACATAGTCTATCACCTTTATCAGCCGTCCGGCCTCATCCGTACCGTAATCCTCGCCGAGGTCGAGCATACCATATTTCAGTACAAGTCTCAACAACGACTTTTCCTGAGGGGCGAGTATCATGGCACGGTGGGAGCGGCCCGTCTTACCGATAAACGCGGAGTAATCAGACTCGGTAAGTCCGTCGGAATTTTCAGCCGGTGCGACGGCTGGAGAAGAATCAACAGTAGTCTCACCGCTCTGAGCCTGCGCGGGAACAGCAGCGGGAGTTTTCCCCTCATGACTGTCAATCGGGGGTTCTACGGGAGGAAAATCATCCGCGCCCCCCTGAGCCTGAACAACGGGGAGAGCAGTCACCCCGGCTGGAGTGCCCCCCGGAGGATTCTGGATACTGTCGCGGGCAGCCTGGCGTCGAGCCTCGTCGGCCTGCTGTTCGATGCGCTTGGTGCGGGCGACCGCCACCTGCCTTGTGAGCAACGCCTCATCCATAGCGAACCGTTGGGAACATTCACGGACATACACGTTGCGCGTAATCTCATCAGGTATCACCGCAATCGACCTCACAATGTCGGCCACCGCCCTTGCGCGGGCGATAGGATCATTGGCCGAATCCTTCAGGAGGATGTCGGTCTTGAAGCGGATGAAGTCGGCCTCATTCTCAGCCAGGTATTGCTCCACCTCCCCTGTGGTATGGGACTGGGCGAAGGAATCAGGGTCATCCCCCTGCGGCAGCAGACAGACCTTGATGTTGAGCCCCTCGGCAAGCAAAAGGTCGATACCCCTGAGCGAGGCCTTTATTCCCGCCGGGTCGGAGTCATAGATGACTGTGACATTCTCGGTGAAACGATGGATGAGCCTGACCTGGCCGGTTGTCAGGGAGGTACCCGAGGAGGCCACGACATTCTCGATACCGCTCTGGCTCATGGATATGACATCCATATACCCCTCGACAAGGATACATTTGTTGTTCCTGACTATCGACTGCTTCGCCTGGTAAAGTCCGTAAAGCTCGCGGCTCTTGGAGTAGACCACACTTTCGGGAGAGTTGACATACTTGGCCAGCTTCTTGTCGTTGGTCAGTATTCGGCCACCGAAAGCCACCACCTTCCCGGCGATAGTGAACACCGGGTATATCACGCGGCCACGGAAACGGTCGCGCAGCTCACCACGGTCGGTGGCGAAACAGAGCCCGGTTTTCTCCAACGCCTCGCGGGTATATCCGGCCTTCAAGGCTGCCTGCGCGAGGTCATCGCGCTTGTCGAGGGCGAACCCGAGATGGAAACGGCTGATGGCGGCCTCATTGATGCCGCGATGGCGGAAATAGCTCAGTCCAATCTCGCGCCCCTCCTCGGTCGAAGCCATCCGCTCCTCGAAATGCTTCATCGCAAACTCGTTGAGCGACAGCAGCGTCTGGCGTTCACCCTGCTGGCGGCGTTCTTCATCGGTCAGCTCATGTTCCTTGATCTCGATATGGTATTTACGGGCAAGGTAACGCAACGCCTCCCAATAGGTCATCTGCTCATGCTCCATGATGAAGTTGACCGGACTGCCACCCTTTCCGCAGCTGAAACATTTGCATATGCCCTTGGCGGGGGAGACGGAGAAGGAGGGGGTACGCTCGTTATGGAACGGGCAGAGGCCTATGTAATTGGCTCCGCGACGTTTGAGGCTCACGAAATCAGAGACCACCTCCACGATGTTGGCGGTGTCTATGATGCGCTGGACAGTCTCACGGTCTATGACAGATTTCTTCATCATTGCAGATGCAAAGTTACGCTTTTTCCCCGTATCCACCGCCCCCCTCCCGGTTGTCGAATGTTAAAAATAACATCTGTGACTAAACGTCATCACTTCCGCGGATGTTATATTTCCAAACCATTTGCCTGCGGAGATTCCCCTGCCGGGCGATATCGGCGTTTTCAACTATCAACCAGAAGAGATTTGCCCATAACATGACTACGACAACCGAGAGGATGACACTCACCACATTGGCGACAATCATAATGATAGTGATGGTCTCTTTCACCGCCCATGGCGACGAACCCTTGCAGGCCGACAGCCTGCCGCAAACGTGGAGCTACACCCCTGACACATACCAGGAGATACCCGGAGGCCCGGAGGACAAATGGTGGAGCCGCTTCTCCGACCCGCTGCTCGACTCCCTGATTGTGCTTGGTGTGGAGCGCAACTACGACCTGCGCATCGCCCACCGCCGTCAGGAAATCGCCCGTGCGGCCATGAACCAGACCCGCGCCGGATGGTTCCCCACAATCGGCCTGAGCGCGGGATGGACAGCCGCCAAGGAATCGGGGGCGACCACCCGGGGAGCCTCCACCTCCATACCCACGGAGTCTTATTTCAACGCCGGACTGAGCGCGACCTGGGAGATTGACATTTTCGGCAAGGTGGCTGCCGGGGTCAAGGAGAAGAAAGCCCAGTATAACGCCACCCGCGCCGAGTATGCCGGCTCGATGGTGTCGCTGACCGCCCAGATAGCCTCTACCTATTTCACCCTCCGATGCCAGCAACGCCTGCTCCAGGTTGCCCGTGCCCATTGCGAGAGCCAGATGAAGATAGTCAACATCGCCCGCGCACGATTCGAGGCCACCCTCGCCTCGAAACTCGACGTGGCCGAGGCATGGCAGACCTACTACTCCACAGCCGCCTCCATTCCGATGCTTGAAAACTCGATTCAGGCCTCAATCAACTCACTGGGAATCCTCATCGGGGAATTTCCGTCCGAGGCCGCCCGTCTCCTCTCCGAACCGGGGCCACTCCCCAACTGGAAGACCGAAATATCGGCCGGTGTGCCTGCCGACCTACTCAGACGCCGCCCCGACATCGTCGAGGCTGAGATGGAACTGGCCGTGGCCGCCGCCGGGGTCGGCATCGCCAAAAAGGATTTCCTCCCCACCCTGACCATCGAAGGGAATGTCGGCACTTCGTCCCGGCGGCTCGGTGACCTCTTTTCGCGCCACTCATTCACTTGGTCGGTGGCCCCCACCCTCTCCTGGACCCTTTTCGACGGCTTCGCGAGGAAATATCAGCTTGTCTCAGCCCGCGAGCAGATGCAGTCAGCCATAGACAGCTACAACCTCACGATACTCAACGCCGTCGGGGAAACCGAGAACGCCCTCTCATCTTATGACGCGTCGCTGCGCCATATCCAACTTGTCGAACAGCTCTGTGTCCAGAACGAGGAAGCCCTCGAACTGGCCATCAAACGTTACAAAGACTCCCTGTCGCCTATGACCGATGTGGTCAGCGCCCAGCTCAACGCCCTGGCCGGTGAAAGCGAACTGGTGCAGGCCCAGGAGTCAGCCCTGACCTCACTGGTGTCGCTCTACGAAGCCCTCGGCGGTGGTGTCACTCTGGATGAATAGCAACAACCCCCCTCACAATTTCATATCCTCAACACAATTACCCACAACCCACATAAAGAATTCACCATGACACGGAAACATCTCATACTGCCAGTCGCCTGCGCCGCTTGCGTGTTGCTCGGACTTTTTTCAGGATGCGGCAAGAAGACCGCCGCGACAGAGACCGAACCGGAGGTGTCGGTAGCCACCCCGGAAGTGGACTCGGTCGTTCTCCGTCAATCCTACCCCGCCACTCTCTCGGCCACACAGTCGGCTGACGTGGTTGCGAGGGTCAACGGCCAGATTCTCCAGATACTCTTCACCGAAGGGGATTTCGTCACCGCCGGACAGCCACTGTTCACCATCGAATCGACCACATACCGCGACGCGGTAGAGCAGGCGCAGGCAGCCTTGCAGACAGCCATCGCCGAGAATGAATACGCGTCGAAACAGAGTGTGGCCATGCAGAAGGCCCTTGAGGCAGACGCGGTGTCGAAGATGGATGTCATACAGGCCGAGAGCAACCTGCGCCAGAGCGAGGCCGCCATCAAACAGGCCCGCGCCCAACTGGAGACAGCAAAGACAAACCTGAGCTACTGCACCGTCCGCGCCCCATTCTCCGGGATGATCACCGAGTCGGTCTACAGTGCCGGGGCATACGTCGGTGGAGGTGCCGCGCCTGTCACCCTCGCCACCATCTATTCCACCAAGACGATTTACGCCATGTTCTCGGTCAGCACCGAGAGATACATGCAGATAGCCGACACAAACAACGGCAAGAAGCTCGACCTCGACCATGTGCCGGTAGTGATTGGCGACACCACATCGACGGTCACCTACACCGGGAAACTCGACTATGCTTCCCCCGATGTCAGCAAATCGACCGGAACCGTCACCCTGCGTCTGATTCTCGACAACCCCAAGGGTGAGCTGCGCGACGGCATGTTCGCCACAGTCAAACTCCCCTACGCCACCGAGTCCCACGCCCTTCTGGTGAAGGATGCATCAATCAGCACCGACCAGCTGGGAAAATATCTCTACACCCTCAACGATTCCGACAAAATCGTCTACACCCCCATCCAGGTCGGTGACCTCTATGACGACACCCTCAGGATTGTCACCAAGGGGCTCCGTCCCGACGACCGTTACGTCACCACCGCCCTGCTAAAGGTACGCGACGGAATGAAGGTGAAACCTGTCGAATAATTCATCCGCCACGCCTATGTTCTCAAGATTTTTCATCGACCGTCCGATTTTCGCGACGGTACTCGCCATTATAATGATACTCGCGGGGGTCATCACAGTAAAGACCCTCCCTATCGCCCAGTATCCCGACATCACCCCTCCGACCGTGATGGTGAAAGCCACCTATCCCGGCGCCGACGCGAAGACCGTGGCCGAGACTGTCGGAGTGCCTATCGAGGAGAGTGTCAACGGAGTGGAAGGCATGATGTACATGAGCTCCAACTCCGGCTCCGACGGCTCATACAGCCTGACGGTGACCTTCCAGAACGGCACCGACGTTGACGACGCGACAATCAAGGTGCAGAACCTTGTAAACCAGGCCGAGCCGCAGTTGCCCTCGGCGGTCACCCAGCAGGGTGTGGATGTGATGTCGGAGTCGACCAGCATCCTCCTCTTCGTGGCCCTGGAGGGTGACGAGCGTTACGACGCGCTTTACCTGACCAATTACGCCCAGCTCCATATCGTCGATGCCCTCAGCCGTCTTGAAGGTGTCGGCGGGGCGAGCGCGTTCGGTGGGGGCGACTACTCGATGCGCGTCTGGCTCGACCCTGACGCCATGATGGCCCGTGGGATAACCCCCGCCGACGTGATTTCAGCCATCGAGGCCCAGAACATGGAGGTGTCGGCCGGTGCGGTCGGCGCACAGCCCGCGTCTACCCCCTCGGCGTTCCAGTTCACACTTTCCTCCCAAGGTCGTCTGACCTCCGCCGAGGAGTTTGGCGACATCATCCTACGCAGCGGGACCAACGGAGCTATTCTGAGGCTCAAGGATGTGGCAAAAGTGGAACTTGGCAGCAATTCCTACACCAGCATCAGCCGCGTCTCGGGGAAACCCGCAGGTCTGATTGGTATATACCAGCGTCCGCAGGCCAACGCCCTCCAGGTGGCAAACGAGGTTGAGAAGGAGCTTGAATCGCTCGCGCCATATTTCCCTCCGGGAGTCCATTACCGTGTGCTGATGAACACCACCGACTTCATCTCCGCCTCGGTCGACGAGGTGCTTGTAACCTTCGTCGAGACCACGTTGATTGTGATGGTGGTGATTCTCTTCTTCCTCCAGAGCTGGAGGGCCGTCATAATCCCGATGCTCACCATTCCGGTCTCGCTGATTGCCACATTCGCGGTGATGAAACTGATGGGCTTCACCCTCAACACCCTTACCCTCTTCGGACTCGTGCTGGCGATCGCCATTGTGGTCGATGACGCGATAGTGGTGGTGGAGGACTGCGCCCGACTGGTTCAGGAGGGCACGATGTCGCCCCGCGACGCCGCCCGCAAGGCTATGGTCGAGCTTCAGGGGCCGGTCGTCGGTGAGGTGCTGGTGTTGCTGTCGGTGTTCATCCCGACCGCTTTCATCTCCGGCATCACCGGTGAGCTTTACAAACAGTTCGCCCTCACAATCGCCGTATCGACAGCCTTCTCGGGATTCAACGCCCTGACCTTTACCCCCGCCATGTGTGCGCTTTTCCTCCGCAAGCAGACCAAACCCACGAGCTTCATCCTCTTCAAATGGTGGAACACCGCGTGGGGCAAGACCGTCAAGCTCTACACTGATATGATAGGCCGGTTGCTGAAACGTCCCTGGGTGGCCATCGGCATATACGCCGTCCTCTGTATCGCCGCGTTCTGGGGCTTCGCCAAATGGCCCACGAGCTACCTGCCCGAGGAGGACATGGGATATTTCATGGCCTCCGTGCAGTTGCCGACTGGGGCGTCGCTCGAACGCACCGACAAGATGGTCAGCCAGGTTTCTTCCATCATCAAGGAGATGCCCGAGGTCGATGATGTCATAGAGATGTCGGGATTCTCTTTCATGGCCGGAGGATCGGGGAGCAACCTCGGTTCGATGTTCGTGATGCTCAAGCCATGGAAAGAGCGCAAGGGTAAAGACCATTCGGTGGAGGCGGTCATCGACCGCATCAACGAGCGGTGCGCGTCGCTCCAGCAAGGGGTTGTATTCGCCATCAATCCCCCCGCCATCCCCGGACTCGGCACCACCTCCGGCCTGTCGATGCAGCTTCTTGACATCAATTCCCTCGGGGCTGGCCAGATGGACCAGGCACTGAAAGATATCGAGGAGGCTGCCGCGAAAGACCCGCGCATAGCGTCGGTGCAGTCGCTCTACGAAGGGCTTGTGCCGCAATACAGCATCATCATGCAGCGCGACCGTATAGAGATGCTGGGAATCAACTTGGACGCTGTGTATTCCACCCTCAGCAGCTATATCGGCGGCTCGTATGTCAATGACTTCGTGAAGTTCGGCAACGTCTACCAGGTGAATGTCGGCTCTACCGACAATGCCCGAGCCGACATCAACGATGTCCTCAAGCTCTCGGTCAGGAACTCCCAGGGCGATATGGTGCCTTTCTCGGCGTTCGCCACCGTGAAGCCGGTGATGGGTTCCGCCTCGGTAGGCCGCTACAATATGTATGAGACCGCCGCGCTGACGGCGAATCCCGCCAAGGGGGTAAGCTCCTCGGAAGGCATCAAGGCGATGGAGGAGATTGTCAAGAAAGCCACCGGCGACCGATACAGCTACGCGTGGACGGGCGAGGCATATCAGGAGAGCCGCGCGGGCACTACCGTCTCGGCGGTGCTGCTCTTCGCCGTGGTCATCACCATCCTCGTGCTGGCGGCACAGTATGAGAGCTGGACCGACCCGTTGGCCGTCGTCATCTCGATGCCTACCGCGATTCTCGGTACCGTCTTCGGATGTATCTGCATGAGCCAGTCGATAAGCATCTACACCCAGATCGGTATCATCCTCTTGCTCGGCCTGTCGGCCAAGAACGCCATCCTTATCGTGGAATATGCGATGGACTACCGAAAGCAGGGAATGTCGATACGGCAGGCCGCCTACCAGGGTGGTATCGTCCGCTTCCGCCCGATTATGATGACGGCACTGGCATTCGTCTTCGGTGTTATGCCGATGCTCTTCGCCACCGGCGCGGGAGCGGCAAGCCGTATCAGCCTTGGAGCGGCGGTGGTCTTCGGTATGGCAATAAACGCCATCATCGGCACCCTCTTCGTCCCCAACTTCTGGGAACTCTTCCAGACCTTCCAGGAGAAATACCTCTCGAAGATGTTCGCCTCGGCCGACAAGACCGCTACCTCTACTCCCGAACCTGAAACCAAGAAACAATCCACTCCCTGAAATAATCTCTCGCAGATTACACAGATTACGCAGAGGCCATCCGGTTTGTCCATTTAGAGCTTTCCGGATGGCCTCTGCGTAATCTGTGTAATCTGCGAGAGATTTTTATATCTGCTGATTAACGCAATCAGCGACGGATTTCAGTCAAATATGTCAACGGGCGATGGAAACCTTCTCCACCTTGCTGCCCTGGCGACGGATATAGATTCCAGGCTGGTCAGCGGCAACGCGCACACCCTGCAGGTTGAAATACTCGACCGGAGCGTTGGCATCGTCGGCCACAACACCCTCCACACCGGAAATCACATTACCGGAGGCATCAACATTCTTCACAAGCTCTTCGGAATGTATGCCGTTGAGGACAGACTTGGCACGGATTGTCATATAATTTCCTGCGGTGGTTGGAACGTCGATTTTATATTTCACGCCCTGTTTGGCAACCATGTTGGTCCATGTCTTGTCATCAGCAGCGGGAGCCTTTGCCATAACAGAAGCGGCAACATCTTCGCCATTTTCTTTCACGGCATTTCCATCTTTGTCATATTCGACAGTCCAGACATGAAGCTCACCCTTGGTCGACATCATAGCAACCTTTGTGGCATCATCTTCCATCAGGTCAAATATGGGAACTTCGGGCTGCGAAACCACTTCTCCCTCTTTATAATAAAGAGCTACTGAATTTTGACCAGATGCGACATAGCAGCCAAAAATCGGGCCCGAACTATTGGCAGAATTAAATCGCAGATATGCACGCGATGTCTCTTTCCCATTTAGGAATTGTATTGTCGCATTCTTCTGCGTTGTTAATGAAATGGCAACATCCTGAGGAGTCTCTTCCGTCAACAGCTTATTTTTGTTCGCTTCATCTGAATTATTAAGATACATTCCTGTGCCAGTTTTTATATACCAGTTATCTCCATTCTTGACCAAACTGAATACATCAACTTTATCAAGATCAACGGTAGCTTTGTCATTGGCAACAGACACCACATATGCCTGACGGTTATTACCAGAAGCATCTGCAGCATTCAAGGAATTTTTACCTGCGCCATAAAAAACTCCACCTGAAGTGCCGATAATCACATATGTATTAGCCTCATTAAGTTGGTCGAGAGAGGTCACTTTCACGAATTCATTTGCCGGCTTGACTGGCTCTGTTACAGTCAGGAGGAATGTCAAGGTTTTGCTGTCGGTTCCATCAGTTGCGGTAACGGTGAAACCATCCTGCTCAAATGCAGACTCAGGAGTCCAAGTTGCGGAATTTGCATTTTCATTCACCACAACCAAAGATTCCATAAAACTCTCAACTTTAATATTTGTGGCATTTTCAGCTGAGAAGGTGAATGTCGTACCAATCTCTACCGAAATCCCATCATCTTCGTTCACTTGAATTCCGTCACCATAAGTAACAACGAGATTACCGAGAACTTTTGGTTTCTCAGTCGATGTAAGAGTGAATTTCAATGTTTTTTCTTCTCCATTCAGAGAAGCAGTGACCGTCATTTCCGAATTAGCTCGAACATCGGAAGTCCATTCAAGTTCGCTACCTTCTTCTGTTGACAAAATGTCCTCTCCGCAAGCGATAGACATCTTAGTCGCATTGTCTGCCTTGAAGATAAACTTGGTTCCTTCTTCAACAGTAATGGGAGTTTCGGGGTCAATGGAAGTAGATTCACTGCCATAAACGCCTGTGAGTTCGCCCAGCTTAACGGGCTGTTGGCCACTTGCCTCCTTAAAAGTAATCGACATCACTGATATCTGATTACCACTCGTCGCATTAGTTTTACGAGTATTAACAATCTTAAATTTAGTACTTACGCTTTGATAATTTGTTGGTATATCAAAAGTATAATCTCCTGCAGCTGCGACATCGTTATGAGCAATTTCAGTTCCATCAACGTATACAGAAATTCCTCCATTTGCGCCCGCGGCCCCTACATTAATTGAAATTTTATCGCATACTATACCGGGAGTTGTAGCCATATAAGCATCCACACCTTTCTTGAATGTCATATAGATTTTACCGGTATTTTTTGCGGCATTGACATTTACTACAGTCCAAGTAAGATCGGTGATTGTAGAGGTATAATCAGCAGGTGTGCCTGATTGAGTTGTAGGTAACCAAGTTTTTTTAGCGTCCGTAAAAGACTCAAAGGTTTCCACAACATCTGCACCTTGGACTTTACACCCAAATGCAATGATGAGTGCCACCGATAAGAGTAGCAGTTTTTTCATAAGTTGTTTGATTTGAAAGTTTTAGTATAATTGGTTAAAGATTGTTTCGCCCTCTGGGAAACATAGAAGTTTTAGTGATGGCAAAGTTACGGAAAATGAGGGTAAACACAATGGTTACAATGTTAAATTTTTGCGAACTATCATTGCCGAAATTCTCCGTAATTTAAGCCGTCTTTTGAACTCTTGACATAGTTTTCGCATTAAACAATATGGACAGTTAACATTTGACTGTCAAAATCCCAACTATATAAATTCATTTTATTATGCTGATGAAAATTTACCTGAAATGCGATTCGCAATCGCTGGCAACACTTCTTAAAGCAAAGATTTTATCTAATGTGAAGAATGGGAAATTCAAGACCTGGGACACCAAGCCGATTGCGACCCCAAACAACACTCAAAAGACGGTCATTTTCCACACCCCATCTTCGGGTCAGTATGACGAGGAGGGAAAAGATGTCTGTTTCGGATTATATGTGGATGGAAACACCGTAGTTGTTATACCGGGCCTGTTGTCAAACTGGTGCGCCGCCCCTGATTTCGAGCAACAGCAATTACATCTCGGTCGCCTGACTTCCTTATTACTTACCTACCGCCCCTACTACCACTCCCTGACCATCATCTGACCATATTCCCACCTGCCCCCCATAGGTTTGTTGGCTTTAATCGGATGGAAGCCAGAGGTTGAGGGAGTCGCGCAGGAGGGAGTCGCGGGGGGCGAGGGCCCAGGACTGGAACTGGTTGAATGAGATGTTGACCGAGAGGTCGAGGGACGGGTAGCGGTCGCGGAACGACTCGGCGGTGGCGCGGTTGACAACGGCGCGGGGAATTTCCCCGAGGGCGGTGAGTATCACGAGTTGTTCGGGGGAATATTCGGCGTTTTCGATGATATAGATTGTGTCACCGATTTCGTGGGAGAGGTTGCGGAGACGCTGTATGTAGGGTGACTCTTTGGGTACATAGACTGTCTTTCCGGCAAGGTCAATCTGGGTTCTGACGGCGTTTCCGGTGGTGTCGGCAAGTTGCACCAGCACCTGTTTGTCTACCCCTACAGGGTTTACGAATATGAGACGGTCGCGCATCTCGGCGGTCACGGGAAGGTCGCCGACAATGAGGCGGCAACGCCCCTCGTCAAGCCATTGGAGCGCGTCTTCAAGACGGGTGTAAGGATGGAACTTCACGGGTTGGTTGTGACGACGGCAGATGTCCCGCAATAGGTCGTAATATGTGCCCGACAATGTATCCCCCGCCAGTGACAGCCCTGTGGGGGAGATTTCGATGGCGACATTCAGTGTGTCTCCACCGGCAATGTCATCGGGGCGTTCACCGATTCTTTTGGTGGAACATTGCCTGGCGGTCAGCATAAGGCCGAGGGCCACTGCCAGCAATATGACATACATCGCCATGGCTCCTTTCTTCACTTCAAGTTTCCTGTATCCCATAATGTCGCAAAGTTACAGAAAAGATTCCACAGAGTCAACAGATTGGCCCCGAAAGGTCTCACGCAGATTCCGCAGATACGCAGATTTCCCGCGGATTGCTTTGATTGGGGGAGATTGATGTGAATTGGAGGAGACGGTCTCGCAGATTACACAGATTACGCAGAAGCCATCCGGATTCTATGTGGGGGCGGAAAGGTTTCTGTGTAATCTGCGAGACCTTTTATTAGAGGAGGGTCTCACGCAGATTCCGCGGATTCGCAGATTTCCCGCGGATTGTTTTGATTGGGGAGAGATTGATGCGAATTGGATGGAGAAAGTCTCGCAGATTACACAGATTACGCAGAGGCCATCCGGAAACCCCAAACGGAATCCGGATGGCCTCTGCGTAATCTGTGTAATCTGCGAGACTTTTGATTAGAAATACGAGGATTAAAGTTTAATCTGTCGAATGGCTATAATCATTGAATCGCTATATATCTGCGGGAAATCTGCGTATCTGCGGAATCTGCGTGAGACAGTTTCCGAGAGACGGGGGGCTGCGGAATCTTATTCTCCTTCGAGGATTTCCAGCATGCGGATGGCAGAGGCGGGGATGCGTGTGCCGGGGCCGAAGATGGCAGCGACACCTGCGCGGTAGAGGAAGTCATAGTCCTGGGCGGGGATGACACCTCCGGCGGTGACCATGATGTCGTCGCGGCCAAGCTTCTTGAGTTCCTCGATTACCTGGGGTATGAGGGTCTTGTGACCGGCGGCAAGCGAGGAGACTCCGAGGATATGCACGTCATTCTCGACAGCCTGGCGGGCAGCCTCGGCGGGAGTCTGGAACAGCGGGCCCATGTCGACGTCGAATCCGCAGTCGGCATAACCGGTGGCAACAACCTTAGCGCCACGGTCATGGCCGTCCTGACCCATCTTGGCAATCATGATACGGGGCTGACGGCCCTCACGTTTGGCGAATTCCTCGACCATCTTGCGGGCACGGAGGAAGTCGGGATCATTCTTGGTTTCGTTGGAGTACACGCCTGAAATTGTTCTGATGACAGCTTTGTAACGGCCCACGACCTCTTCGCAGGCATCGGAAATCTCGCCGAGAGACGCACGGACTCCGGCAGCCTTGACAGCGAGGTCAAGGAGATTGCCTTCACCGGTGCGGACACATTCGGTGATTGCGGCGAGTGCCTTCTTGACGGCCTCTTCGTCGCGGTCTTTGCGCAGCTCTACCAGACGGGCAACCTGCTCGTTGCGCACCTCGGTGTTGTCAATCTCAAGGATGTCGATGGGATCCTCATGGTCGAGGCGGTATTTGTTGATACCGACGATGGTCTGACGGCCAGAGTCGATGCGGGCCTGGGTGCGGGCGGCTGCCTCCTCGATACGGAGCTTGGGCAGACCGGTCTCGATAGCCTTGGCCATACCGCCAAGCTTCTCGATTTCCTGGATATGCTCCCATGCGCGGTGGGCGATTTCATTGGTGAGCGACTCCACATAGTAGGAACCTGCCCAGGGGTCGATTTCCTTGCAGACCTTGGTCTCCTCCTGGATGTAAATCTGGGTGTTACGGGCAATACGTGCCGAGAAGTCGGTAGGCAGGGCGATAGCCTCGTCAAGCGCGTTAGTGTGGAGCGACTGAGTATGTCCCAAGGCTGCACCCATGGCCTCGATACATGTACGGCCGACGTTGTTGAAGGGATCCTGCTCGGTGAGCGACCATCCGGAAGTCTGGGAGTGGGTACGCAGAGCGAGGGATTTGGGATTCTTGGGGTTGAACTGGCTGACAATCTTGGCCCAGAGCATACGGGCGGCGCGCATCTTGGCAACCTCCATGAAGAAGTTCATACCGATGGCCCAGAAGAAGCTCAGACGGGGAGCGAAGGTGTCGATGTCCATACCCGCGTTCACACCGGCGCGGAGGTATTCAAGACCGTCGGCGAGGGTGTATGCAAGCTCGATGTCGCATGTCGCACCAGCCTCCTGCATATGGTAGCCGGAGATTGAAATCGAGTTGAACTTGGGCATGTTCTGCGAGGTGTACTCGAAGATGTCGGCGATGATACGCATCGAGAACTCAGGAGGATAGATGTAGGTGTTACGCACCATGAACTCCTTGAGGATATCGTTCTGGATTGTACCGGCCATCTCTTCGAGTTTCGCGCCCTGTTCGAGACCGGCGTTGATGTAGAAGGCGAGCACAGGAAGCACCGCGCCGTTCATTGTCATCGAGACGGACATCTTATTCAGGGGGATTCCGTCGAAGAGCACCTTCATGTCCTCTATCGAGCAGATCGACACACCGGCCTTGCCGACATCACCGACAACGCGGGGATGGTCAGCGTCATATCCACGGTGTGTGGCGAGGTCGAAGGCCACGGAGAGACCTTTCTGACCCGACGCGAGGTTGCGGCGGTAGAAGGCGTTTGACTCGGCGGCAGTGGAGAATCCGGCGTACTGGCGGATGGTCCAGGGACGGATGGCGTACATACCGCTGTACGGGCCACGGAGGAAGGGGGGAAGACCGGCGACATAGTCGAGGTGTTCCATTCCCTCAAGATCCTCCTTGGTGTAGACCGGCTTGACGGGGATAAGCTCAGGGGTCAGCCAGTCCTGCTCGGGATCGCGGGCGGGAGCCGCAGCCGGCGCACCGAAGGCGTCGGCCATTATATCTATCTTTTTGAAATCGGGTTTCATAGCTGGAAGTTACTTTTTGAGAAGACGGCTGTTGAATTCCTGGAGGGTCTGGAGGACGTTGCTCTTGACATGGATGAAGTTCTGTATTCCGACGGCCTTGAGGTCTTCGGTGCAGGCGGGAGCACCGGCAACCACGAACTCGGCACATCCGTCGAGGAGCTTGAACGCCTCGGGGGCGAATCCGGCATACTCATCGTCAGAGGAGCAGAGGACAACAATGTCGGCCTTCGCTTCGAGGGCGGCGTTGATACCCTCCTCTACACTCTTGAAGCCGATGTTGTCGATAATCTCATATCCGGCACAACCGAAGAAGTTGGAGGAGAACTGGGCGCGGGCGAGACGCATGGCAAGATTGCCGATGGTCAGCATAAACACCTTCGGACGGTTCGAAGCGGCCTCCGTTGCGAGACGCAGCAGCTCGAAGTCGCTGGCCATACGGGCGGTGTTGAGGGCCTTCTCGGGGTTGGTCTGGCAATTGCCGCCGCAGCCGCAAGAATGCTCCTTGACCTCACCTTTGACCTCAGCATCCTCAGCGGCAGCCGACGAGCCGACCTCGATCTTGGCCTGGGCAAATTCGTTGAAGTTGGGGAACTGGTTGGTTCCGAGAAGAATTTCCTTACGACGGGCCATGTCGTCATGACGTTTCACGGCGGAGGCATTGACAGCCTTCTGCACGTCGCCTTCGTTGACACAGGCGAAGAAGCCACCCTTGTCCTCGACTTCGAGGAAGAGCTTCCAGGCCTCCTTGGCGATGGAGACGGTAAGGGTCTCCACATAATATGAACCGCCGGCAGGGTCGGCCACCTTGTCGAGATGGCTCTCCTCCTTCAACAGGAGCTGCTGGTTGCGGGCGATGCGCTCCGAGAATTCATCGGGGGTCTTGTAGGGGACGTCAAACGGAGTTACGGTCAGGGAGTCGACACCGGCCAGGGCGGCAGACATCGCCTCGGTCTGGCTGCGCAGCAGGTTGACGTGGGCATCGTAAAGGGTCTGGTTGAAGCGGGAGGTGACGGCGTGGAGAGCCATCTTGCAATCCTCCTTCTCGATGGGTTTGTATTGTTCGGCAATCTGGGCCCAGAGCATACGGGCGGCGCGGAACTTGGCAAGCTCCATAAAGTAGTTGGAGCTCACACCCATGTTGAACTTCACGCGGTCGGCGACCACGGCGGGTTTCACCCCGGCCTCGGTCAGCAGGGTCATCCACTGCGCACCCCATGCGAGGGCGTAACCGAGTTCCTGGAAGATATAGCATCCGGCGTTATTGAACACGACCGAGTTGACAGCCAGACAGCGCAACCCGGGAACATCGGCAACGATGCCAAGCATACCGACAGCCTCGGCTGCGACAGCCTTTGCGTCGATATCGGCTCCGTGGCGGAACGCACGTTTCAGGGGGTCATAGTTAATCGAGCCTTTGAAGACCTTCTCAAGCTTGCGGGCCTTGAGCCATTCCACGAGGGCGGCGGCCAGGTCGAGGGCCTTGCGGGGGCAGGTGTTGAAGTTAAGCTCCACCTCCTCGACATTGATATCCTTCAGGAGGATGTCGAGAGTGGCCACGGTCGGTTCCTTCACGGTGAAGCCGAGAGAGTTGACACCCTTCCCGAGCACGTCGAGGGCGACACGGTTAGCCTCGGCGGCATCTGTGGGGAGAATCTCCTGGCGGGTCAGCCAGTGGTTGTTGTCGCGGGTACCTCTGACATAGGGGAACTCGCCGGGGAGGGAGCCGGTTGTCTTGAAATCGGCGATGTCCTCGCGGCGGTACATCGGCTGCACCGAGAAACCCTCATTGGTTCTCCACACCAGTTTCTTTTCGAAGGGGACACCTTTGAGGTCGGCGTCAACCTTAGCCTTCCAGGTCTCGTAGGAGACGGGAGGGAACTGGGTGAACAGTTTTTCTTTATTTTCTGCCATGATATATAAAGAGGTTAACAATATTTACATATTTATATGAAAGTCAGTTTCCCGGAAATTTCCGGAAAACCGTATGGTCAGCAGTTTCAGAAAGTCACGGATCTTTTCATGGTAACAGATTCCGAAAATATCCTTTCCCTGGCGGGGCGGTTATAACCCAAATCCGCCCGGGTGATATTAAAATTTCCAAAAACAGTTCAATGCCACAAATTTACTAAACTTTTTGGAATCCCCAATATTTTGCCGCAAAAATTTCATTCCCTCCCCGAAATCCCACCGGCGGTGACGAATTCGGGTTGGCGGCGGAGCCAGCGGAACATGGATTCGTAGACGGCGCGGCGCACGCGGGGACGCGACAGGACGAGGTCGTGGAGACCGCTGTCGACAATCGCCTCGGTCACATTGTAGCCCAGACGACGGCCACGGGCCGAGATGGAATCGACATTCAGGACGGCGTCGCCGCTGTTGGCCAACGGACTCCATCCGTCGGGATGCACACTGCGACGCGAACGCATCAGAAACACCGGCACCTTGATGGCACGGCCATTCTTCATCAGCCGCTTCTGCCCCTGATCGATGGCCCTCACCCACCCCAAGGATATCGGCGCGGGGTGAAGCAGCTTCAGGGTGGTGTCAAACTCCCATTCCCCGTGCTTCGATTTCAGGAGGCTTTCTCCATATGCGGAATCGTCGCCCTGCGACATCTCTATGTCGGGGAACCACTTCCCGGCGGCAGCCGCGAGAGGAATAGCGGCGTTGCGCATAAATCCAGTGAAATTCCAGTCAAGGAAAAGGCTGTTCAATATCAGAGCCTTTATCTCCGGGGCGGGATGGTCTTCCATATATAATGATGTGATGAGACCTCCGGTGGAATGCCCCATCAGTACGATATCGGTGACGCTGTCGCGACGCATCCGGGCGATGGCCGAATCTATGTCGGCGAAATACTCGCTCATATCACGCGCCTCGTAGCGACGCTGTCCCGGCAGAAGCGAACGGCCATACTTGCGCAGGTCTACGGCATAGAAGCCATAACCTGAGTCGTTGAACTCGCGTCCCATTGAGTCCTGGAAAAAATAGTCATTGTAGCCGTGGACATACAATACCGCCTTGCGGGGCCTTTTCCCCTCCGGGAGCCGCCGGATGACGGTAGACACCACTTCCCCCGAATAATCATCGGGCTGGCTGACGGTCTCCATCTCATACCCCTCCTTGCCAAGCAACGGATCGGCAATCCACGAGACAAGAAGCGGGGCGAGAAGCAGGGAAAGCAGAGTAAATATCGAGTTGCGTTTCATTTCCGAGGTTTTTACCATAAAACAATGATGGGAGGCGGATTGGTTTGCAAAGTTAAGAAATGTTTTTAAGTCGGCAAATTTGGTGTGGTTTTCAAAAAAATCATTATCTTTGCCCCAACAAGCCAGAATAAAGCAATGCATCGGGGCGCTCCCTCTCTCCTGACGCCCCCCAACCATGACAGACAATGGATTTTCAAGACATCACAGAAGTGTTCCAACAAGTAATCCAGCAGGCCGGAAGCATCGACATGGCCGAAGCCGAATTCAAAAAGATGGTCGGAGAGGATGACGAGCTGCACAAGCTCTACCGCCAGTGGTGCCACGAGGTCGGAAGTTCTGAGCGGCGTGGTTTCCTCGACTTCTGTGAGGAATATCTCGACAATCAGGAATCCATCTGGGACACCCTTGACAACGACTACGACCGATGACCAATACCCAAACCCCTTCCAACGCAAGGAGAATGCCTGCCGAATGGGATGCCCGCTTCGACGCGACCCTTCTGGCATGGCCTCATCGCGACACCGACTGGGCTGACATGCTCGACGAGGTGGACCGATGCTACATCGACCTGACAGCCGCACTTGTGCGCGCCGGTCAGAAGGTGATTATAGCCACACCCGAGCCTGACCGCGTCGCTTCGCTTCTCCCCGACGATGACACGCGCAAGCAGATACTTGTCGCCACCTGCAAGACCAACGACACATGGACCCGCGATTACGGTCCATTGACTATCGAGGACATAGGGAACGGCGCATTATCGGCGGTCGCATACAAGTTCAACGGCTGGGGACTGAAATTCCCCTCCGACAAAGACAACCTTGCCTTCCTCTCATTGGTAGCCGACAAAGCGATACAGGCCCCGGTGGTCCTGCGCAAACGATATGTCCTTGAAGGAGGGTCAATCGAGAGTGACGGAGCGGGCACAATCCTGACCACATCTGAGTGCATGCTGTCCGTCAACCGCAACGGTTTCATCAAAAAGGAGGAGGTGGAGCGCGAACTCGCCGCCGGACTTGGGGCGACGCGTGTGTTATGGCTCGACCATGGCGCGTTGAAGGGTGACGACACCGACAGCCATGTCGACACCCTCGCCCGTCTCGCCCCCGATGACACGATTCTATATGTGAAATCCTATAACCCGGCCGACTCCCACACAGCCGCGCTGGAACGGATGGAGGAACAGCTAAAGAAGTTCCGCACCGCCGACGGCAATCCATACAATCTCATCGGCCTTCCTCTCCCCTCCCCGATTCATGACGACAACGGTGACCGCCTCCCGGCCACCTACGCCAATTTCCTGATTACCCCCCACGCGGTGGTGATGCCTGTCTACGGACAGCCCCGCAATGACGAGATGGCTGCCCGTATGCTCTCCATCGCCTTCCCCGGCCACGAGATTCTGACCGTCGACTGCCGTGCCCTGATACGCCAGCACGGTTCGCTTCATTGCGCGACAATGCAGATTCCCGCCTCGTGGCTCCCAATCTAAATGTAAACAGATATGTCAGAGAATACCCCTTTGAAGGTTGCCCTGATTCAGCAGAGCAAGACCGCCGATATAGCCGATAACCGCAAACGACTGGCCGATGAAATCCGCAACGCCGCCAATGATGGTGCGAGGCTGATTGTCAACCAGGAGCTGCATGACTCGCTCTACTTCTGCCAGGACGAGAATGTCGACACATTCGACCTCGCGGCCGACCTCTCCGGCGAGGCCACCGGATTTTATTCACGCCTCGCCCGCGAACTCGGAGTGGTGATTGTGACATCGATGTTCGAACGCCGTGCCGCCGGCCTTTACCATAACACCGCCGTCATCTTCGACACTGACGGCAGGGAGGCCGGACGTTACCGCAAGACCCACATACCCGACGATCCGGGGTTCTATGAAAAATTCTATTTCACCCCCGGCGACCTCGGAATCAAACCGGTTAAGACCTCGGTGGGGAAACTCGGGGTGCTGGTGTGCTGGGATCAATGGTATCCCGAGGCAGCGCGCCTTATGGCTCTTCAGGGAGCCGACCTGCTGATTTATCCGACAGCCATCGGCTGGCAGGACACCGACACCGTCGATGAGAAACAACGCCAGCGCGAAGCGTGGATTACCGTGCAACGCGGCCACGCCGTGGCGAACGGCATCCCCGTGATAGCCGTCAACCGTGTGGGCCACGAGGATGACCCGTCGGGAGTTTCCGACGGCATCACTTTCTGGGGATCGAGCTTCGTGGCCGGTCCGCAGGGGGAATTCCTCTACCAGGCTCCCGACGACCGGGATGCGACAGCCGTGGTGGATATCGACCTCCGCCGCTGCGAGAATGTGCGTCGCTGGTGGCCATTCCTGCGCGACCGCCGCATCGACCTGTATGATGGTCTCACAAAACGTTATCTCGACTGATTCCTCACCTCGAAGATTATGGAAATCCTTCTCCCTCCCGACCTCTCGGGCAACCGCCGGACTCTACCCTCGGCGACTCGGAGCCTGACAATCATCGGTGCGAACGGTGCGGGAAAGACCCGCTTCACATCTTTCCTCGCCGACAGTCTCGGCGAAAAGGCGTTCCGTCTCTCCGCGCTGAAAGCAATATACGCCGCTGGCGAACCGAAAGATGAGCCCGGTACCGTCGATGAAATCTATGTCAAGGCCCGGCAGTCCCCCTCATTCCTGACCAACACGGCCACCACCCCGTTCGATCGGCTCACCGCCCTGCTTCTCAACGAGGAGATAGCGTCGTTGGTCGAATACAAGATGGCGCAGCTCGAAGTCGCCGCAGGTCGTCGGGAAGCGGCCATCGCTCCCACCACAAAGCTCGACGAGGTAATATCACGCTGGCAGGAGATTTTCCCGGCCAATCAGGTATTGCGTCAGGGAGGTCGCCTGCTGTTCACCCGCGACGGCCAGAATGACATATATTCCCAGGTAAGGCTTTCCGCCGGAGAGAAGGCCGTGCTCTATTATTTCGGGGCATTGCTCTACGCCCCGACCAACGGAGTGGTGTTCGTTGACTCCCCTGAGATGTTTCTCCACCCCTCGCTTCAACAGAAGACCTGGGATTCGCTGGAGGCCATGCGTCCCGACTGCCGTTTTGTCTACACCACCCACGACCTTGACTTCACCGCCACCCGTCAGCGTGACTCGCTCCTCTGGGTGCGTGGTTACGACACCGCCGGAGAGGGCTGGGACTACACAATACTCCCGCGCGGGGCAGGAATTTCCGACGAGGTGTATATGGCCATTATCGGTTCCCGCAACCCCGTGCTATTCATCGAGGGGGACGCGTCCCATTCGATTGACGCGAAGCTCTACCCACTGGTGTTCAAGGATTTCACAGTAAAGTCCCTCGGAAGTTGCGACAAGGTGATTGAATCGACCCGCGCCTTCAACGACCAGCGTTCGCTCCACCATCTCGAAAGCCGGGGCATCGTGGACCGCGACCGGCGCGACGAGGGGGAGGTGGCGTATCTGCGCAGCAAGAACATCTTCGTGCCGGATGTGGCCGAAATCGAAAACATACTCATGCTTGAAGAGGTTGTGAGGACAGTCGCGTCCTTCAACGGCAAGGATGAGAACAAGGTCTTCAAGTCGGTGAAAAAAGCCATCATCGGAATGTTCAGCCACGACCTCCGTTCACAGGCGATGCTCCATACCCGTCACCGTATCAAACGTCTGATGGAACGCCGCGTAGATGGGAAATTCAGCAACATCAACGCCTTTGAGCAACACCTTGCCGGACTCGCCAAGGAGCTGAATCCACGAGGACTGTATGAACAGCTATGTCGCGATTTTTCCTGCTGGGTCGCCGAAGACAATTATGCCGAGATATTGAAAGTCTACAACCAGAAATCGATGCTCCCCGGCTCCAACGTCTCACAGCTTTGCGGACTCAACGGCTCGAAAGACGCCTATGTCAGCTGCATCATATCCATCCTGCGCCGCGACACCTCAGCCTCCCGCCGCATCCGCCGCGCCATCACCGCCTGCTTCGGCCTCATCCCCGACGAAAATCAATAAACATCGAGAGGCAACTTTCCGGTCACATTCCCGACATCATCATCTTAACGACCTGCTTCAATGTCCGTAAAAAACATATTACTATTTTTATAAAAATATTCCTAACTTTGCAACGGAATCCCCCGAGTGTCCCTGTCTTCGGACAAACCTCGGGGTTTAGTATTTTTAAGCCCTCTTACTTTGGGGGCTTTTCTTATATCTTTTTCCATACGATATACCCCTCATTACATCAGGATGGTTAGAGTATCAGTATAAATACTACGGATTTTACAATTTATATTTCGAATTTTTATCCATGCGATTACAACGATATCATTTTTGACATTCACATTTGAGATATCAAAAAAGATTCCTACGGAACCATCCCGCTATACATAGTTACCGTGGGTTACCGCTTCGGTTCGGCCATAATGCCTTCCCTCGCGCCAACCCACGGCTATTCAGACAAAGGATTCCTCCGGAATCGTCATTTCCTTTCCGGCTCCTCAACTTTCATTCACCAATTATTTGCTGCCACCCGGATAACAGCCGTGCAAGTTCTTACAAAGCCTCAGGCTTAATAAATCTGCATATCTGCGGAATTTGCGTGAGATACTTGATGCCGGGAGGGGGAGAGATGCCGGCGGGACTGACATAAACGATTCCGGAGGAATTTTCCTGAACAATCTCGGGAAAAATCCCTCCGGAATCCGGTTGCAAATAATTGAAAAACAGCGTCCAAATATGTCGATTAGTGTATGAATGCGGAAGTGGAATCCCGAAACGGGGGATGACTCACCGGTGGGGGAATGAATACGGGACAAAACCTGTCAGCAAAACCTTGGATTGCAGCAGCCCGACAGTCAACACTGTGTCTGCCTTTATTGCCGACTTACAATCTCCCCCAGCCTCCTGGGTCAAAGACTGACAGCCGTCACTCATCGAGGCGGCCGCCGCTATTATTGTCATCAGGCAGACAGAGATTCTTAACATCGTCGGTTGAGATTTTTGATTACGATGCAAAGTTCGTAAACCGCAACCGACCAACTCTCAACATTTGTTGAAACCGAGCCAACAGCGACTGATTTTTAACAAAATTTCATATGTTCTTTCTCAGTCGGCTCAGATGGGTCGGAGTGATGTTGAGATAAGAAGCGATGTCCTTGAGTGAAAAAAGCGAGAACAAATCTGGATGGCGGCTCAGAAGCTCCTCATAGCGTTCACGCGAAGACTTTCGGTAAAGCGACATGTAACGGTCATATACGGTGGAAAACACATTCTCGGTCGAGCGCATCACAATTCCCGGCAGTTCGGGATCAGATTTCATCCTCTCGGTAACCAGGCGCGTAGCCACACACATTATCTCACACGGGGAATCGGCGACAATAGAGACACGCGCCGGCATCCCGTACAGCGAGAATGGGAAATCCGTCACAAACTCCCCCGGAAATTCAAACCCCACCACATGCTCTGTGCCATCCTCGGAAAAGGTGACATATTTCAATGTCCCCTTCATCACGAAACCGATATAACGGCCCGGTTGACCGATACTGACAAACTCCTCCCCTCGTTCATACCGCCGCAGTTCACCTTCGGAAAGGCATAAATTCCGCCAGAAAGAGATTTCCGGGCTATCCATATATGTGTTGAAATTTCCGCCCATAACAGTTCTGTCCCGCGTCGGCCATCGCGGGTCGGTTTAGGCCTCACTCAGCAAGAAAAACCTGGTTTAATACAAAAAGCGCAAGCCGACTATGCCACGCCGTAAGTTGACGGTCCTGAGAAAACCTTTGAATACAGATGTGACAATAGCAGCCCGCGCTATACGCGCGAGAATCCACTATGCCCGTCCTTGTATTCAATTTGAAAGTTTCTCAGGTTTTCAACTTACAAGACAAGCATAACGCTTCCTAAATTCCAAAATTCTATGGTCGTGACATCGTGGGCCATTTTCGGGAATCCTCGCTGTCCCAACCGCCCGCAAAGTTACTACTTTTTGTGTTCCGAGCCAATATCCCGGCTGAAATTTAGTTGACATCCGTCGCAAATATCCTTAATGTCTGCGCAATTCATCATGAAAGAAAAAAATACACCGATGACAAAAACAGCGCTTCGCGATGACGGGCGACGGGGAGTGAATCCCGTGCCTGTCATCGCGAAGCGTTGTTAGATGGGAATGATATCAGCGGAAGAGGATGAGGGCCGAACGAGGCTCAACGGTGGTCTTGCCGCCGGGGAGAGTCTGGAGGGAGCCGTCAGCATTCAGCAGACCGGTATGGTTGATCTTACCGTCACGGGCCACCACGGTCCATTTCCCATTGGGAAGTTTCACCTCGGCCGCTTCGTCGCTGCCGTTGAAAATAAGCTTGATTTCTTTCCATTCATCTCCGTTGGCGTTGTCAAGCAATGAATAGGAGATGAGGTTGGGGGATGTCACTTTGTCGAACTTGAGATGGCTGGCGATGGCATCAGCCGAGGTCATGCGGAAGGCGGGGTGAGCCTTGCGCAGGGCAATCAGTTCCTTGTAATAGTTGAACTGCTCGGCATTGAGATGCTTCAGGTTCCAGTCTATGGCGTTGATCGAGTCGGGCGACTTGTAAGAGTTATGCACACCCTTCTTGTCGCGGAAAACCTCCTCACCGGCAAACATGAAGGGTGTACCCTGGGAGGTGAAGACGATTGTCTGGGCCAGACGGGCGGCACGCTGACGCTCAGCCTCCGAGGCTTCCGGCATCGACTTGGCGAGCTTGTCGGTAAGGGTCAGGTCGTCATGGCAGCTGACATAGTTGATTATCTGCGAAGGGCTTGAGGCATAGGGGAATTTGGAGTTGTTGCCCTTGGAATAATCGACCTGGGGATGGGCGGTGGCTGCGACGATACCGATTTTCACGGTCTCCTCGTTGCCGGGCTTCCCTGTGGCGAAACCACGGTCTGCGGCGTTGGAGTAATGCCCCTTCACAGCGTCACGGATATCGTCGGAGAACACCGCGATACCATCCATCTTGGCTACATTCTCTTTCAATGCGCGCGCTTCCATCGGGAGGGGTGAGTTTCCGGCAGTCCAGCCCTCGCCGTAAACGAAAATCGAAGGGTTGATTTCCTTGAGCGCGGCGGCCACACGGTTCATAGTCTCGGTGTCATGAATCGCCATGAGGTCGAAACGGAAACCATCGATATGGTATTCCTTTGCCCAGTATTTCACCGAATTCACGATGAAGTCACCCATCATCTGACGTTCGGATGCTGTCTCGTTGCCACATCCCGAGGCGTCGCTGTATGAGCCATCCTCATTGTGGCGGTAGAAATAGCCGGGGGCGGTCAGGGAGAAGTTTGACTTGTCATTGTCGGCGGTATGATTGTATACCACATCCATCACCACACCGATTCCAACGTCATGGAGGGCCTTGACCATCTCCTTCATCTCCCTCACACGGGTAGCCGGGTCGGAGGGGTTGGTGGAATATGAACCTTCGGGGGAGTTGTAGTTGTAGGGATCATAACCCCAGTTATACTGGTTGGCCGGGAGATTGGCCTCGTCAACCGAGTTGTAATCATAAGAGGGGAGGATATGGACATGGGTAACTCCAAGCTCCTTGAGATGGTCGATACCTGTCTTGTCACCCATCGGATTCAAGGTGCCTTCCTCTGTCATAGCGAGGAATTTCCCCTTGTTGGCGATTCCTGAGTTGGGATGCACAGAGAAGTCACGGTGGTGCATCTCGTAAATCACCGCGTCGTTGATGGCCTTCACCTCAGGCCCTTTGTCATTGGCCCATCCTTCAGGATTAGTGGTGGAGAAGTCAATCACAGCAGCGCGGTGGCCGTTTACCCCGACAGCCTTGGCCCATATGCCGGGGGTCTCGTCGAGCCACTTCCCGGCGGTCTGAACCTGGAAGGTGTAGAACTTGCCGTAAGGCACCGGGGTGACCGACGCGGTCCAGGTACCGTTCTCTGCTTTGTTCATGTCAATGGTCTCGATAGGCTCGCCGCCACGTCCGTTTTTGTAAAGACGGAGTTTCACGGCCTGCGCCTCGGGTGACCAGAGACGGAAAGAGGCGGTCTTCCCATTGATTGAAAGCTCAAGGTCATTCCCCTCATAAACGGGATAGGACAGGTATTTGGCGTCAGTCTTGCCGGCGGCTGCCACAGCGACATCGCTGACCGCGCCACGCATACACTGCGGGGCAAGCACAGCTCCCGCGACAAGTGAACCCACACAAAGGTCAAACATGAAGTTTTTCATCTTGCTTTTAAGGTGTTTTTATGTCTGAGTTGGAAAGAAATACAATGAATGTAAGGTGACTGGAGCCTCCTGAACCGGACGCCACAATCTTAAAAAGAACGGAACATTTGACATATTTATTGTGTTATATACTTGAAAAACTATTGGTTATGAAGAAACTTCAGAAAATCTTAGGTATCCTGTCATTGCTCCTGCTTTTAGGGGCATGCTCACCATTTTCGCTGGTTAACAGCGAAGTCTACAACAATGCCGACCTGGCCGAGTACAAGACATTCCGCATTGTGACCCCCGACATGGGCAAACTTCCTCCGGGAATGGAGATGGCGACCTATTATAACATCGCGGCCGCCATCAGGGAGGAGATGGTGATGCGAGGCTACACCGAGTCCTCCACCTCTCCCCTGCTCATCAACATCGCCGTGACCACCCAGCGGGAAATCGAGACCGCGCCACTCGTGCAGCCCGGTTATTTCCCCTATTACGGCCCTTATTATCCCTATTATATGTGGCCGCGATATAACTACGGTCCCTACTGGCCTGCCGGTATCAACCCCAACGCACAGGTCATCACCGGGATATACAAGGAGGGTGTGCTGACCATGGACTTCGTCAATATCGACGCCAAACTGCCGCTCTATTCCGCCTCTGTGGCCACCATAATCAACAACGGCGACGGCCAGTACCGCAACCTCAAGAGTATCGCCGAAGCAGTCCAGACCCTGTTCTCGCGCTTCCCGGTCAAGGTGCTTCCGCAATACCGCAACTGACAAACCGTCCGGCGGCCTGACGCGGGCACTCCCAAGCTCACAGCTTTATGCCACGCGCATCGAGCGCAGCCCTGAAAGCAGCGGCATTTCGCTGATGGACGGCATAATCTGATGTGAAGTCGTGGTAGCCTGAGAAATCAGACTTGGCGCACATATAGATGTAGTCATGCTCAGGCGCATCGAGGACAGCCTCAAGTGTGCGCCGGTCAGGAATCCGGATCGGTCCCGGAGGTAAACCCGCATAACGGTAAGTATTGTAGGGGGAAGATATATCAAGCATTTTTCCCCCTACTCTTTTTATTGAGAAATCCCCGAGGGCATATTTCACTGTCGGGTCGGCCTGGAGCTTCATGCCACGGTTTAGCCTGTTGATATACAGCCGTGCCACCTTTCCCCTTTCATCGGGCTTGGCGGTCTCCTCCTCGGCTATCGACGCTATTATGCCTACCTCGTCGGGAGTCAGCCCGAGAGCCTTGGCCTTGGCGCGTCGTTCCTCAGTCCAGAATGAATCGTTGTTCTTCAGGATTTTCTGTATGGTCTTCCGGGGGTCGGCAGTCCAGTAGACCTCATATGTGTCAGGCATCATACGCCCCAGCAATATCTCGGGAGAGACTCCTGCCTGCCCGGCTTCCTCAGCGAAAGCCTTGGCGAACTCCCCGGGTTGCCAGTCCATCCGCGCCGTCAGTCGTTCATCCAGTTGCTCCAGAGTTCGGATATTGTTGAATGTCAGCTTCACCGGCGTCTGCCGTCCGTTGTCAAGCCTGCGGGCTATGGATATCGCCTTTTCACCAGGCTCAATCAGATACGCGCCCCGGCTCCCGGCGGGATTGCCGCCCCAGTAACCGGCCACTTTCCGGCCATACTCATCCCCGAGGGCCTTTTTCAATGTGTCAGCCACGGCTTCCTTGGTGGCTCCGCACGGAATCTTCACCCACACGGCATCTTCACCGTCGTAACGGCTCGCCATGGAGGTGAACTGCCATATTCCCCAGCACATGACCAGGAGGGTGATGACGGTGACAATCATCCGCCTGCGGCGATTGCCACTCTTCTTGTTGTCCTTGCGTCCCTCACGGGTCTTGTTGTCATCCTTCATATCCATTCATTTTTTTGCGGGGTCAAAATTAAGAATTTTCCTGGTGGGAATTATGTGTTTTCCACGAAAAATCGTTAAATTTGCAAAAATTTTTATCTGTATGAAAATCAACAAAATCCTCTCCGCCCTCTTTGTGGCCGCCCTCGTGGCAATGTCGTTCAACGCCAAGGCTGCCGGCCCCCTGAAATTCGGCATCAAGGGTGGTGTCACGGTCAACGACTTGAAATTCAATGAAGACATATTCAAGGCCGACAACCGCTGCGGTTACACAATCGGTCTTATGACCAAGTTCACCGCTCCGATCATCAACATCGGCTTCGACGCATCGGTGATGTTCACCCATCGTGTGGCCAAGGTTGACGGTGTGATTGTCAACGACGCTTCAAGCATCCAACCGGCCCAGGAGGTGTTTGACGGCACAATGAAGAGCGACTACATCGAAATCCCCATCAACTTCCGTTGGGACATCGGTCTGCCCGTAATCGGCAAGTTCGTCAGCCCCTTCCTGACCACAGGTCCAGACTTCTCTTTCCTGGTGTCGAAACAGAACGCCAGCAACGCATGGCACGAGCATACCTTTGACTTCGCCTGGAACTTCGGTTTCGGTCTTATGTTTGTCAACAAAGTGCAGCTCCACGCCTCCTATGGTCTCGGTCTCAACAACGCCGCTTCCTCCGACTCCGCCCTCTACGGCAAGAATCTCGGCGACGGCAAAAACCGATTCTGGTCTGTGACAGCCGCATACCTCTTCTAAGATTCTCAGATGGGAAAGAAACAGATTTTCGACGCTATAATCATCAATAACCGCGCCCTTTCGGAACGTTACTCCATGTTGACCCTCCAGCTTCCCGCCTCTGTGGGGGATATGGAGGTGCTTCCGGGACAGTTCGTGGAAATCAAGGTCGCTGACTCCCCCTCCACATACCTGCGCCGTCCGATATCAATCTGCGACTATGATTCGGCATCCCGCGTCATGACCCTGCTGATACGTCGGGCCGGGGAAGGCACAGACCATCTCTGCAACCTTCCGGAAGGAAGCGGGATTGACATAGTAGGCCCGCTGGGCAACGGTTTCTCAATCCCCGCCGCCGGCTCCACCGCCCTGCTGGCAGGTGGAGGCATCGGTGTCGCCCCGCTGATGCTTCTGGGCAAGAAGATGAAGGAGAGTGGTGTGACACCGCGCTTCCTGCTGGGAGCCAGGACAGCCTCCGAGATACTTCTCGCCGAGGAGTTCGCAAAAATCGGAGATGTCGCCGTATCGACCGACGACGGTTCAGCCGGAGAGAAAGGCTACGCGGCCGACAACACCGCCCTTGACACCCGCTATGACCTGGTCTGCACCTGCGGCCCGAAACCAATGATGGTCGGGATAGCCCGCAAGGCCCGTGCCAACGGCTCACCCTGTGAGGTATCGCTGGAGAACCTGATGGCTTGCGGCCTGGGAGCATGCCTCTGCTGTGTGGAGCCTACTCTGAAAGGGAATCTCCGCGCTTGCGTCGAAGGGCCTGTGTTCAACACCGACCTGCTTCTTTGGGAACTCTGATCTGACGATTCCCCGCGAAGCTGTCAACATTCAATCAAATCAAGACTTCAAAAGCTCCATATATGGCCAATTGCCAGGCTTCACCTGCCAACAACGTCAGTCTCGCTGTCGAAATCGCGGGACTGAAAATGAAGAACCCGATGCTCACCGCGTCGGGCACTTTCGGTTTCGGCGAGGAGTTCGCCGACTTCATCGACCTCGAAAAGCTCGGGGGATTCATTGTAAAAGGCACCACACTCGAACCGCGTGAGGGGAATCCCTATCCCCGTATGGCCGAAACCCCTTCGGGGATGCTGAACGCAGTCGGCCTTCAGAACAAGGGGGTTGACCATTTCATATCCGAAATCTGGCCACGTCTGAAAGGACTCGACACGAATGTGCTGGTCAACGTCTCCGGCGCGAAAATCGAGGATTATGTGGCTGTGGCCGAGAAACTGGCTCCCATCGAAGGGATTCCGGCTATCGAGGTCAACATCTCATGCCCCAACGTGAAGCAGGGCGGCATGGCCTTTGGCACCACCACCGACGGTGCTGCGGCTGTCACATCAGCTATCCGCAAGGCGTGGCCTCGCACACTGATTGTGAAGCTCTCCCCCAATGTCACCTCCATCGCCGACATCGCGAAAGCTGTCGAAGGAGCCGGAGCTGACTCCGTGTCGCTTATCAACACACTGATGGGTATGGCTGTCGATGTCGAGCGTCGCCGACCCTGCCTCTCCACCGTTACCGGAGGCCTCTCAGGAGCCGCCGTTAGACCGGTCGCCGTCAGGATGGTATGGCAGGCCGCCAAGGCTGTGAAGATTCCCGTGATTGGCCTGGGGGGCATCTCGTCAGGACGCGACGCTATCGAGTTCATGCTCGCCGGAGCAAGGGCTGTCCAGATTGGTACCGCCAACTTCATCGACCCGCAGGTCACAGTCAAGGCCATAGACTGGATGGAGGACTGGTGTCGCCGTCACGGTGTGACCGACATCAACGAGATTGTCGGTGAAATCTGACCCGGCGTCCCCTCTTCCTGATACCGGGATTCAATAATTAAATCAGAACAAGCACATTATAATAGAATAATGGGATTTTTCAATAAATTTTTCTCCAAGGAAAAGAAGGAGACCCTCGACAAGGGGCTTGACCGCACCAAGCAGGGTCTCTTCTCGAAAATCACACGAGCCATCGCCGGAAAATCGAAAATCGACGATGACGTGCTTGACAACCTCGAAGAGGTGTTCATCACCTCTGACGTAGGGGTCGACACAACCCTTAAAATCATCGAACGCATCGAGGCCCGTGTGGCCCGCGACAAATATGTCAACTCCTCGGAGCTTAACAAGCTCCTCTGTGAGGAAATCTGCGAACTTCTCGCTGAAAACAACAATGAGTCTTCCGAAGAGGACTTCACCGTTCCGAAAGGCCACCATCCCCATGTGATAATGGTTGTGGGTGTCAACGGAGTGGGCAAGACCACCACCATCGGCAAACTCGCCGCCCAGTTCAAAGCTGCCGGAAACAAGGTGATGCTCGGCGCAGCCGACACCTTCCGCGCCGCCGCTGTCGAACAGCTCGACATCTGGGGTGAGCGTGCCGGTGTCCCCGTGGTCAAGCAAGGTCTCGGTGCAGACCCCGCCGCAGTGGCGTTCGACACCCTCCAGTCAGCCAAGGCCAATGATGTCGATGTGGTAATCATCGACACCGCAGGACGTCTCCACAACAAGAAGGGCCTGATGGATGAGCTGTCGAAAATCCGCAATGTGATGCAGAAGGTGGTGCCCGACGCGCCCCATGAGGTGTTGCTCGTGCTTGATGGCTCTACTGGCCAGAACGCATTCGAGCAGGCCCGTCAGTTCGTGGCCGCCACGAGTGTCAACGAGCTGGCCATCACCAAACTCGACGGCACAGCCAAGGGTGGCGTGGTGATCGGCATCTCCGACCAGTTCAAGATTCCGGTGAAATACATCGGCCTGGGAGAAGGCATCAACGACCTGCAGGTATTCCACAAAAAGGAATTCGTGGAGTCACTTTTCAATGAGGAGAATCTGAAATAAGTAACTGGCCGAAATTATTTTAATGTTTATTTGAGTAAAATTTTTAGACGTTTTTTCTCGATGAAGAAGGAGTGTAGCGAGCTACACGACTGATTAAGAGAGGAAAAGATTCAAAAATTTTGCCAAAGAAACATTGAAATAAAACGATTGGTTAATATAAAATAATTTTGAACAGTTACTTAACAATGTCAGACAAAAAAAGCGTCAATGTCGTAACATTGGGATGTTCAAAGAACCTGGTCGATTCCGAGCGGGTTCTTTCGATGCTCACCAAGGCCGGTTTAGAGGCTTACCACCAGACCCCGGAAGACACCGACATTGTAATCATAAACACCTGCGGCTTCATCGGCGACGCCAAGGAGGAATCAGTCAACACCATCCTGGAGTTCTGCGAAGCCAAAAAGCGCGGAGAGATTGAGCAACTGTATGTAATGGGCTGTCTCTCCGAGCGATACCGCGATGATCTCAAGACGGAGATTCCCGAGGTTGACCGTTACTACGGCAAGTTTGACTGGACCGGAATCGTCAATGACCTCACGGCTGCCAATGGCGACCAGACCGCCGGAACGGACCGGCAGGCTGAGGATGCGGCGCGGGTAGTGACCACACCCTCCCATCACGCCTACATCAAAATTTCCGAGGGGTGTAACCGCTTCTGCGCATTCTGCGCGATTCCCCTAATCACCGGGCGCCATCATTCGCGTCCGATGGAGGAGATAGAACAAGAGGTCACTGACCTCGTCACCAATGGGGTAAAGGAGTTCAACATCATCGCCCAGGATCTGTCGAGCTACGGTCTCGACCTTTATGGGGAACATCAGCTCGCACAGCTTGTCGACCGATTGGCCGACATTCCGGGTGTGGAACGCATCCGGCTCCATTACGCCTACCCCGCCGACTTCCCGATGGAGATACTCGACGTGATGGCCCGCAGGAAAAATGTCTGCAAATACCTCGACATCGCCCTCCAGCATATCTCAGACAGAGTGCTGACGAATATGCGCCGCCATATCACCGCTGGGGAAACCCGCGAGTTGCTCGCCGAAATCCGCCGTCGAGTGCCGGGAATACATATCCGCACCACCCTTATGGTCGGATTCCCCGGAGAAGAGGAGGAGGATTTCAATGAGCTGATGGAGTTTGTCCGTGAACAACGGTTTGAGCGTATGGGTGCTTTCGCCTATTGCGAGGAGGAAGGCACATTCGCGGCCAACAACCTTCCCGACGAGATACCGGAGGAGGTGAAACAGGATCGCCTTAACCGCCTGATGGCACTCCAGGAGGAGATTTCACTTGAGATTCAGCAGCAGAAAAAAGACTCGGTTATGGAGGTCATCATCGACTCCGAGGAGGAAGACTATTATGTCGGACGCACTGAATTCGATTCCCCTGAAGTCGACCCCGAGGTGCTTGTCAAGAAGACAAGGTCACTGAAGAAAGGGGATATTGTGTCGGTGAGAATCACCGAGACCCTTCCGTTTGAACTCATAGGTGAACCACTCCCCTGACGGCTCGAAAGTCACAGGCTCAAATATGGCGTCAACAGACAACAACATCGTCGGAAAAGACTCCGGGGAAGAAATCATCTTCCGCGCTGCACGCAACTGCCTGAGATTCGGCATCCCATTCGCCGTATGCCGTCTCCCGGGAAATGAAACACTTGAATTCTTCTGCGGCATCAATTCACCTGCCACCGACAACAAACCACGGAAATCATTCGAAATCGGGAAATGGCTTGTGCCGTGGTCTGAGAGAATCAGCATAGGCGACCTCCTCACCCCGCTCCAAGCGGCCAATATTGAGGAATCTGACTTGAATGACCGTCATTGGTTTTCGGAGGGAAATGAGTCTTTCCTACCTGACCGCGTCATCTCTGAAGAGGAATATTGCGAGGCGGTGACCGCCATCACCGATAGATGCCGCCTGCGCGACGGCAAGACGGTCTACTCCCGTATCATCGCCGGAGAAAATCCCGATCTTGACATCCCTATGGTTGCCAAGCGGTTGTTTGACACCTTTCCCGATTCATTCGGCTTCCTGTATAACACCCCTATGACAGGCTGCTGGCTCGGGGCTTCCCCCGAGACATTGCTTGATTTCGATGCCACGACGCGCCGGGTATCGACCATGGCATTCGCCGGCACACGTCCAGCCTCGGAGGGTGAAGCACCGTGGGATGAGAAAAACCTGCGTGAAAACCGATTTGTGGCCGATTATATCCGCGACAAATTCCGCTCGCTCAGAATAGAGCCGGAAATCAGCGAACCGCAGACCGTCCGCTACGGAATCATCCAACACCTGCGGCGCGACATCACGGCTGTACTTCCTGATGGAATCGACTACCCCAGGTTGCTCGACCTAATCAATCCCACCCCCGCCCTCTGCGGTTCCCCGCTTGAGGAGGCGCTCAAAGACATCCGCGACTTTGAGCTGCATACCCGCGACTGCTACGGCGGTTTCATCGGCATACGCCGGACTCCTCCTGCCAGCAAAGCAACCATCGAGAAAGCTGACAGCTTCCGCAGCTTCGTGAATCTCCGTAGTGCGCGTATCTCCATGCAGCCCAACGGATATTTCGAGATTCTTGCCGGGGGAGGTCTCCTCCATGGTTCCGACCCGCTTTCAGAATGGGCCGAGACCGAATCCAAAGCCTCGCGCCTACTCTCAATCCTCTCGGCGACCAATGCCACACACTGAAATCGGGGACTGCGTGTCGGTGAAATTTTAATGAATTTTATCGGGGCGCGTTGGGGAGATTAGCGGGATATGTTGTAACTTTGCAGAATATGATGGAGAATCTTATTGAACGTGAGAAGATAGACCACCTGCGCATGCTGCTCAACCGGGCGCGGCGAGTTGTGATTACCTGTCATTTATCACCTGACGGCGACGCCATGGGCTCTTCGCTGGGACTTTGCCGCGTACTGCGCAATGCCGGAAAGGAGGTCAAGGTAATCACTCCTGACAGTCCCCCGAAATACCTTATGTTCCTTCCCGGAGCGGAGCATATCGTCGTCTACTCCCGTTTCGAAGCGTTCGCCAACAAGATTCTGGCCGAGACAGACCTGATTTTCTGTCTTGACTATAACGACGCGAAGAGAATCGACCTGGTCGCGCCCGGAATGCTTTCATCCCCCGCGCCGAAGGTGATGATTGACCATCATCTCTATCCCGACACTTTCCCTGACCTGGTGATTTCCCATCCCGAGGTCTCCTCGACATCAGCGCTTGTCTACAAGGTAGTGTCGGCAGTAGGGATGCTGCGGTTCCTCGATCATGACGCCGCGATGGCTATATACACCGGCATGATGACCGACACCGGCAATTTCTCTTACAATTCCAACGACCCCGACCTTTACCGTATAATCGCTCGTCTGCTCGACAAAGGGATTGACAAGGACTGGATTTACAAGAAGGTCTACTTCAACAACTCGCTCAATCGTCTAAAGCTCAACGGCTACGCGATTTGCGAGAAGCTGGAGCATTTCCCGGGCCACAAGGCCACGCTCATCACTCTCACCCGCGATGAGCTAAACGATTACCACTATCAGAAGGGGGACACCGAGGACCTGGTCAACCGCACCCTGACATGTCCCGACATCGTGTATTCCATCTTCCTGCGCGAGGAGTCAGACTACATAAAGGTCTCGGCCCGGAGCAAGGGGGATTTCCCGGTGAACAAGATGTGTGCCGACTTCTTCAACGGAGGGGGACATCTCAACGCCGCCGGCGGGGAATTCCATGGCACACTCGACGAGGCTGTTGAGAAGCTCCTTGAGGCAATGCCGCTGTTTGACCGTTATCTGCCGGAATAAATCTATCACTACGATTGCAGCCACTTCCAAGAAAACATCACGAAACCAATATAATGAACCTCAGAAAAATCCTGACTTTCGCCATATGCGCCGCTTTCCTTTGGGGCTTCAGCTCCTGCAAGGATTCCAAAAGCTATGCCGAACTTCTTAATGAGGAGACCAAGTCAGTCAACTCGTTTCTCGCTGACCAGAATGTGATTCTCGACGTCCCTGCCGACTCCGTGTTTGAGTATGGGTTTGACGCGCCGTTTTACCGCATCGACCCCGACGGCAATGTGTTCATGCAGGTGATTGATCCGGGAGAGACCGAGAAGGTGAAAGATGACGCTCTGGTGTTCTTCCGCTTCACCCGCTACGACCTGAATGAATACGCCTTAACCGGCGAACTCGGTACCGGCTCAGGCAACTCGGAGAACATCGGCCTCGGGTCGGCATCTTTCCGCTTCAACAACTTCACCCTCTCCACCTCTTCACAGTGGGGTAACGGACTACAGATGCCGCTCAATTTCCTCGGGTTCAATTCCCGTGTCAGAATCGTCATCAAGTCTCAGTTTGGCCTTTCAAGCGAGATTTCACAGGTTATCCCCTATCTCTACGACATCCGCTATCTACCGGCTGTCAGCGAATAACCGCCCCCTCCTCCTCCTGACCGGTATTATTGATTATTCAACAATATTCCAGATTCATCCACCTAATGTCACTCATCAAATCGATTTCCGGCATCCGCGGCACAATCGGCGGAAAGACCGGTGAGGGGCTCAGCCCCGTTGACGTGGTGAAATTCACCGCTGCTTACGCGACTCTGATACGCAAAACAACCACACGCACAACCAACACCATCGTCGTAGGGCGTGATGCCCGTCTTTCAGGCAAGATGGTCGACTCGCTTGTCGTCGCAACACTTTGCGCGATGGGCTTCGATGTCGTGAACATCGGTCTGGCCAGCACCCCGACCACCGAGGTAGCTGTTGTGGGCGAACAAGCCTGCGGAGGCATCATACTTACAGCCTCACACAACCCCACACAATGGAACGCCCTCAAGCTCCTCAATGAGAAAGGGGAGTTTCTCAACGATGCCGAAGGTAAAGAGGTGCTGCGCATCGCCGAGGCTGAGGAATTTGAATTTGTCGACGTGATGTCGCTCGGCCACGAACTGACAAACACCACCTGGAACCGCCGCCACATCCAGCAGGTGCTCGACCTCAAACTTGTGGATGTCGAGGCTATCCGCAAAGCCAACTTCACCGTGGCTGTCGACGCGGTGAACTCAGTCGGAGGCATCATCATCCCCCAGCTTCTCCGCGCACTCGGTGTGAAGAACATCATCGAGCTTAACTGCGAGGCAAACGGTAAATTCGCCCATACCCCTGAACCTATCCCCGAAAACCTCACACAGATTGCCGACCTCATGAAGGAGGGTCGTGCGGATGTCGGATTCGTGGTTGACCCGGATGTCGACCGCCTCGCGATTGTGATGGAGAACGGCGAGATGTTTGTCGAGGAATATACCCTTGTGGCAGTCGCCGACTATGTGCTTCGCCATACTCCCGGCGCAACCGTCTCCAACCTCAGCTCCTCACGCGCCCTGCGTGATGTCACCGAGGCTGCCGGATGCAGCTACTCTCCGGCGGCTGTCGGCGAGGTCAACGTGGTCACCAAGATGAAGGAGACCGGAGCTGTAATCGGTGGCGAAGGAAACGGCGGGGTGATTTATCCCGAAGCCCATTATGGCCGCGACGCGCTGGTAGGTGTCGCCCTCTTCCTCACCCTTATGGCGAAGAGCGGCAAGAAGGTCACCGAACTCAAAGCCGGTTATCCCGCCTACGCAATCGCCAAGAACAAAATACAGCTCACTCCCGATATCGACGTTGACGCAATCCTTGAAGCGATGAAAGAACGCTACAAGTCTGAAAAAATCACCGACATCGACGGGGTGAAGATTGACTTCCCCCAGTCGTGGGTTCATCTCCGCAAATCCAACACCGAGCCTATCATCCGCATTTACGCTGAGGCTCACACCATGGAGGAAGCGGATGCCCTTGCCAACGACATCAAGGGGGTGATAGCCTCAATCTGCAAGTAATTGTTTTTTATAATTTCCACCTTTTATGCGGACGCGCCCCGGCGCGTCCCTGCTGTTTAACCAATGTCCCTTTCTCTTAGATTCATATTACTCGCGGCAATATCCGCTTCATCCCTGGCGGCGACAGCCCAGCAATGGGCGTTGCCCAAGGTTTCCGTGGCCATACTCCGCAGCGAACCACGCCATGCCTCCGAACAGGTATCGCAGGTAGTGATGGGGACGCCGCTTAAAATATCCCTCAAGCAAGGGGACTGGTGGAAGATAGAGACACCTGAGGGTTACACCGGCTATGTGCGCAACAACACTGTAGCCGGGCTTGATGACGAGGCGATAGATGCCTGGCGCAAATCCCCGAGGGTCGTGGTGTCAACCGATGCCACCGTCTACGCGATGACCTTTCCAGATTCATCCCCGGAATCGGCCCGTCTCACCGACCTTGTCAACGGTTCGATACTTGAGACACTTCCCGACGAGACCACTCCCGGTATGACCGCAGTGCGCCTTCCTGACGGACGCAGGGGCTATATGGCCGATTCGCTGCTCATCCCGATAGAGAGATGGGCCAATCAGGAATGGGATCCCGACGACATGCCTTGCTACGCCGCCCGTATGATGGGTGCCCCATATGTATGGGGAGGCACCTCCTCGAAAGGCATGGACTGCTCGGGGCTTACCCAGATTTGCGCCTACCGCCAGGGGGTCATGCTACCTCGCGACGCGTCCCAGCAGGTAAAGGTCGGTGTACCGGTTGACCGAGAGGAGACCGCAGCTTTCCGTGCCGGAGACCTGCTGTTTTTCGGGAACGTCAAGACCGGACGCATCACCCATGTGGCCATTTCCAAGGGTGGCCCGGCTTACATACATTCCTCAGCGCGAGTGAGGATCAGCTCGCTTGATCCTGACGCGCCCGATTATGAGAATCCGGGCCTGATAGCGGTGCGCCGCATAGACCCCGCCACCGCCCTCAAGCTTTCATTGCGCAACCATCCCTGGTATTTCTGAATCCGCCCTGAGGTAAACATCACACAGAACAAAAGGCCATAAGCCGACGTTGAATTACAAAAAACGTTTCGACTTATGGCCTTTACAATTTCATCCCGAAAGATAAAATCATACGGCAAGAGGAGCTTGCTTCTGGCCGTGCTGCTGACCGTGTGCATCGGTCTCTGCGGAGGCCTGACCTCATGCGGAGATGACGATTTCAAAAGCCTGCCACGCGAAATCCAGCAATTCATCAGCCAGTATTTCCCCGGCCAGGGTGTGGCGAACTACAATGAAACGGCAGGCACATACACCGTCAACCTCGAGAACTCGGCAACGCTTGTCTTCAATCCCTCTCTGAAATGGACCACGGTTGACGGGAATGGCAACACCATCCCCCAACAGCTGATTTTCGACCAGTTTCCGTCGCAATTGTATGATTACATCGAGACCACCGACAATCTCGGGGAAGTTTACGCCGTGAACCGCAACGCCGGTATATATATGGTCACATTCCACGGCTATATAATATCCTATGATGTCGCCAGCGGGAAAATCACACCAGTCGTCACCGGTTCTGACGGGAACGGCTGAATCTGACCACGGCTTTCTCCTTTGGGAAATGGAGCGACAGGACAGTGCCGTCAAGCTGCGCCCAAAGCTCCTCTATGTCCTCCGCGAAATCGGAGTCGCGCCACCACAGGTCATAATGCCCTTCAAAAATCGTAGGTCTCAATCCCCCTTTGACCATCCCGGCCACCCAGTTACGGCTGTTGTCCTCCGCCCCGGAAAGATACACAATCTCATAGCCCCCTTTGCCGTCCCTCACCAGTCCTATGCGGTAAGCCCCTCCGAGACGGCAACGCTCAGTGTCGATGTCTGAGTCAAGGTAATCATAGAAACCCTCACGGAAATCATCCGAAACAGCGAAACGACGGGCAAGATTCTCTTCGTTCCATTCCATCTGATTGTCTGTGATCTCCCTCTCCCTGACATTGACCGATACCATCTCCATCGAGTCATCGGGAGTAACCGAGAATGAGGCGACACCTTTCCCCACAGGGATGACACATAGGAGGCCAAGCGTCTTGTCGCCACTCCAGATTTCTGCCATCCCTTCTCCGCTCTCAACCATAGCGACAGAGACAACAGCCCCATCCACTTTGCATATCCTCGCGACATCACCGTCTGCGGGCGTTCCGTTGTCAGCCCGGTAAAATGAACTTACCGTTACTTCGGTCGCGCTGTCTCCTATCCCGTCATATGATTTCTGAGGGATGGTTACCGCGACTTCGGCTATACTGTCGCTAAAGCTGTCGTAGAAAGAGATTTTCCATCCCCCACCATTCCTGTTATTCCCCTTCATTAATTGCCCGCGTATCTCAACCGCCGACAATATCCGTTCATCCTGAACGAGACTCCAACTCTCCCCTTTGGCAAGCGTCACACCCTCTTCGAGAAGTTTTCCGACCACGCATTCCCCTCTCGCGGTAGCTAGACAGACCGCCCCAAGAAGAAGAATCCCGCGAAGCCAGCCCGGTGTTCTCATCCCTGTTCGTCATTATATATTTCAAGAGCCTGCCGGGCAAACTCCTCCCGCGACAGTCCACCGGAAAGCCAGTGAATGTGAAATCCCCGCCGTTCGGCACCCCTGAACCAGGTCATCTGACGTTTGGCGAACTGATGTATGGCGATTTCAAGCAGCCGTCTCATCTCCGTATAGGTAGTCTTCCCTATGAGGTATTCGGTCACGAACTTATATTCCAGACCGTAATAAATCAGGTTCTCGGGAGGCACACCGCTGTCGAGCAACCGCCTGACCTCATCGACCATCCCCTCCTCCAAGCGTGCATCGAGACGGCCCGAGATACGTTCACGTCTCACCTCCCGGTCGACATCCACACCAATTATCGTGGCACGTCGCGGAGTAGCCTGCCGGGCATCCTTCGCCTCGTCGGGATGCGAGAGGTAATACTCCTCAATCTCGATGGCGCGTATCGCCCGCTGGCAGCTATCAACATCGGTGGTGTTATGGAGGGTCTTCATTCCGGCGAGAATGTCAGTGAGTTCGGCGAGTGATTTCCCGGCCAATGATGCCCTCAAGGGAGGATTCTCAGGAACGGGAGGAAGCCGAAGCCCTTTCAGCACCGACTCGACATAGAGTCCGCTGCCGCCGCACAACACCGGGAGTTTCCCTCTCGCCGATATATCGGCGATGGCCTCCCCCGCGTCACGGAGATACTGAAAAAGATTGTATTTCTCACCCGCGTCGGCGACATCGAGCAAGTGGCATCTTATCTCGCCGTATTCCCCGAGATCTTTCCCGGTACCAATATCCATCCCTCGGTACACCTGTCGGGAATCCCCGCTGATGATTTCACCGTTCCCCATTCGGGCGACTGCGACAGCATAGCCGGTCTTGCCGGAAGCTGTCGGGCCGACCACGGCCAACAGAGGAAGTTCAGCACGTTTATTCTCCTCCATCCGGTGTCAGGTGAAAAGATTCATCATAGGGGCGTTGCGCCTGATTTTATCCTCGATACGCTTGAGAAAACGGCGCAACCTGAAGAGATGGCTATCTTCATTGAGACGACCCACAGAGAGCCAGTGACCGTCATTGTAGTCAACCTCCCAGTTGCGGATATCCTTTATACGGAAAGTCGGACGGTAATGCTTGAACTTGTAAAGCCTGCGTCCCTCGCGGTCATAGGTTTTCCAGGCCATCGCGATACGATAGATTCGAGCCATCTCCGAATTGAGGTCATTGCCCGTCAGGTGCTGCATCATCAGCTGACGCAATTCCCCGAGCGAAAACCATTCCCCGTGGATTTTTGACTCGGTGATATCCTCCTTGTTGTCAACGAAGGCGAAGAAATGGAATATGTTGCGGTAGGTCACATTGTCAGGGCTGTCATACATCGGCCTTATCTCCGCGCCGCTGATGCCTGTAATCTGCTTGAAAAGCTCGGCGGCACGCCCCGCGTCGTAACGCTCCTGATAAGGAAGCGTCGCCACAGCCGGAGTGTCGAACCGCTTTATCACCGCCCCGTTGTTGAAGAACTTGTCGGTGCGGCGGATGTCAAGCAATATCATATCATCACTTATCACGAGGAACCTCACAATGGTCGAACTCGGATCGGTCACCACATGCCCCTCATCATTATGGCAATAGAACACCCACAGCGAGTAATAACGCCATCCCAGATAAAGCAGCGAGATGACATACAACGCCAACGGAAGCCACAGGAAGAAGAAATAATCGGCGCGGTTGAGGTTGACATTGATGTAATGGAAGAGGTAATATGTCCAGTCAACCACCCCCAGCAGCAGGGACAACACCATCAACAGACGTGTCTGGTAACGCCATTCCCGGTGATACAGCATACCGATGAATCCATTCTTCACCACATTGCCGTAACGGAGATGACAAAGCTGACAAACGAGAGGTTCACGTTTCTGCAACAGGAAGCAGGCTGTCACCACGGCGGTGACAGGTGCGCTTATCAGGATTCCGAGCAGCGGGCCGTTGGTGTTGACCGGTTGGCCGGTAAGCTCAAACGCGCCGTTCCCGCCGGTGATGAAATATCTCAGAAGCACTATGCATGTGATCACAAGAATAATCACAGACACCTCTTTGTAGAGGCGCGAGCAGACAGGCACTGGCTGGTTGTTCATCGCCGACCTAATCAGCTGGAGGGCAAGAAACAGCACAATACATACCGGCGCAAGCCATACCTGCCTTATGAGCGGAGAAACAAACGACAGAATCGCCAGGAAACCGATGGCGATTGTCCAGTTACGCCATAAGCTGAATATGGCGGCACTTAATCCTTCTCTGCGTTGATGAGAGTGAAACATATCTTTCTGTTAAGCGACTTATAAGAGTGACATTCGGATAGTCTAACATCCGAACTCACCATAACGTTTACCCCGTAACCACTATGTAACGCGAAAACTTTCGTGTCACAAGGATTTCATCCGGCTTTCGTCAGAGGTTTCTGGTGAAATAACCGACCATACGGCCATAAACCAGCGCACGCGCGTCACAGCCGTTAATCGAGTGGTTCATATTCGGGAAGAGGAGCATGTCGCAGACGCGGCCAGATTCCTGGAGACGGCTGACATACTCGATGGTATTGGAGAGGTGCACATTGTCATCGGCGGTGCCGTGCATTATGAGCAGCGAACAGTCGACATTGTCAACCCGTTCAATGGGCGCACTGGTGCGGTATCCCTCCTCATTCTCACCGGGAGTAAGCATGTAACGCTCGGCATAGACCGTGTCGTAATAACGCCAGGATGTGACGGGCGCGATTGCCACAGCGGCCTTGAAGGGGGATGCCGGGTCGGAAATCGCCATCAGGGTCTCATAGCCGCCATAGCTCCAGCCGGCAATTCCGATACGCGAAGCGTCGACGAACGGCAACGACGCGGCGAGGCGGGCGGCTGCAAGCTGGTCGATTGTCTCGTAATGACCCAGGTTGCGGTAGACGACATCGCGGAAAGCGGTGCCACGGCCACCAGTACCACGGCCATCGACGCATATCACCACGAATCCCTTCTCAGCCGCGTAATAGTCCCAGTCCATATGCCAGCGGTCGGTCACCTCCTGTGAACCCGGCCCACTGTACTGCCACATTATCACCGGATATTTCATGGAAGGATTGAATCCCGAGGGTTTCAGGATATAGCCATTCAGGGAATAGCCGTCTGAGGTCATCGAGAAGAACTCCTTGCGGGGAACGGAGGCATAGCGTCCGGCATAGTCAGAATTGTCGACCAACACGCGCAGCTCTTTCTCGCGGGTGTTATACATCGTATGTTTCGGAGGGGTCTGCTCGTTACTGTAATTGACCACATAATAGTTCATCGCGGGAGAGAATGTAGCCGAAGCCCAGCCATGGGAAGGGGTAATCACCTGCTGTTTTTTACCAGTTTTGTCTATCTTCTGGATGACGCGGCTGATGGCTCCGCGATCCCCCTGTCCGTCGACAAGCTGTGCGGTCGACTGGAAATACGCATTTCCCTGGAGATCCGTTCCGTAATAACCGGTGACATCGAAATCGCCCGAGGTCAGCTGACGTAACTGCTGACCTGCGTATGAATATTCATAGAGATGGTTCCATCCGGTGCGCTCTGAAGCCACGACGAAGCTACCTTCACCCCAATGGATATCCTCATATGACATCGGATTGAGCCACGCTTTCGATTCCTCGACCAGCACCGACTTGGAGACCGTTGACTTTGGATTGACAGCGAACACCTCCATACGGTTCTGCGCCCTGTTGAGGGTCACGGCCATAAGCCTCTCAGCCGAAGAGCCGCCGTACGCGATACGGGGGATGTATTCCACCCGCCCGTCGCCAAGGGTTATATCCTTGGTCTTGCGGGTCTCGACATCATAACTGTGGAGGGTGACAACAGAGTTGGCTTCCCCTGCGACGGGATATTTGTAAGAGAATGTGCCGGGATAAAGGGCATATTCCGAAGATGGGTTGCAATACCCCTCATAAAGGGAGAACGCGAACTTCCTCACCTTCTCTTCGTCGTAACGGAGATAGCAGAGGGTGGAATTGTCAGGAGCCCACACCATAGAGCAATCTGTGGCAAACTCCTCCTCATAAGTCCAGTCAGGGATACCGTTGATGACCTTGTCATACGCGCCATCCTTCGTGACCGCCACTTCCGAATCGTAATCTATTTTCTTGACATAGATGTTGTTATCCGCTACGAACGCCACCATCCTGCCATCAGGCGAGAACACCGGGGCCTGCTGCTGTTTGAACTGCTTGGAGAGGGGGCGCAGGATGTTGCGCTTGATTTCAAACACATACCAGTCAGCCTTGAATGAATGACGGTAGACCGGGGTCTTGGTGGTGTAAAGCAACAGTTTCGACCCGTCAGGACTCAATATGAACTCTTCGACCGAGGAGATGGAGTTTTCACGAGTATGGCTGACATCCAGCACCGTCTCCAGGAGTTTTCCAGTGGCGGTCTCGTAACGTTCGATTGTCTTTCCATCCTTACCGAGCAACAGGTAACTCTCACCGTCGGGAAGATAGGTGAAACTCTTGGGGGAGTCGGGGGTATTGCCGGGATAGACATATTTCGCGATACCCTCTACATCTATTTTGGCCTGCGCGGCCACGATTCCTCCACTGATGGGGAGAAAAGCGGCAATACAGGTTATCGTTTTGGCTAAGTTGTTCATCTTCATCTTCAATAAAGAATAGTTGTTTCGATTACCAGAGCAGCATCTGAGCCGGATTATCCGGAGGTTCCTGACGGACCGGTTCCTTGTAGCCGAAAGCGTCGTCAGCCAACTCAGCCTTCTGCTTTCGCTGCCGTTTGGGTTTGGGGGCTTCCGGAGCAGGGGTGGCAATCAGCCAGTCAGTGCTGTCGAGCAAAGAGAAATCGCTGTCATCGGCTTCGGCGGCAACCTTCTTTTCCTCCTTTTTCTTCTCCTGGGGCTGAGTCTCACCTTCAGGACGCGGTTTCGGCGGACGGCCGCGACGCGGGCGCGGAGTCGCCACCGCTTCCTTTTCAGGGGTCACCAGTTCCGGAAGGTCAAGTGTCAGGTCAAGTTCGGGAGTCTCGGTCACCACGGCTACCGGAATCTCAGGCTCAATCTCGACAGGCTCCACAGCCGGAGTTGCCGGCGACGCGGTTATCCCTTTGAGAGCCTTCAGCCGTTCAATCTCAGAACGCAGGGCACTTTCCGTCTGGGTCTTCTCAAACTGCGCCGTCTCCACCGATTTCCTCAGCGAGTCGGTCTGGTCTTCAAGACGGCGTATGGTCTCATCCTTGATGCGGAGCGTGGCGTTCTTGGTCAGTATGTCGGCATCCTTTATCCGGATCAGCTCATCCTTCTCCATCAGTTCATCCTTCTGGCGACGGATTGCGGCATCATTCTGCCGCTGACTCTCCTCAAGTTTGGCCACCTGTTCCTGCACCTCCCTGACCACACGCAGGTCTTCCTGCGCCTTGGTCAGCCGGGCTGTCACCTGGGTGAGCTGTTCGTTAAGGTTGTTTATGTCGTTCTGGAGCGACGCGGTCTGCGCCTCCTTTTCCGAAGCGACACGACGCGCCTCAGCGGCGCGGGTGTTCAGGTCATTCACCATCGCACGGCTTAGCTCATCCTTGGCCTTGGCCTGCTCAAGACTGTCGCGCATCACCGACAACTCTTTTTCAAGCTCGGCCACACGGTCATCATCGCGGGGAGCTGTCCCGGCAGATTCAGCAGCCGCCATAAGTTCGGAGATTCTGGTCTCGGAGAGATTGAGGGCTTCCTGGGCGGCGGCCAGCCGTCCCTCAGCCTCAGCCACCTTGCGGTCGGCCTCCTCAAGCCGGGCGGCGACATCGCTGTCATGCTCGGTCAGCGCGGCCAAGCGGAGTTTGTTGGCCATCGACTTGTTTTCCAGTATATACTGCTCATTCTCGGCCTCTATCGAAGCGAGCTGCTTCTCCAGTTCATGTACCCGTTCGGAGAGTGCCCTCTTCTGACGTTCGGCACTGAGCTGCAGGTTTTTGGCATTGGAATTTCCCTCTTCCTCCTTGCGGGCTTTCTGGCGCAGCTCCTCTATCTGTTCCTGGAGGTTGCGGCTTTCCGACTGATAACGACCGTGGAGCTTGCGTTCGACATTTTTCTCCAACTGCTCGAAATATTTCTTGATGGAGCTGTCGAGCGACTCATAGAGAAGTTGACGCTGCTTGTCTGGGTCAACACTGTCGCGGAGGAATCCCGGAAGGGCTTCATTGAATATCCCTACCACACCCTCGAATATCATCGAGGCATCGGCAGGATTATCACCGGTCTGCTGCGCTCCCTCCTCACGCTGAACAGTCTTATGAGTATGGGTCTCGTCAGTTTCCGCTGCCGACTGTTTGCCCACCTCTTCCTGGGGGGCAGATAGCGCTCTCTGGCGCAAAGGAGTGACCGTGGCATCTATGCCCTCCACTTCCAGTTCGTCATCCTCGGCGCTGGAAAAGCCCATCGCCCTTTTCATCATGTTGAAGAAACCCATTCTGTCTATATTTGCAAGTGTAAGCAGACAGACAACAGCCAGACACGGTACGCGCCCCCTTGTCTATCAACAGACAAAGTTACGAAAATAAATCTACTTAACAGACCAGCCCGAGGATATTTTTCATCAACATGCTTTCGGGCCGTCAAAAGTGGCAATCTTATTAACAGACAACCTGATTTCGACTGCCTTCAGACAGGAACCGATGTCAGACCATACCGGGTTTCGCCACCACCCCTATGCCTTTCCGGCCATTGATGCCGATGACAAGCGGGGAGGGCATCCTGACGATGCGCAGATTGTCTGACTCGTATGTGGCCGGGAGGGAATCGAGATACCCGACATCATACCAGTCATCGCCCGAGAAGGGGTTGACGGTGAAATATCCCACACCGAAGGATGTGAGGTTCTGGAAGAAATGTGTGCCTTGCGACGGCTCGACCCTGTAATTGGCCAGGGAGGATTCCACAATCAGACGTGCGCCCGATATGTCGGCCCACTTGACCGGGATGCCGAGCGCGTTGTCTGACGAACCCCAGCGTCCCGGACCGATCAGCACATACCCCTCTCCCGCGTCCATGAACTCCTTGTTGAGCCGCGAGATTTCCCGGGCGATGTCGGGGTTGCGGAATGAAGAGAAGTTTTCGGGGCGGACATACATGACGGAACTTACCGAATCGTTCGTGCCGTGGCCGAGGGCGGTCGAGCTGCGTAATATCAGCTGGGAATTGTCGAGCGCCAGCACCGCTTCATCCACATCCTCCTTGCGGTCGATGATGGGTCTTATCTGTAGCCAGTAGATGCGTCCTTTCAGATTTCCGTCAGGGCCGATGTTCCCTGCAAACTCAATCTCGACCGGGCGCTGCATCGCCTCCTGACCTGTGGATAGCATGGTGTCGACAGCTTCGGCCAGTGGGAAGACATTGTCACGGAGTATGTTGGCGAAGGTCACCACCTTGCGGCCAAGTCCCAGATGGGAGTCGCGCAGCATCTGGTCATTGATGTCGAATGTCGAGACCATATATTTGAGGGTCTCCCCCACACGGGCGAAATCCTGCACATTCTTTTTGGTGATGTTGAAGCCGTCGTCAACCTTGAAGTCCTCGGGTACACTGTTGAGGTCGAGGGCGTAGAGCTGACGCTGGGTGTCGCGCAACGCGAGGTCGAGGGTCGAGGTCTGCAACACCTTCCCGGGATGGCGGGGGGAGAAGCGCAGGGCCATCCCTCCGTCAACGATATATTTGCCGAGACCGACCGCCACCTGGGCCACGCCGTCTTCGGTCTGCTCGTCATTTATGGGATAATAGTTGAGCGAACGGCCGACACCCGAGAATGAGGGGAAATAGAAACCGTCGTGATCCGTGCCCACCACCTCCTGGATTATCACCGCCATCTTCTCCTGGTCGATTACATTGGAGGTGGCCGACATGTAGGCCTTCGATTCGGAATAGAACACCGACGCGTAGACACCCTTGATGGCGTCGGTCAGCACTTTCCGCATATGTTCCCGGTCGGGAATGCGGGGAATCATATAGGTGGAGTATATACCGGCGAAGGGCTGGTAATGGGAGTCCTCAAGGAGCGACGAGCTACGGATGGCCAACGGCTTGTCGACAACCTCGGTCAGGGCCAGCAGGTCGTCACGCACCCGGTCGGGGAGCCGGGCCTCAAGGAAACGGCCAAGGATCTCCTCGTCGGAAAGGTCTGACAACGCTATCGGATAGAGGTCGTTGTCGGCCATGAACTCATCGAAGATGTCGGTACACAACACCACCGTGCGTGGTATCGAGATGGATACCCCGTTGAAGTTGTCGAACTCAGGATGTTTCTTGATAATCGAGTCGATGAATGCCAGGCCGCGTCCCTTTCCTCCAAGCGACCCTTGGCCGATACGGGCGAAATTGGAATAGTAGTCGAAACGGTCCTTGCGGAACTCGGCCACCACTCCCCTGTTTTTCATCTTCCTGTACTTCACAATCAGGTCGAAGAAAAGCTGCTTCACTTCCTGGGCCTCCTCGATGTTGCGGAAACGGTGGCGGCGGATGATGTCGGCGATCGGGAACATGGCGCGGGAATAGAGCCAGCGCGAGATGTCGTTGCGGCAGGCATGCCAGAGCAGGGTGTTGTCCGGAATCTCGAACATCCTTTTCTGCATCTCGTTTAGCGAACGGATGCGCATTATCTCCTCACCGGTCTCAGGGTCGCGCATCACGAAATCACCGAATCCGAAGTTGCGCATTATCTCCTTGCCGAGGTCTACCGGAAGCTTCTTGGAGTTCTTGTCGAGGAAGATGCCGTTGAACTCCTTGACCAGCGGAGCGTTGGCGGTCTCGGTCGACTCGACGATTATGGGGAGATACGGGTCGTTGCCCCTGACAAGCCGGGCAAAACGCAAGCCCGCCTTGCGGTCCTTCTCGCCGCCGCGCATAAATGACACGTCGGTGATGATGCCGAGCATCTTGTCGGAATATTTCTTGTAAAGCTCGGTGGCCTCCTCATAGTCGCGGGCAAGCATCACTTTGGGGCGGCCACGCATACGCAGCATCTTCTCATGTTCGTTGAGAGCCTCGGTGGAGAACTCCCGGCTCTGTTTCAGCAGGAATTTGTAAAGATGAGGAAGAATCGAGGAATAGAACCTCACGGAGTCCTCGACCATCAGAATCATCTGCACACCTACCTCCAGCACATCATTCTCGGCGTTCATCTTGTCTTCAAGGAGCTTGATGATGGCCAGCAGGAGATCGACGTTCCCGAGCCATGAGAACACATAATCAATGCCGCTGAAGTCCTCAGACGCAAGCCTGCGCGACACCTCTTTGGAGAAGGGGGTAAGCACCACGATTGGCACCGAGGGGAAAACCAGCTTTATCTCTTTCGCGCCGATGAAGGTCTCGCTGATATCCATACCCGGCATGGCTATCACGAGGTCGAAATTCTTCTGCGCCATCATCGCCAGTGCCTCGCTTATGTGAGACACACGGGTGATACGCGGAGGGGATGACAGGTTGAGGGCCACATACTCGTTGTAGAGCTGTTCCTCCACACGCCCGTCCTCCTCCATCATGAACGCGTCATAAGGGGAAGCCACCAGCAGCACATTGAAAACGCGCCGCTGCATCAGATTCTGGAACGCCGTATCCCTCAGATACAGCTGGCTCAAAGGCTCTTCATTCATACCAATGGGAACTCGAAATGTTTCCACAAAATTACAACAAATTCCCAAACCCACCCCATCCCCCGCCTAATTTATCCCCATCCCCCGCCAATTTCCCGCGCAGATTCCGACAGAGCTATCCACTTATCCTCATATGGATGACAACGGGTCTCACGCAGATTCCGCAGATACGCAGATTTCCCGCAGATAAAAGGATTCGAAAGATTAACTGGAGGTTTGTCTCACAGATTACACAGATTACACAGAAACCATCCGGATGAGACGGAGATTTTTTGAGTTGTCTTTTATTATGGGATGGCCTAATTTAATCATATTTAAATTATTCATATTTATAACATAATTGGATAATAGGACTTAACCGATATTGCCACCTACGATTCCGAAGGAATCATTTGTCTGTATAGCCGGTGGTTGGCGCGAAGGAAGCCCCTTGCGGGCGCCCCCGAGCGGTAACCACCGGTTAGGTTCCACCAAGGGGGTGATTCCGGAGGAATCTTTTTTGATATACCCGAAAAGCCGACCCCGGATTCAGACAATGTTATAATATTCACTCATCTACATAAAACAATTTCTTAAAATGGCACCAAAGGGAAGCTGTTTTTTATTTTTAAATCCCGCATATCATTTATATCATCACCCTCCTTAATATTATCATATGGGATGAATAGCTCTGTGTGTTTAACCTCGATTATGGCATCTTGTAGAGATGTCAAGAATTGCTGTAAACAAGAAACTCGTTTTTCCGCCATATCTGTCACCTCATATTCCACATAGCCCCAATAGTCGTTTTTATCGTCTTGACAATGCGACAAAGATAAAAACATCTCTTTTTCCAAACTTACTATCCCCTTAGGAATCACCTCCAAATCACCTACATCTAAATGACAGCTATCCGAAACTATGTATGAGTCATCATTGTGTGAAATCATTTTGCATCTGTTTTTAAAATCATATTTATAAAGCCAGCTTATTATATATTTCGCCTGCGGGGATGAGAATACAAATAAATACTTATCACGAATCCCCATACACGTTAATGTATCAAAGGCTTTAATGGTTTCAATAAATCTTTTGGAATCGATTGATGATTTTACTTCAATCACAGCCGCAACACTTTCTGACGGAACAATCTTAATATCTCCAGCTGAATATAACGGTGCATAATCCACACAATTGTAGATTATTATATCGCATTGACGTGACAGCGTAGCCCCCATTGCGATAAATCCTTGCGTTATACCAAATCTACCGGGGAGCACTTCACGAAGAAACTCACGCAATATTTCCTCCAAAATCAGGCCCACTGACAGATTATGATTGACTATCAATGCCTTTGCCTGCTCAAACTGAGCATTCAGTTCTTTTACCTTTAATCTGAAAAAGTCATTTAGATGACTGACACTTTCAATTCCCATACAAATCCAGTTAATACTAACATAACATCCATTAATATCATCGTTTTGTCTTAAACGTACTCCATATACCTATTATAAAAAACAATGGCAGGACTATTTGCCAACAAACAATAGCCATACATACCAACATCGGAGTAAGACAACCTACTGCCGTAGAAAAAGTATTACTTGTTTTAGTATCTTTTCCTTTGTTTTTAGTGGCATCTGATAATAAATGACAGATATAACACACTGCGGCAATTCCTACAAAAATGAGGACGGTTGTTAGAAATTCATTACCTTTCAACCATATCATCCCCCCTCCAAATGCGTCGTCCGGATTAAAATGATACCCGGCGAACGCCTTATAATATGTACAAACTGACGTTATTATAATAAGTATTATTCTTTTCATACAAATATCCTCACCTTAAAATCAAATGTATGGGCAAACAAGCGGTTTACATCAATATGCAAAGCGGCTATTTACCCATACATTTAACTTGTTTATCTCTGGTGAGATTATCAACGCTTCTTAGTTGTTAAATACCTTTTTTACAGAGCCATCTGAGTATCGTTTTATTACAACTCCAGGCATATCCGGAGTTGTCAGACGCCCATTGACATCATAAACAGCAATAACATCTTTATCTTTGTCGGTATCTTCAATCTGTTCCAAAGATGAATGCTCAAGCGTGGCATAAATCTGTTGAAATTCCATCCATTGATAGGCATCCCGATAAAGGTCTTCACTCCCTTTTGGAACATATAGGCGACATAACTCTTTATTGACATCCGCGAACGCTCGATATCTACATGTAGGCGGAATTTCTGAATGACATTCAATTTTAATTATTTCCGTGCACCCCATAAATGCCTCATCTTTTATCTCAATGTTCTGAGAGTCTATAATCAATTCGTTAAGATTTTTACAACCTCTAAATGCTTTACCTCCCATCACAAGATTAGAGGATTTAATCATTAACTTGTTTAAGTTTATACAGCTATAAAAAGGGGTCAGCGGATTTTTCCGGTGGGGGGATGATGTCGGAGTATAGTGTTATCTTTGCAAAATGAAACCAGACCAATTGC
>ERZ777305.56-NODE-56-length-160691-cov-5.357386_pt1 | contig 160691 bp, 160 predicted proteins | sample MGYA00374965_ERZ777305 | MGnify/ENA primary metagenome ERZ777305 (study PRJEB29328, sample SAMD00013331) | mouse gut metagenome | study: EMG produced TPA metagenomics assembly of the Metagenome analysis of fecal microbiota from mouse which was promoted...
GTTATGTGTGAGATTATGGAAAAGATTGCAAAAGAGGAACGTGATGAGGGAAGAAATGAGGGAAGAATAGAGGGAAGAATCGAAGGAGAAACTCGCATTAATACGCTTCATTCTATTTTAATCAATATGAACAGGTTTGATGATTTGAAGAGAGCTGTTGTTGATAAAGAATTTCAGATGCAGCTCATGGTAGAGCTTCTGCCCGAAGAAGACTCCAAATGCTGAAAAGGAGAGCCGCTTGAAAACAAGCGGCTCTGGTGTATAATCTACTATTCGGAGAAGTAAATTTTCTTCAAACAATTCTATGATAACAAGAATACATGGATTTCTCAATTATTATAATTTTTTATATATATCCCCGCGACTATCTATATTTTCTATGTCAATAAGTCTTATAACATCGTCAATACTATATAAAACTCGAAAATCTCCAACCCTTAAACGGTACAAATTGTGTCCTTTCAATTTTTTTATGTCCGTCCCTTCTGGTAATTTATAAATCGCCTTATATAGTCTAATTCGATTATTTTTGTTTTGCTTATCAAGAAACTTTTGTGCTTCTTTTTCAAAAATAATTTTATAAGTCGGCATACGTTAGCCCCTCTCTTTCAAGAAGTTCTTCCAGAGAAATTGTTGAACCGTCGTTATTAGTTTTTGCTTCTGCAATCATTTTCAAATCCCATTCATCCGGTTCTATTTCCTCAAAGCTTGCTTTCTCGATGCTGAAAATCAAATTCGCAATGTATGCAATCTTATATTCTGGAAGTTTGTCAATAATCTGTTTCAATTTTTCTCTATCACTCATTATTTGCGCCCTTTCTTTCAATTTTTATTTTTAAATTATACAATTCCATTATAGCAAGAAAATATGTATTTCTCAATTAAAAAAGAAAGATGGACGTACTTGATTAAGACAATATTATTGCAAATTTTGCCGATTTTTATGTTATTTTTGCTCAATCTGTTGTCGGGGGATAAGTAATATTATAATATCTTTATAAATTGGTATTTATGTAATAATCTTTATACATCAGGGAGGTCATTCTGTGAATTCGATTGAAATAAAAAAAGAAATACTTTGTCTTCTGGCAGAGAAGGGTATTGATTTTAATATTATCAAAGAAGAAACAATTCGTCGAAAGTTATGGGACAGTGATGCGGAAAAAATAATATTTGAGAGCCTGCATACAATCATTAATACAGATGATTTTCTAATCTTTCCGCATATGTCTGTTTCGGCAGTATTCAAAGATTTTGGAAAGTATGAGGATTTTAAGAAAATCTATGTCAGATTCAGTGATGAAAAGTGGCTGGATAATCACTTTGAATTAACTCATTTTGATTTTGTTATTTATAATAAATCAGACTATTTTCCAGTACTGATTATTGAGGCGGATGGCGCGCATCACAAGACGCGGCCTGCAGTTATACATTTTGATAAATTTAAAAATCATCTTGCCGAAAAGTATGATATTCCACTGATTCGTCTGGAACTGCATAATCCGGATATGGATATTGAGGCAGAACTGCTGAAAAAGTTAAAAGCCAAGAATCTGAATGACCCATATAATTATCCAATTTATTGTTGGAAGTGTGGAAAAAAGTTCCTGTATCAGCCAAAAGGCCCTTATGGTAGTTTTTATTATTGTTCTTGCAGTAAAGAAGAGAATGGAAAAAACATAACCGTATCAAACAATATTAAAAATTGTCCGCCATTATTTGTATGGGATAAAAACGATTCCAAATAGGAATCAGACAATTTTTCAAGAAGGAGAAAACTCATGAAGAGAAAAAAACTACTAATATTATTAATATCATTTGCATTCAGTTTAGCCGGATGCGGAAGTAAGAAAGCAGAAACAACACAGGGGCCAGTAGAGATTAACGTCCTCATAGACGGTGAAGAGATAGAATTTGAGGAAAGCAGTTCCGAAGAAGAAACAGAGGTAGTGCCTGAAACGCCGGTCAAGTACGAATGCCTGGATGAAATCAAGAATGCCAGTCCGGACAGCGGCTTGGTTCAGATTGATGATATGCTTCTGCAATATGGAGCCACAGGAGCAGAGCTCTTTGAAGCAATTAACCAAAGCGAATGTGAATATACATTTGAGGGCAATGAAAACCAACTGGTTCCGGCCGGAAAGACAGAAATGTTGCGGTTTAAGAAAAATGGCGAAAACTATTTCTGTATAAGATTAAAAAATCCGGGAACAGATACTGCGGAGCTTAAGGATTGTATTTCTGATGATATTTCTGCACTTAAAGCATCTAAAGGAAATGTTTATTATGCAGGTGCAAGCGGTGAAATACAGACATATAGTTCTATTAAAGATAGTATGAGTGATTATGAATCAGCACGGGAATTTACAGGTTATGATTATAAAGACAATAAAAGGCTGGCTGTTTTGTATAGAATACCAGATTCTAATAACATTGTAGATAGTTTCGAAGATGAATTATTTATTTATTATATTTTTGACAGTAATACAAATGAATTAAGTTCTTTAGTAATATGTGATTATAAAATTGACACTTCCCTTCCGTGGTAAGAATATACAGCATAAGATAATCAAAATGATTATTTTATGCTGTAATTATTTGCGGCCTCTTTCAATGTAGCCTTTAACAAATCCAATACATTCATCTTTTGTATGGGAATCAGCAGTTTGAGATAACTGCTTGTATAAATCTAACCATTCTTGTTCTTCTTTTGAAATAACATCGAAATTGATATTTCCAGTAAGCAAATAATCTGTACTCACGCCAAAAAAATTTGCAAATTTAATAACATTTTTTATGGATGGAGATTTGCTTTTTCCTTTACGCCAATCAGTTATAGTGCTAGAATTGGATATTTCTAATTTTTTTAAAATCTGTGTTTCATTTAATTCACTTTTGTCAATTAAATTTAAAATACGTTCAATAACAGCTTCCATAAACAACTCCTTTTGGATTATTGTAAACAAGTAAATAGAAACAAGTAATAATAGTGCAAAGTGCATACCAAAATATTCTGAAAGAATTAATATTATGGTAACGGATTTTTTTTAGATTTTTTAGCAATCTGATATCCTTTGATGCTGCCTTCAATATAAGCAATACATGATTTTTTCAACACTGGGTCATATATAGAAAGTTGTTTTAATAATGATAGCCATTGTTCTTCATCTTCGGATAAAGAATGAATTTTATCTTTTCCTGAAATTAAATATTCCATAGAAATATTTAAAGATTGTGATATTTTATATAGTTTATCAGCAGAAGGTATGCTATTGTTCCACTTACTGATAGCGCCTCCGCTTAGTCCATTTTGCTGTTCCAGAGATGCAATTGTTATATTTTTTATTTGACATTCCTGTTTTATTCTTTCAACGATGCCCATAAAAACTCCTCTAAATTGAAAATATTCAAAATATAATTGACAATATGAAAATTTTCAAATATACTTTATATTGTAAACAAGAAAATAGAAACAAGTAACAATAGCGCAAAGTGCATACCAAAAGAAACAAACGAAAACGGCAATTTTCGTTTGTAACAACGTATAGTCTGAAAAAAGGTATACTAACCGCTATTTTATTGTATCTTTTTACCTTTACAAAGTAAAGGGTAATTTAATAGGGAAATTTGTCATAAAAACAAGAAAAATAGCATATCAATAATAAATAAGGAAGGAGAAAACAAGAAAAATGGAAATTGTATACTCGAACTGGTCAAAAGAGGTAAAAAAAGCAATGATTGATGCAGATTTGGACACAAATGACCTGGCAAATAAATTTAATTGGACGAGGCAATATGTAAGTTCTATCGTAAACGGGCGGGTGTACCAGCGTGCGGCCGTTCATGACATCAGTTTTTTTCTGGGTGTTCCTGTTCCGGAAGACGACCGGGCAACGCTGGCAAAGAAAAAGGAAAGGACCGGGTAACGCCATGTATCATGCAGTTAAGTGGAATCTGATTGATTCAACAATTTTCTGCTGTGAAAGCAAAATAAAGAAACTAAAAGATTTAATAGGAACGGCCATAGAGGACAGTTCCAGCGCAGAACCGGATGTTGAATCTATCATTGCAGCAGAAACAGAGTATCTGCAGATTGAAAATGAACGGCTGAAAAAGCGGGAAATACCGGTTTATCTGATAGAAGATGAGGACACAGTCATCTGTCCGAAGTGCAATGAACAGTTACCGAACCCTGATAAAATCAGATACTGTCCGAACTGTGGGCACCGGGTTATCAGGCATACATATTGAATTGTTAAGATTTTGTTTTTTGAACATTCCTTTCTAAAAGGAATTTATAGACAACATATTCGAAATAATTTGAGAAATCCTTTGGTTCTGTGACTTTATAATGAAGTACTCTTATAGATTCAATGTGACGTGACTTCTTGGCAGAAACACGATGGTTGCCATCAATTACTGCCTGACAGTTGCCACCATATTGATTAGGCACATCACAACAGAGTATTGGGAACTGTGAGCGAAGATGCTTTTTAGGACACCAGAATTTTTTAGGATAGTAAATATAATCAGGCTGGTTTGGTGGTAAAGCAAAGTGCTGTAAAGAAACATCAATAACAGAATCCGAACCGAAATCGCATTTTTTTAATATATTACCAAGATTAAAATGGATATAGAATAATTCGTTATTGCTAATATATGGGTATTGGAAACAACCATCGGTTTCCGTAGGTTTGTTTATTGATGACATATAGGCAATATATAATTTTTGACTCCAATCATCAAAAAAAGCAGAGTGGTCATTAAAGGGAAAAAGCCATTTTTCAAAATTAATAGTATAAGGTTTTCTTTTAAGGTGATTATACAGCTGCATTATAGTTATCCTTTGAATATTTTTAAATATAAAATGAGGTAGTGGAATGAAAGAAATGATTAATTTTAAACAATATTATACAGGAAAAAAGGAAGCAAGACAAGCCAAGCGAAAAGAAAAACAGCGTTTATATACAAAAGAAGAGCTGTTTTTTGGCGATGAACTGTCAGGCGGAGCGTGGCATCCGTGGGATGCACTTGATATATGTAAATGCGGCTGCATAGCGTGGCTTCATGGCCAGAAATGGGATTACGAGAGCGGAGCTCCATACAGAGCGATTTGTCACAGGTGCTTTCGGCATACTCATACAGGAAGTTATGAAGAAGTTGTAAAAGAATGGAACGAGCGGCACGGAGTTAAGAAAATCCGGAAAATAAAAGGCCTCGTTGATACAGAGAAAGTTGAGCACTTTGAAAAGAGCCATCCGGTGCTTTTCAGAATAATTATCATGATTCTGCCTGTTTTAGATATTGTATTGTTCGGATGGCTGATGAAACTCCATGACTGGATAATTCGGTTGTGCATGGCTTTATGGCAGTAATTTAAGTTTCACTGTTAGGTTGGCTTAGAGAAATGTCAAAGGGAATGCGCCCTTTACGAAGAGATTGGCGGACTTACAGTACATGTTAATGAATGGTTGAAACACCTTAAAAAACCACAAATACATATTTGTAGTGCATGACTGAACATCACGGAATAAGCCATGTCACAAATCTGCCGGGGCGCAAGGCTCCGGAGGAGGTGTGGTAGAAGCAGTCTGCAAAGACTTTTCTATATAAGTACATTGATAAATACGCCGCATACATGCGTAAGAACATCGATTTTGCGTTATAAAGTCCGGTAACGTCTGACAAATGTGGAGCTTCACAGCGGAAACGCCAAGAAATCTATCATTCAAATTATTTACATTGTCTTTGGAAGTATGGTAGAAGAGCGGTTTCTTCCGTTCTGTGTAAATTCTCCGGTAAAGAATGCAGCGATGAAACATCTGTCAGTGATAATGATACACCCCAGAAGAGGCTGCCCATAGAAATGGGAGAGGTAGAGTAATATATGGCGAAATGCGTATATGAGGGTAACCTGTGGAACTGACCAACAGTCGCCGGCAATTTTAATTGTCTTTTTAGAACAGTAAATATGATATGTGTTTTTTGTTTTAAGAAGATGAACTGTAATGAAACATGAAACAAGCCAAATAACGCATAAGATGGTATAGAAACAGACAGGAGGTATTTTATGGAAACATCTGATAATGTTAAAAGTATATTTCATCATGAGGCTGCTCCTGATATAGCAAAAGCTTTTACAGAATTATGGATGCAGCTAATTAATGATAAGGAAGAGAGCAAGGGTAATATTTTACAAACCGGTGTTTCAGGATTATAATAATCTTGAATATTGGTTTGTTTTATCGGGGAAAGTAAGATGGGAAAAATGGATAATATAGTTGGTATATATAACCGTCTGTCAGAAGAAGATAAAAACAAACTCAGCAAAGAAGAAGAAAGCAGAAGCATTCAGAATCAGAAGAGTATGCTTGTAAGTTATGCAATCAGTCAGGGGTGGGAGATTTATAATATTTATTCAGACGATGACTACAAAGGAAGTGACCGTACGCGGCCGGCATTTAACCAGCTTTTAAGGGATGCAGAGGCGGGAAAGTTTAATATTGTGCTCTGCAAATCACAAGCACGTTTTACTCGGGAACTGGAAATGGTCGAAAAAATTATACATGGCCAGTTTGTTGAGTGGGGAATCCGGTTTGTCGGATATGCGGATAATGCAGATACGGCAAACAAAGGAAATAAAAAATCCAGGCAAATAAACGGTCTTGTAAATGAGTGGTATCTGGAAGATTTGTCCGATAATATTAAAACTGTCCTTACAGACCACCGGAAAAAAGGAATGCACATCGGGGCCTTTGCACTGTATGGCTATAAAAAGGACCCGGATAAAAAAGGACATCTGATTATCGACCCGGAGGCGGCGGAAGTCGTAAAAGAAGTTTTTGAGCTGTATGCAGCGGGAGTGGGTCGAACTGCAATCGCCAGGATGCTGAATGAAAGAAACATACCAAATCCCACGGAATACAAACGCAGACAGGGTTTAAGATATAAGGGAACCGATAAAAAGTATGGAACCTTCTGGAAATATTTCGCGATAACAGACATGCTTTCTAATGAAATGTATATCGGCAACATGATACAAGGGAAATATGAAAATCCGACATATAAGTCAAAGCATAGTAAGCCCGTTCCGCCGGAAAGATGGATTCGTGTTGAGGGCACGCATGAGCCTATAATAAGTAGAGAGTTGTGGGAAAAGGTGCAACAGCGCATAAAGGAACGAACAAAACCTATGTGCAATGGAAAAGTAGGTATTTTTGCCGGAAAAACAAAGTGTATGTACTGTAAATATACATTATCCAGCCAGAAAAACCATGATTTTTACTATTTGAGATGTCCTTCAAGATATTATAGCAGCACAGCCTGTAAGGGTGCACATATTTCCAGTAATTTACTTGAAGAGGCAGTCCTGAAAGAATTGAATGTGATTATTTCTAAATACTTTGATTCCTCATCCGCAGAAAGAAAGATTATACTTCACAGAAATTTTTCTGAAAAGAAGAGCATGTTAAAAAGTGAAATCCGGACATTCAGCAGCAAAATTGATGAACTAAACAAGGCATTAAAGAGCCTGTATCTGGATAAAGTAAAAGGTCTGATAACGGATGCGCAATACTTTGATTACAAGAACAGTTTCCAGGAGGACATTTTGACATATCAGAAACGCATAGCAGATTTGGAAGAAAAACTATGTATTATAGAACAAACTATGCAGGAAAGCCGGACAAAAGCCGAAATTCTGCAGGAATACAGAAATGTACAGAAACTGGACAGATTGACTGTGGAAAAACTTATTGATTACATTGAAGTCGGCAGGCTGGAACATAAAGTACATCGAAATGATTTGCCGCCTATTGTGATACACTGGAAATTTTAGTATATATACAAAGGCAGCATCGGCAGCCATATCCTCCATCAAATCCGTAATAATATCGCCTTTTGACTGAAATTCACAGGCATTGAACGGAACGCCGCCCGCCGCCTGCGGCCAGACGCCGACGGTATGGTCTACATAGTAATTGGCAAAGCCTGATTTCTCGATTTCTTCCATTGACAGATTTTTGGTCAGCTGATGAACGATTGTCGCGACCATTTCCAGGTGGGCGAGTTCCTCAGTACCGATATCCGTCAGCACACTGGCAACTTCTCTGTAAGGCGCGGCATAACGCTGTGACAGATAGCGCATGGATGCGCCCATTTCTCCGTCCGGGCCGCCATACTGGCTGATGATGGCCTGTGCCAGCATTGCATTCGGATTTGTAATATTTACCGGAAATTGTAATCTTTTTTCATAATTCCACATTAATTGCAGCCTCCTTCCCAGGGCATCGGTGTTGTTGCCCAACTCCATTCTTTACAGGAAGAAGCATCGGCGGTCGCCATGCTGAGCGGGCTGTATTTGGACGCGTATTCGCGCATTGCCTGATTTTTCATGCGGACATAATGTTTCAAGTAATCAATTGCCTCCGTGTCATCGGGATGGGTATCCAGATATTCGTTCATTTCAACGATGACAAAATCCATCAGCCTGATACTGTGAAGCAGTTTCTCCTGTTCATTTTTAAAATTTTTAGGCATTAACAGCATCTCCTTCCTGTAAATGGTTTGTTCAGTTCCGGAAAGATGGTTCCGTTCTCCAGCGCCTCATTCAGGTCTTCATAGATATTGGTCAGACGCTGCCAGGGCACATAAGCCATGACAACGGGAAATCTGTCAAAATCTTTTCTAAAGTTATAGTCTCTTACGTCCATGGATTTCCTTCCTTTTTATGAAAATTTATCGGAATAAATTTCATAAAAGATTCATAATGATTTTAATAGTATAATATGATATAATTGGTGTCGCGTTCTTAGTGTGGAAAGAAGTTCCAGAAATTACGCCAATGAGATTTGTGATGCAGTTTTTTCGCATTTTATATATATTTGGATTTGAAATGCCGCAGGACGGCGGCATGGCAGATTCCTGAGAAAAACTTCTGTGCGCTGCAAAGGAGGACAAGACTTGATAAAAGTAGAAAATCTGGTTAAAAAATATGGAAATCATGTGGCGGTGGAGCAGTTGTCATTTACCGTGCAAAAGGGGCAGATTTACGGTTTTCTCGGACCGAATGGAGCAGGGAAGACTACGACAATGAACATTATGACGGGATATCTTGCGGCTACGGAAGGTACGGTTGAAATATGTGGATGTGATATACTGGCACAGCCGGAGGAGGCCAAAAGCCATATCGGTTATCTGCCGGAAGTGCCGCCTTTATATCCGGATATGACGGTGCTTGAATATCTGCTGTTTGTAGCGGAACTGAAAAAAGTACCGAAACAGGAACGGAAAGAACAGGTTCGGGAAATTATGCAGATGGTCGGAATTTCGGATGTAGAAAACCGGCTGATTAAGAATCTTTCCAAAGGTTACCGGCAGAGAGTGGGACTGGCACAGGCCATTACGGGATATCCGGAAGTGATTATTCTGGATGAACCGATGGTCGGACTGGACCCGCGGCAGATTCTGGAAATCAGGACATTGCTCGGCAAACTTGCGGGAAACCATACGATTCTGCTAAGCTCCCATATCTTGTCCGAGGTAGATACGATATGCGACCAAATTATGATTATTGCAAACGGCAGACTGGTTGCAAGCGATTCTCCGGAAGGGCTGAAAAAGCTGATGGCAAAATCCGCGGAAATTGAAATGACGGTGCTCGGAAGCCGGGAAAAAGCGGAGGAGCTGCTTCATGAAATCGAACATATCCGGTCCTGCACATTTGAAAAAGCCTCGGAAGAAAACGGCATAAAAATTCGGATTCTTACCGAAGAAAGCGCGGATATCCGGGGCGAGCTGTCCGTTGCTTTTACGAATCACGGCATGCCGGTGCTTTCCATGCGCAGAGTGGAAAAATCTCTGGAAGATATCTTTTTACAGCTGACGGAAACATCGGAACGGGAAGAGGAGAGAGAAGAGGAGGCGGAGAAAGATGACTGCGATTTATAAAAGGGAAGTACGGGCGTTTTTCCATTCTTTTATCGGCTGGCTCTATCTGGCGGCAACATTGTCTCTGACAGGAATTTATTTTACATATTTTGTTATGCTTTATGGGGAACCGAGCATCGCCTATGTATTGCAGGGCGTTACTTTCTTATTCCAGTTCGCGGTTCCGATTCTGACGATGCGGAGTCTGGCGGAGGACAGGAAACAGAAGACAGACCAGCTGATTCTGACCGCGCCTGTTTCTGTTTCGAAAATCGTATTTGGAAAGTATCTGGCGTTGCTGACGGTCTGTGCAATTCCGGTTCTGGTCATTGGAATCATACCCTTTATGTTGTCTTTTTATGGCGATTTTCAGATGGGCGTATCCTATACGGCGTTGTTTGGATTCTTTTTATATGGCGCATTTGCGCTGGCGGCAGGGTTATTTTTTTCTTCTTTGACGGAAAGCCCGGTAATCGCGGCAATTCTTACGTTTATCGTGTTGTTTCTCGGATATCTGATGACGGGGATTCGAAGCATGATTTCACAGACCGGAAACCTTGTGACGGATATTCTTTCTGTTTTCGATATGGCAGGCCGGTTCGACGCGATGTTGGAGGGAAGTCTGTATGTACCGTCCGTCATTTATTATGTGTCGTTTGCGATGCTGTTTTTATTTTGTACGATACAATCCATTCAGAAGCGAAGATACAGTGTGTCGAGTAAAGGCATAAAAATCGGTGCCTATAATATCGGAATTTTGGTTTTGACAACAGTGCTGACCGTATTAGTCAATGTTGTGGCGGAGAAAATGCCGGAATCGGTGCGTTCTCTCGATGTTACTTCGAATAAATTATATACGCTGACGGAAGAAACGAAAACATTTCTATCGGGGCTTTCGGAAGACATCCGTATCTATGTTATGGTGAATGAAGAGTATAAAGACGGAAATCTGGACAAGACGCTTCGCCGGATGACGGCTTTGTCGGAACATATTTCGGTCACCTATGTAGACCCGCTGGTAAATCCGCAGTTCTATTCCAATTATTCGGAAGATGAGCCGGAAGCAAACAGCCTGATTGTGGTGGGACCGGCTCGAAGCAAGATAGTGAATTATTATGATATTTACGGGTATGAATATTATTCCTACTATGAATATCAGATTACCGGATATGACGGGGAAGGACAGATTGTTTCCGCATTGGAGTATGTTACGACGGATACGATGCCAAAACTGTATATGGTAAGCGGACATAACGAGCTGGAGTTGGAAACGCAGTTCCGGCAGGCGATTGAGAAGAAAAATATTGCCTGCGAGTCTTTGCTGCTGTTATCGGAAGAACAAGTGCCGGAAGACGCACAGGCGTTGATTTTGAACGCGCCGCTCAGCGACTATTCGGATGATGATGTGGAAAAGATAATCAGGTATCTGGAAAAAGGGGGAAATGCCGTCATCGTTCCGGCATGGACGGATGTGGAATTGCCTAATTTTGAGCGGATTCTCGATTATTACGGTGTTTCTGTATTAAACGGTGTGATTATGGAAGGAGATTCTGACTATTATTACGGGCAGATTCCTTACTTGTTATTCCCGAAAGTGGATTATGATGAAATGACGGAAAATATTACCGAATCCATGGTATTTGCTCCGTATGCGCAGGGGCTGCTTTATGATGAAAGCGTCCAGGGGATTTCTTATATACCGCTTTTGGAAACAAGCGAAACGGCATACAATAAAGCGTATGACCAGGAAAGGCTGGAGGTAGAGACCGATTTTAAGCAAAAAGAAGGAGACAGGGAAGGTCCTTTCGTGATTGCGCTCCGGGCAGAAAAGGCGGCCGGGGATAATCTGGTTTCCAAAGGCGTTATTCTGGCCGCGGAACTGTTTTTTACGGAAGACGCGGACAGCATCGTGCCGGGCAATAATGTAAAAACTTTTGGCAATATTGTGGGGGGCCTTGTGGAACAGGAATCTACGATTCTGATTCCGATGAAATCCTATTCTGCGCTGATGACTTTTTCGACGAGAAGCGCGGCCATTGTCGGACTTCTTTCCATCGTTGTCGGTCCGGTATGCCTTCTGGCGGTTGGGTTTGTTATCTGGTTCCGGCGTCGAAAAGCGTAGCAGTTGACTTCCGCTTCGGTTTGTGCAAAAATAGAGATACAAGTGAGGTCATGCGTATGAGAGGAATAGATACCCAGGTTCGAAAGAACCGGCGTCGAATTTTTAAAGAAGTTGCCAATCTGGCGTATACTTCGGAAAACTTAAAAGATGATGTGGAAGCTCTGCCTTACCGAATCGTAGATTATGATGAGTCAGAGTATGAGAGCATATACAGGGAACGGGCCATCGTGCGGGAGCGCATCCGGCTTGCGATGGGATTGTCTCTGCGCCCGGAGAATCAGCCCGTTCATCTGACACAGGGACTGGAAGAAAGCAATATATCCGAAAAATATTATGAGCCGCCGTTAATGCAGGTCATTCCGTCGGCATGCAATGCCTGCCCGGAAAACCGTTATGAAGTAACGGATAAGTGTATGGGCTGTGTGGCGCATCCTTGTCGTGAGGTTTGTCCGCGCGGCGCTATTTCCATGAAAAACGGAAAGTCCGTAATAGACCAAGAAAAGTGTATCAGATGCGGAAAGTGTAAAGCTATCTGTCCTTATGATGCGATTTCCCACCAGGTACGGCCCTGTGCCGCAGCATGTGGCGTCAATGCGATTAAGAATGATGAAAAGGGCAGGGCGGTTATCGATAATGAGCTGTGTGTTTCCTGCGGTCAGTGCATGGTGAACTGTCCGTTTGGCGCGATTGCGGATAAATCACAGATTTTCCAGTTGATTCGTGCGCTTCAGTCCGGGCAGAAAGTTTATGCACAGGTGGCGCCTGCATTTGCGGGGCAGTTTGGGCCGGATGTGACGCCGGATATGCTGAAAACGGCATTAAAAGAACTGGGATTTGCCGATGTATATGAGACAGCCGTCGGGGCGGATATGGGTGCGCTGGCGGAAGCGGAGCATTACGCGAAGGAGGTCGCAACAGGTAATTTGCCTTTCAGCCTGACGTCCTGCTGTCCTTCCTGGTCGATGCTTGCCAAAAAATTTTTCCCGGAGACGATTGATAAAATATCCAACGCCCTGACACCCATGGTAGCGACGGCGCGTGTTATCAAAAAGGAACATCCGGATGCCAAAGTGGTCTTTATCGGGCCCTGTGCTTCCAAAAAACTGGAGGCGTCCAGAAGAACGATTCGTTCGGATGTGGATTTTGTAGTCACCTTTGAAGAACTCGCCGGCGTATTTGAGGCGAAAGGTATTTTATTGAAGGAGATACAGGCGTTAGACGAGTTAAAAGGCGCTACGGGAGCGGGGCGCGGTTATGGCGTCGCCGGTGGCGTTGCGAATGCAATTGAAGAATGTGTCCGGGAATACTATCCGGATGTGGAAGTTCATATCGAACATGCGGAAAGTTTGTCCGAATGCCGGAAAATGTTGATGCTTGCCAAAGCAGGTAAGAAGAATGGCTGTCTGATTGAGGGAATGGCCTGTCCGGGCGGCTGTATTGCCGGGGCCGGAACAAATATTGCAATTCCGCAGGCAGCAAAGGCAGTTGGCAGTTTCCAAGCCGCCGCGAAGCAGAAGATTCCGGACAGAAATTGACGGAATGATGGAAGTTTAACAGAAAAAAGGAGTACAATACACTATGCAGAAAATCAGGACCAGATATGCACCGAGTCCGACAGGGCGGATGCACGTCGGCAATTTGAGAACGGCGCTTTATGCCTATTTGATAGCAAAGCATGAGGGCGGCGATTTTATTTTGAGAATCGAGGACACCGACCAGGAGCGATATGTGGAAGGCGCTGTGGAGATTATCTACCGCACGCTGGAAAAGACAGGGCTGCTCCATGACGAAGGGCCTGATAAGGATAAGGGCGTGGGCCCCTATGTACAGAGCGAGCGGCAGGCGCAGGGAATTTATTTAAAATATGCCGAGGAGCTCATAGAGAAAGGCGAAGCTTATTATTGTTTCTGTGACAAAGAACGGCTTGCAACCCTGACAAGGGAAGTTGCGGGCAAGGAAATCAATATTTATGATAAGCACTGTCTGCATTTGTCCAAAGAAGAAGTCGAAGCGAATTTAAAAGCCGGAAAGCCATATGTTATCAGACAGAACAATCCGACGGAAGGAACGACGGTATTTCAGGATGATATTTACGGGGAAATTTCCGTGGACAATGCAGAGCTTGACGATATGATATTAATCAAATCCGACGGATTTCCCACCTATAATTTTGCCAACGTGGTGGACGACCATCTGATGGGAATTACACATGTTGTGCGGGGCAATGAGTACCTTTCTTCCTCGCCGAAATACAATCGTCTTTATGAAGCTTTCGGATGGGATGTGCCCAAATATGTGCACTGTCCGCTGATTACGGATGAAGAACATCATAAGCTTTCAAAACGCTGCGGGCATTCTTCTTATGAGGATTTAATCGAGCAGGGATTCTTATCGGAAGCGGTCGTTAATTTTGTAGCGCTGCTCGGTTGGAGCCCGGAAGGAACGGAAGAGATTTTTTCACTGGAGCAGCTTGTGGAAAAGTTCGATTATCTCCATATTTCCAAGTCTCCGGCGGTATTCGATTATACGAAACTAAAATGGATGAATGGTGAATATATGAAGGCGATGGACTTCGACAGGTTTTATGAAATGGCGGAACCTTATTTGAAAGAAGTCCTGACGAAAGAGTTTGATTTGCGTAAGATTGCGGCGATGGTCAAAACAAGAATCGAGGTTTTTCCGGATATCAGAGAAATGGTTGATTTCTTTGAGGAACTTCCGGAATACGATACGGTAATGTATGCCCATAAGAAGATGAAGACCAGTGAAGAATCTTCTCTGGAAGTATTGAAAGAACTGCTTCCGCTGCTCGAAGCGCAGGAAGATTACGGCAATGACGCCCTGTATCAGACGCTGACGGATTATGTGGCCCGCAAAGAGTGCAAGAACGGATATGTTATGTGGCCCGTCAGAACCGCCGTGTCCGGTAAGCAGATGACGCCTGCCGGCGCAACGGAAATCATGGAAATACTTGGAAAAGAAGAGTCACTTAAGAGAATCAGAAAAGGAATTGAAAAATTACAGAATGCCTGAAATTAAAATAAGTTCCAAACAACAGGAAGCCATTACGTCCACTTCCGGTCCGATGCAGGTGCTTGCAGGGCCCGGAAGTGGCAAAACCTTTGTGATTACACAACGCATTCGTTATCTGATTACGAATTGCGGCGTGGACCCGTCCCGTATTCTGGTTATCACCTTTACAAGAGCGGCGGCGGGAGAAATGCAGCAGCGGTTCCATAAACTGATAAAAGGCTCGGGCATCGGTTCTTTTGTCGTTTTCGGCACTTTTCACGCTATCTTTTATTCTATCTTGAAACAGACCGGACAATATCGTCAGTTTACCCTGATTACAGAAACACAGAAAAGAAATCTTCTGGCGCAGATTTTGCAGCTGCCCATGACGCCTCTGCTTGCGGAAAATGAAAAATTGGACAGCCTGATTCATTATATCAGCCGGATAAAAAATGACGGAGAGCGGTTTGACGGACTTCCGGAGGACCTGTTTTCCCAAAGCGAAATACGGGATATTTATCGTGATTATAACGAATATCTGATGGAATTCCATAAAATGGATTTTGATGATATGGGGCTTTTGTGTCTGAAACTGTTTCGTGAAAATCCGAAGGTTCTGGAAACATGGCAGGGGCGGTACTCCCATATTCTGGTCGATGAATTTCAGGATATCAATCCGCTGCAATACCAAATCGTGCGTCTTTTGGCGCAGCCGGAGGATAATCTTTTTGTTGTGGGCGATGACGACCAGTCTATTTACGGGTTCCGGGGGGCAAGACCGGATATCATGCGGCAGTTTTTAGAAGACTATCCGGCGGCGGGACAGGTGCTTTTGGATGTCAACTATCGCTGTCACGGGCAGATTGTCCAAAAATCGCTGCAAGTTATCGAAGCCAATCGAAACCGCTTCCCTAAGACAATTCATGCAGAGCATACAAAGGGAGAGGGGGTTATCATACAGGCATTTTCCAATCAGGAAGAAGAGTATGAAGAACTGCTTTCCATGCTGCAGGAAACGGCTCTGCGGGAGAAGCCGGAAGTTCTGTCAAAGACTGCGGTTATCTACCGTACGAATTATGAATGCAGCATGCTGGCGGAGAAACTGCTTTTGCGGGAAATTCCTTTTTATATGAAAGAAACGTTGAAAAGCAGATATGACCATTTTGTCATAAAAGATCTGCTCGCCTATCTGGAATTTGCAAACGGGAACAGAAAACGGGAGATTTTTCATCTTTTTATGAACAGGCCGTTACGTTACCTGCGGAAAGACTGTGCGCGGAACAGCACGATTTTTCTGAAAGAACTGCTTACATATTATCGGAATGACATCCATATGCAGGAAGTGTCCCGCACGCTTTTTCACGACCTGGAACAGATTGGTGCAATGCGGCCGTATCTTGCCGTAAACTATATCCGTCAGGTCATTGGCTATGACGAATATCTGAAAGAGAACTATCATATTGAAGAGGGCGGGAAGCTGCTGCAGATTGCGGACGATTTCCAGAAGGAAATAAAAAGATTCGATTCCTTTTCAGAATTGGATGAATATATCAGTCAATGCAGAGCGCTCGTAAACGAAAAGCAGAAGGAAGCAGAAGCGCGTATGCAGGATAAAAAACCGGGAGGCATCCGCCTGATGACGATGCACGCGGCAAAGGGACTGGAATTTCATACGGTCTATCTGCCGGACCTGAATGAGGGAAAACTTCCGTCAAGACAGGCCGTTACACCGGAAGGGCTGGAAGAAGAACGCCGTATGTTCTATGTTGCGATGACAAGAGCGCAGAAGGAGCTGCATCTTTTATATTGCGGCAAAGGAAACGGAAAAGAAAAGCCGTCAAGGTTTTTGGAACCGCTCCTGCCGTAAAGAAGAGAAGCGCAGAAAAATAAAAAGAACCGCATTTACTGCGGTTCTTCCTCCGTGTCATCGACCATTTCATCAAATTCAACGCTGTCAAGATATTCGTCGAATGCCTCTCCGACGGCCTCATATTCCTCATCGTCCTCGATATATTCAAGTGTCGGCTCTTCGTTTGGATTTTGTTCATCCTCCACATAGCGGTAAAACCATACTTCACCGCTGTCGTTTTGGCCCTCTTCATTTAACGGAAGCAGCACGATATAATCCCGGTTTGATACGGTCAGAATGGTAACAATCGAACAGGTAACATGCCTGCCGTCATCCAGGTCGAGGTCAACGGTCATTTCTTCTTCCGCGGCGTCAAGAGGTTCTGTGTTTGTATTGCTGTCCTTTTCTTTTTTCATTATGATAAGCTCCTTTCTCAGCTTGCCGATTCCCATGCTCATACTTCATCTTCCATGTTGTATTGTAAGATATCCGATACCTGTATTTTACAGAAAATATGCACGATATTCAATAGTTATCTGAAAGTTTTCCTAAACTATGGAAAAATAACAGTGCTTATGATATAATAGCCGCAAAGGAAAACCAAGCGACGCGAAGCGGCATTTGGTTTTCCTGCGGCGAAAACGAGCAAACGTCCGAGGAAGTCGGACAAGGAGCGCGTCAGCGCGTGTTTGCGAGTATAATCTCCCGCAAAGGAAAACCAAGCGACGCGAAGCAATTATTAAATTTTCAGGAAAACGTAATGACCCCGGAGGGATTTCATGCAGAAAACTTTTAACGTGACGACTTCATCCATTTATCCGCCAGGCGTATGTTTTGTACCGGAGGGTTTACATGTATCGGCAGTTTGTGAGGAAAAAACGGACTGCGGCATTCTTTTATATGATAAAAAGCATAAAGAGGGCGTGAAAATTCCTTTTCCGGAAGAAGGAAGAACGGGAAAAGTTCATTCGATGCTGTTAAAAGGATATTATGACCGGAACTGTTCTTATCTGTTTTATCAGGGTGAAGAACTGTTTCAGGATTCTTATGCGCGCGCGCTTGTAAACGAGCGAAAGTATGGTGAAAGCAAGGAAACGCCGGTACGCTGTAAAGTTCCGGCGCATGATTTTAACTGGGAAAACGACAGGACATTGTCGATTCCTTTTGAAGAAAGCATTTTTTATCTTCTTCATGTAAGGGGATTTACGAAACACAGGTCTTCCGGCGTACATGCCAAAGGAACTTATGCCGGAATCGTGGAAAAGATTCCTTATCTGAAAGAATTGGGCATTACAGCAGTACTCTTGATGCCTTCTTATGAATTTGATGAAGTATTCCATTCCGACAGACTGCCCGGACAGGAGACGTCTGCCGTATTTTCCCCCGTAGTCTTGGGGGAAAAAGAATTGACCCAAAGAGTCAACTACTGGGGCTATCAGGAAGGGCTGTATTTTTTGCCCAAGTATACTTATGCCGCATCCAAAGATGCCGTAAATGAGTTTAAGGATATGGTAAAAGCGCTGCATCAAAACGGAATTGAAGTCATGATGCAGTTTTACTTTCCGCCGCATATCAGTTCGGTCAGAATCATGGAAATCCTGAAATACTGGGTTTCGGAATATCATGTGGACGGGTTTTGGCTGATGGGCGTCGGGCTTCCGATGCGGATGCTTTGCGAGGAACCCTTGTTGGCGGAAACCAAGCTGCTTTGCGACAGAGGCCAGTCTTTTTCCGTGGAGAAGCATATCGGAGGAGATAAGCGGACGCGGACGTTTCGCAATCATGGCGTGCTGAACGATGCTTTTTTGTATGATATGAGAAAGCTGTTAAAAGGCGATACCGATATGATAGGCAGACTGATTTCTTTGTGTAAGGAAAATGAGGAGGGCAGAGGAATCGTAAATTCGATTGCCAGGCAGGACGGGTTCCGGCTTGCCGATTTGGTTTCTTATGATAATAAACACAACGAAGCCAACGGGGAATTTAATCAGGACGGAAACGATTATAATTACAGCTGGAATTGTGGCGTTGAAGGAAGAACGAGGAAGAAGAACATTCTTGCCCTGCGCACGAAGCAGATGAAAAATGCGATGGCGTTTGTGCTGCTTTCTCAGGGAACGCCATTGATTTACAGTGGGGATGAATTCGGAAACTCACAGGAGGGGAATAATAATCCTTACTGTCAGGATAATCCGGTCTGCTGGATTAAATGGAATCTGTCCAGGCAGGGGGAGGAATTGCTTGCGTATACCAAAGAACTGATTCATTTTCGGGCAAAAAATCCGATACTGCACAGTGAAATGCCGCTTCGCGGCATGGATTATCGCTCTTTCGGATATCCGGATATTTCTTTCCACGGGAAGGATGCGTGGAGGCCTGAGACCGGTTCAAACAGCCGGAGCCTCGGTATTTTATATTGCTGCCGGTATGGGGCTTTAGAAGAAGAGGAGAATCATTTCTTTTATATCGGCATTAATATGTATTGGGACTTTTATACATTCGGACTTCCGCAGATGCCGAAAGAGAAGGCGTGGGTGCGGCTGTTTACGACCGATGAACAAATCGTGGAAGAATACGGGGAAGACGCTCCCTGCAATATTCTTGTGCCGCCGCGCACAATTGTCGTTTACGGAACGAAAGATATACAGACGGAAAAGAAAAACAGCCGGAGTCCGGGGGCACGGTCCGGACAGCAGTAATGGAACAGGGGATAATGATGGGAAAAGCCTGGGCGCATTTTAAAACAATCACATACCACAAATATCTGGTGATGCAGGGATGCTTTAAAGTCGGGCTGTACAGGCAGGGACTTTTACATGACCTGTCCAAATATTCTCCGACGGAATTTCTTGTCGGGGCGAAATATTATCAGGGGGACAGGAGCCCGAACAATGCGGAGCGTGAAGTAATCGGGTATTCTTCATCCTGGCTGCACCATAAAGGCAGGAATAAGCACCATTATGAATACTGGATTGATTACAGCGCGAAAGAGATTCCGGGCGGAATGGCGCCGGCGCCGATGCCGAATCGGTATATTGTAGAAATGCTGATGGACAGAATTGCGGCATGCAAGGTTTATCATGGGAAAAATTATAAACCGGAAGACCCGCTGCTTTATTATGAATCCGGCAAGGAAAATGCGCCGCTTCATCGGATAACACGGAAAAAACTGGAATTTTTACTGCATATGCTGGCAGAAAAGGGAGAAGATTACACCTGTCGGTATATTCGCAGGCGAATTGTAAAGCGGTAAGCGTTTTTGTAGCAGATGGCTTCCTTTTGCATAAAATAATTTATGAGAAAAGGAGAGGAAGCTATCTATTTATGAACACTTGGATTATTTTATTGTTATTACTTTGCTGTTGTGACGGCTGTGGTTGCCAGCGGAATGATTACTGCGGGAATAACAGGGACAGAGACTGTGACTGTGGAAACGGAAGAGACAGAGACTGTGACCGCGGAAACGGAAGAGACCGTGACTGTGACCGTGGGAATGACCGAGACAGAGACTGTGACTGCGGGCGTGACCGCGACTGTGACGGGAATGATTCCAGATTTGAGCCAAGATTTGACGCAAGACCGTTCGGCGGCAGAGATAATTGCGGCTGTGATGCGTAAGGGTAAATTGCGATACACATTCTTTTGCACAAAGGGGAACGTTTGCTTAACGTTCCCTTTTCTTTTTTGGAAGGTTGACGAATGAGAATGCCAATGATAAACTTATTTTCAGAAGTTTTTGATACATCCAAAATTTACAAATCTGGAGGCGGTAACGATGATAGACGGACAGAAAGTTTTATTCAGCGGAATGCAGGCGACGGGAACTTTAACGCTTGGAAATTATCTGGGGGCATTAAAGAACTGGCTGACGCTCAGCGATGAGTATCAGTGTTTTTATTCGGTAGTGGATTTGCACTCTATCACAATCCGGCAGGACCCGGCCGAACTGCGCAAGCGCGCCAGAAATCTGCTCACTTTATATATTGCGGCGGGACTCGATCCGGAGAAAAATTGTATTTATTACCAGTCCCACGTTTCCGGACACGCCGAACTTTCCTGGATTCTGAATTGCTTTACCTATATGGGGGAACTGAACCGTATGACGCAGTATAAGGATAAAGCTGCGAAACATGCGGATAACATTAATGCCGGTCTTTTTACATATCCGGTTCTGATGGCGGCGGATATTCTGCTGTATCAGGCGGATGTCGTTCCGGTTGGAAGGGACCAGATGCAGCATTTGGAGATTACAAGAGATATCGCACAGCGCTTCAATGCCATTTACGGAGATGTCTTTACGATACCGGAGCCGTATCTCGGAAAGACCGGAGCGCATATCAAATCCCTGCAGAATCCGGAAAAGAAGATGTCCAAATCCGATGAAAATCCGAACGCGAGTATTTATCTCGTGGACGATGCGGATACGGTTATCCGTAAATTCAAGCGCGCCGTGACCGATTCGGAAGGTTGTGTCCGTTACAGCGAAGAACAGCCGGGTATTCGCAACCTCATCGATATCTATTGTTCCTGTACGGGGAAAACACCGCAGGAAACGGAGCGCGAGTTTGACGGAAAAGGCTACGGGGAGTTCAAAATGGCGGTTGGCGAGTCAGTAGTGGATTTGCTGCGTCCGCTGCAGACCCGCTATGAAGAACTTGGCAAAGATAAAACCTATATCGACGGCATTATTAAAGCGAATGCCGAAAAGGCCGGCTATTATGCGAATAAAACGCTGCGTAAGGTGCAGAAAAAGGTGGGATTTCCGGAGAAAATAAGGTGACGGAAATAACGTCACCTTATTGATTATAACGAAAAAGTGTCCGTAAAGTAGCCGGAGGCGGAAACGGGTTCGTTTCCGAAGCGCAGATGGCTTGTATCACCCATGACCTGCACCCGGAAAGATGCGCTGCCCGGGATGCGTTCTTCCGTAGCGAGTACCGTTACGGATGTAGGGGCGATATAAAAAGAATGCAGCAGTACGGCAGGCGAGATGCCGAGCAGATGACTGAGCATGACAAGGATGATGCCAAGATGGCAGAAGCACACGATGGTGGTATCCTGCGCGTCCGGCGTTTCGGTGCGGCCTGTCCGATAGTAATTGTGATATCTTTTGTAGCCGTAAGAGGAAAGCAGTTCGTCGAGGTTTTGACAGATATCGTCATAGGCGGGAAGAAGTGCCGGATTGGAACGATAAATTTCCGTTTCCCGCCAGCTCTGTTTTCCGTACATTTCCGGAATTTCCGTCCAGTATTCGGGCATCAGGTCCCAGGGGACTCCATGCCTTCCGGTGACCGGGTCGTCAATACAAAAGTCAAATTCATGCAGCCACGGAAGTGTAACGGCTTCTTTTTTCATTCGTTTCAGGGAATAAGCGGCGGTTTCCTGTGCACGTCCGTAAGGAGAACAGTAGATGGCCGTGATGTCTTTCCATTCTGCGGTTCTGTCCGATAATAACCGTGCTTCCCGGATTCCCTTTTCCGTCAGCCCGTCCTTCTTGTAATTGGGGTCTCCGTGCCTGATTAAAATGATTCTCATAAAGTAACACCTGTCCTTTCATTTGATTTCCACGCTATCGTAACATATTCTATCGCCTTATAACAGTACAAAGTTTACCAATTTTTAATTAGTGTTCTCATTTTGTTTGGTATATAATAAGGTGAAGAGAAGTTCTGAGGTTTTGAAAGAACGCGGCCTGAGAACTTTACGATTGCAGAATGCCTTGAAGCAGGGCATTTTTGACTGAAAGCTTTGTATAACGAACGAATGGAGGATGATTATGTTCGATAACAGACAAATGAACCAGACCGGAAACGGGAGAAAACCGTTTAACAGAAGAAAGGCATCAACAATTGTGAAAATCGTCATCGCAGCTGTAATCCTTCTGTTATTGGCGGGAAACTCTTATTATACCATTCAGGAAGAGGAACAGGCGGTGGTCTGTACCTTCGGTTCTCCGAAGGCCGTAACGACGCCGGGGCTGCATTTCAAAATTCCTTTTATTCAGACGGTGACGAAGGTCAATACGACGATTAAAGGTTTTACAATCGGTTATTCGATGGAAGCGGAAAATATGACGTCCGCAGACGATGCCATGATGATAACCTCGGACTATAATTTCATTAACGTAGATTTTTATGCCGCATATAGGGTGACCGACCCGGTTAAGGCTCTGTATGCTTCGGAAGACCCGGTGGAAATTCTGAAAAATATTGCACAGAACTGCATCAGAACCACAATCGGCTCCTATACGGTAGACAGTGTGCTGACTACCGGTAAAAATGAGATTCAGGCCAATATTACACAGATGATTCTGGAAAAACTGGAAGCCTATGATATCGGCATTCAGCTGATTAATATTACGATTCAGGATGCGGAACCGCCGACGGAAGAGGTAAGTAACGCGTTCAAGGAAGTGGAAACGGCTAAACAGGGGAAAGAAACGGCGCTGAATAATGCCAACAAGTACCGCAACGAACAGATTCCGAAGGCGGAGGCAAATTCCGATGCGATTTTACAGAATGCGGAAGCGGCCAAGCAGGAACGCATCAACGAGGCCAACGGTCAGGTGGCAAGATTCAATTCCATGTACCAGGAGTATATCAAATATCCTGAAGTCACGAAAAAGCGAATGTTTTATGAAGCGATGGAAGATGTACTTCCGGATGTCAAAGTCGTTATTGAGAGTTCGGACGGAAAGACCAACACCGTTCTGCCGCTGGACAGTTTTGTGTCGGGCGATGCGGCCTCCGATGCCGGTGAAATGAATGACGGAGCGGACAACGGCGAGGCGGATAACGGCAGGACAGAGCGTCAGGAAAATGCCGTACAGAGTGAGGAATAAACGATAAGCGGCTTTGGAAAGGAGCGGGAATATAAAGATGGAATTTCAACAGAATCAAAATCAATCCAATGTAGAATACGAGCATTTTAATAACAACGGTACGAAAAGAAAAGCAGGAAAAGAGAAGAAAAAAGGAAAAGGCATGCTGGCAGTCCTTTTTCTGCTCGTGCTCGCGGTTGTCGGCGCGAACAGTCTGGTTATCACAAAAGAGAACCAGTATAAGCTTATCCGCCGGTTCGGCCGGGTGGAGCGGGTTATTGCGACTTCCGGGCTCAGTTTCAAAATGCCTTTTGTCGAATCCGTGGATGTCATTCCGAATCAGCTGCTTTTGTACGACCTGCCTGCTTCGGACGTCATCACATCCGATAAAAAAACGATGATTGTGGACAGTTATGTCTTATGGCAGGTAAACGACCCGCTGAAATTTGCGCAGACGCTGAGCGGCTCGGTTTCCAATGCGGAAAGGCGTATCGATACGATTGTTTATAACGCGACAAAGAATACCATTTCCAATATGAAGCAGGACGAGGTTATCGTCAGCCGTGACGGCAAGATGACGATTACGGTAAACCAGAACGATACCGAGTTGTCAGGAAATGACCTGGAACTTGTGGAAGAAAAAAAAGAAGTCGTTGAAATCACTTCCCTGACGGAAGAAATTATGGCGCAGATTGCCCACACGGAAGAACAATACGGCATTGAAATCGTGACCGTGGAAGTGAAAAAATTGGATTTGCCCGATGATAATAAACAGGCTGTGTATACCCGCATGATTTCCGAACGGGAAAATATTGCGGCGCAGTATACGGCGGAAGGCGCTTCTCAGGCAAAGATGATAGAAAATACGACGGATAAGGAAGTGGCAATTATGCTTTCCGATGCGGAGGCGAAAGCGGAAGCGATTATCGCGGAAGGAGAGGCGGAGTACATGCGGATTCTTTCCGAAGCATATTCCGACCCGGAAAAAACGGATTTTTATTCTTTTGTCCGGGCGCTTGACGCATTAAAGGCAAGCATGGAAGGAGATAATAAGACGGTCATTCTTTCGGATGATTCTCCAATCGCCCAGATTTTTAACGGGAACTACTGATGGCTGTGCATTTTATGAAAATACCGGCGGCGCTTGAATGACGGGCCGGACAAGGCAGGGGGATACGCGGGATGGACATGAATAAATATTTTGAACAGCTGGATGCTCTGTTTGCGGAAAATCAGATAGAGAAGGTGGAGCCTTTTCTGTACGGTTCTTTGGAACAGGCGAAAGAAGAGAAGGACTACGGGGCCTATATTTCCATATGCAATGAAATGATTGGGTTTTTCAGGAGCGTTTCGGAATTTCGGAAGGCATTCGATGCGGCGGAGGACGTGCTGCTTCTGATGGAAGAATTACAGTTAGACCGTTCGGAGCACTTTGCGACGACACTGTTAAATACGGCGACGGCCTATCGGGCCGCCGGTCATTATAAACAGGCTTATACTTATTATAAGCAGGCGCTTCAGATTTATGAAGGGCTGATTCCGCCGGGCGATTACCGGTACGCTGGACTTTATAACAATATGAGCATTTTACTGGAGAAGATGGAACAGAACGATGAAGCGATTCAGTGTGCGCAGAACGCGCTCGCCATTATCGAAACGCTGGAGGGTGGAGAGATGGAAACAGCTACCACGCTGACCAATCTGGCATTGCTTCATTTTAAAGTTTCCGATTATCCGAAGGCGCAGGAGTTGCTGGAAAGGGCATTGAGGCTCTTCGAGCAGGGCGGGGATAAAACGGACGCCCATTACAGTGGGGCGCTTGCGGGAGTCGGAGAAGCATATTTTCATATGAAAGATTATGAGAAAGCATTGACAGCTTATGAAAAGGCCCTGGAAGAAGTGGAAAAACATTTCGGAAGAAACTTAAGCTATGCGGTATTGTGCGAGAATTGTGCGGCGGTCTGCGAAGCGCTGCAAAAAGAAGAGAAGCGGCAGGCGTATCTGCAGACTGCCGCCGATATCAGAGATTTACTTTGCGCGGGAACAGCGGCGGACGGCATCAATGCCGCAGGCTGAGAGAAAGGCATGGTTATTGGCATGAAGGGACTGGAGTTATCGAGACGATATTATGAGGCATACGGAAAAGAAATGCTTGCACGGTTCCCGGCTCTGGAAAAAGAATATGCGGCAGGCCTTGTGGGCAGAGGTTCGGAATGTTTCGGTTTCGATGATGAAATTTCAAGGGACCACGATTACGGCCCGTCTTTCTGTATCTGGCTGAGAAGAGAACTGTATGAGCAGTATGGAAGGAAAGTGCAGGAAGCTTATGAAGAAATGCCTGCGGAATTTCTGAATGTGCCCGGCCGGGTCATGGAAGAGACGGGCCGGGGCCGGGTGGGCGTGCTTTGTCTGGAAGATTTTTATTATGGACTGCTCGGCACGGAACATGTTCCGGTGACAAACAGGGAGTGGATGCAGTTACAGGACGAGCATCTGTCCACCGCGACAAACGGAGAAGTGTTCGAGGATTGTTCCGGCGCGTTTTCACGCATAAGGGACGGGCTGCTTTCTTACTATCCGGAGGATGTCCGGATTAAGAAAATTGTGGCGCGGATGGCGAAAATGTCGAGGGCGGGACAATATAATTACATGAGGGCCATGCGCAGGGGCGAGCGAGTGGCTGCGGAGCTGTTTCTGCATGAATTTATCCGGGAGAGCATGCTGCTCGTTTATCTGTTGAACCGGCGTTATGCACCTTTTGACAAATGGCTGCACAAAGGAATGAAGAACCTGTCCACCTGCGCGGAAATCGGAGATATGATTTCTCTTTTTTATCAGGTGGAGAAAGCGGAAGACAGGCTGCTGATTATCGAAGCCATTTGCAATATAATTGTACAGGAGCTGCATACACAGGGGCTGTCAAATCTGGAAGATAATTTTTTGCAGAATCATCTGCAAGTGGTAACGGAGAACATCAAAGATGAAACGCTGCGAAAAATGCAATTTTTAGAAGGATAACATTGAAACGTATGTTCGGATGTGGTAATATGGAATCGACAAAAAAGATTTTTCTGACAAAATCCGATGTTTTGTTATTGGCCGGCATTCTGATGGCGGCGTTTCTATTGCTGTTGTTACGGAAAGGATTCCGGCAGCCGGGCAGTCAGGCGGTTGTGTCCCGCGACGGACGGGCCATCCTGCAAGTTCAGCTTTTGCAGGAAGAGGCGGCATATTATCTGGTGATGTGGGAAAAGCCGCATATTGCGGAAACGCGGACTGCGGAGAACGGTGGGAGCGAAGCTGTGCTTTTGCAGTTATCACCCGATTCCTGGGAGGAAGAAGCGGAAGCGCTGCTCGCGGAATCCGGGAAGAAAGAATATAATCTTTTTGCCTGTGAGAACGGCGAAGTGCGGATGATACGGAGCAGCTGTCCGGATTTGATTTGCGTGAAGCATCAGGCTGTTTCCGGAACGGGAGAAAGTATTATCTGTCTGCCGCATAAACTGATAATCGAGATTTCTGATGCGCAGGAGAAGGAATTGGACGGAGTGGTATACTGATGCGGCGAAAAACTGTTATCATGGGGTTTTTACTGGCATTATCCCTGATTTTGTCTTATATTGAGTCCATTGTTCCGCTTGCAGTCGGCATTCCCGGCGTCAAACTCGGTCTGCCCAATCTGGTGGTGGTTCTTTTATTATATTCTTATGGCGGCAAAGAGGCGCTTACCGTTAATTTGCTGCGGATTGTGCTTTCCGGATTTCTGTTCGGGAACCTGTTCGCGGTTTTGTATGCGCTTTCCGGTGCGGCATGCAGTTTTATCGTTATGTGTCTGCTGCAAAAGAGCGGACGTTTTTCGATAACCGGCACAAGCATCGGCGGCGGGGTATTTCATAATATCGGCCAGATTGTCACGGCAATGTTTGTCGTGGAGTCTTTTGCGCCGGTATTTTATCTGCCGTTTTTACTGATTGCGGGTGCAGGCACGGGATTTTTTATCGGGCTTATCGGCAGCCGGATGACGCCTCTGACAGGCCGGATGTCTGACAACGGAGACCTTGGGATGAAATAATCGGGTTACGCAAGGCCGGCCGGCGGTCGGTACGGACAGTGTTTTGACACGCAGATATGCAGGCTGTGAGGAAAAGGAGTGGCTGTAAAAATGTACGCATATATCAAAGGAACGATAATGGAAATTACGGAAGACAATCTTGTGCTGGAAGCGGGACAGATTGGTTATAATATTAAAATTTCCGCAAGAACGGCGAATGCGCTGGAAGGAATCGGCGCTTCCGTTAAAATCTATACTTATACGCTTGTGCGGGAAGACACCTTTGGCTTATATGGTTTTTTGACGAGAGATGATTTGGAGATATTTAAGAAATTGATTACCGTTAACGGCATCGGTCCCAAAGGAGGCCTTGCCATTTTGTCTGTGATGAGCGCGGACGAGCTTATTTTTGCGATAGCCGCGGGAGACGCCAAAGCGATTTCCAAAGCGCCGGGAGTCGGCGCAAGAACTGCAGAACGCGTGATTCTGGATTTAAAGGGGAAAATTTCTCTGGAGGATACGCTGACAAAGAATGCGGCAGTTCCTGCCGACATGCACATCGGAAGCGATGCCGGCGCGGAGAAGAACGAGGCGGTGGAAGCGCTGACCGCGCTTGGCTATTCGGCAACGGATGCCCTGCGTGCGGTCAGACAGGTTGTTACATCCGAAGATGACAGCGTGGAAGACATTTTGAAGGCCGCTTTGAAATATTTGTATTGATACCGGGAATGCGCCGGGGGATTAATCAATGGCAAAAAAGATATGCAGACTTTTGAAGATTACAGATTGAGCGGGAAAGGGATGTAACGATGGCGAACAGAGTAATTGAAACGAATCTGATAGAAGAAGATATCAAAATAGAAGGCTCGCTGCGTCCGCAGACATTGAATGACTATATTGGTCAATCCAAGATTAAAGAGAATCTGCGCATCTATATCGAAGCGGCGAAACGGCGCAGCGATGCGCTTGACCATGTGCTGTTCTATGGTCCTCCCGGGTTGGGGAAGACTTCTCTGGCGGGCATTATCGCGAATGAAATGGGCGTCCATATGAAGGTCACCAGCGGGCCTGCCATCGAGAAACCGGGAGAAATGGCGGCTATTTTGAATAATCTGCAGGAGGGAGATATTCTTTTTGTAGATGAGATTCACAGGCTGAACAGACAGGTGGAGGAAGTGCTGTATCCGGCGATGGAAGATTATGCCATTGATATTATGATTGGAAAAGGCGCGTCTGCCCGTTCTATCCGTCTGGATTTGCCTCATTTTACACTGGTCGGCGCGACGACCAGGGCAGGTCTTTTGAGCGCTCCTTTGCGCGACCGGTTCGGCGTGGTGCATCATTTGGAATTTTATTCGGTGGAAGAGTTAAAGCTGATTATCCTGCATTCCGCCCAGATACTGCAGGTTGCGATTGAAGAAAAAGGCGCGCTGGAACTGGCAAGAAGGAGCCGGGGAACGCCGAGGCTTGCGAACCGCATTTTGAAGCGCGTCCGTGATTTCGCGCAGGTCAAATACGATGGCGTCATTACCGAAAAGGTGGCGGCTACCGCATTGGATTTGCTGGAAGTGGATAAAATGGGTTTGGACCATATAGACAGGAATATCCTGCTTACGATGATAGAGAAATTTAAAGGCGGCCCGGTCGGACTCGATACGCTGGCGGCAGCTATCGGCGAGGACGCGGGAACATTGGAAGATGTTTATGAACCGTATCTGCTCAAAAGCGGCCTTTTGAACAGAACGCCCAGAGGAAGAATCGTAACAGATTCCGCATATCATCATTTAGGGCTTGAAATTCCTTTGTAAGCTATATATAATAGATATAGTATAGGGATTTTGTCGGACAGGCATATTTTGTATAAAGTACCCGGATGGGCGGATGGGAGAAGTCATGTCATCGAAAACAGATACGGAAGTTATTATCGGAGGAAAGGTCTTTACGCTAAGCGGTTATGAGAGTGAAGAGTATTTGCAGAAGGTAGCCTCTTATATTAACAATAAAGTAAACGAATACGGAAAAGCCGATGCGTTCAGAAGGCTGCCTCTGGACACGCAGAACGTATTGCTGCAGTTGAACATAGCAGATGATTATTTTAAAGCAAAGCAGCAGATTACGCTGCTGGAAGAAGAACTGAAAAATAAAGAGAAAGAAATGTATGATTTAAAGCACGAACTGATTGCATCACAGATAAAGCTGGAGAATACAGAAAAAAATGTTAAGAATCTTCAGTTGGACGCGAATGAGAATGCAAAAAAAATGGTTCGATTGGAAACGGAATTGGCAGAATTGAAAAAGTAAGTAAGGCTGTCTGGAAAGGACAGCCTTTTCTGATAAGGACAAAAGGTTGCTGGCATGACAAAAAGAGTTGAGTTACTTGCTCCGGCGGGAAATTATGAGGCGTTTACCGGCGCTTTGAACGCGGGCGCGGACGCGGTCTATCTGGGCGGCGCAAAATTTGGGGCACGAGCCTATGCGGACAATTTTTCGGAAGAAGAAATCTGCAGGGCCATTCGTTATGCGCATATTTTCGGCAAAAAAATCTATCTGACGGTGAACACACTGGTTAAGGAGCGGGAGTTTTCCTTTCTGTATGAGTATCTCAGTCCCTTGTATGAGGCGGGACTGGACGGCGTGATTATTCAGGATTTGGGTGTGTGGAAGTATATACGGGAGACCTTTCCGGGAATGGCTCTTCATGCGAGCACACAAATGACGATTACGGGAAGTTATGGGACTTCGTTTTTAAAGGAAATTGGAGCGTCGAGAATCGTTCCGGCCAGAGAGCTTTCTCTGGCAGAAATACGTTCCATGAAAGAGAAGACGGGATTGGAACTGGAATGTTTTATTCATGGCGCAATGTGTTACAGCTATTCCGGTCAGTGCCTGTTCAGCAGTATTCTGGGCGGCAGGAGCGGTAACAGAGGGCGTTGTGCGCAGCCGTGCAGACTTCCCTATCAGGTCTATGACCGGGAGGGAAAGCTGACATGCGATGGGGGACATGTTCTGAGCCTGAAAGATATGTGCACACTCGCGTTTCTTCCCCGGCTGATTGAGGCAGGCATCGATTCCTTTAAAATAGAAGGCCGGATGAAGCGGCCGGAGTATGCCGCGGGCGTTACCGCCGTTTACCGAAAATATTTGGATATCTATTATGAAAAAGGCAGTCAGGCATACCGGGTGGAGCCGGCCGATATGGACAGGCTGCGGAAGCTGTATATCCGCGACGAGGTACAGACCGGGTATTATGAGCGGCGAAACGGCCGAGAAATGATTACCATGAAAAAGCCGGGGTATGTTGGACAGAACGAGGCGCTGTTATCTGAAATTCGGGAGAAATACCTGTCCAAAGAACGGAAATGCCGGGCGGCGCTTTATGCTTCTTTTCACACGGGCGAACCGGCCTGCATACGGCTTGAAGGGGAGGGGCTTTCCCTGAAAGTGAACGGACCTGTGGTGGAACAGGCTCAGAAACGGTCGATGCTGCCGGAAGATTTTCTGAAACATCTGCGTAAAACCGGAAATTCCTGCGTGGAGATAACGGAGGAGCGGGCGGAAGTCGGAGACGGTGCGTTTATGCCGGTCAGCCGGATAAATGAGCTGCGCAGAAGCGCGCTCGCCGCTTTTGAGGACGGGCTGATTGAAAGAAACGGGCTGTTGCCATGCAGAAGAAGCGTGCAGGATACCTTGCAAAAAGAACCGGAAAAGCCGCAGAATAACCCAAAAAGAACGCAACTGCACGTTGCGGTGCAGAATCTTGGACAATTACGGGCGGCGCTGCGCTATCCGTTTGAGAGAATCTATCTCGACAGCGACTGGTATCTGGAGGAATTCGACCAGATTGGTCAGTGTTTTGAAGGAGAAACGGCGCCTGCAATTTTTCTTGCACTCCCTTATATCGTGCGGGAGAAGGATGTTTCTTACTTCCGGGAGCTGCTTTTCTGTCTGGAGGGAAAAAGAAAGGTGGAAGGATTCCTCGTCCGGAATCTGGAATCCCTTGCCATGATGCGTTCTCTCGCGCCTTCCTGTAAGCTGATAGCGGATACGAATCTGTATTGCTTCAATGTGGAGGCTGCCCGGTTTTTACAAAGATATTGTCAGGAAAGTTATCTGCCGTATGAACTGAACGGAAAGGAATGCCGGCAGCTGATACGGAATCATCTGACCGGCCAGAAGGATGCTGAAACGGCGGGCATGGAGCCGCCGCGAATGTCAATGGTTTTCTATGGGACAATTCCGATGATGTTATCCGCAAACTGCATCAGAAAGACGGCCGGTTCCTGTCAGGGGCAGGAGACTCCCTGTAAAAGACAGGATAAATATGAGCTTTCGGACCGGTATCATGTGCGGTTTCCGGTTCAGTGCCGGTGCAGGCACTGTTATAATATTCTTTATAATTCCGTCCCTTATTCGCTGCATCAGAAACGGGAGGAATTATCCCAAATCCCTCTTTTTGCAGGACGGCTTGATTTTGTATGGGAAACGGAAAGTCAGGCAGAGCGGATAATGGATTTTTATTTTCAGAAGAACTGCAGTTTTGATAAAAAGGATAAATTTCCGGTTGCAGAGTATACGGCAGGACATTATATGCGTGGTGTAGAATAAAAGAAAGGCATGATTCGGGTCACTTTATGGAGCTTTATATTACAGAGATTTCCAAGTATTTAATTACAATACTGCTCGCATTATATACAATAGAATGTTTTATGGCCTTCCGGTTTCAGGAGGAAGAGAGAAGAAGCGGCATATATATCAGACAGAATCTTCTGATGTTCGGCGTACACTTTTCCTGCTTTATGGTTATTTGCTTTGAAACGGGCAAAATCGAATATCTGTTTTTTTATATATTCCAGCAGATTTTGCTGTTTGCAACGATTATGTTATTCCGTATGATTTACCCGAAGGGGAACCGGTTGATTATCAACAATGTCTGTATGCTGCTCAGCATTGGTTTTATAATTCTCACGAGAATTTCTTATGAAAAGGCAATCAAGCAGTTTTTTATCGTTACGGTATCAATCGCAGTCGGCATGCTGACGCCGTACTTTGTAAATCAACTGTCTTTTTTGAAAAAACTCACATGGGTCTATGCGGCGGTCGGTATCTGTGCGCTCGGCGTCGTGCTTTTGCTCGGTTCCGTGACGCGCGGCTCCAGAATTTCTTATTCCATTGGCGGCATTACCTTCCAGCCTTCCGAGTTTGTGAAGATTATTTTCGTTTTTTTTCTGGCGGGGGCCTTATATGAGACGAACGATATTTTACGCGTTGCGCTGACGGCAGTTCTGGCGGGAGCGCATGTGCTGATTCTTGTAGCGTCCAAAGACCTGGGAAGCGCGCTGATTTTCTTTATTGTCTATATTTTTATGGTATTTATTGCAACGAGAAATATTCTGTATCTGTTTCTGGGCACGGCGGGCGGCTGCGGGGCTGCAATTCTGGCCTATCAGTTTTTTACCCATGTGCAGGTGCGGGTGCAGGCATGGAAAGACCCCTGGAGCTGTATTGATGACGCCGGTTTCCAGATTGCACAGTCTTTGTTTGCCATCAGCAGCGGCGGCTGGTTCGGACTCGGGCTTTTTCGGGGGAATCCGACGGCAATCCCTTTTGTGGAGGCGGATTTTGTATTTTCAGCGGTTGCCGAAGAACTCGGAATTGCCTTTGCCATGTGTATGATTCTGATATGCGTCGGTACTTTTATTATGGTGATGCTGATTTCCGTCAAACTGAAAGACCGGTTTTATCAGCTGATTGCTTTCGGGCTCGGGATTACCTATATTTTTCAGGTCTTTCTGACAATCGGTGGAGGAACGAAATTTATTCCGATGACGGGCATTACGCTGCCGTTCATCAGTTATGGCGGCAGCTCCATTTTAACGACATTGATTATGTTTTTTGTAATAGAGGGCATTTATATCATCAGACAGAGCGAGGGAGATAAAATTGTCAGAAAGAAGAAGAGAACCACGCGTGGAAAGAGCGGTTCCGTCAGGAGCAGAAAAAAGCCGGAATATACGGATGAAGAAGATGAGGAAGAAGACGACTAAGCAGATTTATCTTGTTACCGGACTTTTTACGGCGGCGTTCTTTTGTATGATGGGTTATACCTGTTATTATGCGATGACAAACAAACAGGAAATGATTAATAACAGCTATAACAGCAGACAGGAAATGCTGATAAACCAGAATACGAGAGGAACCATATACGCGAATGACGGACAGGTGCTGGCGCAGACCGTTGTGGATGAGGACGGTGAGGAACGGCGGGAATATCCTTTTGCCAATAAGTTTTCCCATGTGGTCGGCTATGCCGCGAACGGAAGATTTGGCGTAGAGGCACAGGCGAATTATTATCTGATTCAGTCCAATGCAAAACTTTCGGATAAGGTTGCGAGCGAAGTTTCCGGTGAAAAATATCCCGGTGACAGCGTTTATACGACGCTGGATGTGGATTTGCAGGAAATTGCTTATCAGTCGCTCGGAGCCTATAAAGGAGCGATTATCGTAACGGAACCTTCTACGGGACGGATTCTGGCGATGGTTTCCAAACCCGATTTCGACCCCAATGAAATCGAGGCTATCTGGGATGACCTGCTGCAGGATAAGGACAGCAGCGTATTGCTGAACCGGGCGACGCAGGGACTATATCCGCCCGGCTCCACTTTTAAAATTATTACGGCGCTGGAATATATGAGAGAAAATCCGGACACCTATCAAAATTATACTTATCAGTGCAACGGCAGATTTAAACAGGGAGAGGACGTCATAAACTGTTTTCATGGAACAGCCCACGGCGGAGAGAGTTTTACAAAGTCTTTTGCAAAGTCCTGTAACGCCTCTTTTGCCAATATCAGTGTGCAGCTCGATAAAAACAGTTATGGAGATACGCTGGAAGAACTGCTTTTCAACAGCGAACTTCCCGTTTCCTTTGCCTATAACAAAAGCAGCGTAATTGTCAATGAGAATACTTCAGATTCCGATGTCATGCAGGCTTCTATCGGACAGGGAACGGATTCCATCACGCCGCTTCATATGAATATGATAACCTGTGCCATCGCCAACGACGGCATTTTAATGAAGCCCTATCTGATTGACCGGGTGGAGAACGAGAACGGCAGCGTAATGAAACAGTTTACGTCCGGCGCTTACGGGAAACTGATAACGGAACAGGAAGCGGAAAACCTGACACAGCTGATGGCGGAGGTTGTGGAAAGCGGTACGGCCACGAAATTGAAAGGTCTCGGCTATACGGCTGCCGGGAAGACCGGTTCCGCGGAATATAACAATGTAAAAACAGATTCTCATGCCTGGTTCACCGGTTTTGCGCCGGTGGAAAATCCGCAGATTTGCGTGACGGTCATCATTGAAGGCGCCGGTTCCGGCGGTGATTTTGCCGTGCCGATTGCCAAAAGAATTTTTAACGCATATCTGGATACAGAAAGCGAAGGTTGAAAATCAACCTGTGAAAGGAGCGGAAGAACAGGAATGATTGAGGCAGTAAGCTGCGGAGGCGTCGTTATTTTTCGAGGCAAAATACTTCTTTTATATAAAAATTTTCATAACAAATATGAAGGTTGGGTGCTCCCGAAAGGGACCGTGGAAGCAGGAGAGGAACACAGCGAAACGGCTGTCCGGGAAGTGTTTGAAGAGTCGGGAGCCCGGGCGAGCATTATCAAATATGTGGGAACGAGCGGATATACGTTTGCCGTTCCGGAAGATACCGTCGAAAAGGAAGTCCACTGGTATCTGATGATGGCGGACAGTTATTACAGCAAACCGCAGAAAGAAGAATTTTTTGTGGATGCCGGTTATTATAAGTATCATGAAGCGTATCATCTGTTGAAATTTGCCAACGAAAGGCAGATTTTGGAGAAGGCGTACAATGAATACAGGGATATGAAAAGAAATAATCTGTGGGGCTCCCGGAAATATTAGTTTCTTTTTTGGGCATAACGGGTTATAATAAAAATATATGTCTAAAATGAATAAGGAGGTATTCTATGAGAGCTTCTTCGATGGATACACATATGGGAAATATTTCAATCGACCATGAAGTCGTAGCGCAGTATGCCGGCACGGTGGCTATGGAATGTTTCGGCATTGTCGGTATGGCGGGTATGAGCGTAAAGGACGGACTTGTTAAGCTTCTGAAAAAAGAAAGCATGACCCGGGGGATACAGGTATCGTTAAATAATAACAAACTGACACTGGATTTTCATGTTATTGTTTCTTACGGAGTCAGTATCCTTGCCGTTTCGGACAATCTGATTGACAGCGTAAAATATAAGGTCGGCGAGTTTACCGGAATAGAAATTGAAAAGATTAACATCTTCGTAGAAGGTGTGAAAGTGATTGACTAGAGGGAGGATTTGAGGTGGCTTCGAAAACGATTGATGCGAAGATGTGCGCACAGATGTTTCTGGCGGGCGCAAAAAATCTTGAAAGCAAAAAAGAATGGATTAACGAATTAAATGTATTTCCGGTTCCGGACGGCGATACCGGAACGAATATGACGCTGACGATTATGTCCGCAGCCAAAGAAGTAGCGGGGCTGCTCGATACGGGCGCGCTTGATATGCCGTCTTTGTGTAAAGCCATTTCGTCCGGTTCCCTGCGAGGCGCACGAGGAAATTCCGGCGTTATTTTGTCACAGCTTTTCAGAGGGTTTACCAAAAGTGTGAAGAACTGTCAGGAGATTACTATCCCGGTACTTGCAGATGCTTTTGACAAAGCCGTTGAGACCGCCTATAAGGCAGTTATGAAGCCAAAGGAAGGAACGATTCTGACCGTTGCCAGGGGCGGTGCGGAGAAGGCAAGAGAACTGGCTGATGCAGGCATGGAAGATATTGCGGATTTTTTGGAACAGGTTATCCGTCATGCGGACGAAGTGCTCAGCCGTACGCCGGAGCTTCTTCCGGTATTGAAGCAGGCAGGCGTTGTTGACTCTGGTGGTCAAGGGCTGATGCAGGTGTTAAAAGGCGCATATGATGCGTATCTTGGCAAAGAAATCGACCTCACGATTACCGTAGACCAGCATGCGGCAGCCCCCAAAGTATCCGGCAGCCTGGAAGCACAGGCAAATGCGGAGATTAAATTCGGTTACTGTACGGAATTTATTATCATGCTGAGCAGAACTTTTAATATTAAGATGGAAATGGATTTTAAAGAATACCTGGAATCTATCGGAGATTCTATTGTAGTCGTTGCGGATGATGATGTGGTAAAGGTGCATGTACATACCAATGACCCGGGACTTGCCATCCAGAAGGCATTGAAGTATGGCGCGCTTTCCAATTTGAAAATAGATAATATGCGGCTGGAACATCAGGAAAAGCTCTTTAAAATGTCCAGGGGGCAGGAGATGCCGGAACAGGCCGTGGAACCCGTAGAGAATGCGCCCCGGAAAGATGTGGGATTTATCGTCGTTTCTGTCGGGGACGGCATTAACGAGATTCTGAAAGCGCTCGGTGTGGATTACATTATCGAAGGCGGTCAGACGATGAACCCGAGTACGGAAGATATGCTCAATGCCATCGAGAAGGTAAACGCGGACAATATTTTTATCCTGCCGAACAATAAAAATATTATCCTTGCCGCGAATCAGGCAAAGACGCTTGTAGAGGACAAGAATATTGTCGTAATTCCGACAAAGACCGTGCCCCAGGGCATTACTGCGGTCATCAACTATGTGCCTGATTTGTCCATCGAGGAAAATACGGAGACGATGACGGAAGAAATCAAAAATGTTCATACCGGTCAGGTTACTTATGCGGTAAGAGATACGACCATTGACGATAAGGAAATCAAACAGGGCGATTTTATGGGCATCGGTGATAAGGGCATCCTGTCTGTCGGCAATGAAATGCAGGATGTAACGCTTCACATGATTGATGAAATGATGTCCGATGAAATGGAGCTTATCAGCATTTATTATGGTTCGGATATTTCGGAGGAAGATGCGGAAGCTCTTAAATGTGAGGTTGAAAAGAAGTATGAGGGCTGTGATATTGAATTACAGTATGGCGGCCAGCCCATCTATTATTATACGGTATCTGTGGAGTAAGGAAGGCATAGGCATCGCATGGAGATTACGGCATTAAAGGGTATTGGGGAAAAGACGGCAAAGCTGTTTTACAGACTCGGCATCACGGAAGCGGAAGATTTGCTCCGCTACTATCCGCGGGATTATGAACAGTTTCAGCCGCCTGTGCCCATAGCGGAGGCGGCAGTCGGAGAAAAAACAGCCATCCGCGGCGTTATCACCGGAAATATGACGGTAAAACATGTGCGTAATCTGCAGATTCTGAATTTTACGGTGCAGGATGCCACCGGCACTGTGCAGATTACCTATTTTAATATGCCTTATTTGAAAAACACCTTAAAAAAAGGGATTTTTCATATTTTCAGAGGGCTGATTCAGAAACAGGGAAACCGGCTTGTCATGGAACAGCCTGCTGTTTATAAGCCCGAGGCATATGGGGAAATGGCAGGACGACTGCTTCCCCGATATGTACTGACAAAAGGACTGAGTAATCAGGCGGTGACCAAAGCGGTCAACCAGGCTTTTGCACGCTGCGCACCCGCAGAGGAGTTTCTGCCTGCGTCCATTGTGGCGGATTTCCGGTTTATGCCGCACTGGGACGCCATGCACGAGATGCACTTTCCGACAGATAAAGACGCACTTGTCCGGGCGAGGAAACGGCTTGTTTTTGAGGAATTTTTCTTGTTTATCCTGATGCTTCGCCGGATGAAAGAGGACAATCACGCATTGCCAAATACCTGTCAAATGATAGAAACGGCGGATACGGTGCGGCTGCTCGAAGCGCTTCCTTATCGTCTGACGAATGCACAGCGCCGGGTATGGGAAGAAATAAAGAGTGACCTTGCGGGCAATGCGGTTATGAGCAGACTGATTCAGGGGGATGTCGGTTCGGGGAAAACGATTCTGGCATTTCTTTCTCTGATTATGTGTGCGGCCAATGGCTGTCAGGGCGCAATGATGGCGCCGACAGAGGTGCTTGCGCGGCAGCATTATGAGTCGCTTATAAAATTAAAAGAACAATATGGACTGCGGATTCATCCTGTTCTTCTGACCGGTTCCACAACGGCGAAAGACAGGAAGCTTATTTATGCGCAGATTGCGGACGGCGAGGCGGATATCGTCATCGGAACCCATGCGTTGATTCAGGAAAAGGTACTTTACCATAAACTGGCGCTTGTCATTACCGATGAACAACATCGGTTTGGCGTCAGACAGCGGGAAATTCTGGCGGAAAAGGGCAATGCCGTTCATGTGCTCGTCATGAGCGCGACGCCGATTCCGCGGACACTCGCGATTATTTTATACGGAGACCTTCATATTTCCGTACTGGATGAACTGCCGGCGGACAGGCTTCCCATCAAGAACTGTGTGGTGGGGACGTCTTACCGGAATACTGCTTATCGCTTTATGGAAAAGGAAGTCGCCTCGGGACGGCAGGTATATGTCATTTGCCCGATGGTGGAAGCGGGAGAAATGGAAGAACTGGAAGATGTGCTTTCTTATACGGAAAAGCTGAAAACAGTTCTTGCGCCTTCCATTCAGGTTGCAGCGCTGCACGGTAAAATGCGTCCGGCGGAAAAAAATAGGATTATGGAAGAATTTGCGCTGCATCATATCGACGTGCTCGTTTCCACGACTGTAATAGAAGTCGGCATCAATGTGCCGAACGCAACGGTTATGATGGTGGAAAATGCGGAACGGTTTGGTCTTGCGCAGCTGCATCAGCTTCGTGGCCGTGTGGGGCGCGGAGAATTCCAGTCCTATTGTATTTTCGTCAGTACATCGGAGAATAAAGCGACGATGGAACGGTTAAAGATTCTGAATGAATCCAATGACGGTTTTTATATTTCCAGTCAGGATTTAAAACTGCGCGGGCCCGGAGAGCTGTTTGGCATCAGGCAGAGCGGTATCATGAAATTCGAACTTGGGGATGTCTTTGCGGATGCGCCGGTTTTACAGCAGGCGAGTGAAGAGGCGGACAGACTTCTCAGAGAAGACCCGGATGCGCTTTTAGGTGTTCTGGAGAAAGCCGCCGTAAAAGCTGTTGATGTTCGGAGCATATAAAAATATTATCATTATCAGGAGGAGCAGTAATGTCAAAGATTGCAATCGTTACGGACAGTAACAGCGGAATTACACAGGCACAGGCAAAGGAGATGGGCGTTTCCGTCCTGCCGATGCCCTTTATGATTGATGAAGAAACTTACTATGAGGATATTACTCTGTCGCAGCCGGAATTTTACGAAAAATTAATGGCCGGCTCGGCGGTGGTCACAAGCCAGCCGACGCCCGAATCCGTTATGAATCTATGGGATGAACTGTTGAAAGAAAATGATGAAATCGTTCACATTCCCATGTCCAGCGGTTTGAGCGGTTCCTGCCAGAGCGCGGTGATGCTTGCGGAAGACTATGACGGAAAAGTGCATGTCGTGAATAATCAGCGTATTTCCGTAACGCAGCGTCAGTCCGTACTGGATGCGCTCGAACTGATAAAACAGGGAAAAAATGCGGCGGAAATCAAAGATTTTCTGGAAAAAGACAAATTTAATTCCAGCATCTATATTATGCTGGACACACTTTATTATTTAAAAAAAGGCGGCCGGATTACGCCTGCGGCGGCGGCCCTCGGCACGATTTTAAAATTGAAGCCTGTTTTACAGATTCAGGGCGACAAGCTGGACGCTTTTGCCAAAGCACGCACGGTTTCTCAGGGAAAGACGATAATGATTAATGCCATTCGAAACGACATGAACAACCGGTTCGGCGGCGCGACGCCGGATAATATCTGTCTGGCGATGGCATATACACATGACCTGAAGGCGGCGGAGCAGTTCCGGGAAGAAGTCCGGGAAGCTTTTCCGGGCTTTGATATCTATATGGACCCGTTATCATTAAGCGTTTCCTGTCATATTGGTCCCGGAGCGCTGGCTGTCACTTGCTGTAAAAGGATATAAACAAAATTTTTATGCGTATACCGGCTGATAAAACGGGTAATGATAAAAGCAGTCATACATTTTGTTTTTTACCATAAAATTATAAAGATAGAATAAAATGAGCAAAAATGGACTCGTCCGCGAATATTGTGCTATGTGCACAAAAGAGATGGGCTGAAAATAGAGAAAATGGATATATTAGCGAATAAAAAAATATTCTATTGACTTCTTTTGTACATATTGCTATAATTACAAATGAAAACAGTTGAAATTTTGGCGGTTGCTGTAAAGGAGCAGAAAGAACCGGATTTTATGAATGAGTTATCAGGAATTTATAAAATTCGGTTTTTTTTTATACAAAATTAAGGGGATTCGGAGACTTAGAGGAAAGGAGGAGAGCAGATGAAGCTTTTTCAAAATCTTTTGGGCAAGGATAACGGCATCGAAATCGGTTCACCGGTAGCGGGCCGCCTCGTCAGCATCAAAGAAGTGAACGACCCGACTTTCAGCGAAGAAATTCTTGGAAAAGGAGCGGCGGTCATTCCTTCCGATAACCGAATCTGTTCGCCGATAGACGGGAAGGTCACAACGATGTTTCCTACCGGTCATGCGGCGGCAGTCACAGGCGATAACGGTGCTGCGGTCCTGATACATGTCGGTCTTGATACGGTGAATCTGAAGGGGGAATATTTCACCATTCATGCTGCTGACGGTCAGGATGTCAAAAAGGGAGATCTTCTGATGGAAGCGGATATCGAGAAGATTAAGGAAGCGGGCTATGACGTCATTACGCCGGTTATCGTCTGTAATCCGGATGATTTTTCCGAGATTCAGATAGCGGAATCCGGTGACGTAGCGCAGGGCGATGCTATTTTGAATCTGAAAAAATAGAGCTGAGCTGCATAGCCATGAAAGGAGTTGGTTACAAAATGAAAGAGTTTCAATATGTTATTCAGGACCCGGTAGGATTACACGCAAGACCGGCAGGCCTTCTTGTAAAGCAGGCGGCAGGTTTTCAAAGTAAAATTACCGTAAGCGGCAATGGTAAAAGCTGCGATGCCAAGAAGCTGATTATGCTTATGAGCCTCGGAATCACGCAGGGAACGGAAGTGACCTGTCAGATTGAGGGAGAAGATGAAGAGGCTGCTTTTGAGGCAATTCAGAAATTTTTTACCGAGAACCTGTAAACCAAAACAAGGAGGTAAGTTATTATGATGAAATATTTACAAAAACTGGGTAAATCCCTGATGCTCCCTGTCGCGTGTCTGCCAATCTGTGGTATCCTGATGGGAATCGGATATGCGCTTTGTCCGGCTACCATGCAGGGCGGCGATATTGCCGGTTTTCTGCCTAAACTCGGATTCTTCCTGGTGAAAGCCGGGGGGGCATTAATCGACAATATGGCGATTCTTTTCGTTATCGGTGTCGGCGTTGGTATGTCCGATGACCATGACGGTACGTCGGCGCTTGCGGCTATGGCATCCTGGCTGATGATTACCAATCTGCTTTCCGTAGGAACGGTTACGACAATTATGCCCTCCATTGCGGAAAATGCAGAGAAGACACTTGCTTTTTCAGCAATTGCAAACCCGTTTATCGCGATTCTTTCCGGTATCATCGGTGCAAGCTGCTATAATAAGTTTAAAAACACAAAACTTCCGGAATGGATGTCTTTCTTCAGCGGCAAACGCTGTGTTGCGATTATCTCCGGTGTGGTAGCTATCGTTGCTTCTGCGATTCTGCTGTTTGTATGGCCGGTTATTTACGGTCTGCTGCTTGCACTCGGCAACGGTATTGTAGGACTTGGTCCGGTAGGCGCAGGTATCTACGCATTCTTAAACAGATTGTTAATTCCGACCGGTTTACATCACGCTTTGAACAATGTATTCTGGTTTGATACGGTAGGTCTCGGTGACCTGACTCATTTCTGGGCAGGACAGACGAGCGCGGATGTTTCCTGGAGCCTCGGTATGTATATGTCAGGATTCTTCCCTTGTATGATGTTCGGTATTCCCGGTGCGGCGCTTGCAATGGTACATACTGCAAAAACCGGCAAACAGAAAGTTGCAATCGGTCTGGTAGCTTCCGCAGCTCTTTGTGCATTTGTCTGCGGTGTTACAGAGCCTTTTGAATTCGCATTCATGTTCCTGGCTCCCGGCCTGTATGTTGTATATGCACTGTTATACGGTCTGTTCACAGTTGTTACGGTATTGTTGGGCTTCCGTGCAGGATTCAGTTTCTCGGCAGGCGCGACTGACCTTGTATTCTCGGCATCGCTGCCGGCAGCACAGAGCACATGGCTGATTCTTCCTCTTGGTCTGGCTGCATTTGTTGTATTCTATCTCGTATTCCGGTTTGTTATCGTTAAATTCGATTTAAAGACACCCGGTAGAGAAGATGACGATGTGGAAGCTGAGAAAAAAGTAGTTCTTTCCAATGATAATTTTACACAGGTAGCATCGGTTATTCTGGAAGGCCTCGGCGGAAAAGGAAACGTAACTTCTCTGGATAACTGTATTACAAGACTTCGTCTTGAAATCAAAGATTACACGAAAGTTGACGAGAAGAAAATCAAATCCGCAGGTGTAGCGGGCGTTATGAGACCCAGTAAGAGCACCGTTCAGGTTATTGTAGGAACAAAGGTACAGTTTGTAGCGGATGAGATGAAAAAAATGTTATAAGAGAGTGTTCAGAATGGCTCTTCGGAGCCATTCTGCATTTGAACTTCATAAGGGGCATGTGCAAGTATAAGGAGAATGAATTATGAGAATAATCAGAACCAGAGACTATGAAGATATGAGCCGGAAAGCTGCTGATATCATTGCGGCGCAGGTTATTATGAAGCCGGACTGCGTGCTCGGACTCGCTACGGGTTCTACGCCAATTGGAACTTATGCGAGACTGGTTAAGAAATATAAAAAAGGCGATTTGGATTTTTCGGGCGTGACGAGCGTTAATCTGGACGAATACAAAGGACTGACGAAAGAGAATGACCAGAGTTATTATTACTTCATGAATGATAATCTGTTCAGTAAGGTCAATATTGATAAGAACCGGACATTTTTGCCGGACGGAACGGAACCGGACAGTGATAAAGCCTGCCGGGATTATAATCAGGTGATAGCGGATGTGGGCGGCGTTGATTTGCAGCTTTTAGGTCTTGGACATAACGGACATATCGGTTTTAACGAACCGGCTGCAGTTTTTGAAGCGGAGACGCACTGTGTCGATTTGACGGAATCCACGATTCAGGCGAACAAGAGATTTTTTGCTTCGATTGATGACGTTCCCCGTCAGGCTTATACGATGGGCATCAAAACAATTATGCTGGCAAGAAAGATTCTTGTCGTAGTCAGCGGTGCAGATAAGGCGGCAATTGTAAAGAAAGCATTTTTCGGAGAGATTACGCCGGAAGTTCCTGCATCCGTACTGCAGCTGCATCCGGATGTTACCATTGTAGCCGATGAGGCTGCGTTATCTGAAATCAAATAAAGATTGGTCGGCGAAAAGGAGCGCGGTTTTTATGATTATTAAAAACGCCAGTGTCTATACGGAAGACGGCATTTTTCTGACAAAAGATATTTATATCAATGATAACCGGTTTGTAGACTGCAAGGAAAAAGTACGGGATACGCAGGTACTCGATGCGTCGGACTGTTATGCGATACCAGGTTTGACGGATATCCATTTCCACGGCTGTATGGGGTATGATTTTTGCGACGGAACGCGGGAAGCGGTCGAAGCGATGGCCGCTTACGAAGCATCGGTTGGCGTGACGAATATTGTGCCCGCAACGATGACGCTTTCAGAAGAGACGCTTTGTCAAATCTGCCAGACTGCGAAAGCATATAAAGAAGAGGGGAACCATGAGAGGAAAGCCCGTTTTCATGGCATCAACATGGAAGGGCCGTTCGTGTCTATGGCGAAAAAAGGCGCGCAGAACGGCGAATATATCCATCAACCTGATTTGGCTATGTTTGACAGACTGAACGAGGCATCCGGAAATTGTGTAAAGCTCCTTGCAATTGCGCCGGAAGAAGAAGGCGCTATGGAATTAATTGAACAAAGGTCCGGACAAACGGTAATGTCGCTTGCACATACCTGTGCGGATTATGACACGGCTGTCCGGGCATTCGAAAAGGGAGCAAGCCATGTGACCCATCTTTACAATGCGATGCCTCCTTATACGCACAGGGCGCCCGGCGTAATCGGCGCGGCTGCGGATACGGCAAAAGCAGAAGTGGAGCTGATTTGTGACGGCGTGCATATACATCCGGCATCGGTCAGAACGACATTTAAAATATTTGGAGATAACAGGATTATTTTCATCAGCGACAGTATGAGAGCAACCGGGCTGGACGACGGAGATTATACGCTTGGCGGACAGTATGTGAAAGTCACCGGTAATCTGGCGGCATTAAAAGACGGAACGATTGCTGGTTCCGTTACGAACCTTTTGGACTGCATGCGGACGGCGGTTCTTAATATGGGGATTTCTCTGGAATCTGCCGTAAAATGTGCCGCGGTCAATTCCGCAAAGAGTGTTGGCATTTATGATGAACATGGCAGTATTTCTCCAGGAAAAAAAGCCGATGTAGTACTTTTAGAGAAAAACGGTCTTTTGTTACGAAAGGTGATTTTAGACGGGCAGCCTCTTTAAGAGGCTGCCTTAATTTAGTATTGCGTTTAGACCTCATTTTTCGTATAATAAGGTGGGGATTTTTTGCAGCAAAAAAGCCAGAAGTGTCTGGGTGGTTCTAAGAAAGGCGGATAATTATGAGGAAAGAAAAAGGCGGTGTATCGGGGAAAAACAGTCAGTCTGCAAGACTGAAACAGCTTGTGCGGCAGGCGTATATTGCAGTAGGTGTGGGCGTCTTGCTTCTGTTGGGATTTATTGCATTCAATGTCGGAATGTCCAGAGTATATACTGCCCAGATAAATGCAACGGTAGCGTTGAACCAGTATCGAATTGGTTCCAAGACGCTGACTTACGACGTACAATCTTATGCGGTTACGGGGAATGAAGAATACGCGGACGCTTACAGAAGGGAATTGAATGAGGACAAGAATCGGGAGAAAGCCGTTGAAACACTGAAAACATGTGAGATTACAGAGGAAGAGTGGGCGAGTCTGAACGAAATTGCCTCCATGTCACAGAACCTTGTTCCGTTGGAAGAGGCAGCGATGGAGTGTGTGAAGAACGGTGACCTGGAAGCGGCGCAGGCATATGTGTTCAGCCCGGAATACGAAGAAGCTGTTACCAAAATCAACAGACAGACAGACGATACGATTTCCCGCATTCTGGAGCGGAAGGACCAAAAACAGAACGCGCTTAAAATCATGCAGCTTATTTTTGAGTTTTTATTTGCCGCGTCTTTCGTTTATGTTGTGATACAGTTGGTTCGAACCATTAAATTTGCAAACAGGGAGCTTCTTTTGCCAATCATTAAGGTATCCGACCAGATGGCGGTGCTGGCGGAGGGAAATTTTCATACGGAGCTGGATTTGGAAGAGAATGAAAGCGAGGTTGGAAAAATGGTTTCCGCCATCGCATTTATGAAACAAAACCTGCTTGCGATGATTAGAGAGATTACGGAAATTCTTGCCCAGATGGGAAATGGCAATTATAATATAGAGATGTGTCAGGAGTATGTGGGAGAATTTGTACAGATTAAAGAGTCTTTTTTACAGATTGCGGAAAAAATGAGAGAAACACTTACGACAATCCGCACCGTTTCCATACAGATTGATACCGGTTCCGACCAGCTGGCCTGTGCGGCGGAGGATTTGGCCGAAAGCTGTACGGAGCAGGCCGTGCAGGTAAGCGAACTTGCAACTATGCTGGACAGATTAACCAAAAGCATGGAAGAAAACAGTAAAGCTGCAGAGGAATCTGCCAAACTTGCTTCGACGGCCGGCATGACGCTTCAGACAGGAAACCGGAAGATGGATGAATTAAAGGCGTCTATTCAGGAAATCAGCAAATGCTCACAGGAAATCGGCACAATTATCGGAACGATAGAAAGCATCGCTTCTCAGACGAATCTCCTGTCCCTGAATGCGGCGATTGAAGCGGCAAGAGCGGGTGAGGCAGGAAAAGGATTTGCTGTCGTAGCCGACCAGGTTAAAAATCTGGCGGACGAATCCGCCAAAGCGGCGAGAAGGACAACGGAGCTGATAGAAACGACGGTTACAGTTATGGATAAAAGTATTTTCATCGCGGATGAAACGGCGGAGAACATGCAGCAGGTTATGGCAGACGCCAAAATCGCAACGGAGAAAATCGGTCAGATTACAAATATGCTTGAGCAGGATGTAGTCAATATGCAGAGTCTGAATACAAATATTTCCGAAGTATCTTCCGTTGTCAATAATAATTCTGCAACTTCCGAAGAAACCGCGGCTGTCAGCGAAGAGCAGAAGGCGCAGGTGGAAACGCTTGTAGGAATTATGGATCATTTTCAGATATAAAAAGCAGATGGATGGAAGTCAGAATGGATAATAAAAAGAAGGATTTGCCTATAACTGATGAAACGCAACTTCAATATGATTACATAGAAAAAGCAAAACAATATGTAAAAGCGGAGAGTGAACGGCTTGGCCGTCCACTCTTTGCCGCTGTAATAACCTTCGGGTGCCAGATGAATGCCAGAGATTCTGAGAAGCTTGCGGGAATCCTGGTACAGACCGGCTATCGCCTGACCGATTCGGAAGAAGACGCGGATTTCGTCATCTATAATACCTGTACGGTAAGGGATAACGCAAATCAACGCGTTTACGGAAGACTCGGTTATCTGAACAGTCTGAAAAAGAAGAAAACGCATTTGAAAATTGCGCTGTGCGGATGTATGATGCAGGAAGAAAGTGTGATTGATAAAATCAGAAAGAGTTACGGTTTTGTCGATTTGATTTTCGGGACGCATAATCTTTATAAATTTGCGCAGCTTCTTGTGACGATGTTCGAGAGTGCGTCTGTGGAAAATACATCAGGAAAAGATGCGAAAAAATCCGGAAAAGGCGCGATGATTATCGATATCTGGAAAGAAACGGACCGCATCGTAGAAGATTTGCCGGTCAGCAGAAAATACGCCTATAAGTCCGGCATCAATATTATGTTTGGCTGCAATAATTTTTGCAGTTATTGCATTGTTCCTTATGTGAGAGGACGGGAACGAAGCAGAGAGCCAAAAGAAATACTGCGGGAAATCGAACGGCTCGCTGCGGACGGAGTTGTGGAAATCATGCTGCTCGGACAAAATGTTAATTCCTATGGCAAAAATCTGGCGCATCCGATTACCTTTGCACAGCTTTTAAGAGAAGTGGAACAGATAGACGGTATCAGGAGAATACGTTTTATGACCTCCCATCCGAAAGATTTATCGGACGAACTGATACAGGTCATGAAGGAGTCTTCTAAAATCTGTCATCATCTGCATCTTCCGCTGCAATCCGGTTCCGACCGCATTCTGCAGAAGATGAACAGGCGTTATACAAAAGAGCAATATCTGAAACTTGTCCGAAAAATCAAAGCGGCCATACCGGATATCGCAATCACGACGGATATCATCGTCGGTTTTCCGGGCGAGACGATGGAAGACGTGGAAGAAACGATAGACGTTGTGAAACAGACGGCATATGATAACGCGTTTACTTTTGTGTATTCCAAAAGGACGGGAACGCCGGCTGCGGCGATGGAAGACCAGGTGGCGGAAGATGTAGTTCGTCCCGCTTTCGATAAGTTATTGAAAGTTGTACAGGAAACTGCGAAAGAACGGGCGCTTTTGCTGCAGGGAAAAGTGATGGAGGCCCTTGTGGAAGAACAGAACGAACAGGATGCTTCTCTTGTGACCGGTCGGCTTTCCAACAATATGCTTGTGCATTTTCCGGGGGATAAATCCGATATCGGCAAATTGATGATGGTTTCATTGGACGAATGTCATGGTTTTTACTATACGGGACACAAAAGAGAAAAATAATTTAGCAGAAAGGCACGGTTAGGAACATGGCTGAGATGACTCCCATGATGCAAAAATATATGGAGACCAAAAAAGAATACCCCGATTGTATTCTTTTTTATCGGTTGGGCGATTTTTATGAGATGTTCTTTGAGGATGCGGAGACGGCGTCCCGGGAACTGGAAATTACGCTCACCGGCAAAAGCTGCGGACTGGAAGAACGGGCGCCGATGTGCGGCGTTCCCTACCATGCGGTAGACGGGTATCTGACGAGACTCGTATCAAAAGGCTATAAAGTTGCCATCTGTGAGCAGGTTGAGGACCCGAAGGAAGCAAAAGGCCTTGTAAAGCGGGAAGTGACAAGAATCGTTACGCCCGGGACCAATACAAATCTTCCGATGGATGATTCCCGTAATAATTATCTGCTGTGTATCTCTTATTTTCCTGGAAAAATCGGGATTTCTGCGGCCGATGTCACGACCGGGGATTATTATTTGACGGAAGTGGAAGATATTCGGAAACTGCAGGATGAAATCAATAAGTATGCGCCTTCCGAAATAATCTGTAACGAAGCGTTTTATGTCAGCGGTTTTCCAATTGAAGAGATGAAGAACCGCCTGAATGTGACTTTTTACTCCCTTGCAAGTCACTATTTTGATGAAGAAGTCTGCCGGAAAAGTCTGTTAAAACATTTTCATGTGTCTTCCCTGCTCGGGCTAGGCATAGAAGATTTTCCGAGCGGTCTGATTGCGGCCGGCGCGTTGTTACAGTATCTGTATGAAACACAGATGACGTCTTTAGAGCATTTTACGCATTTGTATCCTTATCTGACCAATAAGTATATGCTGCTCGACGGGGCGACAAGGCGAAATCTGGAGCTTCTCGAAACATTGCGGGAAAAGCAGAAAAAAGGTTCTCTTCTCGGCGTGCTCGATAAGACCAAAACGGCGATGGGCGGCCGTCTGATGCGTAAATATATCGAACAGCCTTTGATAAACAAGGAAGAAATCGAAAAAAGGCTGGATGGAATAGAAGAGCTTTGCGAAAAGAGCATGATGCGGGATGAGCTGCGGGAATACATGAATCCTGTGTATGACCTGGAAAGACTGCTCGGACGGGTCAGCTATCGGACGGCCAATCCACGGGACTTGATTGCATTTCGCAGCTCTCTGGAAATGCTGCCATCCATCAAAACGGTGTTACAGGATGCGTCTTCCGGTTATCTGACGGCGATTCAGACGGAAATGGACGACCTTTCCGACCTTTTTCACCTGATAGACGATGCGATTATTGATGACCCGCCGATTGCGGTAAAAGAGGGCGGCCTGATTAAAGAAGGATTTCATGAGGCAATCGATGAACTGCGCAGAGCCAAGACGGAGGGGAAAAACTGGCTCGCCGCATTGGAAAATGAAGATAAAGAGCGCACCGGGATTAAAAATCTGCGTATCAAATATAATAAAGTATTCGGTTATTATTTTGAGGTGACCAATTCCTACAAAGACCTGGTTCCCGAAGATTATATCCGGAAGCAGACGCTTGCCAATGCGGAACGATATACGACGCCCCGGCTGAAAGAGCTGGAAGACACGATTCTGAACGCGGCGGACAAGCTGTATTCTCTGGAATATGAGGAATTTTGCAAAATCCGGGAAACAATCGCCGGCCAGATTGAACGAATCCAGAAGACGGCACGGGCCATTGCGCGTCTGGATGTCTGTACGGCGCTTTCCTATGTGGCGGAACGGAATCATTATGTGCGTCCTTCTTTGAATGAAAAGGGAATCATCGATATCAAAGAAGGCCGGCATCCGGTGGTGGAACGGATGATTCAGAACGATATGTTCATCTCGAACGACACTTATCTGGATAATAAAAAGCATTGCATAGCCGTGATTACGGGGCCTAATATGGCCGGAAAGTCTACCTATATGCGGCAGACGGCGCTGATTGTCCTGATGGCGCAGCTCGGTTCTTTTGTTCCGGCGAAGAAGGCCGATATCGGCATTGTGGACCGCATCTTTACGAGAGTCGGCGCGTCCGACGACCTGGCCAGCGGCCAGTCCACTTTTATGGTGGAAATGAACGAAGTCGCCAATATTTTGCGGAATGCGACTGCCAACAGCCTGCTTGTACTGGACGAAATCGGGCGCGGCACATCCACGTTTGACGGCCTCAGCATTGCCTGGGCGGTCATCGAGCATATCAGCAACCGGAAACTGCTCGGCGCCAAGACTTTGTTTGCGACGCATTACCATGAGCTGACAGAACTGGAAGGCAAGATGGATAACGTGAACAATTACTGCATTGCCGTCAAGGAAAAGGGAGACGATATCGTATTTTTGCGCAAGATAATCAAGGGCGGTGCGGATAAAAGCTATGGCATCCAGGTTGCCAGGCTGGCGGGCGTGCCGGATATGGTTATTGACAGGGCAAAAGAAATCGTCGAGCAGTTAAGCGATAACGATATTACGGAAAAAATACAGAATATCGAAATCAATATTAAGAATGAGAAAAAGAAGTCCGTTAAATACGACGAAGTGGATTTGGAGCAGATATCGCTGTTCGACACGGTAAAAGACGAAGATGTTGTCCGGGAGCTTGAAGAAATCGATATAACGACGCTGACGCCGGTAGATGCGCTGAATGTGCTTTACAGGCTGCAGAATAAGCTGAAAAATCGGTGGCAAGTGTGAAATTCTTCACACGGCAGAATGTCCATGCGGCCATTCTGCATACTTGTTTGTGCCGCCATTGGCGGGCATGGAAAAGAGCATGGCTGCAAGGCTGAGAGAAAGGCATGGTTGTAAAGATGAAAATCAACGTATTGGACCATCAGACAATTGATAAAATTGCGGCGGGAGAAGTAGTGGAGCGGCCGGCCAGCGTGGTAAAAGAACTGGTTGAGAACGCCATCGATTCCGGTGCGGATGCCATTACCGTCGAAATCAAAGACGGTGGCATCTCGCTGATACGGGTAACGGATAACGGGGGCGGCATTGAAAAATCTCAGATACGGAATGCGTTTCTGCGACATGCCACCAGTAAAATTTCAACGGCAGAAGATTTGACTGACTTGGTCAGTCTTGGATTTCGCGGAGAAGCTTTGGCGAGTATCGCGGCCGTTGCTATGGTGGAGGCAGTTTCCAAAGTGGAAGAAGATTTGACAGGTATTCGTTATGTAATAGAGGGTGGCGTGGAAAAGGAGCTGGAAGAAGTCGGCGCACCGAATGGAACGACGATTCTGGTAAGAAATCTTTTTTACAATACGCTGCCGCGCAAAAAATTTCTGAAACAGCCGCAGACGGAAGGCTCTTATGTAGCAGAGCTGATGGAGCATCTTGCGCTGTCTCATCCGCAGATAGCGTTTGGCTTTATCATCAATGGGCAAAATCGTTTTCATACTTCGGGAAACAATGATTTAAAGGAGATTATCTACCGCATTTATGGGAAAGATATTGTAAGGGAGTTACAGGAGTTCCGGGCGCAGGGAGACGGCTTTTCTGTCGAGGGATTTCTCGGGAAGCCGGTTATCAACCGTTCCAATCGAAACTATGAACTTTTTTATATTAACGGGAGATTCATCAAAAGCAGCCTGATTGGAAAGGCCGTTGAAGACGGATATAAAGAATACCTGATGCAGCGTAAATTTCCGTTCTGCGTACTGCATTTTACAATTGATACGAAACGCATCGACGTGAACGTGCATCCGACCAAAATGGAAGTCCGGATTGCCGGCGGGCAGGAATTCTATGAACAGGTGAAGGAAATGGTTTATAAGCGGCTGCACGAACAGGAGATGATACCGGAAATATCGCTCGAACAGCCTTCCCGAACGGAGAAAACGCAAAATCTGGAGCCGGTACAAAGTCAGGAGCAAACACAAAGCCAAGAGCCGGTACAAAGTCAGGAGCCAAAGCAAAACCCGGAGCCGGTACGAAGGCAGGATACAAAGCAAAGCTCGCAGCCGGTACAAAGTCAGGAGCCAAAGCAAAGCCCGGAGCCGGTACGAAATCAGAACACAAGGCAAAACCCGGAGCCAGTGCGAAATCAGGACACAGAGCAAAGTCAGGAGCCAACACAATCCCATGAGCCGGCGCAAACCCGGGAGTCCTTCGGTTTAAAAGGAAGGAAGCCGGTAGCGGCCCTGCCGGAAACGCCAGAGGCGTCGAAAATTCCGAAAACGTCCCGGTTTCCTGCCGCCCCGGAACCGTTCGAGACAAAACGGCTTGCGCAGGAGAAAGCCGCCCAAAACAATTTTGTCGTGCGGGAAACGCCGCACTATCAGGACAACGCGCAAATGGATTTATTCGATAACAGACTTTTGTCCGCAAGCGCGAGAGAACATTATAAGCTTATCGGACAATTGTTTGATACTTACTGGCTTATTTCTTATCAGGATAAGCTCATGATTATCGACCAGCATGCCGCGCATGAGAAAGTAAAATATGAGCGGTTTATGAAACAGTTTCGGGAACGCAGAATTGCTTCCCAGAGCCTGAATCCGCCTGTCGTCGTTACGCTGAGCGGCCGGGAAAAAGGATGTCTGTTACAACATATGGAACATTTTGAAGCGCTTGGATTTGTTTTGGAGGAATTTGGGGGAAACGATTATGCGTTGAGCGGTGTTCCGGTTGATTTGTATGGTTATCAGGAAGCGGGGCTGTTTTACGAGCTGCTCGATGAAATGACGGAAGAAACTTTTTCGGGAACGCCGGAGAGTATTCGTATGAAAATAGCCTCTATGGCCTGTAAAGCCGCGGTTAAGGGAAACGCCCGCATGAGCGTGCAGGAAGCGGATGCGCTGATTGAAGAACTGCTGTCACTTCAAAATCCCTATCAATGTCCGCATGGAAGACCGACAATGATTACGATGAGCAAATATGAACTGGAAAAGAAATTTAAAAGGATAATTACATAATGGGCGAATATATGCAGAACACAATGCAAAAGAAGCCGCTGGTTATCCTGACGGGACCAACGGCAGTCGGGAAATCGGCCCTGTCTGTTTTATTGGCAAAATCTATCGGCGGTGAAGTCATTTCCGCAGATTCCATGCAGGTGTACCGCCACATGGATATCGGTTCCGCCAAGATTACGCAGGCGGAAATGGAAGGCGTGCCGCATTACCTGATTGATATTCTGGAACCGGTGGAGGAATTTCATGTGGTCAGGTTTCAGTCGTTGGCGAAAGAAGCGCTTCGGACGATTTATGCCAAAGGTAAAATTCCGATTCTGGCGGGCGGAACCGGCTTTTATATCCAGTCAGTGCTTTATGATATTGATTTTACAGAAACGGAAGAGGACGATGCTTTTCGAAGCGGACTGGAGCGGTTCGCAAAAGAGCAGGGGAATGATGCCTTGTTTGAAAGACTGCGCCGTATCGACCCGAAATCCTGTGAAATACTGCATGCAAATAACATAAAACGCGTCATACGGGCGATTGAATTTTATGAAAAGACGGGAAAACCGATTTCAGAACACAACAAAGAGCAGCATGAAAAAGAATCGCCTTATCAGTTCCTTTATTTCGTATTGAATGATGAACGGCCCCTGCTATATGAGAAAATCGAAAAAAGAGTGGACTCCATGTTGGAAGCGGGGCTGGTGGAGGAAGTAAAAAAGCTGAAGGATATGGGCTGCACCGGCACGCATGTGTCCATGCAGGGACTCGGGTATAAGGAAATCCTGGAGTATCTTGCGGGAACCTGTACATTGGAGGAGGCCGTATATCGGATAAAACGGGATACAAGGCATTTCGCCAAAAGGCAGCTTACATGGTTTCGCAGGGAAAAGGATGTAACATGGATTTCCAGGCAGGATTTCCGGAAAGCGCCTGATATCGATGAAGATGCGGCGATACTGGAATATATGCTGTGCAGATTGAGGGAAAAAGGGATTGTCACGGAACGAAGGAAAGGTTAAAAAGCATTTATGAAAAAAGCATTGGAAGAACAATATTTGAAATTGGGAATTTCAGAAGCCGTTTTAAGCTTCGGAAATGAAATACTCGCATCTCTGGAAGGACGATTCCGCCAAATAGACGAAATCGCGGAATATAATCAGCTGAAAGTGATTCATGCCATGCAGGATTGCAAAGTAAGCGAAGCCTGTCTGCTTGGCACGACAGGCTATGGTTACAACGACCTCGGACGGGATACGTTGGAAATGGTTTATGCGAAAATATTTCACGCGGAAGACGCGTTGGTGCGTCCTCAGATTACTTGCGGGACACACGCGCTGGCGTTGGCGCTTATGAGCAATTTACGACCCGGCGATGAATTGCTTTCTCCGGTCGGGAAGCCCTATGATACGCTGGAGGAAGTCATCGGCATCCGGGAATCCAAAGGTTCTCTGAAAGAATATGGTATTTCATATAAACAGGTTGACCTGCTTCCGGATGGAAGCTTTCATTATGAGGCAATCCGGAATGCGGTCTGCGATAAGACCAGATTGGTAACGATTCAACGTTCCAAAGGGTATCAGACGAGACCTACCCTGTCGGTAAAACAGATTGGCGAGCTGATTCGTTTTATTAAGGGAATCCGGCCGGACATTATTTGTATGGTGGATAATTGCTATGGGGAATTTGTAGAAACAATCGAACCCGGAGACGTCGGCGCGGATATGACGGTGGGTTCTCTGATAAAGAATCCAGGAGGAGGCCTTGCGCCAATCGGCGGTTATATTGCCGGAAAAAGGGAGTGCGTAGAAAACGCCGCATACAGACTGACTTCTCCGGGGCTTGGAAAGGAAGTCGGCGCTTCGCTCGGCGTGCTTTCTTCTTTTTATCAGGGCTTGTTTCTGTCACCGACCGTTACGGCAAACGCCTTAAAAGGGGCTGTCTTTGCCGCTAATTTATTTGAAAGACTTGGTTTTCCCGTTGTTCCGAATGGTACGGAAAGCAGACATGATATTATTCAGGCAGTCACTTTCGGAAGTCCGGAGGGCGTCATCGCTTTTTGCCAGGGCATTCAGGCCGCCGCTTCCGTAGACAGTTTCGTGACGCCGGAACCGTGGGATATGCCGGGATATGATTCACAGGTCATTATGGCGGCAGGCGCTTTTGTTTCCGGTTCTTCCATTGAATTGAGCGCGGACGGACCGATTGCGCCGCCTTACGCGGTTTATTTTCAGGGAGGCCTTACCTGGCCCCACGCCAAGCTTGGCATTTTAAAAGCCCTGCAGAGTCTTGTGGCGAAGGGGATAGTGGCGGAAAAAGATTTCATATGACAGGTTCCGTGTCCGGGCGGGCAGAGCGGTACATCGTTCTCTGGCTGAGGCCCTGGAAAAACGCCGGCACTTGGTGAAAAAGCGGCTTCATGCTGCTTTTGAGCCTAGTACCGCTGCGATTTTTCGCGGAGCGCGAGCGAGCCTCTGAAGAGAACGATGTACCACTCGGCCCGCCCGGACACGGATACCTCAGTTTTAAAAAAATTGGGAAATTTTGTATACAGAAAAAAGGGATTGTGGTAGAATATTCAGGATAGGGAGTTCATAAAAAAGGAGAGAAAAGCCGTCGGGAAAGAGGCTGAATGAAATTAGTAAAGTATGAGAACAATGATAATGGTATCATGCAAAATCTTCCATACGAGAAATTTATTTCCTATGGTGCGGAAACGCTGACGGATTCCGAACTGCTTGCTATTATCATACGAACCGGAACGCAGAAGATGAGTGCGCGGGAGCTTGGTTGGGAAGTATTGAAAGCTGTTGGAAAATATGGCAACGGACTTCTCGGGCTCTACCAGATACCGCTTCAGGAGCTGATGCAGGTAAAGGGCATTGGCAAAGTGAAGGCGGTAAAGCTGAAAGCGCTTGCGGAACTGTGCACCAGAATGGCGCAGACAAAGGCAAGGGAGCGGTTGTCTTTTTCAAGACCCGAATCCGTCGCCGGCTATTATATGGAGCGGTTCCGACATGAAAAAGTAGAGCATATCCTGCTTTTGCTGTTTGATGCCGGTATGCACCTGTTAGAGGAACAATTACTGTCGACCGGAACAGTCAATGCTTCTCTGTTATCACCGAGGGAAGTATACGTCAGCGCATTCCGTTCACAGGCAACGCATATTATGCTGCTGCATAATCATCCGGGCGGAAATCCGGAACCTAGCAGGAACGATATTCAGATTACAAGGCGCATTGCTGAAATCGGGAAGACTATCGATATTTTCATGCTGGACCATATTATTATCGGTGATAACAGCTATTTCAGCTTTAAGGAGAGCAGTTTGTTAAACGAATGCTCTGTGCCTTAAAGATATATGCGGAGAGCAATTTATTTTGAAAGGAGTCATAATCTTGGCAAATAACGCATTTGGAATTGATTTGGGGACAAGCAATATTAAAATATACAACCGTGCGGACGACAATGTTTTTGTGGAAAAGAACATGATTGCGATTGAAAACAAAAGAACCCTGTTCGCGTACGGTAATTCGGCTTTCGATATGTATGAGAAAACGCCGGGGAATATTCAGATTACTTATCCTCTGAGTAATGGCGTCATTGCAGACATACAGAACATGGAGACCCTCATAAAATATTTTATGATAGATTTGATGAAGGGCGGTCTGCGGCCCGCGGATTATTATATCGCGGTCCCCTGGGATGTGACGGAAGTGGAAAAGCGCGCTTTCAAGGATTTGGTAAAGGAATCCAACGTGAAAGCCAAAAAGGTCATGGTTGTGGATAAAGCCGTTGCGGACGGTCTGGGACTCGGTATCGATGTGAAAAATTCGCAGGGTGTTCTGGTTGTCAACGTTGGGTTTGACACAACGGAAATTTCTATTTTATCCCTCGGCGGTATTGTGCTCAGCAAGCTTGTCAAAGTGGGCGGACGGAAATTTGATGAGGCAATCAAAGCGGCGATTCGCCGGGAGTACAGCTTGATTATCGGAGGCAAAACCGCGGAAAATGTTAAGATTGCGTTAGCAGAACTGGAAGCGCAGAAGAGCGGAGCCGTTGTTTACGGACGCGATATCGTAACAGGACTTCCGGTAGAGCGGGAAATCCCCACGTCCCTCGTGAACGAATGTCTGACGGAGCATTTTAACACGATTATCGATAACATTAAGGTGATTCTGGAGCGGACACCTCCGGAACTCGCGGCGGATATTTACAGGCATGGCGTTTATCTGACGGGCGGCGCTTCCCAGGTCAATAATCTGGCGCAGCTTATGAGTAAGGGAACCGGACTGAAAGTCAATCTTTCGGAACATCCGATAGAAAGTGTTGCGCTCGGACTTGCCAAAATCATCAATGAAGACAATTATAAATCGGTAGCGTATGCAATAGAAGGAATGAGTAAATGAGTCCAATCATAAAGCGGAAAGGGGAAAAGTTTACTCTGCCGGGGAAATATCTCCTTTTCATTTTGACAATTCTTTGTACCGGAATGGTGCTGCTTACATTTAATACGACCATTTTCAGCGGGCCGCTCGGTTCGGTTGCCGGATATATTATCGTTCCTTTTCAGGAGGGAATCAGCGCGGCGGGCAGTTTCCTGCGCAGCCGGTCGGAAGAACTGGGGCAGATTCGGGATTTGATTGCGGAAAATGAAACGTTAAAGGCAAAGATAGATGAACTGACGATTGAGAATACGAGATTACAGCAGGACCGGTACGAACTTACGAATTTGCGCGAATTATATGAACTGGATGCTCAGTACGATGAATATGAAAAAGTCGGAGCCAGGATTATTGCAAGGGATTCCGGCAACTGGTTCTATTCTTTTGTTATCAATAAGGGGTCGGAAGACGGTCTTATGGTTGATATGAATGTGATGGCAGGAAGCGGTCTGGTAGGCCGCATTGTTGATACAGGGCCGAACTGGTCGAAAGTAAAGGCAATTATTGCTGACGATTCCAATGTGAGCGCGATGGTCTTGTCCAGTTCTGACAACATGATTGTCAACGGGGATTTACGTTTATATGCCTCCGGCGTCATTTCTTTTGAACAGCTCAAAGACAGCGATGATGTCGTGGTGGAAGGCGATAAGGTCGTGACTTCCAACATCAGCGATAAATATCTTCCGGGTATTTTAATCGGTTATATCAATACCATCAATACGGATTCCAATAACCTGACAAAATCGGGTTATATTACACCGGCGGTAGATTTCGAACATCTGGAGGAAGTTCTTGTCATATTGGAACTGAAGCAGATGGTTGAAGAGTAGTCGGAACGCCGGCAGAGCAAGAATGGATGATTGGCGACAATGAAACGTTTTATCGTGACTGCTTTTTTCATTTTTATATGTTTTCTGTTACAATGCACCGTATTCCGCGCGCTTGCTTTTGGCGGCATTGTACCGAATCTTTTGATTGTGCTGACGGCTTCTTTCGGGTTTATGCGCGGAGAAAAGAACGGTCTTCTCATCGGGTTTTTCAGCGGCCTGTTAGTGGATATCTTTTTTGGTTCCGTTATCGGTTTTTATGCCCTGATTTATATGTACATCGGTTATGCCAACGGGAAATTCAGCGCTATTTTTTATCCGGAAGATATCAAACTGCCGATTACCCTGATTTTGTGCAGCGATTTTTTTTACGGACTGACCTGCTATGTTATTTTGTTCCTGCTGCGCGCGAAATTTGATTTCAGTTATTATCTTGTGCATATCATTCTGCCGGAGATGGTCTATACGGTAGTCGTAACACTGTTTTTGTATCCTGTCATTCTGCGCGTGAACCATAGTCTGGAACAGCAGGAGAAAAGAGGCGAAAAGAAGTTTGTTTGAAAGTATATGGGAACATCTGAAAGAAAATATATTTAATATGGTGACTTCCAGACTGCTTGTTCTTGTTCTGGTTCTTCTCGGTATGGGAAGCTATCTGATTTATACGATATTCCAGCTTCAAATTGTCAACGGAGAGGAATATTTTAATAATTTCCGGTTAAGAATTACGAAGACGAGAACGATTGAAGCGACAAGGGGAAATATTTATGCCAGCAACGGTGAGCTTCTTGCCTATAATGAGCTGGCGTATTCGGTCACCATCGAAGATGTTTATGAGTCCGGACGCAGTAAAAATGCGAACCTGAATAACACCATCTATCAGCTGATTCAGATGGTAGAGCAGAATGGCGACCATATCATCAATGATTTTCATATCGTACTGGACGCAAACGGCAATTACCAGTTTAATCTGGAGGGGACGCAGCAGCTGCGTTTTCTTGCCGATATTTATGGACATGCTCTGATAGATGACCTCCAGGAAAAAGAAAAGACTGCCACACCGGATGAGGTTATTTCTTATTTGTGCAGCACTTCCCGTTACGGCATTGGCAATTATGTCGATGAAGATGACAAGGACAGTTTCCAAGAGGGACTGGGCTACACGAAAGAAGAAGTTCTTAAAATACTTACGATACGCTATGCCATGAGCGCCAACAGTTATCAGAAATATATCGCGACGACGGTTGCAAATAATGTTTCGGAAAAAACCGTTGCCGTCATCATGGAGAATGCGGATGTGCTCGACGGGGTTTCAATTGCCGAAGGGACTATCCGAAAATATAATGACAGCATTTATTTTGCCCAGATACTCGGTTATACCGGAAAGATATCCAATGAAGAACTGGAGACGCTGCAGAACGAAAATCCCAAATATGATTTGAACGACACGGTCGGGAAATCCGGAATTGAAGCTTCTATGGAGATGCAGCTCCAGGGCACAAAGGGTTCTGAAATCGTATACGTTGATAATGTCGGAAAAGTTATTGAAACGAGCGACAGGGTGGAACCTGTTGCCGGTAATGATGTCTGGCTGACAATCGACCCAAATCTTCAAAAAGCGGCTTACCATATTCTGGAAGCAAAAATCGCCAGTATCCTGTTAGCCAAAATACAGAATATCAAAGAATATGTTCCTTCCGAAAATTCCGGGAGCAGCAATATCATTATTCCGATTTATGATGTTTATTATGCGTGCATTGAAAATAATGTAATCGATACAAAACATTTCTTTTCCAAAGTGGCGGGGGAAACGGAAGGCGTCGTTGCCCAGGCTTATCTGGATAAAAAAGCGAAGATTTACGAACAGCTGCGCCTGGAGCTGACAGAGGGCAATACGCCCTATCTTGATTTACCCAAAGAATATCAGGTGTATGAGAGTTTTATTGTTTCCATGCTGTATGATAACAATATTATCCTGCAGAGTGAAATTGATAAAGAAGATGCGACCTATATTGCGTGGACAAAAGATGAAGTTATCAGTTTAAGCGAATATCTGAACTATGTGATTTCCAAAAACTGGGTGGATGTATCCAAACTGAATATTGTCGCTCAGTATTCGGATTCACAGGAAATTTATACAAAGCTCATCGCATATATTTTTGAAAAACTGGATACGAATGGGGAATTTGAAAAAAAAATATACCGTTATATGATTAACAATGATGAGTTGAGCGGTCGCCAGATATGTTATCTTTTGCTGGAACAGAATATCGTGCATGTAGAAGATGACGAACTGGAGCAGTTCGAGAGAGGTTCGCTGACGCCCTATGCTTTTATGCGGAACCGCATCGAGCAGCTGGATATTACGCCGGCGCAGCTCGCATTGGAACCGTATTCCGGCTCTATCGTTGTCACGGATGTCAATACGGGGGATGTGCTCGCCCTTGTTTCTTATCCGAGTTATGATAACAATAAGATGGCGAACGGTGTAGATGCGGACTATTTTGCGAGTCTGCAAAACGACTTATCAAGGCCGATGATTAATTATGCGACACAGCAGCGAACAGCTCCCGGTTCCACTTTTAAGATGGTATCCGCAACGGCGGGACTTATGGAAAATGTGGTTGATACATCAGAAACCATTACCTGCATCGGAACTTTTGACAAAATAACGCAGCCTCCCCGCTGTTGGATTGCATCAAGCGGCGGCGCACACGGCGCGCTGAACATCGCGGGCGGCATTCAGCATTCCTGTAACTGGTATTTTTATGAGGTCGGTTACAGACTCGGAATGGTCGGAAATATCTATAACAGTGAAGTCGGTCTGAATATGCTTGCAAAATATGCGGATATGTATGGTCTTTCGGAGCCTTCCGGTGTGGAGATAGAAGAGTATGAACCGCAGATTTCCGATTTGGACTCCGTTCGTTCGGCAATCGGACAGGGTACGAATAACTATACGACCGTCGGACTGGCGCGATATGTTACAACTGTCGCCAACAGCGGAACATGTTATAATTTAACATTAATAGATAAAATTACAGACCACAGCGGAGAAAATTCACAGGAAAATCATGCGCAGGTGCGTAATCGAATCGATATGGATGCCTCCTACTGGGATTCCATTCATCTTGGCATGCGCAGAGTCGTAGAAGGAAAGAGCTATTATTCGGATTTGGGCGTTAACGTTGCCGGTAAGACGGGTACTGCACAGGAGAGCGCTTCTCATCCGAACCATGCGCTTTTTGTCAGCTATGCGCCCTATGAAGACCCTGAAATCTGCGTTGTTGTGCGTGTGGCGAACGGTTATACTTCCGACTATGCGGCGCAAATCGGGAGAGAAATCTATAAATATTATTACGGACTCGCAGAAGAAAGTGAAATCATTACGGGTACGGCTGGTACGCTGGAAGGCGGTCAGATTAACGGCGATTAATTGCCGCAGGCTGAGAAAAAGGCATGGTTATTAAGGTGAAGTCAACATTTCACCATTCTGATATAAATGCCCGCAGAAGCGGGCAGATAGGAGTTAGTATGAAAAATCCGGTTATTATCAAAAGTTTTCCAAACGGGCTGTCACTGTATCTGGATGAAACGCTGCCGTTTGAGATGCTTCTGGAAGAGATTGCGGTTAAATTCAAAGAATCCGCGCAGTTTTTTAAGGATGCCCACATGGGAATTTCTTTTGAGGGAAGGAAGCTGACGGAAGAAGAGGAACGAATTATTCTGGATGTTATTTCCGTTAATTCTTCCCTGAACATCATTTGTGTTATCGGGAAAGATGACGAAACGAATCAGAATTATATACGCGCCTTACAGCAGCTTGAATTTCATCAGCATGAAATGGAAAATATCGGGCAGTTTTACAAAGGAACCTTGAAAGACGGCCAGATGCTGGAGACGGAAAACAGCATTATCGTTATGGGAGATGTTTATCCGGGCGCCTGCATTATTTCCAAAAAAGATATTATCGTACTGGGCGGATTATATGGACAGGCCTATGCGGGAGGCAACGGGCTGGATAACCATTTCGTCGTCGCGCTTGAAATGTCACCTGAAAAGCTCAAAATAGGTGAATTCAAATATAAAACATCAGAGAAACAAAGCAAATGGTCGATAAAGCCGAAAATTCAGCCTAAGATTGCTTATGTAAAAGACAGCCGTGTAGTGATGGATGCCATTACCAAAGAATTACTGAATGCGCTGCCCATATAGGGACATATTCAGGGGACGATAACGATTCATTTTGGAGGTTTGAGTATGAGTGAAGTAATTGTCGTCACATCAGGGAAAGGCGGAGTAGGAAAGACCACTACTTCTGCAAACGTCGGCACAGGTCTGGCTGCCATGGGCAAAAAAGTCATTTTAATCGATACGGATATCGGATTGCGGAATCTCGACGTCGTTATGGGACTGGAAAGCCGGATTGTTTATAATCTGGTAGATGTCGTCGAGGGAAACTGCCGCATCAAGCAGGCACTCGTAAGAGATAAGCGATATCCGACCCTTTTTTTACTCCCGTCCGCGCAGACGAGGGATAAGAGTGCGGTAAATCCCGCACAGATGGTCAAAATGATAAGCCATTTAAAAGAACAGTTCGATTACATCATTCTGGACTGTCCTGCCGGAATCGAGCAGGGATTTCAGAACGCAATTGCCGGAGCGGACAGGGCGCTCGTTGTAACGACGCCGGAAGTCTCTTCCATTCGCGATGCGGACCGTATTATCGGGCTGCTTGAAGCGAATGAAATACAGAAGATAGACCTGATTATTAACAGAATCCGTTACGATATGATTAAACGGGGCGATATGATGTCGTCCGATGACGTGGTTGATATTTTATCCATTCCGTTAATCGGTCTTGTACCCGATGACGAGAACGTCGTTATTGCAACGAATCAGGGAGAACCGTTAGTCGGAAGCAATACTCTTGCCGGACAGGCGTATCAGAATATCTGTTACAGAGTTTACGGAAAAGAAGTTCCTTTTCTCGATTGTGAAAGAGGCATTTCTTTCTGGACCAAAATAACAGGTATTTTCCATCGCAGTTAGGAGGTAAGAGGAGTGTTCAAAAATATTTTAAAACGTAAAAGTTCCAGAGAAATTGCTAAAGACAGGCTGAAAATACTGCTCATTTCCGACCGGGTCAACTGTTCCCCGGAAATGATGGAAATGATAAAGAACGATATTGCGAAAGTGATATCAAAATACATGAAAATTGATGCGCAAAGCATGGAAATCCAGATAACAAAGACGAATATTAAGGGACGGACGCTCAAAAATCCTACTTTATATGCAAACATTCCGATTCTGGATTTGAAACAATAAGAAAAAGGAGAATGAACATTTGATAAAGCATTATCGCATAAGAGATTATGATTTTAAATTAATCTTTTTTGTCGTAGCGCTGACCATTATAGGCATAATGGCCATTGGAAGCGCAAAAGAATCCGTGCAGACGCGGCAGATTGCCGGCTTTGTATTCGGGCTTTTTCTGATGTTCGTTCTGTCGCTTTTTGATTATTCCGTTATTCTTCGATTTTACTGGCTCTTATATATTGCCAATATTGTTTTATTAATTCTCGTTTCCGAGATGGGGGAAACGAAGAATAACGCACAGCGATGGCTTAATATTTTCGGCATTCAGTTTCAGCCTTCGGAAACGGCCAAAATTCTGCTGATTCTGTTTTTTGCACAGTTAATTATGAGACATCAGGATAAAATGGGAAAATTGAAATTTATTATGGCCTGTACTGCGATGTTTGCCGTGCCGTTATGGTTGATTTATGACCAGCCTGACCTTTCTACAAGTATTATGGTCGTTATTCTGTTCTGTGTTATAATGTTTGTAGGAGGCCTGCACTGGAAATATATTATAACGGTGCTTGCGATTGCGATTCCGGCTTTTATTATTTTACTCAGCATTGTGCTGCAGCCGGACCAGGAACTGGTAAAGCCTTATCAGCAGCGAAGAATTCTGGCCTGGATTGACCCGGAAGAATATGCGGATACAGAGGCATATCAGCAGCTTAATTCCGAGATGGCAATCGGCTCCGGACAGCTGTATGGAAAAGGTTATAAGACGAATGAAATCAGCTCCGTCAAAAATGGAAATTTTATTGCGGAACCTCAGACAGACTTTATTTATGCGGTTATCGGGGAAGAATTTGGTTTTGTCGGCGGATGCAGCGTAATTGTCTTATTGATTTTCATCTCAATAGAATGTATTATGGTAGCTAGGAGGGCAAAGGATTTGGCTGGAACGATTATCGCTTCGGGAATCGGAACGTTAATCGGGTTTCAGGGAATTATCAATATTGCCGTTGCCACAAGGGTTATACCAAACACCGGCATTCCGCTGCCTTTTGTCAGCTATGGGCTCACATCGCTTGTAAGCTCCTATATTGGGATAGGTTTCGTACTGAATGTACGGTTACAATGCAAAAAATAAACAGAGGGGTATTGACATGAATATTGCACTGATTGCACATGATGCAAAGAAAAAACTGATGCAGAATTTCTGCATTGCGTATCGGGGGATACTTAGTAAAAATGAATTATATGCGACAGGCACAACGGGAAGGCTGATTGAAGAAGTGACGAATCTTACAATCCATAAACATCTTGCCGGGCATTTGGGGGGAGAGCAGCAGCTTGGAGCGCAGATTGAACACAATCAGATTGATTTATGTATTTTTTTAAGAGACCCGCAGAATCCAAAGCCCCATGAACCGGATGTTAATAATGTTATGCGTCTTTGTGATGTACATAATATTCCGTTGGCGACGAATCTGGCATCTGCAGAACTGTTGATTAAATCGCTGGACAGAGGAGATTTAGAGTGGCGTGAAATGTACAAATGACATTGGAAATCAAAAAAAGCGTATCTGTGCGTTGCTTGTCTGCGCCGTTCTTGTCCTGACGGGCTGCGGCGCCGAGAAATACGAGATGCCCTATAACAGCAATTATCAGGTCAGCAGCTTTAGACTGATGCAGACAGCCGATGCCAATGCAAAAGTTGCGGAGACTTTTGCCGCGGATTTGTGTGTGGTGGACAAAGATGTTTCCAATTCGGAAGTTGCGCTGTCCGATGTGGCATCTGTCGCGCTGTTCGATGTGGACAGTCTGGATACGCTCTATGCCAAAAATGCGAATGAACAACTTGACCCGGCAAGCCTGACGAAGGTTATGACGGCTTTGGTTGCGCTAAAGCACGGTTCTCCGGAACAATTGCTTACTGCGGGCGACAATGTCCTGATTACGGAACCGGGCGCACAGCTGTGCGGCATTAAACCGGGCGATACCATGACATTGGAACAGGCGCTTCATGTTCTGCTTCTTTATTCCGCCAATGATGTGGCGAACATGATTGCGGACGGGGTCGGAGGTTCCATTCCCGGGTTCGTTGAACTGATGAACGAGGAAGCGCAGGAACTTGGCGCCACAAACTGCCATTTTACCAATCCTAACGGTTTGACGGAAGAAGGTCATTATATGACTGCTTATGACCTGTATCTGATTTTCATGGAGGCGATGCAGTACGATTTATTCAACGAGATTATACAGCTGCCTTCTTACAGCACGACATACAGGACAAGTGACGGCAGCGAGCGCACGTTGGAAGTAAACAATTCCAATCAATATCTGGTTGGAAACTATGCTGCGCCGGAGAATATCACCGTCGTCGGCGGCAAGACCGGCACGACAAAAGCGGCCGGACACTGTCTGATTCTGCTTTCCAGAGACAGCAGCGGAAAACGGTATGTTTCCGTCATTATGAATGCTGATTCCACAGAAAATCTGTATACGAAGATGTCGAGACTTCTGGAAGCAATACAATAATAAAAGTGATATTTATAGTTGTCTTTTTATCTTTTTTCACTTATAATATTGTTATGCAGGTTACGAATATTTTACTTTAGGAGGGTTTACAATGATTCAATTAATCGTAGGCAGGAAAGGGAAGGGCAAGACCAAACACTTATTGGATAAAGTAAATACGGAAGTAAAGGATATTGCAGGTAATGTCGTTTATCTGGACAAGAGCACGAAGCACATGTTCGAGTTAAATAATAAAATCAGATTGATTAACGTATCGGATTATATGATTACGAACAGCGACGAATTTATCGGTTTTATCTGCGGTATCATCTCTCAGGACCACGATTTGCAGCAGATGTATTTTGACAGCTTTTTAAAGATTGCCTGTATGGAAGAAAGCGCTGCGGACAGCGAAAAGCTGAATGCGGTCATTGGCAAATTGGAGGCGGTCAGCTCTAAGTTCCATGTTGATTTTGTTTTAAGTATTTCTCTTGATGCTCATGAATTATCGGAGGATTTGAAATCCAAAGTTATTGTATCATTGTAGGACTGGTTTACATAATCATTAACGCATTCCAAAACCTCGGAATCTCCGGGGTTTTATCCTTTTATCTGAGATTCATAAAGGAGTATATTGAATGGCCGAAAAGGGAAACAAAATAGAAAAATACCGACGCCCTATCAATCTGAATATCGGCATGATTATTTTTGCCGTTATTTTTGTCTATGTAATTATCTGTATTTTCATGTATCTGTCAACGGAGCATGTTGTAGGATATGAAGTAAAAGAAGGGTCCCTGTCCTATAATAATGTTTATAAGGGAATCGCTCTGCGGACAGAGCGTATCTATAACAGTACCAATGCCGGATATACCAATTATTATGCGCGGGAAGGAGAACGCGTCGCCGTTGGAAATCTCGTTTATACCATTGATGAAACAGGAAAATTATCCGATTATATCCGGACGAGTGAGACCGGGGAAAATTCGCTTTCGGAGCATGACCTTACGGAGCTGAAATCGGAAATTGAATCCTTTGCCAATGGTTTTGACAGAACAAATTTTTCGGAAATCTATAATTTTAAATACAGCGTTCAGGGAACGGTTTTAAAACTTGCAAATTATAACGTGCTGGAAAGCGCAGAGGCATTGAACGGTACGGCAAATACGGCATTGATTGATTATTTTAACGCTACTGACACCGGAATCGTGCTTTATTCCATAGACGGAATGGAACACCTGACCCTGCAGGATATGAAAGCGGAATATTTTGAACAGAAAGATTATGAAAAAACATATTTGCTGAACAATGAACTGGTTGCGGCCGGAGACCCGGTTTATAAACTGTCGATGGACGAAGACTGGTCAATCGTGATTCAGGTAGAGGATGAAGAATTTGCAAGACAGCTCATGGAAGAAGAGTATGTGAAGGTCAGATTCATGAAGAACCAGAATATTTCCTGGGGAAAAGTGGATTATTTCGTCAACGAAGAAGGCGATGTTTTTGTATCCCTGACGTTTACGAATTCGATGGTCAGTTTCTGTACGGACAGATTTCTCGATGTTGAGCTGCTTCTGGAGGATGAAACCGGGTTGAAAATTCCAAACTCCGCAATTGTGGAAAAAGAATTTTTCATCGTTCCGAAGGAATATGTTACAAAAGGCGGCAACAGCGGCGCGTCCGGCGTTCTGTTGGAAACTTACAACGAAGACGGCAATGCCGTAACGGAGTTTGTGGAAACGACCATCTATGAAGAAACGGACACGGAATATTATCTGGACGATACGGTACTGCGAAGCGGCAGTTATCTCGTAAAACCGGATTCTATGGAAAAATACGCGGTAAGCAGAATCGGTTCCCTGACAGGGGTCTATAATATCAATAAAGGATATGCCGATTTCAAGCAGATTATCGTGTTATACAATAACGATGAATATTCCATTGTGAAGTCCAATACGACCTATGGACTGAGTGTATATGACTTTATTGTACTGGATGCGTCGACGGTGGAGGATAATGATTTTGTTTACGAATAGAAGGTGAGAAGAACTTCTAAGACTCGCATCAATGGATGCTTCGTCAAGAAGTTCTACGATTTGCGTAGCAAATCTTTCTCACCTGGGAGAATGCCTTTCAGGCATTCTCCCGGAAGCTGGCGGGAAGTGTTTTTTTGATGAAGTGTCTGAGGGGCGGCGTCTTCCGGATGAGTGATGCAATGGAAAGATTATGAAGGGAATGGAATGGGAAACAGGATGATTCGGGAAAATTTGGAGCATGTGAAAGCAAATATTAAAAGGGCCTGTGAGGGAAGCGGGCGGAAGGAAGAAGATGTTACCTTGATTGCGGTGAGCAAGACGAAACCGCTTCCGATGTTGATGGATGCTTATGAATGCGGCTGCCGGGACTTTGGAGAGAATAAAGTGCAGGAGCTTGTGGACAAGTGGGAGCAGATGCCGAAAGACATCCGCTGGCACATGATTGGACATTTGCAGCGGAATAAAGTCAAGTATATTGTAGATAAGGTGTATATGATACACAGTGTCGATTCGTTGCGGCTTGCGGAAGAAATCAGCAAAGAGGCCGTGAAAAAAGGCGTTACCGTATCTGTTCTGATAGAAATCAATGTAGCGCAGGAAGAATCCAAATTCGGAACAACATGCGAAGAGGCGTACCGCCTGGTCGAAGAAGCGTCCAAATTGCCTAATATTATCATAAAGGGGCTTATGACGATAGCACCATATGTAGAAAATGCGGAAGAAAACAAACAATATTTTGAAAAATTGCGGCAAATATATGTTGACATAAATCGTAAAAACATTGATAATGTTTATATGACAGAACTTTCTATGGGAATGACCGGCGACTATGAAACGGCAATTGCGGAAGGGGCGACTTATATCAGAGTCGGCACCGGGATTTTCGGTGAACGCTTTTATGCCGTTTAGAATGGAGGATTTATCATGGGCGTTATGGATAAATTTATAAATGCAATGAAGCTGAATGATGAAGAAGACGATTACTATGATGACGATTACTATGATGAGCCGGAACCGGCCAGAAAATCATCACCGATAAAAGAAGATATCACGACAGAGGAAGAAAAGCCTGTCAAAAAGACGATTCCGAAAGTGACTTCCATGCGGCCGATGAAGAAGATGATGGATTCCGGAATGGAAGTATGTGTGATTCGTCCGACGACGGTGGAAGACGCAAGGGAAATTACGGAAACGCTGCTGGCGAATCGAACTGTTGTATTGAATCTGGAGGGACTGGATGTGGAAATCGCACAGCGGATTATTGATTTTACTTCCGGCTCCTGTTTTGCGATGAGCGGCAATTTGCAGAAAATATCTCATTACATATTTATTATCACCCCTGCGAGTGTGGATATTTCCGGTGATTTTCAGGATATTTTATCCGGTTCTTTTGATGTTCCGATTAATAAAGGAATTTAAAGCCGGGTAATGGAACTTACGCCATCGCGTAGTAAGACGCCAGAAAGGAATGCGCTGCATTCTTTGGAGTTTGCCGCAGGGCAGACTCTTTTTTTGTTAAAAATTTTAAATATGCCTGATGATATTTATGTCAGGATAAAATATTTGATATTATGCGAAGGACAGAATGAATTATGGCGAACAGACTGACGATAAACTATGAGAAGAAACCATGTTATGATATTGTATTTGCCTCTGATTTCGGCGGATTGGCGGAAGAGCTGCATGACTTTGGCATCGGAAAACGGCGGATTGCCGTGATTGCAGACAGCAATACCGCTTCTCTATACGGAGAAGAGGTCATCGGGCTTCTGGAAGGAAACTGCAAGAAAGCCATTCTTTACAGCTTTCCGGCAGGAGAAGCGCATAAAACACTGGACACGGTCAAGGATATCTATAAGACGCTGATTGAAGAAAAATTTGACAGAAAAGATTTGCTTATCGCGCTTGGCGGCGGCGTAGTTGGTGATATCACCGGTTATACGGCGGCTACCTATCTTCGCGGTGTGGATTTTGTGCAGATTCCAACAACGCTGCTTGCGCAATGTGACAGCAGCATCGGCGGAAAAACAGGTGTGGACTTCGACGGTTACAAAAATATGGTCGGAGCTTTTTATATGCCAAAGCTTGTTTATATGAATATCGGAACTCTCAAAACGCTGGATGACAGACAGTTTTATGCCGGGTTTGCGGAAGTCATGAAACATGGCCTGATTAAAGATGCGCTGTTTTATGAATGGCTTCTGGATAATCTGTATGAAATACAGGACAGGGAGCCGGATGTTCTGGAAGAAATGGTCATGAGAAGCTGTACGGTCAAGAAGCTTGTCGTTGAAAAGGACCCGAAAGAGCAGGGCGACAGGGCGTTGTTGAATTTCGGACATACGATTGGCCATGCCATTGAAAAGTACAAAAACTTTGAGATGCTTCATGGGGAATGCGTTGCGCTTGGCGCGGTGGCGGCGGCGTTCATATCTTGGAAACATAACTGGCTTTCCATGGAAGAGTATTATGAAATACGCGATATGTTTGTGCCCTTTAACCTGCCAATCAGCATCGATGACATTGAACCGGAAGAGATTCTCGCATTGACGAAATCCGATAAAAAGATGGCAGCCGGGCAGATTCGGTTCGTATTGTTAAAAAAGGTCGGTAAAGCGGTCATTGATACGACTGTCAGTGACGAAGATATTTTAAATGCGATTCGTGAGATTTATTTCGACGACGAAGATGCAAAAGCATAAGCACACTGAACTGTACCAGAATAGAAACGGGGATTATCATGAGAGTAATCAGCCAGTCGGCAAAGAAAAAAAGAAAAAGACTTATTATGGATTTCATTTTTATCGTTGTACTGATTGCATTTGACCAGTTTACCAAATATCTGGCCGTATTCAGACTGAAAGATAAGCCGGCCTTTAAAATTTGGGATGGCGTACTGGAATTAAATTATCTTGAAAATAAGGGCGCTGCTTTTGGGATGCTGCAAAATCAGGGAGGTTTCTTTATTTTTGTCGCAGTTATTGTGCTTGGCGTAATCGCATATATTCTATATAAAACGCCGAATGACGGCAAATATACCCCTTTGCATGTGCTGCTTTCATTGATTGCCGCCGGCGCTGTCGGCAATATGATTGACCGCATCCGGCTGGATTATGTAGTAGATTTTATTTATATTATTCTGATTAATTTTCCGATTTTTAATGTGGCCGATATGTATGTATCTTTTTCAACGGTTATATTGGTTCTGGCGCTTTTATTCTATTATAAAGAAAGTGATTTGAGCTTTATCAGCTTTAATCAGAAAAAGTACCGCGAGTTAAAATAGAAAGCCGTGTTTCGCAAAAACGATGACGGAAGTTTAGGGTGCAGCATGAAAGAGTTTATCTGTAAAATTGAGCTTGGAGAAGACGAGGAACGAATTGATAAATGGATAAGCGGCACACTGGATTCTCTGTCCCGTTCCCATATTCAGAAACTGATAAAGGAAGAACTTGTTTTTGTGAACGACAGACCGCAGAAAGCGAGTTATCGCATCAAGGCGGGGGATGAAATACGTTTCTGCATTCCCGATGCCGCACAGCCGTCAATTCCTGCGGAAGATATTCCATTGTCAATTCTATATGAAGACGACGATATTTTAATCGTTGATAAACCAAAGGGGATGGTAGTTCATCCCGCACCCGGACATTACAGCGGCACGCTTGTGAATGCGGTAATGTTTCATTGCAGGGATAATCTTTCCGGCATCAACGGGGTTCTGCGCCCGGGTATCGTGCATCGGATAGATAAAGATACCACAGGTTCCCTTATCGTCTGTAAAAACGATATTGCCCATCAGCATATTGCTTCCCAGTTAAAAACACATTCCATTACCAGAAAATATCGGGCTGTCGTACATGGCCGCTTCCCGGAAGAAGAGGGCTGTATTGATGCGCCTGTCGGCAGAGATGAAAAAGACCGCAAAAAAATGGCTGTCAATGAAAAAAACGGAAAGCCGGCGGTTACACATTACAAAGTCCTGAAAACTTTTCGGGAATACAGTTATATTGAATGTCAGCTGGAAACGGGACGTACCCATCAGATTCGCGTGCATATGGCATCAATCGGACACCCGCTTCTTGGGGATATGGTTTATGGATGCCGTAAAACCGGTTTTTCACTGGAAGGGCAGACATTACACGCGATGACGATAGGATTTATTCATCCTTCTACCGGTGAATATCTGGAGGTGTCCGCACCCCTTCCGGCTTATTTTCAGCGCCTTTTGGAAATTCTTTCATCCGCAGATTCTTCCTCAAATCTAAAGATTTAATTAAATTTCTATAAATTTCAGATTGAACTTTATTTGTAAATGTGATAGAATCTATATCAGTTTTAATTAAATTTGTGTAAACTGAATGAATATATATTCAGTTATTAAGTTAATTGTCTGCCGGTGCAGGTAGATAACAAGTATAAATATACAAAGGGGTATTGCATGAATACGGCTGAATATTTGGATAGGTTGTTAGAAAAATACTCAAGTGCGTTCGATATTTATCAGCCATATGTTATTCATGGAAAAGAGTATCCTGCGTATGGATACTTTTTTTCACATACGGAGAAATATGTTCTTGTCAGGGAAGCGAATATGTGGTCTTCCGACAGCTATGAGCATATCCTTTTTGTCGAAACGGATGAAGTGACGGAAGAACTTCTGAAAGAGGCCCATGACATTGTGAAGAATTATATGGAGCCTGTGCTTGTCAGAAAAGGTGAAAAAGTACCGCCGCCCAATCACATGTACAGTTATCTGACGATTGCTATAATATCAAAGAAAGCAGTATCAGGCGCGATGCGGAAAGCCATCCGGAAATTCAGGTTCGAAAAGAGCTATAAGTTCAGTATACGCGGATTTTCACAGGCCCACATCGTCTGTGCGTCAATGGAAGACGGGGCGGTTCATACCAATTTTGTCGGCCGCGGGTCCAAAAAGGTATTTCAGAATATTTTTAAGCAGCTTATATAATAGAGCAATCTATTTTATATAAGGGATTGATTTTTAATCCAAACTAAATTATAGGAGGGAATTAGTGTGAACTCAGTAGTATTAATTTTACTGGCTATCGTTATCTTCGTTGTGGCTTATCTTACATACGGCAGATACCTGGCTAAAACCTGGGGCATTGACCCCAGTCGTAAGACACCGGCACACGAACTTGAAGACGGTGTTGACTATTGTCCTGCCAAGACTCCGGTTCTGATGGGACATCATTTTTCATCCATTGCAGGCGCAGGCCCGATTAACGGCCCGATTCAGGCGGCATTTTTCGGATGGCTTCCCTGTTTCTTATGGATAGTAATTGGCGGTATCTTCTTTGGCGCTGTTCAGGATTTCGGTTCTATCTTCGTATCCATCCGTCATGAGGGTAAATCTCTCGGTGAGGTTATTGAAGAGAACATCGGACATAAGAGCAGAGTGCTCTTTACCGTATTCGCATGGCTCGTATTGCTGCTTGTTATCGCTGCTTTTGCGGATATCGTAGCAAATTCCTTTACGGGAAGCGCGGCAAACGGTTCCGTTGCTACGGCATCCATGCTATTCATCGTACTCGCGATTGGATTCGGTTTCGCGGTATACAGAAAGAATGCACCGATGGTTGTTGCATCCGTTGTCGGCGTCATCCTGCTTGCGGTATGTGTTGCAATCGGCCTTGCATTCCCGATTGAGCTGCCTAAAACATTCTGGATTATTTTCGTATTCATATATATTATGATAGCATCCGTGACACCGGTATGGATTCTGCTGCAGCCGAGAGACTATTTAAGCTCTTTCCTGCTTTACTTTATGATTATTGCAGCCGTTATCGGTATTTTCGGCGCACATCCGGATATCCAGATTCCGGCATATATCGGCTTCCATGTTTCAAACAACTATATGTTCCCGACATTGTTTATTACGATTGCCTGTGGCGCGATTTCCGGTTTCCATTCCCTGATTGGTTCCGGTACGACATCCAAGCAGCTCGATAATGAAAAGGATGCGCTGATGGTCGGCTACGGTTCCATGTTGATTGAATGTGTGCTTGCAGTTATTTCCTTAATCGCAGTTGCTACGCTGACAAGCGACGGACAGTTTGCTGCGGCAGGCTTCAGTTCTCCGACCGTTGTATTTGCATCGGCTATTTCCGGATTCTTTGCACAGCTTGGACTTTCTGAGGGCGCTGTTTCCGCGACTTATACGATTATTGCGCTCGCGGTATCCTGCTTCTGTCTGACTTCACTGGATACGGCTACAAGACTTGGCCGTTTTATGTTCCAGGAACTGTTTGCGGGAACAAGCGTAGGCAAGCAGATGAAACTTGAAAATATGTATGTGGCAACAGGTATCACTGCATTATGCGGTTTTGCACTCTGTCTGGCAGGTTACGCGAAGGTATGGCCGTTGTTTGGTGCATGTAACCAGCTCGTTGCGGTACCGGCATTCCTGGCAATCGGCACTTATTTGAAGAAACAGGGCAAGAACAATAAGATGCTGCACATTCCGATTATCTTTATGTCATGTGCGACCATCGTATCCCTGATTTTCTCCTTTAAGAACAACTTGGTTGCTTTGATTAACGGCGGCCTTGATGGAGCGGCGACCTTTACAAATATCTTACAGGATGTCATCATTGTTCCGATTGTAATCCTTGCGGTAATTCTGCTGATTGACGGTGGTAAGGTATTGTGGGGAAAAAAGAACTAAAAGTATATTGGTATTTAGCATTTCCTATATGATAAAAAGGCAGGCATGAAAATGCCTGTCTTTTTATGAACAGTATTTATTGCATTGTATTTATCGCATTGCGTTTGTTGCATTGCATTTGTTGCATTGTGCATAAGTATTTGTAAAAATAATTGCTTTTTCTGTCAAAAATGTATATAATAAAATAGAGCATGACAGAATAGGAGGTACTGCATATGAATACTATTATTACAATCGGCAGACAGTTTGGTTCCGGAGGACGTGAAATCGGCGAGAAACTGGCAAAACACTACGGCATCAAATATTACGATAAGGAACTTCTGACGAGGACCGCCAAAGAAAGTGGTTTTTGTGAAGAAATGATGCACAACCATGATGAGCGGCCGACCAATTCTTTTCTCTATAATCTGGTGATGGATACTTATTCTTTCGGTTATAATTCTTCTGCTTTTGTAGATATGCCTATCAGCCACAAAGTATTTCTGGCGCAATTCGATACGATTAAAAAAATTGCAAATGAAGGCCCCTGCGTTATCGTTGGAAGGTGCGCGGATTATGCCCTGAGCGAGTATCCGAACTGTCTGCATGTTTTTATTCATGCGGATGAGAAAAGTAAAATCAAACACATTATGGAGAAACACGGGGATGTTACGACAGAACAGAAGGCAAGAGATATGATGATTAAAAAGGATAAACAGCGGCAGAGTTATTATAATTATTATTCCTCCAAGAAGTGGGGACGTGCCGACAGTTATGATTTAACGATTAACAGCGGTATTCTCGGAGAAGACGGTACGGTCAAACTGCTGATTCAGTATATTGAAGATTTTGAGGCACGAAGAGGATAAACAAGAGACTTTCATTGAGAGATTACTCCGGTTTGTGTCACGGCAGTCGGTTAAAGCAGAAATAACAGGGGTCTTTCATTATGCAACAGACAGATAAAATACAAAAGCGATACGCTGTATATTGTCGTGTTATTACGGCAGGATTGTTCATAACATTAATTACTTTCCTGCCGTATCTTGCGGATTACTATTTGTTACAGCCCTCAGACACAGTCCTTGCATATTTTGCCGAAAATTCCGTTGACAGATATTATGAGTTTGAAACCGTAATTGTTTTTCTTTCTGTCGTTTCCATATGGTGTATCAGCGGGAGCACGGGAGCAGCCATATCCGTTCCTTCAGCGTTGTTTCTGTTGTTATCCTATGCGGACAGCATCAAATATGCTTCTTTAAACGAGCTGTTTCGTCTCAGTGATTTAAAGCTTACGGAGGCTGCGGGCATTGCAACACGTTATCTTAATCTGAAATTCACGCCGGCACAGATTATGGTAATTATCACAATTCTGTTTTTCTGTGCCGGCGGATTTGTATCGGATAAATTCTGCAGAAAATACCCACTTTATAAAAAACAAAGCGGGAAGTATTCCAAAAGATTTCATGCAATACGCATTTTTTTCGGATTCGTCTGTCTGGCGGTGATGTTTCGTTATGGGAATCATTTTATTAAAAGCGAATGCAGCAAGGACGCTATCGACAACGCGGCTGTTACCGACATGGGGAATGACAGATATATTCTTTATCATTTTTTTAAGAGTGACAGTATGGCAGATATTGACATTACGCATGCGGAGAACAGTTACCGTTTCTTTCTGGATAATCCGGCGGCAGGCTGTAAAACGGACGAAGACAGGCAGTTTCCAAATGTCATTGTTATCATGAATGAGTCATGGTGGAATACCGACAATATACCTGACGGGTGTGTCACTTTTTCCGCAGACCCGATGGAATCTTATCATATACTTTCTGAAACCTGCTCTGCCGGTGAACTTTCTACCAATATTTTTTGTGGCGGCACAATCGGTTCCGAGACTGAGTTCCTGACCGGCCTCAATATCAAATATTTCAGTTCCTTCACCGGAATTGCCTCGGAAATGCAGGAACATAAGGTTCCTTCTATCGTGGATTATTTTAATGCGCTGGATTACGATACCATCGCAATACATCCTTATGAGGGACGTTTTTACGGCAGAGACAAGATTTATCCGTCACTGGGGTTTGATAAAATTATCTTTGAAGAAGATATGTCCTATAAAGATATCTATTCCTGCTATATTTCCGATGAAAGTCTTGTCAGGCAGATTATCAGGGAATATGAAGAGAGCGGAGAAACGCGGAAGTTTATTTTCGCGGTGTCCATCGGAAATCACATAAGAGGGCTGGATGCTGCGCATCATTTTGTCGAAAATTATCCTTATCCGATTACTGTGACGCTTAACGGAAGCTTGGAAGAAGAAGCGTATACGGATTTGGTAAATTATATCAATGGAATCTATCTGGCCAATGAGGCTCTGGCGCAGTTGATATCCTATTTTGAACAGAAAGCGGAACCGACGGTGATAGTGATGTATGGAGACCATATGCCCGGTTTTTCCAAAGAAGCGCTGAAACTGCTTTCTTTGGACGGCACGGATTCGGAAAGCCAACGATGCCAGTATGCCGTGCCCGTTTTGATGTGGAGTAATTTTGAAACGGAAAAGATTGTGCTGGACGGCGAAAATATCAGTTATCTTCCACAGTTGCTGCTTGAATATGCACAGCTTCCGGAGTCGGATATGGCCCGGATTCTGAAATATCAAAGAGATGTTTTCAAAACCAATACGAACAGAATCGTGATTGACTGCTTCGGTCATCCGGTTGAGTCCTATCATGAAGACCAGATAGAAGCAGTCCTTCATTATAAGGTTGTGGGCTTCGATGTTTTATACGGTTCCAGTCAGTTACGGGACAGGGTATGGGAGCCTTACGACTGAACAAGATACGCATCAGTATGCGAAACAATTAACGGGCAGCGCAAAGAATCAGGGTTTTCTTTCGGAAGGTTTCTCCCGGAGTCTGACTTTATTGGCGGCGGAACGTCTTCGTTCGTCCTCTAAAGCGGCATAGTGTTTTTTGGTGGTGTTCACATCTTTATGGCCGAGAACATCCGCTACAAGATAAATATCGCCGGTTTCCCGGTAAAGGGATGTGCCATAAGTGCTGCGCAGCTTATGCGGGGTAATTTTTTTCAAACTGGTCACGGTTGCGGAATATTTTTTGACCATATTTTCTACCGCCCGGACGGACATCCGGCGTTGCTGCATGGAAAGAAACAGGGCGTGTTCATGTCCAGTCTGGGGGATGATATGATATCTTTCTTCCAGATAATCGGAGAGGGCTTCCTCAACCTCTTCTCCGAAATAAATAACCGCTTCATAGCCGCCTTTGCGGCGTATTTTGATACCGTTATTTTTAAAATCGACGTCTTCCAAATCGAGGCCGACACATTCCGATACACGGATGCCTGTGCCGAGCAGAAGCGTCAGAAGCGCAATATCTCTCGTTTTGGTTACCTGGTGAAAACGCTGCTGCGCTTTGGTAAGGTTCGTCCCGTCTTCAACCTGGTCCAATAAAATAGCCACTTCGTCGGCATCCAGGCGGACGATTTCCTTTTCATGAAGTTTGGGAAGCGGAACGAGCGCCGCAGGATTTTTCTGAATCAGCTCCGCTTCGAAGAAATAGGAATAAAAGCTTCTTAAAGCGGCCAGTTTTCGCTTTTTTCCACGTTCGTCGTTGGTGTATATTTTTTCATCTTTTTCATAATAGGAGAGATATTCCATATATTCTTCAATATCCTCTCTGGCAATCTGGTCCAGCAGGGAAAGCGGAAACTCCGTGATTTCCATTTTGGCGCAATACGGGTTTTTATCATGCAGATATTCAAAAAAAGTCCGGATATCATAAGCATAAGCGAGCCTTGTGCGGGCGGAGGTATATTCCGTGATTCCCCGGAAGAACTGTTTACAGAAAGGCGGAAGCGTAGCAAGAACCGCCCTCATTTTTTGGATATTGTTGATGTTCTGCTGGTCATGATAATTATTGTTATTTTTACTGTCCATATGATATCCCCTTCCTCTTAACGAGTTTTCCATTCTTCCAGTCCGCCCTGAATTGCTGTGAACATCCGCTCTTTGACGCCGGGTGATTCCAGATTGATTTCCCGCAGAAGGGACTTGATATATTCCCGTTTCGTGTGACCGTCTGCGGGACAGGGACTTTTGACGACGGGAAGCTCATATTTGTTCACAAAACCGATGACATCTGCTTCCAGCATATAAATGAGAGGACGTATGACGGTCAGGTCCGTGCGGTCCAGGTAGGTTACCGGACGAAACGTATGAAAACGGCCTTCGTAAATTAAGGACATAAGCATGGTTTCCACGACATCGTCTTTATGATGCGCATAGGCAACTTTATTGCAGCCGGTCTTTTTGATGGCGTCGTTCAATGCGCCTTTCCGCATTTTGGCGCAGAGAGAGCAGGGGTTGCTTTCTTTCCGGTCTTCAAAAATGATTTTGCCGATATCTGTTTTTACGATATGATAGGGAATGTTCAGTCCTGCACATAATGTTGTAATCGCATCCAGATTCAGATTTTCAAACCCTAAATCAACCGTAATGGCCTGTAAGGTAAACGGTTCCGGATAGAAGCGCATAAGCCCGTGCAGGGCATAAAGAAGCGTCAGGCTGTCTTTTCCGCCGGAAATGCCTACGGCGATTTTATCTCCTGCCTCAATCATATGATAATCGTCTATCGCTTTTCGTGTAACACTGAGAACCTGTTGTAATTTCATGCTGTGGAGATTCCTTTCCTCCTGATTATGTCAGTTTGATTTTTTCAAAAGAATGTACCTGTTTTATTATACAAAGAATTTCAATGATTTTATATGATTATTTAGAAAATTTTTAGAAAAAATCAGAGAAAAGGAATACAGTTTTTGAAAAAAATGGTATACTGGAAGAAAGAAGCGTTGAAAGGATAATACAAAGGCCCAAGACATGAAATTTCGATTCGATAAAAAATATTTATACTGGGGATTGGTCGGTGCATTTTCTATTATCGCCGGAATCCTTTTTTATTACATTCTTTTTTACAGTGAAAGTCTGTCCAATGCGGTAAGTTCTTTTCTTAAAATTTCCATGCCGATTATAGACGGCCTGATTCTTGCATATCTGATGACTCCGGTCATGAATACGATTGAACGGAGACTGGTGCGGCCTCTTTATGAGAAAAGCAAAGTGCCGGCAACGAAGAAAAGTGAAAAGCGGATTCGAGCTTTCTCCATTCTGATTACCCTTGTCGTTATTTTTGTCGTTGCATACGAATTTTTCTCGATGATTATTCCGGAACTGATTCGAAGCATTCAAAGCATTATTTTTCAGTTCCCCATGTATGTCAGCAATCTGACCGCCTGGGCCACCGGCCTTTTGGAGAACAATCCGGAACTGGAAGGTATCGTCAATGATTTGTTCAATAAGTCCTCTACGATGCTGACCGATTTCCTGAATACGACAGTGCTTCCGAAGGTCAATGCGCTGTTGATTTCTTTATCTACCGGCGTCATCGGCTTTTTTAAGGCCATGTGGAATTTTGTCATCGGTTTTATCATTTCCATTTATATACTCGGCAGCAAGGAAGTTTTTGCCGGACAAGCCAAAAAAATAGTTTATGCTTTTTTTGATGCGCCTTCGGCGAATCAGATTGTTTCCAATGTACGATTCATTCATTCCACTTTCAGCGGTTTTATCAGTGGAAAAATTGTGGACTCAATTATTATCGGCATCATTTGTTTCGCATGCACGAGCATTATCGGAACGCCTTATGCCATATTGGTCAGTGTTATTATCGGTGTAACGAACATTATACCGTTTTTCGGCCCCTGGCTCGGCGCGATTCCGAGTGCGCTGCTGATTTTGATGGTAAATCCGCTCCAATGCCTGTATTTCGTGATTCTGATATTGTTTATTCAGCAGTTCGACGGAAATATTCTGGGGCCGAAGATTTTGGGAGATTCCACCGGGTTGTCCGGTTTTTGGGTTATTTTCTCCATTACGATATTCGGCGGGTTATTCGGCGTTCTTGGTATGGTTGTGGGCGTTCCGATTTTTGCGGTACTCTATGCAGGCTTCAGGGCGCTCGTGAACAGACAGCTTGCCAAAAAGAAGCTTCCGACGGATACGCAGCCTTATCTGATGGTCGGATCCATTACGGAGGAAAATACTTTTGTGGAATATATGCCGGTTAAAAAGAAGAAGAAAGTATCCAATGACAAGGCGAAAACGCTTCAACAGACTTTAAAGGAAAAAATGGCGGGAAAGAAAGAAGAGTAGCGCAAGGCTTTGAAAACTGACGGGAAAAGGGATGACAGGGTGGAAAGATGAAATTTCTGGTACAGAGAGTAATGCAGGCGAGCGTTGAAGTCAATTCCGAAAAGGTCGGAGAGATTCAAAACGGTTTTTTGGTCTTTATCGGAATCTGCCAGAACGACACGCAGGACATTGCGGATAAGATGATTCATAAATTGTTGAACCTTCGTATTTTTGAAGATGAAAAGGGAAAGACAAATTTAAATCTGGCTGCCGTAAACGGCAGTCTGTTACTGATATCGCAGTTCACGCTTTATGCGGACTGCAGACATGGCAATCGGCCGTCTTTTATCGGCGCGGGCAAACCGGATATGGCCAATTCATTATATGAGTATATAATAGAAGCCTGTAAAAAAAAGGTTCCCATCGTACAACAGGGCATATTTGGCGCGGAAATGAAAGTTTCTCTTGTCAATGACGGGCCTTTTACAATTATGCTCGATTCGGACGAGCTCTGATTTATTTTTCTTTCAAAATTTTTCATAGAGAAACGAGGAGTGGTTTATTGCAAAAATTTTTCATGCAAAAATATAAGATTTTGACTCCTGTGAAAAAATACTGGTATCTGGGAGTTCTTTATATTATCGTTTCTTTTATACTGACAGAGATTCTTGTAATTGGGAGCAGCTTATTAGCCAATACAACCGACAGATTGTTTGACGGCGAATCTCTGGATGTTATTCCGTTGCTTTTTCCGTTTCTGGTTCTTGCCTTTTTGGGCGGCATAATCGCTTTCCTCAAAAGCCTTTCCAAAAACTCATTCAGCATCTCTATTCAGGTAGAAATCCGAAAAATGATAATGACTAAAATAGTCAATATACAATATGCCTATTTGGATGAGGAAGGAACGGGGGCTTTGCTCAATCGGCTGATTTCGGATATTTATCAGATAGAGTTGATGTTTGCGGAAACGCTGCCGGAAATGGTCGTCGGTATCGTAACCGTTACGGCCGTCGGCATTTATATTGGTATGCAGAGCGCAAGCCTGCTTCTTGTAACCATTTTGTGTTACCCGATTCTTTTATGGTTATCCAATAAAGCAACGATTAACGCGGGGAAAATTACAAAGGTCCGCCTGGCGCTGTATGATGCGCTGGAAAACACGGCGTTAGATGTGCTTCAGGGAATTTCAGTCGGCCGAAGCTACAATTTGTATGAATTACAGAAAAAACGGATTTTTCAGGTCGTTAACGACATCCTTGCCAATGAAGCCATTCGTACAAAAATCAGTTCCGTCGATATTTTTACACGATATATTGTGCGTTGGATTCCACAGCTTATCTGTTATCTCTTTTGTCTGTATGAAGTGAGCGTCGGCGCGGTCAGTATCGGCGGAATGTTGGCATATGCCATGCTGCTTGACAGAATTGCGCGCCCTATGGGAGATATTCCGGGGTATATTTTTTATATGCGGGAATATAAGATATCGTTGGAGAGATTGCAGAAAGTTTTGGAACAGGAGGAAGAACCGAGCGGAAATGGTGATTTTCCGCAAACCGGAGATACGGTCATCGAACTGGAGCACATCGGATTTCATTATACGGATGGACGGGAAATTTTAAATGACATCAGTATAGAAGTCAAAAAGGGGAAACAAGTTGCCTTTGTCGGTAATTCCGGCGGCGGAAAGTCCACCGCTATGAAAGTATTATGCGGATTTTATTATCCGCACACGGGAAATTATCGGATATACGGTCATGATTTTAAGGAATGGAATCTGAATGCTTTGCGGGAGAAAATAGGACTGGTTTCACAGAATGTGTTTCTTTTTCCGGTATCTATTGCCGAAAACGTTTCTTATGGAAAAGAAAGCGCTGCGATGTCCGAAATTATAGAAGCCTGTAAAAATGCAGGCATTCATGATTTTATCATGTCGCTTCCGGAAGGATACGATACGTTGGTTGGAGAACGGGGCGCCAAATTATCAGGCGGACAGAAGCAACGTCTGTCTATTGCGAGAGCTTTTCTGAAAAACGCGCCTGTTCTGTTGCTGGATGAGCCGACTTCTGCGGTAGACGTAGAAACGGAGAAAGAAATACAACAGGCTCTGAAAAAAATTGCAAAGGGCAGAACCGTTATCACGGTAGCGCACAGACTCAGCACAATTATGGATGCTGACGTCATTTATGTATTCGAACAGGGTAAAATTGCGGAACAGGGAACGCATACACAATTAATGGAATGCGGCGGTGTATATGCCTCTTTATATCAGCGTGAAATGAAAAATGTCTGAAAGAGGAAAGGAGATGTGTCAAAACGGAATTCAGCGATATTGTACGCAATGAATGTAGTGAAGAAGAATCCGGTAAAGCTCCCGGCCTGCAGACACTATGGCGGATGCTTCGCCTGATGGGCAAGGGCTTTCCAAAATATCTGGCGGCAATATTAATTATGAGTCTTTCTGTTTCCGGATTTGATACCGTTACGGCGTTTCTGCTTGGAAATCTGATGACGCGGGCCAGCCGCTTCGCACAGGGAAATATTTTTGACGGTTTGTTTGCAGAAGCGATTTTGAGTATATCAGTCGGAATTATGTTTCTTATTGTATATGCTCTTTCTTTCCGTGTTTATATGATGGAGGCCAAAAAAGGCGGTGCGAATTTGCAAAGATTACTGTATTCCAAATGTATGCGCCTGCCATATTCTTATTATGATAATACGCATAGCGGCGAATTTATGTCAAAGATTATCTATGACGGAGAACGGGCGCAGGGTATTTACGGGTCGAGATTTCGCAGAATTCTCATGCCGGCAGTCATGACATTATTTTATCTTGGTTCCATGTTCCTGCTGAGCTGGCAGCTTACCATATGTCTTCTCGCCGTAAGCCTTATTTTATTCGCAATCAACGGCGCTTTCATAATTCCGATGCAGCGGATGAGCACAAAAATGTCAAAAACGAATGCTTCCATAACGGAACAGATTTCCAATATCCTTTCCGGTATGGAACAGATTAGAATCTTTCAGCTGCGTTCTTTGATGGTCGAACGTTATATAGAGAACAATGAACATTATAAAAAAGAACAGGGAAAAGTAAATGTCATGTCAGCCGCGTTGGACGGATTAAATCAGGGCTTTGAACTGATTGGCTCTCTTGTATTTATTGCCCTCGGTATCTTTTTTGTCGGTATTGGCATTACCTCTATCGGAAATCTGGCAGCAGTTTATGTGCTTTATTTCAATATGAGCTGGAACATGCTTCAGGTAGGCCTGTATATTCCGTCAATGGCAAGTTACCTGGCTAATGCCAAAAGAGTCTTTGAATTTCTGGACAGAGAGGAAGAACAGCAGGAGCGGCGTATATCGCAAAACGATAACCCGGGAAAACTGTCTTTTCCGGAGTTACAACGCTTTGCCGTACGGATAGAGGATGTTTCTTTTTCCTATGACGGAAGACAGCCTGTTCTTCAACATTTTAATCTGAATATTGAAAAAGGAAAATGTGTTGCAATCAAAGGCGAATCCGGGAAAGGAAAGAGTACCATTGCAAAACTCCTGCTTGGTTTCTATACGATTGATGCCGGAAATATTCTGCTTAACGGAAAAGATTTCAAAACGTACTCTCTTCGGGAAATAAGAGAACTCATCGGTTATGTTCCACAGGAACCTTATTTGTACAATGTCAGTATCGAGGATAATATCCGTTACGGAAGACCTGATGCAAATCATGAGGAAATCGTCCGGGCAGCTAAGATGGCAAATGCACATGAATTCATTCTTGCATTGGAAAACGGTTATGAAACAAAGGCGGGCGAAAGAGGAAACCGCCTGTCGGGAGGTCAGCGCCAGAGAATTGCCATTGCCAGAGCGATTTTGAAAGATGCACCCATTCTGATTCTGGATGAGGCAACATCGGCTTTGGACAATAAATCCGAACAGCTCGTTAATGAGGCGCTCCATCATTTAATGGAGGGACGAACGACGATTGTTATTGCACACAGACAGTCAACGTTGGAACAGGCAGACGAAATAATTGAAATATGAAAGGGGTCATTTTATGGGAAAATCAGTCGTATTATTGTTATTGTTTGTTGTCATCGTATATGTCTATACGTTTAGAAAATTGAAGAAAAACAGAGAAAGGACCAAAAGCATCGATTCTGTTCGTGATTTTCATGATTCCTATCAGCATTTGACAAGCAAGAGGCAGATGCCGGACAGGACATCCATTCAGAAAGAAAAATCTGAATATTATAGAAAATATGTAACAAAATACAACAGTTCCGAGGATTATCGGGAGAAATAGAAAAAGAAAGCATGGAGAAACAGACTATGAAAATCATATTTGTTTTACCGGATATGCCGGGCGGAGGTACGGAACGCGTTGTGGCGCTTCTGGCGAATGAATATATAAAAAGAGGATATTCGGTCGCTATTTTGCTGTTTGCCGGAAAACAGACCGCTTATCCGCTGGATGAACGAATCGAAATTATGATAGCGGGAGAGCCGTCTGCGGGGAATCCGCTGATTCAGTTAAAGAGGCTGTTCCGTATGAGGCAATATTATAAAAAGAACCGGGATTGCTATATTTTTTCTTTTTGTGTACGGGGAAGTATTTTCTCTGTCCTGGCCGCGGCAGGAATACCGCACAGACTTCTGATTTCGGAAAGAAACGACCCGGCGCATTTTTCCGGAAAACGGCTTCGTGACTGGTCGTATCGGAAAGCGGAAAAGCTGATTCTTCAGACAGAAGATATGAAACAATGCTTTTCGAAGCGTATACAGCAAAAATCCGCAATCATTCCGAACCCGGTATCGAATGATATGCCGGAGCCTTATATGGGGGAACGAAAAAAAAGAGTCGTGGCGGTTGGCAGATTACAGCCACAGAAAAATCATAAATTGTTGCTGGAAGCATTTGCTGATTTTCAGAAAACCTATCATGATTATGAGCTTCATATCTTTGGCGTCGGAGAGCTTGAAAAAACACTAAAACAACAGGCGGAGGAACTTCATATTTCAGATAAAGTAGCCTTCAGGGGGTTTTCGTCCTCTGTTCAGAAAGAAATATGGGACAGCTCCATGTTCGTATTATCATCGGATTATGAAGGCATTTCCAATTCCATGATAGAAGCCCTGGCAATGGGAGTTCCCGTAATTTCCACCGACTGTCCGGCGGGCGGTTCGCGGATGTATATCAGGAATCATGAAAACGGCATTCTGGTTCCTGTCGGCGACAAAAAGGCATTGTCGGAAGCAATGATAAAAATTGCCGGAAATCCGGAATTTGCCAGACAGCTTTCCTTAAACGGCGCAAAAATTAAGGAACAATATGGACTGGAAAAAATAGCCGACCGGTTTTTAGAGGAAGCTCAGCAACTTTAAAATCCAATAAATGGCGGTTTGCAGGCATATCGTAAATGCTTTCTGCACAGCAATAATTATTCGTTAAACTTGTGTTTTGCGCATAGTTATACACAGAAGTCTCTTCCGGCATTTTCATGTATTTATTCCTGATACGCATCCATATAATATGGAATAACCAGATGTTCACCGTAAGTTATGATGTCGCTTTTCAGATGATTTACATTTTTTACTTCCTGAATATACTCGTTTACAGATTCATAATGTTCATTATCCATATATTTTTCGGCAATCGACCAAAGTGTGTCTTCGCTGGAAACTGTGATGCTCGTATAATATTTATAGGATGTACGGCCGCTGTTGTCTTTTGCATTGGAAAGAAATCCACTGAGACCGATTGAAATTGTCATAACAAGGCAGACGGTCATAAGAAACAGCCCTAATTTCCGGTGTAATTCCTGTATTCGCCGGATTTTGTTATTCCGGATTCTGTTCTCGCTTCGGTTATTTGTTGTTTCAACCTGATAAAATAAATAATTGCTTTGCATACCAGTCATCCATACCTTTCATAATTCTTTCATAATTGCAGGTTTTATAATACACTTTTCTGCTATACGAACATACTTTCAGAACACACGTTGCGAACATAAGTTCCTTTTGAATTATTATATCGAACATATTTTCTATTGTCAATCATTTACAGGCAAAAAATCGAACAAATATTCTGAATATATGTTTGCTTTTTCTTTTCATGTGTGATAGAATAAATTAGACATATTGAATGAATGTATAAAGGAGGACTTTATGGGTTACGGTAAGATTACAAAGAAACAACAGGAAATTCTTGATTATATTAAAGAAGAAATTTTGAAGAAGGGTTATCCGCCGGCTGTGCGTGAGATATGCGAGGCCGTTCAGTTAAAATCAACATCTTCTGTCCACTCTCATCTTGAAACATTGGAAAAAAACGGTTATATCAGACGCGACCCGACCAAACCGCGGGCAATTGAGATTTGTGATGACAATTTTCAGATGGTTCGCACAGAAATGGTTTCTCTTCCCGTTATTGGAAATGTGGCGGCAGGCGCACCGATTCTTGCGGAAGAAAACGTTGAAAGCTACTTTCCCGTTCCTGCGGACATGGTTCCTGCCGGAGATTCTTTTGTTTTGAAAGTAAAGGGGGATTCTATGGTGAACGCTGGTATTTACAGCGGCGACCAGATATTTGTAAATGCCTGTAATACAGCACAGAACGGTGATACGATTGTCGCTTTAATCGATGATTCCGCGACGGTCAAAACTTTTTATAAAGAAAACGGACATATTCGTCTGCAGCCGGAAAACGATTATATGGAGCCGATTATTGTGGATGACTGTCAGATTTTGGGAAAAGTATTCGGTGTTTTCCGCTTATATCATTGATTACGGCTTTTTCCGGCTTTGCCGTTAAAATTTTTCCAGTATACATACCCTTTTGCAAGGAATACTAAGGAATGATGGAAACTGATGAGACGCAGGTTTGACGCGGATTTTTTATCAGAGATTGGTTTCTTTCAATTTTTGATGGCATGTATTCTGTCATGGAAAGGGGAATGAATATGAACAATAAAGGATTAGATTATCTCGCTTTAACGGTCGCCATTATCGGCGCTATAAACTGGGGATTGATTGGATTCTTCAGTTTCGACCTGGTAGCCTTTATTTTTGGTAATATGTCATGGCTTTCCAGAATTATCTATGCAGTAGTCGGTATTGCCGGTTTGTATATTATCACATTCTATATGTATGCGGGCGGTACAGCAAGAAAAGAGTCTCAATCGTAACTGCATTCAAGTTAATGGACCCCGACAGGCTTCCTGTTGGAGTCCATTATTTTTTGAAAACGCAGATAATCAGAAGTTTTCTCTGTCAATCAGAATACCATCCCGCCAGATACGCTCCAAATCGTAGAACAGAAGGTTTTCCTTGTCAAAAATATGCACAATGATATCCTGAAAATCCATCAGAATCCAGTTTGCATTCTGATATCCTTCTATATGTTTTTCGGGATGACCGGCCTTACCGAGTTTTTCGGCAACATTGTCAGTCATTGACTGTATCTGGCTTTTATTTGTACCGCTCGCAATAATAAAATAGTCTGCAATGGTGGAAATATGGCTGATATCAATAATTTTGATGTCTTCCGCTTTTTTATCCTCCAATGCTTCTACCGCAAGTTTTGTCATTTCTTTTGGATTCATTTTTCCTGTCCTTTCTTTAGACTTTTTTTATAGAAATTATAGGTGTCCTGTGTCATTGGGTCGAGGGGACCGGTTTTTAATGCGCGTTCGTCCAGATGTCCGCTCACCGAGTTCAGATATGAAAGGGTGTCTTCCAGTATTTTGAAAAGGGTTCCGTCCAAGTCCTGAAACGCCATACGGCGTATCTGAGGCAGATTGGAGGCATGTTTCCTGCCTGGTTCGATATAATCCGCAATATATAATATTTTTTCCAGTTTGCTCATATCAGGGCGTCCTGTTGTATGATAGCGGATTGCATTTAAAATGTCGTCATCTTCTATCTCGTATTTTTCTTTCGCAAGAAAGCTTCCGACTTTTGCATGCAGAAGCGCCGCCGGATTCTGTAATTCGGTTTCCGATATGGGAAGGTCGTTTTTCTCGCAGATAGAAATCAGTTTTTTGTTTGACAGACATTTGGCACAGTCATGCAGCATACCGGCAATCAACGCTTTATTCGGCTCCACGTCATGTATCATGGCAAGAGACGCGGCGGTATAGGCAACGCTTAACGTATGCTCATATCGTTTGGCATGCAGTTCTTTTTCCATCGCCTTTCTTAGTTTCTTCAAATCCGTTGTTTTTATTTCAAGAGTTTTCATATCAATAACCATGCCTTTCTCTCGACCGTGAGAAATTTACTTAAGATTTTTCAATCTCGTTATTCATATCGTTCTTGTATAGTTTATTTTGGATAATATATTCATAGACCGCTTCCGGCACAAGATAACGAATCGATTTATTTTCTTTGCACAAATTCCGAATGACGGAAGAAGAGATTTCCATATGACCTGTCTGGAGCAGCCAGATATCGGCGTTATATGTTTCTTTCAGATGCCGCGCCTGTCTTTCCATGTCTTCCGTTGACTTCTCTTCCCGTACCGCCGCCAGAATGCGACAGGCGGCGAAAATCCGTTCGGGATGCTTCCACGCCTCTACTTTCCACAGGCTGTCGGCGCCGAGAATAAAATAATATTCCGCATCCGGATTCTGTTCGCGGAGCGTTTCCAATGTTTCGTAAGTATAGGTGCGGCCCTTTCTGTCCACTTCCATCGTGGAAACGGAGAAAAAAGGGTTGCTGCGAATCGCGAGTTCCGTCATCTGCGTTCGAATTTCACCGGGAAGAACCTGTCTGCAGTCTTTCATATAGGGTATACCGCTTGGCATAAAAAGAATTTTATCAAGCGCTGCCTGCTCTCTTGCTTTTTCTGCAATGATAAGATGTCCCATATGAATCGGATTGAAAGTTCCGCCCATGATGCCAATCTTTTTCAAATGCCGTATCCCCCTTTCAAAGCCGTTCTTTAAATTTTATCCAGCATAATTTTGGGATTTTTCTTATCCGGCTTATAAAGGATAATTTTTTTCCCGATTACCTGGACGACCTGAGAATGCGTTCTTTCCGCCACAACGGCAGCAATTTCTTTCGGGTCGTCGATACAGTTCTTTAATACCGCAATTTTTAAAAGTTCTCTTGTATTGAAAGCTTCGCTGATTGCTTCCGTGAATTCAGGCGTCAGACTGGATTTTCCAACCTGAAAAATCGGTTCAAGGCTGTTTGCAAGGCTTTTCAAATAGGCTCTCTGCTTGCTTGTCATTTTTATTTCCTTACCTTTCTTATTTATAATAGTCAAAAGAAAGCCCGTACATTCTTACTGTATCGCCTTCCTGAATACCGAGTTCTTCCAGTTCTTTCAGAATACCATGCTCTTTCAGGAAATTCTGGAAGAAACGGAATCCTTTTTCGGATTCCAGATTCGTATAGGAAAGCATTTTTTCGATTCGGGGACCTTCTACTACATATTCGTTGTTTTCCGCATCATATTCGACCGTAAACGGTTCATTCTGCATGGGCTGGTTTTCTTCCGGCACATATTCCTGGGCAAAGATAACCGGTTCGCTGCTCAGGCCGTCCAGTTTGTTCTGTACCGCATATAAGAGCTCCCGTACTCCTTTTCCGCTGATTGCAGATATGGGACAGACCGGAATGCCCTTCGGCTCAAATTCTGTGCGAATGCGTGCGACAGGGTCATCTTCACCATATATCATATCGACTTTATTGGCAGCGATAATCTGTGGTCTTGTTGCAATATCCGGATTATAGGCTTCCAATTCACGGTTGATGGCATAAATATCTTCTATCGGGTCCCGCCCTTCTGTGGATGCGGCATCGACAATATGCACGATGACTTTCGTCCGTTCAATATGGCGTAAAAATTCGTGCCCGAGTCCGACCCCTTCCGACGCGCCTTCAATCAGACCGGGAATATCTGCGATGACAAAACCTCTGGCATCTTCCAGGTCCACCACGCCAAGATTGGGATTCAGCGTTGTAAAATGGTAATTGGCAATTTTAGGTCTGGCATTGGTGGATTTGGATAGAAGGGTCGATTTACCGACATTTGGAAAGCCGACCAGCCCGACGTCCGCAATTACCTTTAATTCCAGAAGAAGCTCCAGTTCCATTGCGGGCTGGCCGGGCTGTGCATATTTGGGAGCCTGCATTTTGCTTGTTGCATAATGCTGATTGCCGCTTCCGCCCCTCCCGCCTTTTAATAACAGTACCTTTCGATTTTCCCCGGACATATCGACGATAACTTTGCCGCTCTCCGCTTCTTTGATGATGGTTCCTTCGGGCACTTTGATAACGATGTCTTCGCCGTTTTTGCCCGCACAATTGCGTTTTCCGCCTTCTGCACCGTTTCCTGCACAGTATTTTCGAATATGACGGAAATCCGTCAGCGTATTCAACCCCTCGTCCACGACGAAATAGACGCTGCCGCCGCTGCCGCCGTCGCCGCCGTCGGGGCCTCCGTTCGGCACATACTTTTCTCTTCGGAAAGAAACGTGTCCGTCACCGCCTTTTCCGCTTTTTACATAGATTTTTGCGCAATCTGCAAACATACTCTGGCCCTTTCTTTTTGTATACTGTATCCGATAAGGAAAAAAGGCTCCAAACACAATATATGTTTGAAGCCCGATTCATTCGCAATTCTATCAGTTTCTTTCCACAGGATATACGGAAGCTTGTTTTTTGTCTCTTCCTTTTCTCTCAAATCTGAGAACGCCGTCAATCAGAGCGAATAATGTATCATCTCCGCCGATACCTACGTTCGTGCCCGGATGAATCTTGGTTCCGCGCTGTCTGTACAGAATATTACCTGCTTTTACGAATTGTCCGTCAGCTCTTTTTGCACCTAATCTTTTCGCTTCGGAATCACGGCCGTTCTTGGTAGAGCCGACACCTTTCTTATGTGCAAAAAATTGAAGGTTCATATTTAACATGGTATTACACCTCCTTAAATTCCAATTTACAGTATTTTTTCCCGTATTGCGCCGCAATATGAGAAAGACCGAGCACGAGAGAATCCACAAGCGCCTTTGACGTTTCCTGTAAGGGGCCTTCGAATCCGCATTGTATCAGACCGCGTTTTTCGTCGCTGTGAACAGTGATATTTTCATGCGTAATCGTTTCCAGTGAATTAATTGTGTTAATCACGAGAACGGAAATCGATGCACATACGATATCTTTACCGTAACCGTCGAAACCGGCATGTCCGCTGCAAATAAATTCTTTGTATTCTCCCGACTTCGTTTTATGAAATGTTATAGCTGTCATTTCACACCTTTAAGCATTCTTCAGTGCATATGATTATGCGTTGATTTTGTCAATTTTTACCTGAGTGTATGCTTGTCTGTGACCGTTTTTCTTGTGATAGCCGGATTTTCTTTTATACTTGTAAACGATAACTTTGCGTGCACGTCCCTGTTCCATAACCGTTCCGGATACAGTTGCGCCTGCAACATCGCCTGCAACTTTCAGCTCTTTATCGCTGACTGCTACCACCTGGTCAAATGTAACAGCAGTTCCTACTTCCGCATCGAGCTTCTCAACCCGGATAACGTCACCTTCGGAAACTTTGTACTGCTTTCCACCTGTTGCAATAATTGCGTACATATGGCACCTCCTATTCATGAACAATCGTTCATTTTACTCGCCAGTTTCGGTGATGCCGGATTTCATAGCGTTATTCGGCATTGCTTATACCCCACTGTGCGGCATACTCAAATATTTTATCCTTTCTATCATGATTTGTCAATATCTGGACAACATTTTTTAATGTAATTACTTCCTGCGGCAAAAAAATAAGCCGCAATCTGTGCCCTGGAGCTGAACTCTTCCGTTTCCAGAAGTTCCAGAACTTCTTCTTTTTTATAGAATCTGGCTGTGATTTTTTCATTCTCGGACGTGTGGTCTTCAAATTCACCCTCCACTTCCACGAAGGCAATCTGTGTTTTCACATCTGAAAAAGCGACCGCCGCAAAGGAAGGCTTTAATATCTGCAGAATTTTTTTGACATGCAGTCCGGTTTCCTCATACAGCTCCCGCTGAATACATTCCTCGATGGACTCGCCCTCTTCTATCATACCGGCACAAAGATTGTAGACATCGTGATTGACGCCCATTCGAAATTCCCGCAGAAGCAGCATTCTGTCGCCACAGTAGGCAACAATGGAAACGCCGCTGACCCGGTTCCCAATGGATTCTACATTCGGAATCTCGTTCCGGCTCACAATTTCATATACTTTTTCGTTTCCCTTTTTATTCAGATAAGTGAGTTCATAGTTTTTCAAGTATTTTCCGTCTTTTACCTTTTGTAATCGTAATAATTCCATGTCAAACTCCATACCTTTCTGTTGATTCTGCCATTTGTTCCGCAAAAGACCTGCTTTTTTTCTTTCTCGTGATTTCCATCAGGCCGAGGCCCGTGATGTCCACGAAATAGGCGGGAACGGAATCCTTTGCAAGAAAAGCCTTCATCGACTCCGTCAACTGCCTGATATGTTCCTTTTTTTTCATATTAATGAAGTCCACGAGAATCATGCCTGAAAGATTTCTTGCACGGAGGGCCTCCGCAATTGCATGGGCCGCTTCCAGATTGATTTTCAGGTAAGTTGCTTCTCTTTCTTTTCCGGCTTCATATTTTCCCGTATTCACATCGATGGCAATCAGCGCTTCCGTCTGTTCAATGATAAGATAGGCGCCGGATTTTAAATACACTTTTTTGGAAAGGAGCTCTTTGATTCGGGTTTCCACCGAATAAAGCTTGTATAAAGGAAGCATTGTATCTTCGTACAGGCGGACGCGGCAGGATTTCGTATATTCGGATGCAAGAAGCGTTTCATAAATGTCTTTCCGGTCGGTAACGATTTCATCGTATTCAAACTGATAACAATTCTTAACAAAAGACAGATATTCCGGTTCACTTTGATACAGGCAGCTGAAACAGACCCGTTTGTTTCCGATTTCCAACAGGTGCGTCATCTGTGCCGCAAGCATTTTTGCTTCTTCCACGACGGGCGAAACGTCTTCCAGTCCGTCTGCGTTCGTACGGACGATGATTGCGTACTGCCCGGCAATTTGCCTGAGCGGTTCCAGACTTTTATAGAGATGTCGGAATTTGGAACTCATTTTGGCGGATGTCCTCACGCCCTCATGTTGAGGATTGGAGGAAAGTGTCTGTCGATGCTCGATTGCCACATAAGTGCCCGGAAGCGATAATACGGCGGACACGCCGGTTTGTTTGGTCTTTACCGGTTCTCTTACGACCTGTACAAGAAGTTCGTCTCCGATTTTTAATCTGCCGTCAGCATTCCGGTTCGTTAAAACAGCTTCCGACGCTTCTGTAAGCGGCAAAAAAGCCATTACTCCTTTTCCGATTTCCACAAAAGCGGCGCCGATATTGGAGGAAATATTCTGCACTTTTCCGACATAGACATTGCCGAGCCGTCCAATCGTTTCCGCATTCCGCTCAGCCCGGATTTCCACGATGCGGTTGCTGCGAAACAGTATGGAAAGCAGTTTGTTCCGGCATTCTAAAATCAGTATTTTACCATTTTCATTTTCAGTCATGTGAACCTCCGTGATTTATCTGCAATCCGATGTAAAATCAAGGGGAACAAACCGGGGGTTTTCGCCTTCCTTTGAAAGGCGCATCATCGTATCGATTCTTATGACCTGATAAGAATACGGCGTCAGGCAGGTTCCGCAATCCTGACAGAAAGCTTCCAATACCATCGTTGGTTTAATGTTACCGCTGCTGCTTGCGTCAACCAGCATGGAAACTGCCTGACATTTCTTTTCTTCCTCCATAAAAGGATGCGGAATTTCCTGAATTTGCAGCTCAAAGATGCCCGGCTTCAAATCCAGCTCCCGTTCTCCTTTTTTGGTCTTTTTTATCATAGGAATCCGTTCTCTGGCATAAAAAGCCGCGAGTTTTTCTTCGATTCTGTCAATCGGAAAGCGGCATGGACCGTTTTCCTGTCGGTCGGAATAAAAAATCTGATATCTGGCAGCCGCTACGCTTGCCATTGCGTTCTGTGAGCCATCGGGAAGCACACGAACCGACAAAATCGAGAATCCGTCCGCCATTTCCCGATTTAGAGCGTCTTTCATTTCTTCCGCGGAGGTCATGGAATTTACTTCTATATCCAGATATTCTCCAAGACTCTCCATACCGACGCCGAGGGGCGCAGCAAATGACATGACCGGATGAGGACTGAATCCTTCCGAAAAGCGGATATCGATGTCCGCTCTGCGAATTGCTTTCTGAAAAAAGCGCATCACATCCAGATGGCCGATAAACTTCATAACGCCGTATTTTGCAAATTTTATTCTTATCTTCATCGCGGTTACCGCTCCGTTCCTTTCTTGTTTTCAACACATACGCCTCCGCCAAACCGGTTCGCGCCGCATCCCTGGCACTGTTGCCGGCAGTTTGGAGAAACTGTCTGCGTCCGTGCTTTTTTCCATTCCCGAAGCAAAAATTCTTTGGTTACGCCGCAGTCCAGAAAATCCCAGGGGAAAATTTCATCCTCACGCCGCTCTCTCGTCGTGTAGAAATCAGGCTCAATGCCGCAATCCTCAAAAGCTTTCATCCATACGTCATTGTGGAAACATTCGCTCCAGGAATCGAAGAGACAGCCCATTTCGTATGCTTTTAGCAGAACTTTTGCCAGCTTCCTGTCGCCTCTTGCCAGAACGCCTTCCAGAACGCTGACATCGGCTTCATGCCAGTTATATTTGATGCTCTTCTGGTTCAGTTGCGCCATAATGCCTTTTTTGGTCTGATAAGCCTTTTCGATAAATTCTTCTTTCGTACACATCCGCGCCCATTGAAACGGGGTGAACGGTTTCGGAATAAAGAAAGATGTGCTTGTAACAATCTGTACTTTGCCGTTGATGCGCTTTTCCTTCGGCACGGTATCAAAAAAGACGGCGGCAATTTCATTGGACAGTTCTCCGATTCCAAGAATGTCCTCTTCCGTTTCCGTCGGGAGTCCGAGCATAAAATACAGTTTGACCCTTGTCCAGCCGCCTTCGAATGCGAGGGCCGCGCCGTTTAAAATATCTTCCTTTGTCAGGCCTTTGTTGATAACATCTCGAAGCCGCTGGCTTCCGGCTTCCGGCGCGAACGTAAGGCTGCTCTTCTTTACATCCTGCACTTTGCTCATGATATCCAGCGAAAATGCGTCGATTCGGAGGGAAGGCAGGGAAATATTGATATGTTTCTTTTTGCATTCCTGAATCAGAAATTCCAACAAGTCGTTCAGTCCCGAATAGTCGCTGGAACTCAGCGAACTTAAAGATATTTCGTCATACCCTGTATTTTGCAGCATTTCCATCGCATATTTTTTCAGGACTTCAACATCCCTTTCCCTGACCGGCCGGTACAGCTGTCCTGCCTGACAGAACCGGCATCCTCTGATACAGCCTCTTTGCAGTTCCAAAACGGCTCTGTCCTGTGTAATCTGGATAAAAGGAACGACCGGTTTCAACGGATAATAAGTATCCGAAACGTCCATGACGATTTCTTTCAAAATCGTATCGGGTGCATTCTCATATACTTTCTTACGACCCTTTATCGTGCCGTCGGGCCGGTATTCTTCCTCATAAAAACCGGGAACATAGATACCCGGAAGCGTTGCGGCCATTTTAAGAAATTCCATCCTGTTCCCGCCGGCTTTCCTGTTTGCTTTATACAGGTCCATTAATGCGCGGTATTGCGTTTCTCCTTCACCGATGTAGAACAAATCGAAAAATTCCGCTATGGGTTCCGGATTGTAACTGCACGGACCGCCGCCGATTACGATTGGCTCGTTTTCGCCTCTGTCCGCCGCGAAAAGGGGAATCTGTGATAAATCCAGTATCTGTAAAATATTGGTATAACACATCTCATATTGGAGTGTAATACCGAGAAAATCCATATTTCTGACGGGTTCCTGTGATTCCAGCGCAAAAAGCGGGATTTGCTTTTCCCGCAGGATTTTATCCAAATCAATCCAGGGAGAATATACCCGTTCACACCATACATCTTCCCAGGAATTGAACATACTGTACAAAATCTGTATGCCAAGATGCGACATGCCGATTTCATAAATATCCGGAAAACACATACAGAAACGAACGTCAACGCTGTTTTTATCTTTCATTACAGCATTGATTTCGTTTCCGATGTATCGGGCAGGTTTTTCCACCTGCATGAATATTTCATCTGGTAAAGCCAGTTTTCTCATGATGTTTTTCAACCTTTCAAATAATAAGTCAAATGGCCGCCGGCGCATTTTGGTGAAATTATTTCAGTAATTCCGACAGCTGCGGCAGTTTTTCCGGATTTTCCGCGTCAAAGAGCTCAAAATAATCTTCGGAAATCATTCCGTAAATATCGTTCATGGAGTAGCCGAACAATTGATACTGTCCCGCATCGCACAGCAGAAAACCGATGAACAGCAAAATCGCGGCGGCCATGCGGAAACGGAAGGTATTGGATGCGGGCGCCGGTTCTTCCGTGCCCTCTCCGCCCGGCATATACCCTTCTGCCCGCAGAGGCTCGTTTTTATCCCACACAGGGGGAAGATTTTCCGTTCCGTACAGGATTCGTTCCCGCTGTCTGATTTTCATGCGGTTATCCATATTTTCCGCCCGTATGTACTGTGCAAGCTTCATTTTTCTTTCGACCGGAACCTGTTTTTTATCCTGCTTTTCCATATCCGTCTTTCTTTCATTTTCATTTTTCAATTTATTTTATGAAAACAAGCATCAAAAAAGAACGGTTCCCTCTCATCTTCTCGCCAGTTCCGCCGTGATTTCTTCCCATGTTACACCTTTTTCGGCCATAAGAACCATCATATGATAGAGAAAGTCGGAAATCTCGTATTTGATTTCGTTTGCATTGGGATTTTTGGCGGCAATCACGATTTCCGTCGCTTCTTCACCAAGTTTTTTCAGGATTTTATCGATTCCTTTGTCGAAAAGATAATTGGTATAAGAACCTTCCTTCGGATGAATTTTACGGTCCTGTATCACGGCAAATACTTTTTCAAATACACGAAGGGGATTGTTTTCCTCATATTCTTTCCGCATAATTTCATTGAAAAAGCAGGAATGTGCGCCCGTATGGCATGCGGCTCCGACCTGAGATACCTGCGCAAGAATCGTGTCTTTATCACAGTCAGCCGTCAGCGACTTGACATACTGGTAGTGGCCGCTTGTGTCCCCCTTGACCCATAATTCGTCCCGGCTCCTGCTGTAATAGGTCATCTTGCCCGTTTCCAGCGTTTTGTTATAAGCTTCTTCGTTCATATATGCGACCATTAACACTTCGTCGGTCTTATAGTCCTGTACGACGACGGGAATATGCCCGTCGGCATTCAATTTAAATTCATCCCATGTGATTTTGGCGCAATAAGTATTGACAGAAATGCCGTTCGTCTGACACAGTGTTTTGACTGCGGGCAGTTCTTTGGCATTTTCATTAATCGCATAGCCGGAGATGCCGCAAATATTGTCTTTGGAAAGCAGCTCCAGAATTTTATCGAGCGATACTTCCGGCACGGAAACTATCATCGGCAGAGGGGAAACTGCTATCGCTTCCTTAATGCAGCGTTCTTTCACGAGAATCAGTTCTTCTACATAATCTTCCAATAAGGCGGTATTGTCAGTTATTTCCCGGATGTCGGAAATACACGCAACAATCTTGTCTTTGCCGAATTTCAGGGAGACCTCCTCCGTGATTTCAATATTTTCTTCTTTGGAATAATTCAATGCCGCTTTTTTGCAGCCTGCATAAAGTAATTTCTTGATATCTTCCATCCGGTGTACGTTACCGGCGCCGATGACCGGGATTTCCGTTTCCGCGCAGATGCTTTTGATGATATCAAGCGCTTCTTCATGCTCCGCGTCGCCCTCCGACAAATCGTATACGATTAATTCATCCGCGCTGTTATCTCCGTAAAACTTACCGAGTGCGGCCGGATTCGTATTCAGAATGGTGCTGTCCGAAAATCCTTTGACGGCATTCCCTTTATATAGATAAATACATGGTATCAGCTTCTTGTACATTCTAATTCTCCATTTCTCTCAAATTGTCAATGGTAAATCATATACCGGCCTTTCAGGCCAGACTTCCCTTTGTACTTAAAACATCCGTAATCCTTTCGTCCATGCCGGTTGCCATGTCCAACGCTTTCCCGAACGCTTTGAACATCGCTTCCGTCATATGGTGCGTGTTTTCTCCGGCAAGCATCCGGATATGGATGTTCATGCCCGCGCTGTATGAAACTGCCTGAAAAAATTCCTTTATCAGCTCCGTATCGAGCGTACCCACGCGTTCCGCTTTCCATTCGCAGGCAAAATCAAGATATGGCCTTCCGCATAAATCTACGGCGCACAGACAGAGAGCATCGTCCATCGGCAGTATAAAAAAACCGTATCGCCGAATGCCGGTTTTATCGCCGACGGCTTCTTTAATCGCCTGCCCGAGCACGATGCCCGTATCTTCCACGGTATGGTGGCCGTCCACATGCAAATCCCCATTGACTGATAAAGTCAAGTCAAAAAATCCATGTCTGGCAAAGCCTTCCAGCATATGGTCGAAGAAACCGATGCCCGATGCAATCTCGCCTTTTCCGGTTCCGTCGATTGCAAAGGTGAGCGCAATATCCGTTTCTTTTGTCTTTCTTTTGATTTCCGCGGTTCTATTCATTCCGGCCTCCTGTCTGTCTGCTTTCCTGAAACCTTACCCTGACGGAATTTGCGTGCGCCGTCAGGCCTTCTTTTTCGGCAAACATCTCAATGTCTTTATGAGCCCGCTCAAGGGCCTCTCTGGAATAGGAAATGATACTCGTTTTTTTCATGAAATCGTCAACGTTCAGCGGAGAGAAGAACTTTGCCGTTCCGTTGGTCGGCAAAGTATGATTCGGCCCCGCGTAATAATCGCCAAGCGGTTCCGAAGAGTATTCTCCCAGGAAAATCGCGCTGGCATTCTGAATTTTGGTCATGACATAATAAGGGTCTTTGGTCAGAATTTCCAAATGTTCCGATGCGATTTCGTTGGCGGCGGCTACGGCGTCTTCCAGGGAATCCGCCAACAGAATATAGCCGTAGTTATCCAGTGATTTCCGGATAATATCAGCTCTCGACAGCTCTTTCAAAAAGCCGTCTATCTGTATGGTAACTTCTTCCGCGAGTTTTTTGCTCGTTGTAATTAAAATCGCGCTTGCCAGTTCATCGTGTTCCGCCTGTGAAAGCAAATCGGCAGCTACATAGCGCGGATTTGCCGTTTCGTCCGCAATTACTAGGATTTCGCTCGGTCCTGCGATGGAATCGATGCTGACGTAACCGAAGCAGGCTTTTTTGGCAAGCGCCACAAAAATATTGCCAGGCCCGGTAATTTTATCGACTTTCGGAATGCTCTGCGTCCCGAACGCCATTGCCGCAATTGCCTGTGCGCCTCCGACTTTATAGATTTCGTCCACGCCTGCGATTCTGGCGGCTACAAGCGTTCCCGGATTTACTTTGCCGTCCGCGCCGGCCGGGGTGGTTAAAATGATTCTTTTAACGCCGGCAACTTTGGCCGGAAGCACATTCATTAACAGACTGCTCGGATAGGCTGCCTTTCCGCCGGGCACATATACGCCGGAGATGCCGACCGGAATAATTCGCTGACCGAGAATGGAGCCGTCCGGCTTCGTATCAATCCAGCTGTTACGGAGCTGTTTTTTATGAAAATCGGTAATATTGGCGGCGGCGCGTTTCATTACTTCGATAAATTCTTCCTCGGCATCCGCAAAGGCTTCCTCTATTTCCGCTTCTGTCACTCTGATATTATCTGCATTCATCTCCCATTTATCAAATTTTTTTGTATAGGAAAAGAGCGCGGAATCACCTTCTTCCTTGACTTTATCAATGATTTCCGCCACGGTAAATTCATATTTTGTATAATTGCCGGGACTTCTTTTCAAAAGACTCGTCAACAGGTCCTTTTGTGTCTGCGCCGTTAATTGTATCGTTTTCAATGTAAATTCCTGCCTTTCTATGTTACGCTGTAATTCAGTTTTATCATAATGGATGCGGTTTTCTGTTCCATTTTCACAGATGGTTTTTCAAATCCGTAATCAGCTTTTTGATTCGTTCCGGCTCCATCTGCATGCTCACCTGATTGACAATCATGCGCGCGGATAAAGGACAGATTTCCTCCAAAACCCCCAGACCGTTTTCTTTCAGCGTGGAACCGGTCTCCACGATATCAACGATGACATCGGAAAGCCCTACAATCGGCCCGAGTTCTACGGAACCGTTCAACTTAATAATATCCACCGTCTGATGTTTTTTGTTATAAAAATAGTCTTTGGCGATATTGGGGTATTTGCTCGCCACACGAATCATCTCATGATGTTTTAAAAGTTCTCCCGCGCTTTCCGGTCCGCAGATACACATGCGGCATTTTCCATATCCCAGGTCCAGCACCTCATAGACATGCCGGTTTTCTTCCATAATCGTGTCTTTGCCGACGACGCCGATATCCGCCGCGCCGTATTCCACATAAGTCGGAACATCCGGGCCTTTGGCAAGGAAAAATTTCAGTTTGCGCTCTTCATTGACAAAAATCAGTTTCCTGGAGCTTTTATCTTTCATTTCTTCACAGGTGATGCCGATTTCTTCCAGAAGCTCCATTGTTTTATTGGCCAGCCTTCCCTTTGCAAGCGCAAAGGTCAGATATCTTTCTTCACTCATGTTTCTCCGGCTCCTTTTCTTTCTGCTTTTTTTCCGGCAGTAATTCCACGGCTTTTCCTTCGGCTCTAAGCATCCGCGCTTCTTTCAGCCGTTCCCTGAAATTTTTCTCCTGATAATAAAGCTGTACCCTTTTGGCATGATGGGCGGTCAGAACGTTCTGTCGTTCCATCGCAAGAAGCAGGTCGTCTACCGCTATCATAAAGCCTATGGCAGGCGCTTCTTTTCCGAAACGGCCGAGCAGATTATCATATCTGCCTCCCTTGACAATGGTATCGCCCACCCCATAGGTATAACCCTTGAAAATAATGCCCGTATAATAATTATACTTACTCAGCATGGTCAGGTCAAAAGAAACATATTTTTCCACGCCGTAATCGCAAAGCACTCTATACACCTGCTCCAGCCGTTCAATCGCTTTCAGGGAACGGTCATTATTAACCGCCTTTCTCGCTTCCGCCAACGCTTCCGTTGAGCCGAACAGGTCGCTTGTTTTTAATAATACTTTCTTGTCTTTCTCTTTGACGTTTCTGTTTTCCAGTAATTCCTCCGCGCCGAAATAATTTTTACCGGAAATCAGTTCCCTGAGCGTAAGTTCCGTTTCTTCATCCAGACCGGCTTCCGCACAGATACCCTTGAAATATTCCAGATTTCCGACGCTCACCTGAAAATCGGTCAGTCCCGCATGATAAAGCGCTTCAATCATCATGGCCAGCATTTCCGCATCTGCATATACGGAATCGTCCCCTATCAGTTCAACGCCCATTTGCGTGACTTCTTTTAACTTTCCCTGCAGATTGGACGTGTTGGTAAACGTATTCCCCTGATAACAGAGCCTCAGCGGCACTTTCTCATCCATAAAATATTTGGCGGCGCAGCGGGCGATGGACGGCGTAAAATCCGGACGGAGCACAAGCGTGTTTCCCTCTTTGTCAAAAAACTTATACAATTCCTTTGAGGGAGTAGTTCCCACTTCTTTGGAAAATACATCAAAAAACTCAAAAGTGGGCGTCTGGATATCACGACATCCATAAGCGTGTATCTTTTCCGACAAAAGCCTTTCCACTCTCAGTTTTTTCTCTTCTTCGTCACCGTAAATGTCTCTGACACCCTCCGGTGTATGTACCAGTTTTCTGTTCATTTCCGTTCCATATCCTTTCCGTCATATGATAATACAGCAAGATTTTATGCGGTATTGTCATTTTCTTACTTTAATGATTTAAAGTGCTAATTCACTACCGAAACAAAACGGTAAACAAATGTAGTATACAGGAAAACAATATCCTTGTCAATTCTGTTCTTCCGCAAAATAAGAGTCGATGCCGTCAGCGATTCCAACGGCGATTTTCTGTTGATATTCTTCCGTTGCCATCAGTGCATCTTCTTCCGGATTTGTCATAAAGCCCATTTCAACAATGGTAACGGGAACCTGACACCAGTTGATGCCGCTCATCGTATCGGTCTCCCAGACTTTCCTCTTTTTACAGCCGGTCTCCTCCACAAGACCTTCCAGCACCGCATCGGACAGCGCCCGGCTTTCCGGATATAACGCCGCATTATAGGGATTATCCTTTGTCTGGCAGATGGTCATTGCCCCTTTGGCGGAGGCGTTTTCGGAGCCGTCTGCATGAATTCTGATAAAGGCTTCCGCTTCCGCCTCATTTGCAATAATGGCCCGTTCCGCATTGCTTAAATTCACATCATTTTCTGTGCGAATCATTAATACCGTATAGCCGCGTTCTTCCAGCTCCTGCTGTAATTCTAACGCGACCGCAAGGGTGAGTTCATATTCGTGCAGACCGCTGACGCATCCGCTTGTACCGCCGGCAACCTTCGCTTTCATCTCACTGGCGCCTGGACCGACCGGTTCTTTCTCGCTGTTCCCTTTTGCCTGATGTCCCGCGTCGATTACGATAACAGGCCCGTCGGCTTTCGTTTCTTCCGCCCGGCATATTACCGCGGTATTGGACCAAACGGTAAAAGCAGCCAGAAACAGGGCTGTGAACCTTATTATATGCCGACTGTTGTTTTTGCTTACGGTTTGCTGTTCTTGTCTGTTGTTTTTGTCTTTTTTCATAGCAATCACCATGCCTTTCTAATCAGTCTGTAACGCCGGAATGCGCTTTTAATCCGGTCTGTCTTCCAAATCCTTTTGCAGCATATCCAGATATGGCACTAAAATGCCATGTTTCTTTGGCAGAACATAGTCCGGGTTCAGCTCTTCATAGCGAAAACTCTTTCGTCCGCCTTCTTTCGCCCTGTCCCAGAAGAAGCGCAGCATTTCATAGGGAAGATAATAAAAAATATCCCGATGCGTATAGTAAATCAGGAAAAAGGCGATACCTTTCTGCTGCTCGAACTGTTCCATAAAAGTCACCTGATGTTCGTGAATATTCTGGAGTGCAAACGTATCCACGGCACATTCTTTGGCGTCAAAACATACCGGAATGCCTTGTACGGCGCCGATATAATCGACGGTACTTTTCTGCTCAAAATAAGCGAGCGTGATGTGTCTGCTCTGCTTATCGATAGTAATCGGCGTGATTGGAGTCGGAATCTTCTGAATGAGCGCAAGTCCGTTCTCCAAATATTTTTCATTGGTGCGGTTTATCAAATCTTCCAAAGTGGAACCGCGCAGCCCTCTGGAATTCCAAGTTGCCATACCGGTATCATCCATGCCTTTCTATCCGTCTGCGGTGCAAATCTTTACGTTCTGACGCTGTCAAATATTTTCGGAACCGGCGCATAAAAAGTCCGTTCGCTGATATCTTCAAAAGGCGTACAAAGCGGCGGAAAAACGATTTTGTACGCGTGAAGGAGCTGGTGTTCCACCTGATACGTTCTGCGGTACTGTTCATTAAAGCGCCGGTCTCCGTATTTATAATCGCCTAACAGCGGATGACCAATGCTCGCAAGATGCGCCCGGATTTGATGGGTTTTACCGGTAATCAGTTCCACCTCCAGCAACGTTTTGTCCCGCTCCTGGCGGATTGGCAGATATCTCGTTCGGATATAGGAAGCGTCGTCCTTTTTACCGTCAGAAATCTGCACTGTATTGCTGCGTTCATCTTTTCGAAGAAACCCTTCAATTGTCTGTTCCCCGGTCAGAATGCCCTTGACATAGAGTCTGTAAAACTTATGTAAACCTCTCGACTTTAATTCCTCGGAAAGCATCTGTGCCCCGGAAACGGATTTGGAACAAAGGACGATGCCGCTCGTATTCCGGTCCAGCCTGTTGCAGGCGGACGGTCGGAACGTACGAAGCTCTTCCTGCGTTATCTGGCCTGTTTTCAGCAGATACGCTGTCAGCCATTCATTCAGGGAAACATCCTCTTTGGCCGCTTTCTGCGTCAGCACACCTGCCGGTTTATCGGCAAGCAATATATGTTCATTCTCGTATAGAACGCTAATGCCGCAAAGCGCTGTTTCGGACGACATCGGAAAATCCTTGGCCGGCGTGTTCTGGCCGGCGTCTTTTCCGTTTCCCATAAATTTTTGCAGCGTTTCTTCCGAAAAATAAATGGCCACCACATCGCCGCAGGAAATTTTTTCGTTGCCGTCGGCTTTTTTTTCATTTAACATGATATTTTTTTTTCGCAGCATTTTGTACAAAAAGCTACTGCCCGCCTCCGGAAGCAGTTTATGCAGATATTTGTCAAACCGCTGTCCGGCGTCCCGTTCCGTAATGATTTTCTGATACATTTTTCCTCTTATTCCGCCGCGGAAGCGGCATTAAAACATTTCGCCAAAGCAAAAAACATTTCGCTAAAGCAAAAAACATTTCGCTAAAGCGAAATGGAATGGAATGTTTGGATGATTTCCTGTCGATTCCGTTGTTCTTCCGCATCCAATTTCAACAATTGACCAAGTCGGTCTATATATTTGTCGAGATTGTTGAAAATTTTGATTGTCAAATGTTTATAGCCGCCCTGTGCGAGCATGTGTTCCAAATGCTTTTCTCCGGCGTTACAATCGCATTTTTCGCTTTCCGTAAAGGCGCAGACGACATTCCCTTTCAGAACCATGTGGCTGATTGGGAAATTTTTTTTGTAGGACGTAAAGTACATATCATAAAAACCGGTCAGGATATCGTCGTAAGCCGCTATTTTTTTCTTTGCCGTCTCGCTGCATCCGGAAGCCCGAAAGAACATAATGGTACTGACCGCGCTTTTGCAGGCCGGAAGACAGCCGAGCACCGCAACGATGGTCAGCAGATTCCTGTTACTGCCGGTGGAGAGGATACCCATAATATAAATTGCCAGCGACAGTGCAAAAAACAGAATCGTTCGTATCAACGATGTTTTTTTCTGATATGCAAGATAACCGTAACAGCCCTTTCGCACTTTCCTTTTCATCGAATCAGTCCTCTCGTCAGTCCATACAGTATATTCATTGATAATCCGTAAAGCGAAACCTCTTTTCCCCGCTTACAGTCTTTTAACGCTTTTCGGACTACCCTGTCCGGTTTTGCCGTTGCCATTTTCTTGAAAAAGCTCATTTCGCCGTATCTTCCATAGGCATGACTTAAAAACGGCGTTTCCACAGGCCCCGGACAGACTACCGTTACCGAGATACCCTGTTTTTTCAACTCTTTTCCGAGCGCCTGGCCAAAGGAATAGACATATGCCTTTGAAGCCGCATAGACAGTAAAATCTTTCTGCGGCAAAAAAGCGGAACCGGAAGCAACCTGTATAATTTTACTTCCTTTTTTCATATAGGGAAGACAGAATTTGGTCATCTGTGTCAGGGCGAGCACATTCAGACGAACGGTTTCCGTTATTTCATCCCGGCTCTGTTTCTCGAACTCCCCGTATATTCCTGTGCCTGCGCAGTTTACAAGAACCGATATGCCGGCGTTTCGTATCATCAGTACTTCCGCAAATCTGGACAGTTTCTTCTCATCCGTAATATCGATGGAAATGGTTCTGACCTTGATTTGTTTTTCGTGGTGTGTTTCCGCCTCTTCCGCCGCTTCTTTTACTTCTCTGGTCAATTCCAGAGCCAGTTTCTCAAGCGGTTCTCTTCTTCTTGCAAGCAGCCAGATTTCATCCGTTTTGGACAGACTTCCCGCCAGCTGTTTCGCAAATTCTTTTCCCATACCGGAGGAAGCTCCCGTAATAATTGCAATATTCATACATACACCCCTTTCCTGTCAGTTTATCGCACGCCCTGTCTGATTATTTCAGACTTTTTCTAATGGTTTCCCGCTATTTTTTTCTTTTATGTACATTGCGGATTGTTTTTCGTTTCGTTTTTTCGGCGGCCCCATGATGCCGGCGTTCTTTTCCGTTGTACTTCAGGTTGTCCGCTCCCGTCCGTCCGGAGCCGGATTCATTCTGGCGGTTTCTTTTCTGCGGCCGTATCAGGCATTTGTCGGAAAAACCGATTAAATCTTCTCTGCCCGCTTTGATGAGCGCTTCACGCACCAGTTCATAATTGGAAGGGTTTCGATACTGGATGAGCGCGCGCTGCAACAGTTTTTCATGCGGATTTTTACAGACATAGACTGTTTCTCCGTTTCGCGGGTCGATACCCGTATAATACATGATTGTGGATATGGTGGAAGGCGTCGGATAAAAATCCTGCACCTGTTCCGGCATATACCCCAGTTCCCGGAGATATTCGGCCAGTTCCACGGCTTCTTTCAGCGTCGAACCCGGATGGGACGACATCAGATAGGGAACCAGGAACTGTTTTTTGCCAAGCCTTTCATTTATTTTACCATACTTTTTCACAAATTGCTCGTAAACTGTTTTTTCCGGTTTTCCCATTTTGGACAGTACCGCATCGGAAATGTGTTCCGGCGCAACTTTCAGCTGTCCGCTGACATGATGTTCCACCAACTCCCTGAAAAAAGCATCGCTTTTGTCCGCCAACAGATAATCGAATCGGATTCCCGAGCGGATAAAAACTTTTTTAACACCGGGCAGCGCACGGAGTTTTCGTAACAGCGTCAGATAATCGGAATGGTCCGCCTGCAAATTGGGGCATGGTTTTGGAAAAAGGCATTGTCTGTTCTGGCAGACGCCTTTTGTAAGCTGTTTTTCACAGGCCGGCTTTCGGAAATTGGCTGTGGGACCGCCCACATCATGGATGTAGCCTTTAAAATCCGGTTCCTTCAAAAACAGCTCCGCTTCTTTCAGCAGCGATTCATGGCTTCTTGTCTGTATGATTCTGCCTTGATGAAAGGTCAGTGCGCAAAAACTGCATCCGCCAAAACAGCCTCTGCAGCTGGTCAGCGAAAAACGGACTTCCGAAATGGCGGGAACACCGCCTTTTTCCTCATAGGACGGATGGTATGTCCGCATGTAGGGCAATTCATAGACCGCATCCATTTCCGCCGTTGTCAACGGTTCCTGCGGCGGATTCTGTACCACATAGACCCGGTGCGGATATTCTTCAATCAGCGTTTTTCCGGTAAAAGGGTCGGTGTTTTGGTACTGAACGGCAAAACTGTCCGCATAATTTTTCGGCTTTGCCTGCAAGGATTCGAAAGAAGGAAGCATGATGCCGTCGTAAATGCCGGAAATATCTCTTGTCTTGTAGACCGTTCCTTTTACAAAAGTGATATCTTTCACCGCAATTCCGGCGGCCAGCGCATCCGCTATTTCAAGGATGGATTTTTCTCCCATTCCATAGGAAAGAATATCCGCCTGGGAATCCAGCAAAACGGAATGTTTCAGTTTGTCGGCCCAATAATCGTAATGCGCCAGTCTGCGAAGGCTGGCCTCAATGCCGCCGATAATAACGGGTATGTCTTTGTACACCCTGCGAATCAGATTCCCGTAAACGATTGTCGCGTAATCGGGGCGTTTAAAAGCTTCTCCGCCCGGCGTATAGGCATCGTTCGGCCGATGTTTTCCGGAGACAAAATAGTGATTGACCATCGAATCCATATTGCCGGCGGATATCAGAAAACCGAGTCTCGGCCTGCCAAGTACGGTAATGCCTGCATCGTCTTTCCAGTCCGGCTGTGAAATAATACCGACCCGATAACCGTGCGCTTCCAACAGTCTGCTGATAATCGCATGCCCGAAAGACGGATGGTCCACATAAGCATCCCCAATAACATATACAAAATCAAGCTGTTCGATTCCGGCCCGCTTCATATCCGCGTCGGATATCGGTAAAAATCCCATCCTTCTGATTCCTGTCCCTTTCTTTACAGCAATTCCTGAAAATCATGAATATAATAGTCTGCCAGTTCTCTTTTCTCCGCGTCCTGAGATACGGAGGCATCGTCAAAAACGGCGCATACTTTCATTCCTGCGGCCTTTCCGGCCTGAATGCCCGGAATGATATCTTCGAACACAAGACAGCGTTCCGGCACAACGCCGAGCGCGTCTGCGGCGGCCAGATAAATATCCGGCGCGGGTTTTCCTTTGGTAATTTCGCGGCTTGTCATGATACAGTCAAAAGAGCCGTTCAGTCCGTGTGCGGCGATGACATTCTCCACAAGCTCCCTGGAATTGCTGGTGGCGATGCCGAGTTTTAAACGGTTTTCCCGGCAAAATGTAATAAACGCTCCGGCCCCTTTTTTTAAGGGAACCTCTCTGCTGTATTTATCCCAGGCCATCCGGTTCCAGTCGGCCTTGATTTGTTCCGGTTCATCCGGAATCTGAAATAATTCCTTGAAATAGACCGCCGTTTCATGAAAACTGCGTCCGCCAATCAAATGATGCAAATCCGGCGGCGGCTTAATACCGAATCTGTTCAGATATTCTATATCAATCGTCTGCCATACCCACATCGAATCGACCAGTGACCCATCCAGATCAAAAATGACCGCATCCACATCATCCAATGTCGGAACAGTCCGCGTATGCGTTCGCAGCATCGTAATTTCCTCCTCCGTTAATTCCCGGTATTCTCCCGGTTTCAGCTTTGCGTCCAGAAATAATGCCCCCATACGGATTCTTTTTAAATACAGCACTTCATTGCCAACCGCTTTTACCATTCGTTTCACCTGATGATATTTTCCTTCCGTAATGGCAAGCGCTATTTTTTTCTCTTCAAGTACGCTGACTTTCGCAGGAAGCGTCAGCCGTTTTTCACCGATATCAACGCCCTGTGCAAGCGTCTGCCGCTGTTCTTCGGTTATGGGAGCGGCAAGCGTGCATTCATAGACCTTTTCCACATGCTTTCCGGGCGCAAGCAGTTCATGCGCAAGGGGTCCGTCGTTCGTCATCAGCAAAAGACCTTCCGTATCTTTATCCAGCCGTCCGACCGGGAACAGGTCGTTACGGCCCGCATCTTTCAGCAGGGAAACAACGGTTTTTTCCCGTCTGTCTTCCGTTGCCGAAACGGTTCCGGCCGGCTTGTGCAGCATATAATAAACATACTTCCGGTAAATGCAGCGTTTACCGCAATATTTGATTTCATCCCGGTTTTCATCTATCTGTAAGTCATTTTTCCGGGTGACGGTTCCGTTGACGGAAACAAGTCCGTTTTTAATGTCCTTCCTGATACCGCTTCTTGTTCCGTACTGTAAATCGCATAAAAATTTATCCAGGCGCATTCCCGCTCATTCCTCCGGCATTCGTTTCTCACGGTGTGAACAATCATTTCTTCGGTTTCAAACACATATAATGAAAAAAAAGCAGCAATTAAAGGCCGATTATGTTACGGAAAATAAAAGATTCTTTTTTTCAACTGCTCTTTACGCTGTTAGCGCTTTATCTGACCTTTCTGCTTCTGCGTTATCCGGCAAGGTCGCTTGAGTATGCTTATACCGGCCTGATTTTATGGTTTCGGAAAATGATTCCGACATTGCTCCCCTTCATGATTCTTTCCGGCATCATGGTGCGGATGAATCTGACGGAAGGTTTTGCCCGTTTTTTCCATCCGCTTTTCCATAAAATATGGGGGACCTCGTTAAACGGTTCCTATGTGATACTGATGGGAATGCTCTGCGGTTTTCCGATGGGCGCAAGAGTCATCGGCGAACTTTGTCAGGCCGGCAAACTTTCGGAAAAGGAAGGCGCTTATTTGCTTTCCTTCTGCAATAACATCGGTCCGATTTATTTTCTCAGCTTCGTGATGAGCACGCTTTCCCTGTCCGGTTCTATGCCTTTTCTGATAATGTATGGCGTGCCGCTTGTTTATGGGGCGTTCCTTCATCTGTTTGGATGGCCGGAAACACAGCAGAAAATGCGTTTCTACACGCTCGGATGGCCTTTTACAACGGCTTATGCGCCTGTATCAACACATTCTTTCCGGACCGCCTCCGCATCGCAGCATTCGTTCCGGACCGCCTCCGCATCGCAGCATTCGTTCCGGGCGGCCTGTATGCCGCAGAAACCTTCTCTTTTAGCCGCCGTCGATGATGCGGTTGTATCCGGTCTGGCAGGCATCGGAAAACTAGGCGGATATATGATTTTTTTCAATTTACTGAATATTATGTTACTGCCTTTTTCTTCTCTGCCGGACAGTTTTCTTTCCCTCTGCAACTGCCTGCTCGAGATTACGAGCGGCATCAGCCGGGCCGGAAAAAGTCATTTCTATATGGTATTGACAATACTTCCTTTTGGCGGCCTTTCCTGCATGGCGCAGACCTACAGTATGATAAAAGGTACAAATTTATCCATTTTGCAGTATTTCCTGCACAAATGTATTCAGACGGCCCTTACCGGGCTTATTTACGCCTTCTTCTTCGTCTTCTCTTATGGCTTCTGAGAATCAGAGTCATGGAAAAGGCCATTGCGAAAACGAGCAGCGCGCAGAACAGACACACTTGCAGGAAATATCCCATCGTCAACGGATTCTTTTCTTTTTCCGTTTTTCGGGCATTGTCCGCCTTTCCCGCGAGAACGCTGTCGGAAGCGCTCTCTACGGCATCCTCGGTTTCTTCCGCAATTTCGTCCGCTTCACCGGCCAGTTCCGTCTCATAATTCATCGAAGGAAGGCTCAGCGTATTGCTTGCCGTATATAAATCATAACCGTTATACGCGTTGACGATGATTTGCGGAACCATGCCGGAAGGGACGGTCAGCGTAAACTCAAAGGTATCTCTGGTTTTATCCGGCCATCTTTGCAATTCCGAAAAAGTCATTCCGCCGTTATAACTGTAAGTATAATACAGCATGCCGCTGTCATAGTCCGCCGCCGAAACGCTGATGGTTATTTCACCGTTCTCCATATTCTGGTTTACAAGTTCAATCATACAGACATCTGGCTCCGTGGAATCCGGTTTCATTGTCTGTGACGGTATCGGAACGGAAAGATTCTGATAATCGCTGAAGTCTTTGCCGAGGCTTTCGGAACGCAGTCCGTAATATTTGGCGACTGCTTCCGCATCGAGCCTTCCAAAGGCTTCCAGCTTGTCCTGCCGGTCGTAAAAGGGCTGGTCGTTTTTCTGGTCGAGATGACAGTGCTCTATCAGGACACAGGGTATATTCTGTTCTGTGGAATGACGGATAATGCCGTAATAATCTTCTCCTTCGTCATTCAGCCTTGTTTTGATGCCGCGGGAGTACAGCCCCATTTCCTGCAGCAGACCGATTTCAATGTCCGCAAAAGCATATCCTTTGCTGTATTGTTCGCCAAATGCGGAAATCCATGTTTCCGCGCCGAACAGCGTATGATATTCGGACATATTAAAATGCAGGCAGAACAAAAAATCCGCATTGACGCTTGCGGCATAATCACATCTTTCTTCCAATGTCAGGTCTTCGTCTCCGGTTCTTGTCAGGTAAACGGTAATGCCCTTGTATTGTTCCAGTTCCGCCTTCATCGCTTTGGCAACGATGAGCGTCATCTCCTTTTCGGTGTATTCTTCGTATTCCGCCCCAAGATTTTCCCCACCATGTCCCGGGTCTATGACAACGACGATATTTTCGTCCTCTTCAGCCGCTGTGTCACTCATATCCGCGTCCCCATCTTCTGTTTCAGCATTTTCCGCCGCGGTAATGGCGGAAGTTTGTTCGCCTGCATAAACAGTCAGAATCCCTTCCCCGGAAAAAACGCCTCCGGCCAGTACCAGAATGGCAATCATTCCCATTGTGAAAAAGAATAAGCCGGCTTCCCTTTGAAACCAGCTTATTGTGAACTTTTGAATCATATCATTAACCATACGCTTTCTTTCACTGTACCAAATCCAGATTAATAGACTCTTCGGCTCTATCGTCATAATCCGCTTCTTTCAGCAGTTTTTCAACGCTCTGCGGCATCAGTTCCGCCCTGTTCGCTTTCACGACTTCATTATAACTGTTAATCGTATTGAAGAAACTTTCATAATGCGCAGTCGTGGTATTTAAAGTCGTCGTCATCAGATTTTCAAGGCTTGCCAGCATATCGTCCAGGTATTGAACAGCCGCAGCCCGGACGCCATTGGCTTCTATCGTGGCGTTATCCAATATTTCCTGGGCCTGATGCGATGCCAGCGTAACGACTTCGTTCGCCTGCGCATAAGCCTGCTGCATGATTTCATGTTCGTTAATCAGCTCATTGGTATGTACCGTCGCATCATTAATCAAGGCTTCCGCTTTATTGCGCGCATCGTTTAAAATCGCTTCCTTATTGGAAATAATTTTCTGATAACGTTTGATTTCATCCGGCGTTTTCATGCGGAGTTCACGCAATAGCTCGTCAATCTCTTCTTTATTTACAATGATATTTGTCTTGGAAAGGGGCTGATATTTGCACCCGTCAATATAATCTTCGATTTCATCGATTAACTGTTCGATTCTGCTGCTCATCTTTACTCCTATCTGCTATAACCATATTTTTCATAGACCAGTTTCCCGACAAATTCCGGAACGCATTGGGAAATATCGCCGTTAAAGCTGGCAATTTCCTTGATGCTCGACGAACTTAAATAGGCATATTCCAGACTCGTTGTCAGGAACATCGTATCCAGTTCCCCGCCCGAAAGTTTTCGATTCGTCTGCGCTATCTGCAATTCGTATTCAAAATCCGTAATTGCGCGCAGCCCCCGAATCGCTACATGAACGCCTTTACGCTTCGCATAATCAATTAAAAGGCCGCTGAAAGAATCTACTTTTACATTCGGAATATTCTTTGTCGCCTCTTCCAATATCTTAACACGTTCTTCCACAGAAAACAATGGAGTCTTTACTTTATTATTCAACACGCTTACCGTTAATTCATCAAAAATTTCGGCGGCTCTTTTGATTACATCAAGATGACCGAAGGTTACCGGGTCAAAACTTCCCGGATAAATGGCTGCTCTCATAGTATGCCTCTCCAGTTCAGCAAATTTTATAAATCAACTTTTTTGTATCTAAGTATATCATAAATCACTTCGCAAAAAATGTCTTTAAAAAATTTTAAAAAATTAAATTTTTTTCAGAAAAACGTGTTTGTTCGACTTGTAACATTTCTCTTTTGTTATGGTAAAACCAAGTGTTTCCACATAGGAAAAATCCGTTTCCCGCAGGGCTTCCACGACAATCAGCGTATCCTGCGTCACATAACTCTGGTTCGCGAGAAGCGCAAGCGTCTGCCTTTCATATCCCTGCTCATAGGGAGGGTCAATAAAGATGACATCCGCTTCCTTTTCATGGATGCCCAAAACCGCACTGAGCACATCCTGCTTCAGAAGCGTGGCGTCTTCCATCAATCTTGTGAATTTCAGGTTTTCCTGTATACACAAGACAGCGTTTTTATTGTTTTCCACAAAATAAGCATGTTTCGCGCCTCTGCTCAATGCTTCAATGCCGATTCCGCCGCTTCCGCTGAACAAATCAATAAAAATACTGCCCGGCAGATACGGCTGTAACATATTGAACAATGTTTCCTTTATCCGGTCTGTGGTCGGCCTTGTTTCCAGCCCGTCCGGTGTTTTCAGTTTCAGACTCCTTGCTTTTCCCGCAATCACCCGCATTTGAATTTCCCATGCCTTTCTCTGATATCCGGACATGCCCGGCGTAATCGTCACCAACTTTTTATGTGCGCACCCTAACGCCTTTGCTGTCCCGGCTTCCCAGTTTCAATTTGTTTAATTCGATTTCTTTTCCTTTGTATTCAATCACGCTGTTGTCCGTCGGACGGGTATAGTGAACGGCTTCCAGGCTGTCTTCTGCCCCGAGTTTCATGCCGCGGACGCCAACGGCGCCTTTCTTTTTCTCCGGAATTTCGTCAACCGTAAACCGCAGAAAATATCCGTTTTTCGATTGTAAAATGATGTTATGCTGTTCCTTCAGCGTTACAACGCTGATAACTTCATCGTCTTCCTGCAGTTTGGTTGCCGCAACGGTTCGTTTGGTAACGTCAAACTCGCCGCCGTCAACGACTTTTAACATTGCAAGTTTTGTTGCAAAAATCACGCGGTACAGGTTCAAATCCGTCTGGCTTGCCGCATATATGATGTTTTCTCTTGCAGATTCATAGTTGCTGACATTGTCCACCGGAGTGCCTTTGTCCCGAAACTTTCCAAACGGTAAATCGGCCGCCTTGATGGTATGAAGCTGTCCCGTATTCGTAAAAATGCAAATTTTTCCTGTATTTTTACATTGGAACACATATTTGTTCTCTGCGTGCACGGATTCTTTATTTCGTTCATAAGTCTGTAAATCAATGGTTCTTGCATAACCGAAGCGGTCCATCAGGAAAACGATATCCATCTCTTCTGCTTTTTTCTCGACATAGACAGCCTCTTCGGCATTGGTAATTTCCGTCCGCCGGCGTCTTGCATAGGCGGATTTAATCTCGTCAAGCTCATTGATGATAACCTGCGCCATAGAATCCCGTCTGGCCAGAATATCTTCATAACGGTAAATGTTCGCCATCGTTTCTTCGTGGTCGTTTATCAACGCTTCAATTTCCAGGCCAATCAGTTTATACAGACGCATCTCCAGTATCGCATTGGCCTGCTTTTCGGAAAACATAAGCTGCGCCGCCATGATTTTGGACTCTTTGGAGCGGAACTTAATGCCGTCCGTTTTTCCTTCTACCAGGCAGGCTTTGGCCATGTTCCGGTCTTTGGAACCGCGAAGGATTTCGATAATCAGGTCGATGACATTGCATGCTTTGATGAGCCCTTCCTGTATTTCTTTCTTATCCAGCTCTTTTGCCAGCAGATTTTTATATTTTCGTGTGGCAACCTCATACTGGAAATCGATGTTCGCCTTGAGAATCTGCTTTAATCCCATCGTTTCCGGCTTGCCGTCTGCAATGGCGAGCATATTGACGCCGAAAGTATCTTCCAGCTTGGTTTTTTTATAGAGCAGATTGGTGAAATTTTCTACGTCCGCGTCTTTGCGAAGTTCAATTACAATACGGATTCCCTCTTTGGAAGACTGGTTTGTGATATCCACGATATCCTGCGTTTTTTTCGTTTCCGCAAGCGATGCTACATCCATCAGAAATTTACCGATGTAAGAGCCAATCATCGTATAGGGGATTTCGGTGATGACAAGGTTTATTTTACCTCCTTTGGCCTTTTCCACTTCTACTTTACCGCGGATTCTTATTTTGCCGGTTCCGGTCTCATAGATATGCAGCAGTTCATCCTGATTAATGACGATGCCGCCCGTCGGAAAATCCGGTCCTTTGACATAACGCATCAGTTCTCTTGTCGTGATGTTTTCATCTGACATACAGGCTTTCATCGCGTTAATGACTTCCGCCAGATTATGCGGCGGAATATTGGTCGCCATGCCGACCGCAATTCCTTCCGAACCATTGATGAGCAGATTGGGAATTTTGACCGGAAGAACGCCCGGTTCTTTCTCTGTCTCATCGAAATTCGGCAGGAAATCGACAACGTCTTTATCCAAATCGGCTAAAAATGCCTCCTGGGTAATCCGTTCCAGTCTCGCTTCCGTATAACGCATTGCCGCCGCGCCGTCGCCTTCGATGTTGCCGAAATTGCCGTGTCCGTCAATTAAAGGCAGTCCCTTTTTGAAATCCTGTGTCATGACCACAAGCGCATCATAGATGGAACTGTCTCCATGCGGATGATATTTACCCATTGTATCGCCGACGATACGCGCAGACTTACGGTACGGTCTGTCATAGCGTATACCGAGCTCATACATGTCATAAAGCGTCCGTCTCTGTACGGGCTTCAATCCGTCCCGTACATCGGGAAGCGCTCTGGCTATGATAACGCTCATCGCATAATCAATAAAAGATTTCTGCATGACTTCGGAATATTCGGTTTTAATAATTCTGCTGTCTTCCATTCGTATACCCCTTTGTGCGCTTCGAGCGCATCTCTGCTTTTCCGACTGGCGGCCGGACTAAACCATGCTTATACATCCAGTTCCGCTTCTCTTGCATGCCGGTAAATAAATTCCTTTCGTGGAGGAACTTCCGTTCCCATCAGCATTTCCGTGACCTCCGACGCCATACGGGCGTCTTCGATTTCCACAAGCTTCAACATTCTTGATTCCGGGTCCAGTGTCGTTTCCCACAACTGTTCCGCATCCATTTCGCCCAGACCTTTGTAACGCTGTAAGGTAAAGGGCCCTTTATGTCTTTTCCGGTATTTTTCCAGCGCTTTGTCGTCGTACAGATATTCTTCTTTTCCCTTTGACGGCATCGCCTTATAGAGCGGCGGCATCGCGATATAAACATGTCCCTCAAAAATGAGCTCCGGCATAAAACGATAGAACAGGGTGAGGAGCAAATTGGAGATATGTGCGCCGTCTACGTCGGCATCGGCCATAATAATGATTTTATCGTATCGAAGTTTGGAAATATCAAAATCATTTCCGTAGCCTTCCGAAAATCCACAGCCGAAAGCGTTAATCATGGTTTTAATTTCCGCATTGGCCAGAATCTTGTCGATGCTCGCTTTTTCCACATTTAAAATTTTACCGCGAATCGGCAGAATTGCCTGAAACATCCGGTTTCTCGCAGTTTTGGCGCTGCCGCCGGCGGAATCTCCCTCGACAATGAAAATTTCGCATTTTGCCGGGTCTTTGGACTCGCAGTTGGCCAGTTTTCCGTTGGAATCGAAGGAAAATTTCTGCTTTGTCAGCATATTGGTCCTGGCCTTCTCTTCCGCTTTTCGTATTTTCGCCGCTTTTTCCGCGCAGCCGATGATGCTCTTCAATGTTTCCAGATTTCTGTCAAAATACCGGACGATTTCATCTCCTGTCACTTTGCTGACAATTTTGGCCGCATCCTGATTGTCCAGTTTCGTTTTCGTCTGTCCTTCGAACCGCGGGTCCGGATGTTTGATGGAAACAACTGCCGTCATACCGTTCCGGACGTCGGCTCCCGTAAAATTGACATCCTTTTCTTTCAGAATATTCAATCCCCGTGCGTATGTATTTATCACGTTGGTAAACATGGTCTTAAATCCGGTCAGATGTGTTCCGCCTTCAGCATTATAGATGTTGTTACAGAAGCCAAGCACGTTTTCATGAAACTCATTCACATACTGGAAAGCGACCTCGACATTGATGCCTTCCGCTTCTCCCTGAAAATAAATGACATCATGAATCGCTTCTCTGGATTTGTTCATATCTTTGATAAAACCGATAATCCCTTCCGGTTCATGAAATTCGATATGTTCCGTTTCTTCTTTTCTCTTATCTTCAAAAATAATGGTCAGATTCGGATTCAGATAAGCCGTCTCATGAAGGCGGCTCTTTACATCCTCTTCTTTAAACCATGTTTTGTCAAAAATCGTATCATCCGGCAGAAAACTGATTTTCGTTCCGGTTTCTTTTGTCTTGCCGATTACGGGCAGAAGGCCGTTCTTTAATTCCAGCGCAGGAATGCCGCGTTCATATTTATCTTCATAAATAAAACCTTCCGTTTTGACCTGTACATGGAGCCAGGTGGAAAGCGCATTGACGACCGAAGAACCAACACCGTGGAGACCTCCGCTCGTTTTATAGGCTTCATTATCGAATTTGCCGCCCGCATGAAGCGTCGTGAAAACAAGGCGCTCCGCGCTGATGCCTTTCTCGTGCATGCCGACGGGAATTCCGCGGCCGTCGTCTTCTACGGTGGCGGAACCGTCCGCGTTAAGCGTCACATAAATTGTATTGCAATAGCCGGCCAAATGCTCGTCTACCGCATTATCTACGATTTCATAAATTAAATGATTCAGACCTTTCGTCGAAACGCTTCCGATATACATTCCCGGTCTGACCCTGACCGCTTCCAACCCTTCCAGAACGATAATGTTGGAGGCTCCGTAGTTATTTTCTTTCGCCATTGATAGTACCTGTGCCTTTACTCAGTCTGAAAATTTCTGTCTGTAATTGCAGACAAAAACCAAACAACATTCCCGAATATTTTATCATGAATTTCCAATCTCTGTAAAGTACAAGACTTGGAGAATTTACTTTAAATGATAGCCTGTCTGCCTCAAGCCGCAATTATTCTGCCACCACTTCATACAGATATTCCCGCCCTCGCTTGCCGGGGCGGTTTACAAGTTTCATGGAATACAGAATATGAAGCGTCACCTGTGCGAGTTCCCGCTTTATATGAGCGGCTTTCGCAAATTCTTTTACGGTAAAAGGTTCCTCCAGTTCATAGGGAATGACCTGTATAAAGTCTTCCGGCCGTTCCAACAGAATTTCGTCATACAAAGATAACGGCATTCTGTCATACCGGCTTCCTTTTCTCCGTTTTCCACGGCCTCTGCTTTGCAGCAGACGGTATTCATCCATGTCAATTAACGGAAAAGCAAACGACAGGTTTGGGTGCGTCAGATAATTCTTAATTTTATACAGTTCCGGAAATGCGCTGTAAATACTCCCTGTAACCGGGGCCTTTCGTCTGGCGGAAAGTTCTCCGCTTTCTTCGTCCATATAAATAATCCATCGAAAATGAGGAATCGGCAGGACGACCGTAACCGGATACAAAGGCAGAAAAGCGTCCAGTTTATTCCGGAGCCGGTTAAAATTCCCGTTTTGAATCTCGATAATATGGTTTCCTGTATAAATATCCGCGATATAACCTTCTATGGGAACTTCATGATAATCAATGTCCGGTTCGTAGTAAAGTTTCATGACCGCGTGCACTGTTTTTTCCTGTAATGTTCCGAATCCATGCTGCTCATGCTGTTTTAACAACACTTTCATTTTGGCCTGTTCGAATGCTTCCTGATTCACCGTTTATCCTCCACCTGTCTGCGTCCTCTATCATTATAGAGTACGGCATCACGAAAAACAAGCGGTATGCAGACGTCACATATCATGCCGTTTTCATGGAAATTCCCCAACAATTCCCCAATAATCCCGATTTTATAATTTACTTTGGGGGTATTTTGCTATATACTTATTTTATATATTCTTTTGAAGATTTATCGTATTTTGCAAATATCCTATACTTAAAGATTGGAATTGATTGAATATGATAACAAAACTCAGCGCCTTTAAACATCTGCTGGAACGCAGCCTTCAAGATAAAAAATTCAAATATAAAGTGATTACTTATACGATAACGGCCGTACATATTTTTCTCGTGGGGCTTTTCAGTTATCTTCGTGTTTATCCGCTTATTTTATTCAACATCGGAAGCGTTATTACATATATGCGATGTATCAACATTATCAAATATGGACATGGAAAAGAGCTAATCAAGACTTTTTACATTACCTATGTGGAAATTATTATTCACTCTTTTATCACGGCAATCTGCATCGGATGGCGTTTCGGATTTGCCCAGTACACCATCGGCCTGATTCCGTTTGGTTATTATATGTGCGTGACCTTAATCGATGATACCAAAAAGAAATATCTTGTGCCGACGCTTCTTGGTTTTGCGGCCTTTTTTTCTTTTGTTGGCTGTCGTATGATATCGATGTTCACAGGAGCGCTTTATCCGTTGAATGTATCGTCTGCAGTGGAACTGTTTATTTATATTTTTAATTCCATCTGTAACTTCAGTTTTCTGTTTATGGTTACGCTCATTTTTATCATGGATATGCAGACGGCAACCAATCTGCTGCGCCGTCAAAATGTTATGCTCGACAACATGGCCAGCATCGACCCGCTGACAGGACTGTACAACCGCCGGAGCATGCAGGACTTTTTTGATGCCGTCATCAAGGCCGAAGAAAATTTCTGTCTGATTATGTGTGATATCGATAATTTCAAGAAAGTTAACGATACTTACGGGCATGATTTCGGGGACGTTGTTTTGAAAGAAATTTCTCAGATTATACAGACCCAGGTAAGCAATCACGGAAATGTATGCCGTTGGGGCGGGGAAGAAATTCTGATTATGACAAAAGTGTCGTTAGATTATACATGCAAAATCGCGGAAAATATCCGCGTTGAGGTGGAAAAGCATTCTTTCTGTCTGCATGATACGGCCATCCACTGTTCTCTGACGCTCGGCGTTGCCGCACACAGGCCCGGAAACAGCGTGGAAGAAACCATTACACATGCAGACAAACGACTATATTATGGGAAGAAAAACGGCAAGAACAGAGTTGTTTCCCCTTACGACGCGCAATAATATTTTAGAATATTATAATTTTCGGGTATTTCTGTCGCCGTACAAAATTCTCTGGCTGTCCGACGCGCTCGGCTCTACCATTTTTCCGTTCCGGTCATAATAGGTCAAAAGAGTCGAATTTCTGGCGGCCGTCTTTTTTCCGTTATCTGTCAGAAGGTTGATAACCTGATTCAAATCCCCCTTTCGGAGGTATGGCTGAATTTCCTGATTCAAACGGTCTTCTTTCTGGTAAAAAGATTCTGCCGTTTCCGGCTCCGTGTCCTGTACCTGTATCGTTGATTCATCACCGCCTGCTTCCGAATGAAACGATTCCGTTTCCGACAGCGTTTCTTCCGTCTCCGGGTCATTCCAGATTTTATCAAAAAAATCTTTGAACGCAGCGACCGCGGTTCTGAAAATATCCTGAATCATGGAGAATATTGTCTGTTCCTGGCCTGTATGTTCCGTGCTTTTTGCAGATAAAGCCGGTTTGGGATTCGTTTCCGCATATTTTCCATACCCGGAAATTTCTACTTTAACGCCGGATTGTTCCGCAGCCTTTTTCTTCTCCTGTTCGGATGCTCCTTTTTCTTTTCGGGATTTCTCCCCCGCCAGCTCTTCCTGTTTATAATCGAGACTGAATTTTTCGCCGGTGTCCTGTACACTGAGATTCTGTGTTTTCGTATATTCATAATATCGATTGCCATCGACCCGATTGACCATACTTAAATGCCCACGCCTTTCCTGTAATCACAAATATCTGCAAACACATTATACCAGAGTATTGAAATAAAAGCTATCCTTACATTTTACATTGTTTTGCAGTAATAAACGCACAGTCCCTGCTTTACAAGCAACAGAAAAAGGCCGCATGCAGTCATTGTGATAAATACGATGGGATTAAAATATCCGGCAACAACTGCGGCTCCGATAATCAGAACGCCACAGGTATATAATACCGTTCCTCCCGATTTAATCCAAATCGCCATATTTCTCTCATCGTGTTCTTTGATATAGAAACGCCTTACCGCTTCTTCATCCTGTAAAATTTTTCGGAATCGCATAACTTGATACAGACCACATACAATAAATGCCATTGCAATGCCAAGCTGAAATCCCTTGAAAAAGTCTGCGAAAGCATCTCCGCCGTTCATCGTTCTTGCATAGTTCCAAATATTTGTTGACATCAGAATCGCAAATAAAGCGCATAATCTTTCCCAGTATTTCATTTTGTCTTTTACTTCCTGTTTCATCTTATCCATACTCAAATCTCCTCCACCTCAGAAAAATCAAATACCTCTTCAATTGACAGTCCAAAAAAGTGCGCTATTTTATATGCCAGAACCAAAGACGCCGTATACTTTTCCACTTCAATTGAAGTAATTGTCTGTCTTGTAGCGCCGACAGCGTTTGCCAGTTCCTCCTGAGACATTTTCTTTTCTTTTCGTAATTCTTTAATCTTTGTTTTCATAGTTCCTCTCAACTTTTTGCTAAGCCCGCTTTGCATTTTTAGTATAGTACGCTTTGCAAACTTTGTCAAGCTTACTTTGCATTTTTTTAAATTAACGCACAGGACATTTTCTTATACACCAAAAGACTGCATCCTATCATATGATAAAATGCAGTCTTTAACTATGTTATTCTGTATTTCTGCTGTCCTGCAATTATTCTGCTCCTACCAAATCCCGATACCACTGTAACGATTTGATATAAGCGTCATAAACCGGGTCCATATCTATATTTTTCAAAACCATCTGCCGGGACACTTCCTGCCAGGAAGCGCTCTCATATTGAAGAATAAAGTCCAGTACCGGTGCAAGCTCTCCTTTATGGTCGATTAATGCCTCCTCAATGCTTCTGGAAACTTTGACCATGGTCAGCGCTTCTGCCATCGTTTTATCCAAAATCAAATCCAATACGGAAAACAATCCCATCAGGAACAGTTCCGAGGAGTGCATTGCCATTTCAAACACGGGAGCAAGATTTTCTGCAAATTTGGCGCGAAGAAGAGAAAGTCTTGTAATTTCACTCGGTCTGTCCGCACACAATTCATTGGTAACCGCGGTATTAATCCACTGTTTCAATTCTTTCTGACCAAGCATTGCCGCAGCATGTCTGATAGAAGTAATTTCTGAATTAACAGTCATCCGGTTTACCATTTTCAGCAGGGAAATAACAAGCGCGGTATCTTTTCCGATGACATCAGCGGCTTCTGACAAATCAAAATCCGCATCGTTTACAATATTTAACAGCTCAATGTAATTGACTTTTAACGGCGCTACTTCCGTCTGTTTATTGACGGTGACAGGAAGCCGGAAAAACTTTCCTTCATAAAGGTCGAATCCGCCCATCTTTCTCAGATTGTCATAATCTTCCTGCGAATCAACATTGACCGCACACATTTTCATACTCGGATAATATTTGTTGAAAAAGAGTTTTGCGTTAGCGATATTCAGTTTCTTATAATCAAGCAGAATATAATCCATCAGCCGAAGCACTTCCTGGTATGCTTCAAATTTTTCAATCGGCAGCTTTCTGATTGCGAGATAAAAGCCCATTTCTTTTAATTCCCGGAAGCGCCTGATGTACATTTCTTCCGGTGTAATTGTATTATCCACCAGTAAAACAAGTCTTTCATGCGGCGCCTGACACTGTTCGTCGATGTTTGAAAAAATAGAAATATTGTTGACTTCCACGAAAATTTCCTTGTCCGCAGATAATGTCTCGATGCCCATGCTCTCAATCAAATCAAATCCGGCAACATGAATTCCCGCGGTAATTCCGGCTCCAAGATAGCTTGGATTCAACAGACGGTTCTCCTTTTGAGCAAACAAAGAGTAAGCTTTTACAGTCATTGTTTCATCAAATAATGGTATTAATGTAGCAAGCATATTTTTCATTCCCCTATCAAAAAGTATTTTGAACCAAGTTCCTATTATACATAATACTATATTTTTATAATTTTTTGTATACTTTTTTAGCATATTGGCTAAAAAATTTATTTGGCCAATTCGAGGATACGCGTATTGTAATAAATTTAATTCCCGAAAAATAAGGATGCTGCGCCATCCACAGACACAACATCCTTAATCTTTTTTACAATCCATCAATTTCTTATTCAGCTGCCGGAATTTCAACAAATGCCAGTACACCGAGAGACGTCATATCAACAACGACATGGTCTTCCCTGACTTCTGCAACAGCAACGCCTGTCCACTGTCCGCTCGTATAGTCATACTGATACACCTGAATATTCTGCCCGGTCTTCACGCCCGGCATATAGAAGTTTACGGTTGCCGTATCAAAATATACGGACGCATCGATTCTTGCAACGTTTAATACTTTACCGCCGACGGATGCCGCCTGTGCCTTTGCAGATTCCGTATGGCCGGAAAGCACTTTCAATACGGAAAATGTCTGATTGCTCGGCTGTCCGTTGATGATAACATTGCCTCCCTGTGATACAGGAACCGCGTTGTCAAGCCCCGGAGCCGCCACGACTGCATTGTTCATATATTCGCCAACGGATTTGTTTTCGTCTGCCGCAGCAAGTGTTGTCGACATCGGAATGCCGGTTGCTTCGATTGCAAGCGCTTCTGCTTCGGAACCGCGGTCGAAGACTTCTTCTTCAGCAGAAGAGCCGCAAGAACTGCTGGAAGAGCCTCCAAACTTTGCATAATAAGCATCCAACACGTCGGCGGGAATGTTTAATGAGCTGACATCAACGGAGTCTCCTTTTAACCATGCACCATCATATAAATATTGAAGGTCTTCATCGGATGTGGTCAAAGTAGCCAAATCCTTAGATACCCATCCTTCTACGACATCGCCGGATGCTTCTTCCGCAAAAGCCATAACACCCATAGACGCTGCCATAGCCCCCGCCAAAAGTAATGCTAAAAATTTCTTCATGTTAAAAACCTCCTGTCAATAAAATAGTATGTTCTGTATACTCTGTATTTCGAGTGTGTATGCCTATTTTACCATAATATTCCGGTGGAAACAAGAAGAAAATAACAGATTTTTAAGATTTTTTTAATTTTTTTGTAATATTTGACTTGAAATTGTAGATTTTCTGAAATAATTGAATACAACTTTAGAACACAAAAATTATGCGAGTTTCTGGATTTGTTCGCTGTGCATTTCTGCTACTTTCTTCAGCAGGTCAATGTCTACAAACGCCGCATCCATTCTGTCCGCATAGTCCTTGTAACGATTATATGTGCTGGTATAGCATGATTCAATCGTATTCAGGCGCGGAAGTACAATATTCTCATTGCACAGTTTGAGCCTATGGATTTCATCTTTCAAAGAAACAATACTTTCTTTCATTTCCCTGGTATCATTCTCAATCGGCTTTAATCCCGCCTCCAGTTTCACATCCAACAGCTGTGATATTGCGAATAAATCTTCATTTGTTAATGTCATATGGTACACCTCCTTTCTTTGTAGAAACATTATGCCACAGACAGGAGCGTTTGTCACTATCCAAATGTAACAAAAATCTGTGCTGTTTTTTGTAATACAAAATAAAATAAAAGCGACAACGCAAAAGCGCAAATCATCCAAAACGGACAAATTTGCGCTTTTTAAGACATATAATTTATTTCTGATTAATATAGTTTACAAGACCTTCTGCTGCGATGATTTTCTGCATGAACGCCGGGAACGCCTGGCCTTTATAGGAAGTTCCTTTCGTAATGTCCGTGATGACGCCTGTGTCAAAATTCACTTCTACAACATCACCGGCTTCAATGGCTTTGGCGGCTTCCGGACATTCGATAATCGGAAGGCCGATGTTAATTGCATTCCGGTAAAAGATTCTTGCAAAGGTCTCCGCGATAACACAGCTGATTCCGGCGGCTTTGATAGCAATTGGCGCATGTTCTCTGGAAGAACCACAGCCAAAATTTTTGGTAGCCACCATAATATCGCCGTTTTGTACTTTGGAAATGAAATCTTTATCTATATCTTCCATACAATGCGCCGCCAGTTCCGAAGGGTCGGAAGAATTTAAGTAACGGGCCGGGATGATGACATCCGTATCTACATTATCGCCATATTTAAAAACAGTTCCTTTTGCTGCTTTCATTTTTAACACCTCCATCAAATTTTATATGGTTTTACGAGAGCTGACAGGGACAGGATATTTTGCCGGTCACGGCGCTGGCTGCCGCTACTGCCGGGCTTGCGAGATAAATTTCGGAATCCACATGTCCCATTCTGCCTACAAAATTACGGTTTGTCGTCGAAACACAACGTTCTCCTGCCGCGAGAATGCCCATATATCCGCCAAGACATGGCCCACAGGTCGGTGTGCTGACAATCGCCCCTGCCTCAATAAAAGTTTTTAACAGGCCTTCTTCCATCGCCTGCATATAGATTTTCTGGGTTGCAGGAATGACGATACATCTCATGCCCTTTGCCACATGTCTGCCCTTCAGTACTTCCGCTGCAATACGCAGGTCATCCAGACGGCCATTCGTGCAGGAACCGATAACAACCTGGTCTATTGTAATATCTTCTTTGATTTCATCGATTGTCTTCGTATTCTCCGGAAGGTGCGGAAATGCAATTGTCGGACGAAGTTTGCCTAAATCAATCGTATATTCCGCGTCGTAAACGGCATCTTCATCCGCTTCGTAAACGGTATATGTTTTGGTGGAATGTTCTTTCATATAGGCTTTGGCCAGTTCATCCACCGGGAAAATTCCGTTTTTACCGCCTGCTTCTATGGCCATATTGGCGATGGTAAAACGGTCATCCATGGTTAAATTTTGTATGCCTTCTCCGACAAATTCCATCGATTTATACAGCGCGCCGTCTACGCCTATCATACCGATAATATGCAGGATGACATCCTTGCCGCTCACCCATTTATCCGGTTTTCCAACGATATGGAAACGAATTGCGGAAGGTACTTTGAACCATGCTTTTCCGGTAGCCATACCGGCTGCCATATCGGTGCTTCCAACGCCTGTGGAAAATGCGCCGAGCGCGCCGTAAGTGCAGGTGTGGGAATCGGCTCCGATAATGACGTCTCCGGCCACGGTCAATCCTTTTTCCGGAAGCAGCGCGTGTTCGATGCCCATCTCTCCCACTTCAAAATAGTTTGTTATTTCATTGCGGTATGCAAATTCTCTGACACATTTACAGTGTTCCGCGGATTTGATATCCTTGTTCGGTACAAAGTGGTCCGGCACGAGCGCAATTTTATCTTTATCAAAAACGCCGTCTACCTTCATTTTCTCCATTTCCTTAATGGCGACCGGACTTGTAATATCATTGCCGAGTACCAGGTCCAGATTGGCTTCGATTAATTGTCCCGCTTCCACCTTTTCCAGTCCGGCGTGTGCCGCCAGTATTTTCTGGGTCATTGTCATTCCCATTTTGATAACCTCCTTTTTCATAATTTGTTACAGTAATCGTTCCTGCATCAGTACCGTCGTTTGCGCCTGTTCAACGTATGCGGTTGATTTTATCAATATTGTACCATATTGTTTTTTATTCTTAAAATATATAATAATTATATTTACTATTCTTTGTGGTTATATTAAAATAATACGGACAAAACCTGTTATCTCCTGTTTTCAAATGAAAAAGCAGAATTTCAGAAATATCATCAGAAGCCGCCTTTGAATGGCAGAAAGGATTTTTATGGAAGGAACACTGAATCTCTATCATATTTTTCATGCCGTTGCGCGGTCCGGCAATATTTCTCTGGCCGCGAAAGAACTGTATATCAGTCAGCCGGCTGTCAGCAAATCGATTTCCCGCCTGGAAGAGCTACTGAACACAACGCTTTTTTACCGCAGTTCCCGCGGCGTGTCGCTGACGGAAGAAGGCTTGCTGCTGGATGAACAGATACGAAAGGCTTTCGACTCCATCGCATACGGAGAAGAACAGCTTCGGAAAATCAATGAACTGGGCATCGGGCAGATTACGATTGGCGTCAGTACGACGCTGTGCAAATATGTACTCCTTCCTTATCTGCAGCGGTTTACACAGGAAAATCCGCATATCCGCGTTTCCATCGCATGCCAGCCCACAATGGAAACTGTCAGAAACCTGCGAAGCGGTTCCATCGATATCGGTCTGATTGGAGATGTTCCTGACAAAAGGGAACTGCTTTTTCAGCCGGTTATGGAAATACAGGATGAATTTGTAACAACCGAGCGCTATCTGCAGAATCTATCTACAAGACTCGGTATTCCACAGGCACAGTTATATGAAAACAATCTTTCACTGCTTTGGGAAAACGGCATGTTTCTGCTGTTAAATGAAGAAAATATCTCAAGACGGTATATGAATTCTTATCTGAGCGATGAAAAAATCGAGATTTCCCAGTCAATTGAAATCTCGACGATGGATTTGCTAATCGAGTTCGCCCGTATCGATATGGGCATCGCCTGTGTTATCGGAAATTTTGCAGAAAAAGAAATTGATGGAAACAGGCTGATAAAACTGCCTTTGGCAAATCCGATTGCAAAAAGAAAAATCGGCTTTGCCAGAAAGATGCAGGCGGATTATCCGATTGCCGTCCGGAAGTTCTGTTCCATGCTCTCCGCCGATTTTAACTGAAAATACAAAACGCAGGCTCTGCAGCCTGCGCTTTTTTATTAATTGTTAATCAGCTTGTCTTCTCCGTTCCAGCTGTAAAGTTTTCTGATTTCTTCTCCAACGACTTCTGAAGGATGTTCGGAAGCGAGTTTTCTCATCGCTTTAAAATGTACCTGTGAACCTGCGGAAGACATATCGAGAAGGAAGTCTTTCGCAAAAGTACCGTCCTGAATATCGGAAAGAATCTTCTTCATCGCTTTCTTCGTATCTTCCGTAATAATCTTAGGACCTGTGATATAATCGCCGTATTCTGCCGTATTGGAGATAGAGTATCTCATGCCTGCGAAGCCCGACTGATAAATCAGGTCTACAATCAGTTTCATCTCATGAATACATTCAAAATATGCGTTTCTCGGGTCATATCCTGCTTCTACCAAAGTTTCAAAACCTGCCTGCATCAAGGCACAGACACCGCCGCACAATACGGCCTGCTCGCCAAAGAGGTCTGTTTCCGTTTCCGTTCTGAAAGTTGTTTCCAGTACGCCTGCTCTTGCGCCGCCGATTGCCAGTGCATAAGCCAGCGCGATATCCTGCGCTTTGCCCGTTGCATCCTGATGTACGGCTACCAGACAGGGAACCCCTTTGCCGGCCTGATATTCGCTTCTTACCGTATGGCCGGGTCCCTTCGGCGCAATCATCGTAACGTCTACGTTCTTGGGCGGCACGATACAGCCAAAGTGAATGTTAAATCCATGTGCGAACATCAGCATATTGCCTTCTTCCAGATTGGGTTCAATATCTTTCTTATACATGGAAGCCTGTAATTCATCGTTGATAAGAATCATAATGATATCGGCTTTTTTTGCCGCTTCCGCAGCCGTATATACTTCGAATCCCTGCGCTTCCGCTCTTGCCCAGGATTTGGAGCCTTCATACAGACCGATAATGACATGGCAGCCGGATTCCTTTGCGTTCAGAGCATGTGCATGTCCCTGACTTCCGTAACCGATTACCGCAATTGTCTTACCTTCCAGCAAAGACAAATTACAATCTTCCTGATAAAAAATATTTGCCATTTCTTCTTCCTCCATTTTTCATTTTATCTGGTACTGTCTCTATAACTTAAAAGGGCTTTCCCCTCCAGCTAACAATTCATTATAAAAAAGATTCATTATAAATAAGTAACGTTTTCGATGCCTCTGCCGAGTCCGGCAATGCCTGTTCTTGCAAGCTCCAGGATTTCATAACCGTCCAACAGGTCGATAAAAGCTTCTATTTTCTCCTGATTTCCCGTCAGTTCGATAATCAGGCTGTCTTTGGAAACATCAACTATTTTTGCACGGAAAATATCCACCACGGAAATAACGCCCTGTCTTCTTTCAGCCGAAACTTTGACTTTAATAAGCGCCAGTTCACGGTAAACGCTCTCTCCCGGTCTTAATTCCTTGATATCCCGGACATCAACGAGTTTTGCGACCTGTTTTTCAATCTGGTCAAGAATTTCATCATCCCCGGACGTTACGATGGTAATACGGGTGTACCGCGGGTCCGCTGTCACACCTGCCGTAATACTTTCGATATTATAACCGCGTCTTGAAAACAGCCCGGAAATACGGCTTAACACGCCGGATGTATTGTCAACCAAAAGCTGAAGTACTTTTCTGTGCATAATCTGTTCCGCCTTTCCTGAATCTTACGCTGAATACTGTCAATAATTGTAACAACTAAACCTTAAAAAGTCAACGCCTCCGCCGCTTTGAATTATTTCAAAATTTTCGTGCTTATCTTTTTTCGGCTTCATAGGCGTTTACAATCTTTTTCAGCGTATTGTTTTTTCCAAGCAGTACGAACGTATCATCCTGCTGTGTCGGCTCTTCTGCCGGAGGATTGATAAGCAGCGCACCGCCGCGCTTTATCGCAATTACGTTGACGCCATATTTTTTTCGCAGATTCAATTCTTTCAGGTCTTTGCCGACCCAACCGCGCAGCGTTTCGATATCCGCAATGGAATATTCCGCCGTCAGCTCAATAGCGTCGAACAGATTGTTAAAAGCAAGCGTATTCGCCACATGCACGCCGATTTCCTTTTCCGGATATACAATTTCATCGACGCCCAGTTTTGTCAGAATCTTTCCCTGCATCTCGTCATAAGCTTTGGCGACAATTTTCCCGATTCCCTGTTCTTTAGCCCAGATTGCCGCTAATACCGAAGCATCCAGACTATGGCCGATGGAAATAATTGCGCCGTCAAAATTTCTTCCGCCGAGCTCCCGCAGCGCTTCTTCGTTTGCCACATCTACGCACATGGCAAGCGTTACATAATCGGCAATCTGATTGACGCGTTTTTCCTGACGGTCAATGGCAAGGACTCTGCACCCGTTCGCTTCCAGCTGTCTTGCCACGCTGCTTCCGAACCTTCCGAGTCCGATAACGATATATTCTTTTTGTGTCGTTTTCTTTTTCATGCTGATATCAAGCCTTTCTCTCAGACTTCGGCAGTTGTGTAACTATCCGATAATAACCTTGCTTTCCGAATAAGTAATATTGTCAAGCGGTCTTCTGCTGTTAAAAGCGAGGGCGAGCGTAATCGGGCCGATACGTCCAAGATACATTGTCAGTGTAACAATCAGCTTTCCCGCAGGAGCAAGGGTTCCTGTCAACCCTCTTGATAAACCGACCGTTGCAATGGCGGATGTCATTTCGTATATGGTATCCAGAAAATTACTCTGTTCAACGGCCAGGAGCGCCATCGTCAGCAATAACAATGTCGAAAGACTGAATACGACAATTGCAACGCATCTTCTGATGGTATCGTCCGATATTTTCCGGTGCATGATGACCACATCGCTTTTGCCTCCGATGTTGGCAAACATGGATGCCAGCAAAAGGACAACCGTTACGGTTTTGATACCGCCCGCCGTTCCTGCCGGAGAACCGCCGATAAACATCAGAATCAGATACGCCATACAGGAGGCCGGCCTGAAACATTCCTGGGAAATCGTTGCAAAACCGGCTGTACGCAGCGTGACGGACTGGAACAGCGAAGACATCAGCTTCTGCGGCAGGTTCAGATTGCCGAGCGTGTTCGGATTGTCATATTCGAACAGCAGCGTCAACAACATGCCGATGAGAATCAAAGCTGCTGTGGCCAGAATAACAAGTCTGGTATGAAGATTCATTTTCCGCTGTCTCTCATGAGCTTTTTGGCCGGTTCGAGCGGAAATCGTCCGAAGAATTTCCCAGTATACCGGAAAGCCGAGTCCGCTCACAATAATAAGGAACACGGTAGTCAGATTAATTATCACGTTGTCTCTGTAATCACAAAAACTGTTCCCCCCAAGCAAATCGATGCCGGCATTGCAGAAAGCCGATACCGCATGAAAAATGCTGTACCAGATGCCTTTCACGCCAAACTGGGGAACAAAAACAAACGCATATGCGACGGCGCCGATTCCTTCCAGGCAAAGCGTTACCTTTAACACCTTCATTGTCAGTCTTACGAGCCCGGAAAGCGTATCCAAATTATAGGCGCTTTGAATCAGCATTCTGTCGGACAGCGTAATTCTGCGGCGGAAAATACACAATACGATTGTCGTAAAGGTCACTATGCCGAGACCGCCGAACTGTATCAGAAACAGAAGCACGATTTGTCCGAATCCCGAAAATGTCTGTCCTATATTGACTGTTGACAGACCGGTAACACAGATACTGGACATGGAAACAAACAGCGCGTCAAAAAAATCAATCGATTGCCCTGTTTTTACGCTGCATGGAAGCATCAGGCACAACATGCCGATAAACGCTCCTGCCAGAAAACCCAACATAATAATTCTGGTCGTCGTAAGTTTATGTCTTTTCATCATCTATTAACCATTGCTTTCTTCACCCCGCGAACCTTGCCGCCGTCATTCCGTTTCCATACATTTGGGCAGCGCAAGGGTTCCGGTTCTTGCCACTTCCACCACGCTGATGGACTGCAGCATTTTAATCATTAAAGCGGTTTTCTCAGGCACATCACAGATTTGGATAATCATCAGGTTTTTGGACATATCGACGATGTCCGCCTTCATAATTTCGCAGGTTTCCATAATGTCCCGCCTGTTGCCTTTATTATATTTTACTTTGATTAACATCAGCTCTCTGCTGACGCTGGCTGTTTCGTCAAAAGTTTTTACTTTAATGACATCCAGTTTTTTATTGAGCTGTTTTTCAATCTGTTCAATCGTCCGTTCGTCTCCGCTGCTTACAATCGTCATACAGGATACCGCCGGGTCATCCGTCTCCCCGACCGCAAGAGAATCAATATTATAGCTTCTTCTGGAAAATAACCCTGCCACTTTGCAAAGTACGCCCGACCTGTTTTCAACCAGTACCGAATATATTTTCTTCATGTCAACTCCCATCCGCCCGTTTTCACGGACATTCCAATCATTTAGACGAGGTCCATTGGGTCAATTACACATTCCAGCAATATGGATTCCTCTCCGGAAAGAAATTCTCCAATTGCGTCTTCCACATTTTCCATATTGAAAAGGCGCATAAATTTCATGTCGTATGCCATTGCCAGTTTTTCCAGGTCAGGGCTTCCGGACAAATCCACTACGGAATAATTGTCTTTATAATTATAATGCTGGTATTCCCTTACCATGCCGAGATAATTGTTCTTCAAAACAATAATTTTGACGGGAACCCGGAACTGACGCATGGTAGCAAGCTCCATCATGGACATCTGAAAGGAACCGTCTCCGCAGACCGCAATGACCTGTCTGTCCGGACATGCCAGCTTCGCGCCCATTGCAGCCGGAATGGAATATCCCATCGTTCCCATGCCGCCGGTCGTTAAAAATCTTCCGTTTTTCACAATATGGTAAGCGCAGGACCAGATTTGATTCTGTCCTACATCCGCTACATAAACGGCGTCATCTTCCATTTTTTCGGATAACAGACGGATAAATTCCGCCGGGTCCACATAGGCGGGATTCGGATTTCTCTTTTTACCCATCGTGTCTCTGTACTGATTCAGGGTTTTAATCCATTCGTCATGTTCACAGCTAAATTCTTCTTTGGCAATATCTTCGAAAATATATTTCGCATCGCCTACAAGCGGAATGGCAGCGCCCACATTCTTGCCGATTTCTGCCGGATCCACATCAATATGCACGAGAACTTTGTTCTCGGTAATCAAATCCGGCTGGCTGACCGCGCGGTCGGCAACCCGTGCGCCCACCATGATAAGAAGGTCCGATTCGTTCATCGCCCGATTGGCATACGGTTTTCCGTTATTGCCAACCATGCCATAATACATGGGATGCTTCGTCGGCATAACGCCGATGCCCATCATCGTGGAAACAACCGGAATATTGTATTTTTCCGCAAAGGCACGCAGCTCTTTTTCCGCACCGCTGAGCAGCACGCCGCCACCCGTGCAGATAATCGGACGCTTTGCTTTTGCCAGTTCTCCGATGACTTTTTTGATTTGGACGGCATGTCCTTTGACCGTCGGTTTGTAGGTCCGCAGATTCACACTCTCCGGATAAGCAAATTTCTTGAGTGCAGCCTTCTGAATGTCAATCGGAACATCAATCAGAACGGGGCCTCTTCTGCCGGAATTGGCGATATAAAACGCCTCTTTGAATATCCGCGGTATTTCATTGACATCTTTGACAAGATAGCTGTATTTCACGAAGGATTCCACCGCGCCTGTAATATCCGCTTCCTGGAAAACATCGGAACCAATCAGTTCACTGTTTACCTGCCCGGTAATGCACACGAGCGGAATACTGTCTGCAAAAGCGGTCGCGATACCCGTAATCACATTGGTCGCACCGGGACCGGACGTGACCGCGCAGACTCCCACTTTTCCGCTGACCCTCGCCAGTCCGCTTGCCGCGTGGGCCGCGTTCTGCTCCGTCCGAATCAGAATCGTCTGAATATCCGATTCCAGAATACTGTTATAAAATGGACAAATTGCAACACCCGGATAGCCAAAAACATATTCTACGCCTTCTTCTTCCAGACACTTTACGATTGCATCCGCACCTATCATAGTTATCCTCTTTTCTTTTATTATCGATTTAACTCAAAAGCCTCTGTGTCAGTTTTACCGCGTCCGCGGCATCTTTGGAGTAACCGTCCGCACCAATCTCATCCGCATATTCCTGCGTAATAACCGCTCCGCCGACAATGATTTTGGCATCCACTTTCTTTTCTTTTGCATATTGAATGACATGCTTCATCTGCTGCATGGTCGTGGTCATCAGCGCCGAAAGCGCGATTACCTGTGCCTTGTGCGTAATTGCCGCTTCAATGATTTTCTCCTTCGGAACGTCTTTGCCCAGGTCAATGATTTGAAAACCATAATTTTTCAGCATCAACGCTACCAGATTTTTGCCGATATCATGAATATCGCCTTCTACGGTAGCGATGACGACCGTGGGCATTTCCTTCCCGGCATTGTTTTCCATCAAAAGCGGTTCCAGATATTCAATCGACGCTTTCATCGCTTCCGCGCTGGCAATTAACTGAGGCAGAAAATATTTTCCTTTATCGAACAGCTCTCCTACTTCATTAATCCCCGGCAGGAGCACATCATCCAGCAGTTTCTTTGGTGCATGGCCTTCCACCACCGCCTGTTTCGTATCCGCGGCAATTCCATTGATATTGCCTTTTAATACGTCGGCATGCAATTTATCCAGAATCGAACCGGCTTCCTGCTTTTCGTTTTTCTTCCCGGCAATCTGAATGCCAGTCTGTTTTACCGCGCTTACCCCCATTGCTTCTCTTTTTTCTTTCACCGCTTCCATCAAATTGATATAACGGATATCCGCGCCTTCTTTGTTTAACAGAAGGTCGGAGGCAAATGCCAGACTGACGAGCAGTTCCTGGGACGGATTGGCAATCGCCATCGTAAGTCCCGCCTGAATTGCCATCGTCAGAAAGGCCGTATTTACATAGCTCCGTTCCGGCAGCCCGAAAGAAATGTTCGACAGCCCGCAGGTGGTCGCCAGACCGTTTTTCTTACAATACCGGATGGTTTCCAGCGTTTCCACAGCGGCCGTTTTATTGGCTCCGACCGTCGTAACCAGACCGTCCACAATGATATCTTCTTTTCGCATGCCAAGTTCCAGGGCACGCTCTTTAATTTTCTCAATAATTTCCGTTTTTTCCTGCAGATTTTCCGGCAGCCCCGCATCCGACAGGGGAAGCAGGATAAACATCGCGCCGTACTTCTTCGCAATCGGCAACAGCGATTCAAATTTCACTTTTTCGTAGGAAATCGAATTAATCAACGCTCTGCCCGGATACCGTCTGAGAGCGGCTTCGATGACATCCACATGACTGGAATCAATGGAAAGCGGCAGGCTCGTTATGCTGCTCACCGTTTCGATTGCCCGCAGCATCATTTCCTTTTCATCGATACCGCTCATGCCCATGTTGACATCGAGAATGCTTGCGCCGCAGGCTTCCTGTTCTTCCGCAAAGGCAGATACCATTTCCAGTGAACCTTCCCGCAGCTGCTCCTGTAATTTTTTCTTTCCGGTCGGATTGATACGCTCTCCGACAATCATAAACGTATCATCCAGTCCAAACGCGACGGTTTTCCGTTCGCTCGTCAGATACCGGAGTTCTCCGGGTTCTCTGTGGCGAATCGACATTTGCCCGACGGCATCATGAGCCGCCTGAATATAAGAAGGCGAAGTACCGCAGCAGCCGCCGATAACGGAAGCCCCCGCTTCCACAAGAAGCTTGATGCCCTCGGCAAACTCCGCTTCTGCCATATCGTAGACCGTCTGTCCGTTTTCATTCAGATACGGTAAACCCGCATTTGGTTTGGCAATTATCGGAACCGTCGTTACATCCGCCATTGCCCGGATGATTTCAGCCATCTTATCCGGCCCCGTGGAGCAGTTTGCGCCGATTGCGGCAGCACCGAGACTTTCCAGAACGATTGCAGCCGTTGCAGCATCCGTTCCGTACAAAGTTCTTCCGTCCGATTCAAAAGTCATTGTCGCCATGACGGGGAGTTCGCAGGTTTCCTTCGCCGCAATGAGCGCAGCCCGCGTTTCCTGTAAGCTCATCATCGTTTCGACAACCAGCAAATCAACTCCGGCTTCTGCGAGATAGCCAATCTGTTCTTTATAAATATCAATCAGTTCTTCAAAATCCATCTTCCCCATCGGCGCAAGCTGTTCACCGGTCATGGTGATATCGCCTGCAACAAGGGCCTTTGTTCCGGCAGCTTCTCTGGAGACCGCCACCAGCTCATGGTTCATTTCCCGTATCTGTTCTGCCAGACCATACTCTTTCAGTTTGATTCTGTTTGCCGAAAAAGTGGGGGCATAAACGATATTGCTTCCGGCTTCTATAAACTCTCTTTGCAGGCCAATCAGCACATCTTTATGCTCCAAAATCCATTTTTCCGGGCAGACGCCGGCAGGCATTCCTCTTTTCAAAAGGTTGGAACCTGTCGCGCCATCCAGAAAAATAGGCGTTTCTTTTATCAAATCCATAAAAGCCTGTTTTGTCATTGCTTTCTGAACTCCTTTATGTTTATTCCTGCGGGCCTTCTTCCGTACTGTTTTCCGAATCAGAGGCTTCGCCGTTTTCTGTCCCGTCTTCGTCTTCTTCATCCGTCTTATTCAGATAACCGCCGCCGAAAATACTGTCTTCTTCCGTATAGGTGATATTTTCGCCCTCCGGAATCTCTCCATGAAGCAGCATAATAATATACTGAATCCTGAGATTGGCTCTTTCATAATACTCTCTTGCCGCCTCTTCATAATTCGGCATGAACTCTTCCGCTTCGTACGCCATATGAAAATAGGATACGGCCTGCCGCATATTCTCGCTGGCCTCGTCCGCAAGGTCGTCTACGGCGGAAAACTGTTCGGGCACTTCGAGCTCCGCCATCCATGCCACTTCCGCATCCAGCGCATCCAGATATGAAAGCAGCTGCGAAACATAATCTTCCTGACTGACATCGATGGCATTCATATTCTCATCGAACTCCGCTATATGTTCAAAAAAAGTCTCCATCTCTTTCTGATAAGTATCTAATGCTTCGTCTTCTCCGCATCCGGTAAGAAACAATATGCAAAACAGGCATAAAATAAGTTTATTCCATTTATTCAATCCGATAACCGCGCCTTTCCGAAATCCTGCGTTAAAATTGCTTCTTTAAAAATGTACCACAATCCGCTCTGCAACGCAAGTTTTTATGCACAGGACTGTTTTATGCACAGAACATCATACCATAACCAATCGCCATAACCCTGATTCACGGAATCCGATATTACAGCCGCGACACCTCTGTATCCGCCTTTTCATGTTCCGTATGTAACAGCATATGTGCCTTATGTGATAACGGCTTCTCAAAAAATTCTTCATACATTTGAAGAATATCCTGATTTTCATGGGAAAACCTGATTGGCGCGTTTTCGTCCAGCCGGTAAAGGTTTCCGCCCCGTTCAAAGGCCCTTTCTTCTCCGTCATGAATCGGCTGACCGCCTCCGCCGACACAGCCGCCCGGACAGGCCATGACTTCTACAAAATCATAATGCGCTTCGCCGCGTTCAATCTTTTCGAGAAGTTTCCGTGTATTGCCGAGTCCGCTGACAACCGCCGTCTTTACAAGCACATCGTCTATTGCAAAATCTGCTTCCGCAACGCCGTCACCCGCCTGGAACGACGGACTCCTGACCGCTTTGAAAGCGTCTGCCGGAGGGTTTTCCTTTTTCAACAGGTAATACGCGGTACGAAGCGCCGCCTCCATAACGCCGCCGGTGACGCCGAAAATAACGCCGGCGCCGGAGCCTTGCTGCATCGGTCTGTCGCTTTCGACATCCACAAGCGTTTCCGGGCTGATATGGGCGGAACGAATCATTTTGACAAGCTCTCTCGTCGTAATTACGACGTCGATATCGTGTCCCGCATATTCTTCATAGAACAGTTCCGCCTCCCGCTCCCCTTTCTTTGCAACACAGGGCATCACGGATACGGTGAAAATCCGTTCCGGGGAAACATCGAGTTTCTTTGCAAAATAGGTTTTCATCACGGCGCCGAACATCTGCTGCGGCGATTTGGCCGTGGAGAGCCGGTTGGTCATATGCGGAAACTGTGCGTTGATAAAACGCACCCATCCGGGACAACAGGATGTGAACATCGGACGTTCTTTTAATTCCCCTGCCGTAAAGCGTTGTAAAAATTCATTTCCTTCTTCCATAATCGTCAAATCCGCGGAAAAGGTTGTATCGAATACATAATCCGCTCCCATTCTTTTGAGCGCATCCATAATTTTGCCAACGCCTGCGTCTTCCGCTTTCAGACCGAGTTCTTCCCCCCATGCAGCGCGCACGGCGGGCGCAACCTGCACGACAACGATTTTCTCTTTATCGGCAATGGCCTCCCAGATTTTCTCCGTATCGTCCCGCTCTCTGAGCGCGCCTGTCGGGCAATGGGTAATACACTGGCCGCAAAGCGCGCAGTCCGCTTCACGGATGCTCTTATGCCCTGCCACATTGACGGTCGTCCATGTCCCCGTCCCTTCCACGTCCCATATGCCGAGCCCCTGTACCTTTTCACAGACCTGTACACAGCGCATGCACTTGATACATTTGGAAGAATCACGAATCAGCGGAAACTGTTTGTCCCATGCCTGTCTGCTGACTTCCCTCTTGAACGGTATATCGATGATATTCAAATCGTTCGCCACATTCTGAAGGCTGCAGTTGCCGCTCCTTCCGCAGCTTACACAATGGGAGTCGTGCTGCGACAAAATCAGTTCCACCGTTGTCCGCCTGTTTCTGCGGACTTTCGGGCTGTTCGTATAGATTACCATGCCTTCTTCCGCCACATTGTTGCAGGAAGTAATCAGTCTGTCTTTTCCTTCCAGTTCCACCACACAGACGCGGCATGCGGCTATTTCATTGATATCCTTTAAATAGCAGAGTTTGGGAATTGGGATTCCGTTCTGCGCAGCGGCCTCCATAATGGTTGTATTTTCCTTTACCGTTATTTTTTTGCCGTCTATCGTAAGATTTACCATAATGTTTCTCTGCCTCCTTTGAATATGCCGTAACCGAAGTGGTCGCAGCGCAGGCAGCGGTTCGCTTCCTGTTTCGCCTCTTCTTCGGTCATACAGTTTTCTACGCCTTCGAAATCACAGATTCTTTCACATGCCTCCCGCTCCGTCAGATTCACTCTTCCGCAAGGGGTGTTATCGTTCAGGCGGGGTTCCGGAATCTTCACATCACAGGATATTTCATGACGATACCCCAGATATTCGTCGATGTTGGCAGCAACAACCTTCGCAGCCGCAATCGCGCTGATAACGGATGCCGGTCCGCTTGCGCAGTCTCCTCCTGCAAAAACGCCGGGCATATTCGCAAACGTGCCGGAACGTTTTGTCACGATTCTGCCTCTCGCAACCGGAATACCGGCTTCCTCAAAATGCCTCGTCTCGATATTCTGGCCGATGGCCTTAATCAGGACATCACAGGGAATATAAAGATTTTCCTCTCCGGTAGGCCTGATGCTCGCTCTGCCGTCTCGAATCGAGCTGACCATCTGAGGCGTCACATAAAGTCCTTTGACATGATTATTATCATCGACTACAATCGACGCCGGCGCTTTTAACGTCTGGAGTTCGATGCCTTCCGCCACCGCGCCGTCTATTTCGCCTCGAAGAGCCGTCATATCGGACATTCTTCGTCTGTATACAATGCTCACTTTTTTCGCGCCGAGCCGCTTCGCCGTCCGCACCGCATCCATGGAAACGTTTCCGCCGCCGATAACCGCAACTTCTTTTCCCGTCAAATCCATAATCTCATGTTTGCCGACGTTCCGAAGGAACTGAACCGCGGACAGTACGCCTTCCGCGTCTTCGCCCTCCAATCCGAGCTTCTTATCCGTGCTCGCGCCGATTGTAATCAGTACGGCGTCATACTGTTCCCGCAATTCCTGAATGGTAATGTCCTGACCGATTTTCAGTCCATGTTTTACTTCCACCCCGGTTTTTAAAATGCTTCTGATATCTTCATCCAGCCGATTCTTTGGCAGCCGGTAGTTCGGAATACCGTAACGAAGCATTCCGCCCAGTTCCGGAAGCATTTCATAAACAGTGACCTGATGCCCCATCAGCTGCAGATAGTAGGCCGCGCTGAGTCCGCCGGGGCCTCCTCCCAGAACGGCAACGCGCTTTCCGGTACTCGGCGCACAGGCCGGCGGGTCCACTTCTCCCGCAAAATCGGCTGCAACTCTTTTCAATCCCCGGATGTTGACAGAATCGTCCACCATGTTTCTTCGGCATCTTGCTTCGCAGGGATGCTCGCAGATAAAACCGCAGGTTGTCGGAAACGGATTATCTTTTCGTATCAGACGGATTGCATCCTGATATCTGCCTTCACCGACAAGCGCAATATACCCCGGAATATCCACATGCGCCGGGCATAAAGACACACAGGATACGGGTTGATTATAGGTACAGGTACAGCGGTTGTTCTGAATATGACCGATATAGTCATCCCGATAACCGATTAACCCTTTGTACACCATATTGGCTGCTTCATAGCCGATGGCACAGTCCGCCGATTCCATAACGGAAAGGGCCGTCTGCTCCATAATATCCAGCGTTTCCATCGTAGCCTTTCCATTCAGGACATCCTCGATAAAATGGCTCAGCTGTCCTAACCCGATACGGCAGGGCACACATTTCCCACAAGTCTGTGCATGGCACAGGTCCAGAAACGCGCGTGACATATCTACCGGGCAGAGTCCCGGCGGGCTGGATTCAATTCTGCGCTCCAAATCTTTATAAAGACCTTCCATAACGATTCTGGCGCGGTTTGGCGATGCAATTTCTAATCTGCTCATAAGTACCCCCTTGTTTTGCTGTTTTTATCTGAATTATTTGGTTTCAAACATCGAATAACTTTTATTATACCTGTCAGTCTTTCATATTTCTACAAAAAACTTCGTTTACTTTTTAACGAAAAAGAGCGGTTCCCGATTTTCCGGGATTCCGCTCTTTCCAAGCTATGTTTTCGTATCGTTCATAAAATTTCTCATAATGTTGATTCCGGCCGCCATTTTTTTTAACTGCGGCAGTTCACGGCGCATATATTCTTCCAATTGTTTTACCTCTTCTTCATGAAATCCCGTACTGGATGTAATCTTACAGTCGGGTATTTTCCCTTCCGCGCTCCGTCTTCCTTCCGAAAAGGAAACAAAAGCATATTTTTTACCGTTTTTTGTACAAATCGGAGACACAGACATATTTAATTCACCGTTCATGATACAAACCTCTTGTCTCTACACCGCTTAAATCTGGAAGAAGGAAACGTCTTTTTCCAGTTCCTCCGCAATATCTTTCAAATCTTTCGCCGCCTCGGCAAGCAGATTGATTGTCGCGTTCAGTTCCTGCATCGCCGCATTGGTCTCTTCTGTGGACGCGGCGTTCTGCTGTGCAACAGCGGAAAGATTCTGGACGATATCCGTAACCCGGACTCTCGCTTCATCGCATTCCTTCGTCTTCTCGTAAATCTTCTCTGTTTCAGACATGGAAACTTCAATGCCCCGGCTGACGTCTTTGAATTTATTTCTTGTCTCATCCAGTTTTCGTTTCTGTTCAGCAATAATCTCACCGACTTCATCCATAATCTGAACGGACGCCTCGGAGTCGGCGGAAAGCTGCACGATGATATTTTCTATCGTCTTTGCGGAACTGTTCGAATCTTCCGACAGTTTGGATATCTGAGAAGCCACCACCGCAAATCCTCTTCCCGCTTCGCCGGCCCGCGCCGCTTCAATGCTCGCGTTCAGCGCGAGAAGACTCGTCTCACTGGCGATTGCCGTAATCAGATTAGTCGCTTCCTGGATTCTACCGACGGATTCGTTCGTCGTGCGCACGGATGCGCCTATTTTACGAATTGCCTCATTTGTCCGGTCATTGGAAACGCTCAGCTCGCTGATAATCTGCTCGGATTCATCATCCGCCTTCTTGATGTTAAGGGATACTTCATCCAGTTCTTTGACGCCATTTACGATATTTTCAATCATTTCACCGATGCCGGCAACCTGTGTTGTAGCCGTTTCGATATCTTCCGCCTGTGTAACCGCGCCTTTGGAAATATCTTCCACCGCATGGCTGATTTCATCCGCCGTCGTGCTCGTCTGGGAAGCCATGGATTCCAGAGAATCCCCCGCCTGCATCAGATTTGCCGTAGAGTTTTTGATATTCTGAACCATACTCTGCAGCTTTTCCACCAGGTCGTACATGGAATTAATCATCATGCCGATTTCATCCGAACGACGTCTTGCCGCTTCACCGAGTTTCGCCGCTCCGCCGCTTAACTGTATTTTCAACTGGCCGCCCGCAATTCCCTCCAGCAGACCTTCCGCATGAACGACAACGCGCACGATTCCTTTTACAAGCAGCGCACAGATTATGATGGAAATAATTAAAATGACAACTGCGATGCCCGCGATGCTGGAAGTCTGTTTGATAATGACCGCATCCACATCACGGCTCGGCCTTCCGGCAAATACCATGCCAACGATATTGCCGCCGCTGTCTTTCACCGGTTTGTAGTAGGCATAATAATTTTCACCGTTGATGGCAATGCTGTCCGTATGGTAATCCTGGCCTTTCTGCAATACAGTACTGATAACCACATCGGAAGCTTTTGTCCCAACGATTCTTTCTCCCGTTGCCTTGTCAATCAGCGAAGTCGCCCTTCTCGTATCGCCATAAAACATTGTTACAGAAACATCGGAATCCCTGGTAAAACTGTCGATAACATCCACATTTTCCGTCACGCAGTATTCACCTTTGTAAAGCAAATCTCCTTCCATGCGGTAATCACCGGAATCAACCGCATCATAGGCCGATGCGACGGCCTGGCACAAATCGCTCAGTCCATTGAAGGCTTCCGTCTGCATACCGTTCTGCAGCGCATTCATGGAGTATAATGTAATAATAACCTCCAGAATAACCATTGGTAAAGAACACATCAATACCATTTTGGGCAGAATTCCCATACCCTTTTTCTTCTTTTTTTCTTTCTTTTCACTGTCCATAGCCGCATCTCCCCATTTCCCTTATTGACTAATATGGTCATCAAACAGAACTATAAGAATGACCGCAGCACGGCATGTTGCAGTATAATGAGCGACAACGACCGCGCATCTTTCGTATATTATATCACAGTGTTTCGCGGAAAAAAATACAAAATATGTGAAAAACACCTAAAATTTTCGAAACAGTAGATTTATGGCCTTATCTGGCCGTCTCCCACAATCGTATATTTATAAGTCGTCAGCTCTTTCAGCCCCATCGGGCCTCTTGCATGGAGCTTCTGGGTACTGATGCCGATTTCCGCGCCAAAGCCGAACTCAAAACCGTCGGTAAACCGGGTGGACGCGTTCACATAAACGCAGGCGGAATCGATGCTCTGCATAAAAATACGCGCATGCTCTTTATTTTCTGTAATAATTGCGTCGGAATGCCGGGTCGTATAGCGGTTGATATGGGAAATCGCCTCTTCCAGAGACGCAACCGTTTTCAAGGACAAAATATAATCCAGATATTCCGTTCCGTAATCCGCTTCTGTCGCCGTAAGGCAGCCGGTAATCAGCTTTTGGGCCGTTTCGTCGCCGCGCATTTCCACATGTTTTTCATGCAGCGCCTTTCCAAGAACAGGAAGAACCTTATCCGCGATTTTCTCATGGACGACAAGAGATTCACAGGCATTGCAGACACCAATGCGCTGTGTTTTGGCATTGATGACAATCGGAACTGCCTTTTCCATATCCGCTTCTTCATCAATATAAATATGGCAGTTGCCCGTTCCCGTCTCAATAACCGGAATCGTGCTGTTTTCCACAACGGCGCGAATCAGCCCGGCGCCGCCTCTCGGAATCAATACATCCACATATCGGTTCATCTTCATGAAATCGTTTGTCACCTGCCTGTCCGTATCGGCAATCAGCTGTATGGCGTCTTTCGAAATGCCTTCTTCCGCCAACGATTCACGAATGATATTTGAAATTGCAATGTTGGAATGAATGGCGTCTTTCCCGCCCTTTAAAATAACCGCATTGCCGGTCTTAAAGCACAGACCGAAAGCGTCCGCCGTCACGTTCGGCCTGGATTCATAAATAATGCCGATGACGCCGAAGGGCACACGCAGTTTGGTTATGCACAGGCCGTTCGGCCGTTCAAATTTCTCCAGCGTCTCGCCCAATGGGTCTGAAAGCTCCGTAATCTCAATCAGACCATCGGCCATCGCCTGAATACGCGCCTCCGTCAGTCTGAGCCGGTCGAGCAGTCCGGGGTGCATCCCGTTTTCTTCTCCCATCTTCAAATCTTTTTCGTTGGCTGCAAGCATTTCCTGCTTTCTCGCGAGAAAGGCCTTTGCAACCGCCTCCAACGCAGCGTCTTTTTGTCCGGTGGACAGCGCCTGCAGTTCATATTTTGCCTGTACGGCTTTTTTTCCCAATTCTTCCAAGTTATACATGTTATGTAAACTCCTTTCCCGGCATCCCCGCCGTTCGGCAGTCAGTCGTTATCATCTCTTTGTCATTTGTCTGAGTTTTCGCTCCGTCAGAATCATCTGCGGTCTGATATCGTGTGTTTCCGACGGAATCTCCGAAAGCACCTGACATTCAAAACACAGCGCCAGCGTTTGAACGGTAATTCCTTTCTCCGAAATCCATTTTAAATATTTGTCATAAAACCCTTTTCCATAACCGATTCTGTGACAGTTTTCATCGAAAACAGCCCCCGGCATCAGCAGAAGCGTTTCTCCTGTGTCCGGTTGTGCTCCATATACCGGCCCGGAAATCGGTTCCCGGATTCCTTTATATCCTTCCCGCAGGTCATTCATCCCGGTCAGTTGATAAAACGCCATCGTTTCTCCGGACACCTTCGGCGCAAAAAGCCGCTTTCCATCGGCAATGACCCTATTGACCAGGTCAGTCGTATTGACTTCGCTTTTATAGTTTACATAAGTCAGTATTGTGTCCGCTTTCTGATAAAACGGCGTCGTAAAAAGCGTTTCCATGATGATGCGGCTTTTTTCTTCCCGCGCGGCAGGCGGCATTTCATCTCTTATTTTCAAAATCTGCTTTCTGAGGATTTTCTTTTTTTCCGCAGTCATTTCCTTACCATGTCTTTCTCTCAGATTTCTTTCGATATGCGAAGCTTCAACAATCATTCTTTCCGTGTTTTTCGCCGAGATTTGTGATGGTTCCGTCTTTCTCCACGATGGAGATATTATTCAGCTGCCCCTTCAGATTATTTCTGACATTGGCCACATACGCGCTGCGCAGTCTGGCCTGTTCTTCCTTTTCTTCCGCCGTCAGTCCCTCCGCCTGCGATTTATGATATAATTCGTTAATCCGCTGAATCATCTCGTCTATTCCGCTCATTTTTAACTCCATTTCTGCGCTGCTTTTTGCGCATAATCTTTTCCTCCCTTTATGTGGTTCAGGCCTGCATTCAGACAACTTCATTCCCTGTGCATTTGCTGTACATACAATGGCAGGTCAAAGTTCTCGTCCGGATTCGCCAGAAACAGCGTTCCGATTTTTTTCCCGGATAACAGCCTGTGAATGACTTTGATATCCCTGCTGTTCGCGATAATCATATCGACGCCCATACTGCCGGCAATCTTCGCCGCCTGCAGCTTTGTGTTCATGCCTCCTGTCCCGGATTCGCTTCCGGTAGAGGCTTTGCCCATCTCCAGCAGTTCCTCCGTCAGCTCTTCCACCACTTCGATATATTCCGCGTCGGGATTCTTCCGGGGGTCATCCGTATAAAGACCGTCGATATCCGATAACAGAATCAGCAAATCCGCCTGAATGAGAGACGCCACGATGGCGGACAAAGTATCGTTGTCCCCGATTTCTATTTCATAGGTGGCTACCGTATCGTTCTCATTTACAATCGGAATGACGCCAAGCTTAAAAAGCTCCGCGAACGTATTCCGGGCATTAAATCGGTTCAGATTGTCCACAATCGTATTTTTGGTCATCAAAATCTGTGCCGCAACCTGATTATATTCCGCAAAAATTTTCTGATAAGTCATCATGAGCCTCGCCTGGCCGATAGCCGCGTAAGCCTGCTTGACCGCAATCGGGTTATCTTTGTCCTCGTCCTGAAGCGTTACGGCTTTCCGGCCGACGGCAATCGCTCCTGACGTGACAAGAACCACGTCTTTCCCCTGATTGCGCAAGTCGCAGAGTTCTCTGACGAGCACATCCAGCTTCGTGTAGTCCAAATCCCCCGTCTGTGCGTGCTGCAAAGAAGAAGAACCGATTTTTATCACGATTCTCTTTTTATCTTTCATCATCTCTCGTATATCCGTCATCCTTTGCCTCCTCATTTTCCCATATCCGAAAATTTCATTGCAATTTTCTCCGCTGTCAGCATTCCGTCCATCGCCGCAGACATAATTCCACCCGCATATCCGGCGCCTTCGCCACAGGGATATAGCCCTCTGACCGCCGATTGTCCCGTATCATCCCGGTGAATCCGCACCGGAGAAGATGTCCTGCTTTCGATGCCGGACAGATAGACGCCGCTGTCCGAAAACCCGGGAAGTTTTTTCCCAAACTGTTCCATCCCTTCGACAAAAGCCCGGTTCAACGCTTCCGGCAGGATTTCATGAACGGGAGAAAAAATCCATCCGCCTTTTATTTCCGGCAGAAAATCCGGATATTCCCGTGCCAGCGCAGAGGGCGTTTTTATCTCTCCTGTCACCGCTTCTTTAAAATCTCCATAACGTTCTACCGGTATCTTTCCCTGCCCTGCCCGATATGCCTTTTCTTCCAGTTTTCGCTGAAAAGCAACTCCTGAGAGAGGATTCTCGCTTTCAAAATCATCCGGCGTAACGGTGACGATAACCGCGCTGTTGCTGTTTTTTCCGTTCCGGCCGCTGTAACTCATGCCGTTGACCGCAAGCCTTCCTTCTTCTGAAGAGGCATTGACCACATACCCGCCCGGGCACATACAGAAGGAATAGATGCCCCGTGTTTCGGTCTGTGCCGTAACTTTGTAATCCGCAGCCTGTAAAAACCGGCTTTTTTCCATGCCATACTGTATTTTATCAATCATCTGCCGGGGATGTTCCACCCGCAGACCGACCGCGAAAGCTTTCGCTTCCATCGGCACTTCCCGCCCGTAAAGCATCTGGAACGTGTCTCTTGCGCTGTGCCCGATGGCAAGCACGACGTTATCCGTTTCCAAGTGTTCTTTGCCGTTGATAATGACGCCGCACACGGCGCCCTTTTCAATGACCAGGTCGGTCACTTTGCTTTCAAACCGGACTTCTCCTCCGGATGAAATAATTTTTTCCCGCAAATTCCGCACGACGCGCATTAAAATATCCGTTCCGATATGCGGCTTCGCTTCATATAAAATTTCTTCCGGCGCGCCTGCATCCACTAAAATCCTGAGCGCTTCCCGGTTTCTTCCGTTTTTGTCTTTCACGAGTGTATTGAGCTTGCCGTCCGAGAAAGCGCCCGCGCCGCCCTCTCCGAACTGGACATTGGAATCCGGCAGCAAAACGCCGCTTTTCCAGAATGCTTCAACATCTTTCTGTCGATTCTCCACAGCCTTTCCGCGTTCCAGCAAAATAGGGCGAAATCCATGCGCCGAAAGCAGACAGCCGCAGAATAAGCCTGCGGGACCGGTTCCAATGATAACCGGACGCTTTATGCCTGCCGGCGGCAGACATGCGGGAAACTGATACATTGTTTCCTCCGCCCGCCGTATGCTTCCATGATGTCGGCGCAAAAGCCGCTCTTCATCCCTGACTTCCAAATCAATTGTATAAATAAAATAAATATCCGGTTTTTTCCTGGCATCCACCGATTTTCGGATAATTTTCCAGGAAAGAATATCCGTTCTTTTGATATGTAACATTCCGGCGGCTTTGGCGGGCAGTTCTTCCGGGCCGTGGGATATCGGCATTTTCATCTGACTGATTCTAATCATTGCTTGTTTACCCCTTTCCGGCCGCCGCAAGACCCGCTATGGCGCCGCTTGTCCATGCCCATTGCAGATTGTACCCGCCGCAGATACCGTCCATATCGACGATTTCGCCCGCGAAATAAAGCCCCGGAATCAATTTCGATTCCAGCCTGTTCGTCAGCTCTTCCGCCGGAATACCGCCGGCGCTGACCTGTGCCTGTTCGAATCCATTGCTTCCGGAAACCGTAACAGGAAACTTTCTGTACAATGCCGCAAGTTTTTGGCGCTTTTCTTCCGGAAGCGTATCCACTTCGTCCGAAGGCCTGCACCCTGCCGCTTTGATAATGAGTTGATTGATTTTCTTATTGGAAATGCCCGTCAGAAACTGCTCTAATGTCTGCCGGTTTTGGCCGTCCGGCGTTCCCGCCCGTCTGCCCTTCGTACAAAGACGCCGGAACCGCTGCGACCAGAAACGCTCATACGCCGCTTCATCATAATCCGGCAGAAAATCGATTTCCACCGATACGCTTTTCCTATATAATAACGCATACGCGGCTTCTCTGCTGAACTGAAAAACCGGAATGCCCGAAATGCCGTAATCCGTCAGCTGCAATTCTCCCCGCACCGTTTTCCTGTGACGCCTTTCAACCAGAAGCGTCACAACGGCTTCGGTACGGACGCCCGCCACGCTCTTCCAGAAATCGCCCTGACAGCGTAATTGTACAAGCGCAGGCACAACGTCCGTTACACGATGGCCAAAAGATTTCGCCAGTTTGTATCCGTTCCCGTCAGAACCGGTTTTTGGCGCTGCCATACCACCGCAGGCCAGAATGACCGCATCGTAGAAACGTTCTTTTTTTTCGCCGCATACCAGCCGGAATCCGCCGTTTTCTTTTTCCTGCCGTATTTTCGTGATGTTACAGTCCGTATGTATGCCGATATCGTACTGTTCCAGTGTAAACCGAAGAATATCGAGTACCGTTGCCGCCTGCTCGGACAAGGGATAAAGATAACCGTTTCTCTCTTTGATAAGCATTCCTTGTTGCCCAAAAAAGTCAATCGTTTCCCGTACGCCAAACAGCGGAAATAATTCCTCATAAAAAGAAACAGCGCTGCCATAATAGGCATCTCTGTTCATATTTCTGTTGGAAAAATTGCACTTGCCGTTTCCGGTTGCGAGCAATTTCTTTCCGACTCTGTCATTTTTTTCATAAAGGTCTGTGCGCGCACCTGCTTTCGCCGCCTGAATGGCTGCCATCATGCCGGCTGCGCCGCCTCCGACCACCGCAATTTTTCTGTTCATTTTATTATGATAGCACTAACTGGAATAAGACTCAAGAAAATTATAAAGTTCCTGCTCGTTCTCGATATATTTTCCGCGGATGATTTCCGTCTGTAATTCTTCGCTCAGGCTTTCCAGCAAAATATCCGTATTCGTATGGATGGTCTTTTTATCTTTTTCATATACGATAACAAAATGGTCCGCGACCATCAGATAAAAGCCTGCCTCTTCCGGTTCCGGCCTGTAATATTTGCAGACAACGACTCTGTCTCTGGAAAAGCTGGACAGTTCTATATTCTGAAAACCCAGTTTCAAATCCGAAAGCGCCGGATTCCGCTCATATGCTTCCAGCTCACCGAGCAGTTCTTCTCTGTCCAACCCGATATATTTTACCGGAAGTTCTTCCTCTTTCTCCTGTATCGTTCCGTCAGACAAATTCACTTCCTCGATGAGATAAACGGTATCCGCCGTAATCACAGGCGCTTTTTCAACCGCCGTTTCGATGACCTGTTCTTTCGTTTTTTCACCGTCCTGATACAAAGCGGCCGCGCCGTTTCCCGTTTCACCATATTTGTTCGGATAAAAAAACTGTTCCGCTTTCAATGTGGCATAACTGCCTGCGCTGAACATAATTCCTGCCATCACGAAAAAAAGACTGATACGTTTTATCACTTTCATTCTGGTAAGCCTCTTCCCTTTCCAAAAGTCATCTACTATCAGTATCAGTCAATTTTTTTAATTTATTCAATTATACCGGGCTTTTCCGGAAGAATTTACAGCACGCCGAAAAGTCTTCCGATTGCGACCCATAGGCCGCCTAAAGGCATTTCGGAAAGCTCTCCCTCATTTATGACATGCAGCAGGATAATCAACACCATATACAGAATCAAACCGACAAGGCAGCTGATTAAGAGCGTCGGCAGCGCACCGATGAATACGAACAGAATCTTATTCAGCAGCATGACCGCCAGACCGGAAACCGCCGCCGCGCCCGCCGGAAATACTATCGAATATATCCATTCCTGCTTATAACCGACTCTTCTGCTGACCAGAACGAACAGCAGGACTGCCAGCGTTACCGTATAAAGCATGATGGAATAAACAATTCCGTCTATTCCCAACAAGCCCTTTTGTACGAGCAAAAAGGCCGCCACAACATGAACCGCAAAGGCAATCGCAAGGCAGAGCAACAGTTCTTTTATCATCCGTATTTTTAACATCATCTGTCCGAACAAATACGCGATGCCGTAAAAGAACACTACCGCCGTCCCCTGTCTGACCGCCGCAATGGCCTGCTCATTCTCTCCCTTGTAAAGCCCGGTGACAAAGCTCTCGGCCAGTACCGCAAGAATAACGGCCACAGGAAATGCCACGACACATGCCTTCTTTACCGCAAGGCCGATACGTTCCCGCATCACGCGATATTCTTCTCTGTCATGAGCGGCGGCTATCTTTCCGATGGAACTATGCACCGCCAGACAGACAAGCGCCGCGCCGATTCCGATAAGCGCCACATATTTTCCGTAATAAGCCCCCCACAGAGCCGTTCTGATACCGCCCTGTTCTTTCCGGTTCATGCAGTAGTTGAAAAATCTCTGGTCTATCATCATAAAGGAATTGGTCAGCAGAATAAACAACACCATCGGAAACCCGTTTCCAAGCAGCATGCCTGTCAGCTCTCCGTTACTCTCAATTCTTTTTCCGCTGTCCTGCATCATCTGTCTTTTCCAGGAGCCGGAAATAAAAATGAAAACCACGAGCAGATATATCAGAGTAAGCAGCTCCGCGGCCATAATGCCGAACATCACGCCCTGCGCGCCATAGGCGCAGGCTGCCATATCATTTTTTAAAAGAGCCGAAACTTTTTTCCCATAATCGTAAAAAAACCTTCCGCCGACGATTCCCGCAATCAGCATCGCTGTTTTTTCGATATACAGAGAGTAAACAACGAGCGGCGCAAAACCGTTTCCGTTAAAATGTCCCCGGAAAACGCTGATGAGCGCAGAAAGGATGGCAATCGGGGCCGCCGCAAGAAGCGCTTTCCCGCTCATAGCCTCCAAAAACGCATTTTCTGCAAGAAACCCGGAAAAAACAACTGTCAGCAGGGCCGCCAGTATCCCGAAAAATAACGAAATCTTCAGGGAAGTCCAGAATACCTTTCCGGCGTTCTTATACTGCCCTCTTTTCATACGATAGCGGATTAATCCCGTCATCGTTCTTGATATCCCATAGGAAAACAGCAGCGCCGCGAGCATATAAAGTTCCAGAGCAGGCGCCAACAGGCCGATGCCTGCATCTCCTATCAATCTCGAAAGCGGGATTCTTGCCGCCAGTAAAAGTATATATGTAATAATTCCTGCATTTGCCGCAATGCCGTTTCTATTGTTCTTCGGGAGCCTCCCCCTGCTAAAAGACGTCTCTCTCTTTCGTAATCCCATCCTTCATGCCTTCCTGTATCTTAAACTGCCACCATGCCTGAAAATACGTTCTTTAAGCTTCCCGCACAATACCGAGCTGTTCCAGAACCGCCTCCTGTTTCTGCTCCATAACAGCCGCTTCCTCTGCCGTCATATGGTCGTAACCGCACAGATGAAACATGCTGTGCGCCGCAAGAAATGCAAATTCCCTCCGCTCACTGTGCCCATATTCCGCCGCCTGCTCCGTTACTTTATCGACGGAAATCATAATATCACCCAACAACAGTTCCCCGCTGTCCGGGTCGAAACAGTCCGCTTCCGTTTCCTCGGTAACCACAAAATCGCCTTCCCGTTCAAAATCCAGATTGGGAAAAGACAACACATCCGTTTCCTTATCAATATTACGGTATTCCCGGTTGTATTTCCGAATGTTTTCATTATCCGTCAGAAGCAGATTGACGCTTGCTTCATAGGGACAATTCTCCGCCTCTAAAACCGCCACCGCAACTTCTTTAAAAACTGCCTCCGGGGAAAAAGAAAATTCTTTCTCCGTATCATTTTCAACGTAAAAAGTCATAGTATAATTGCTCCGCTTTAAAAAGTTTTCTCATTTCACGCATCTGGGCTATGGAGATATCGCTTTCCGACAAAGCGCCGGATTCCATTTTTTTATTAAACACCGTATCGATAATCTGCTTATAATTTAATTCTGCTTTCGAATCTTTGCTGAATTCATCGAGAATGGTTCTGACTATACAGTCGGCAAACATCAGCACGGTCGTTTCTTTTGCGATAACCTTGTCCGGCCTTGTCAGATATTCTTTTAAAACTTTCCGGGTATCTTCCGGAATACGGTATTCCTCACAAATTAATTTTACATTATCCCAGGTGTTCTCTCCTTTCAAAATGCCAATCCTGTGATAATATCCGCAGGCTTTGACCACTACATCGTTAATGCCAAGCCGTTTTGCAATCCGGTCTCCCAGATAAGCCGTATGGATTGCCCGATAATATTCCGATTTATTATATTCTTTCAACTGAACAAGCAGCGGAAATTCCGGGTCATTCAAATCCATATACCGGTCTCTGTACCGGTGAATCACGCTTCCGTTAAATATTTTCAATGTAATCATCAGCAGAATAAAATTCACCATAATATTGATTGCCACAAAGGTGAACTGCGAAATGGACAGTCTTTCCCGCTCAAATAAAATAATATTCGCGGAAAGACAGACCGTCAGACAGATTAAGGAAATAAAGACGGGAAGCCCTACCCTGAAGTCTTCGTTCAGTCTGCTGAATACCAGGATTCCAACGAGTCCGCTGAAAAAATACAGCATAAATTCCCGGCTGCTTCCGGTATTTTGCAGAATGACAGGAAGCATCAGGCAGACGCTTCCGGCGACCAGTCCGGATATGCTGTTGCTGAACAGGCTCAGAATCACAAAGACAACGAGAAAAGGCCAGCCGGATACCGGCAACAGCGGAAAAACGAGGGATAAGGCCATTGCGGCCAGATAAAACAAAACAAATTTTCCGTACTTTCCCTGATTCGCATAATAATAAAGGTTATTGACTTCACTGAAAAACAGCGCAAAAATAACCATGCCTGTCCCGAGCATTACCATTATGGTGTTGCAGATAATATCCGCGCTTTCACATCCGTAAAAAAAAGAGCCGGCTCCGGCAATGATGCCTGCCAGAAAGAACATCAGGAAAAACTGCAGATATTTCAATATTTTCAGCTTTTTTCCGTTTTCTTCATCATCTTTTCTTATCATATCTTCCTTAATATCTTCCTGATTCTTCACAACTTCCGCGGTCTGTGTCTTTTTCACATTTTTTACGTTGGGCGCAGCCGGTTCCTTCCCGGGAACCTGTGTATTCGTAATTACTTTTGTATTTTGAATGATTTCCTTATTTTCTTCCATGCTCAAACTTCCTGCCTCGATGTTTCTTGTCGTAGTTTTTAAAATAATTGTTCTCTTTTGCCTCATAATTCTCATAGGCCTTGACGATTTTCTGGACAAGCGGGTGTCTGACGACATCTTTGCTCGTCAGCTGGCAAAACGCGATATCCTCAATTTTGGAAAGCACTTTTGCAGCGACGTCCAGCCCCGATTTGGCATCCGGCGCCAAATCTTTCTGAGATGCGTCGCCCGTAATCACGACTTTGGAGCCGAATCCGATTCTTGTCAGGAACATTTTCATCTGCGCCGGCGTCGTATTCTGCGCTTCATCCAGAATAATATAGGCGTTATCCAGCGTTCTGCCGCGCATATAGGCAAGCGGCGCGACTTCAATCAGTCCCTTTTCCATATTTTTCGTAAAACTGTCCGCCCCCATGATTTGATAAAGCGCATCATACAGAGGCCGCAGATAAGGGTCTACCTTGCTTTGTAAGTCACCCGGCAGAAAGCCGAGCTTTTCTCCAGCCTCAATGGCCGGCCTGGTTAAAATAATCCGGCTTACCTCATTGTTTTTAAAGGCGGTTATCGCCATTGCCATTGCAAGATAGGTTTTCCCTGTTCCTGCCGGACCGAGCCCAAATACAATCATATTGTTCCGGATTGCGTCCACATATTGTTTCTGCCCGAGCGTTTTCGGCTTCACCGGCTTTCCGCTCATCGTATGACAGATGCAGTCACCGTCTATGGCCAAAAGCATTTCTTCCTGATTCTCTTTTCCCAGTTCGATTGCATAATCTATATTCTGTTCCTGCAAAACGGTTCCTCTCTCCGACAGCATTACGAGCTCCCGCACCGTTTTGGCCGCTTTTTCCACATCTTCTCTTCGGCCGCTGATTTTCACAACGCCGTCTCTGTTAATTATCATAACATGGAAATCTTTTTCAAGTTTCTTAATATAAGTGTCGTACTCCCCGAAAAGATTCCGCATATGTTCCATCGGAACATCCATTCTTGTCGTAAATTCATCCATAGGCTATTCTGTCGATACCTCTTCTTCCCTTTCCGTAACCGGGATTTGTTCCGTCGTATTCGGAACCGTCTGTATTGCTTCCTCCATCAGCTGCATATGCGCATTCAGAACCCAAAATTCCCTATTCTTATTTATTGTAACATTCTTTTCTATAATTTGTACACTTTTTTCATCTAAAGTCTGTAATATTTTATTCCATTCCTCTTCCATAATCTGCTGCATTTCTTCTTCCGTATGTACCTTCGGCACAAGCGTATACTCTTTCGCCTGCTTGACTCCGTAAAAAACGGGAAGAAACAGATGGTCAAGAAGCTGTACCTGCTTCTTTTCCCCTGAAACGTCATATGTTTCAAACTTCACTTTTCCAGCGGAAAGATTCCATTCTTTATCCTGAAAACCGAGCAGTAAAATATTTTTTTCCCGTCCCGAATACTCCTTATCCTGCCAGGCTGTCTTTCGCTCCACACAAAGAGATTTTTCATACATAATCATGATATCCGCATCCGCTTCATAATACTGATATCTGCGTATGGTCGTATCTTCATTATAAACAGGCACGGCGCCGCTCACAAGAATCTGTCCCTTCTCTACGGTGTCGCCTACCGCCACCTGCGGAACGCCTTTTCTCGTTATCATGTAAACAATGACGCCGTCTTTGGACGCGACAATATCTTTTCCGCTTGCCGCATCAAAACCGGGTTCGACGTTTTCCGCCTCCGGCTGACTGTTATATTCATTGTCCGCCAGTTCGTTTTCCCGTATCTGGATGACTAACGTCGTTCCGTCCACCCGAAGCGATGCCCAGGTAATTATATCATATTCTTCCCGAAGCTGCATTTCCAATTCTTCTATCTGCAGATTTTTCTTTCGCATCGCGGTATGAACGCCCTGCGTTTCCAGATAGTCCATCAGCACATCTTCCGTCAGCGAATAGTTTCCTTCTATCTTGATATCCCATATAAAAAACCCGGTCAGTATCCAGAACAGCATACAGATAAGCAGTCCGGTAACGAATATTTTTCTTTTTTTCATTTTGGGCACAAAAAAAGGCAGTCCATACCTTTGCAGGACAACTGCCCTGGTTCCGGTCTTTTTCAGAAGCGATTTTAAAGCAAAAAAACCTTTTACACTGACCTTCATCGTATAATAATCGCCATGATTCTCAATATCCCAGACCAGAATGTCATGATTTCCGCACAGATTTAAAAAACGTTCCGTGGAATAGCCCCATACTTTGATGGAAACATACCCCTTAACATATTGTATCCAATGAAGCATCGGATTCCTCCATTCCCGCTCAGCCTGACAAGACGCACATTCCACGATTACAGCAATCTCTTATAAGCCTAAAAATAGCGGACGCATTCTATATAGCCCCCTATTTTCATGTCTTCATTGGTATAGTATTCGATTGACAGTTTTTTCCCCTGAAAACTGATTCGGCAGTTTTTCCCCTGCAGAACAATGGATTCTTTCGTATATTCCAGAATCCCTTTATAATTTTCAATAAAAGCCTCCCTGTTTCCGGTAACGGTCACAATGGAATCTCCAAGCATGGTATCTCTTGGCAGTTTCAGAGATTCAACAATCATTTCTTTTTGTCTGGATAAAGAAGGTTTTAACGTTTTTCTCATGGTACAGTATATGAAAAGGGGGGCGTTTTGATGACAAATCAATCCTTTCGTCCCCCCGCATGTCAACGGACAATTCCTTTGATGAACTTTCCGGCATCCGGCGCTTTTTCCCCAAAATAACAGGCTTTCAGGAAGCGTTCTCTGGCCGCTGCAAGTTTTCCTGCATCGTTTGCGTAAATTGCAGCAAGAGCGTCACCCTTTTTTACATAATCGCCGACCTTTTTGTGCAGCACAATTCCGACGGAAAGGTCGATTTCGCTATCTTTTGTCTCTCTCCCGCCGCCAAGCATCAATGCGCACGTTCCGATTTCATCGCAGACCATTCTGGTAAGACAGCCCTCTTCGCGGGCGTACACTTCTTCCACGATTTCAGCCTGTGGAAGCAGCGAAGTATCATAGACCGCGGCCGCGTCGCCGCCCTGCGCCTCCACAAACTGCGCCAGTTTCCGAAGCGCCGAACCGTCTTCGATAACCTTTCGCAGCATCGCTTCCGCCTGCGCTTCCGTTTCCGCTTTTCCGCCCGCAAGAAGCATCTGCGTGCCAAGCGTCATACACAATGTCAGAAAGTCCTCCGGCCCGTTTCCGCGCAGCGTTTCGATTGCTTCCTTCACTTCCAACGCATTGCCGACCGCCAGGCCCAAAGGCTGGTCCATATCCGTAACGACCGCAATCGTTTTCCGGCCCGCATGATTTCCGAGCATGACCATTTCCCTTGCAAGCGCAAAAGCGTCTTCTTCTTTCTTCATAAAAGCGCCGCTTCCCGTCTTCACATCGAGAACGATTGCATCCGCACCGGAAGCAAGCTTTTTACTCATAATGGAACTTGCAATTAAGGACAGATTATCGACCGTCGCCGTAACGTCCCGGAGCGCATACAGCTTTTTGTCCGCGGGCGCAAGCGACAAAGTCTGCCCCATGATGGAAATGCCGATACGGTTTACCTGCTCCATGAACTGTGCGGTGGATATTCCCGTGGAAAATCCCGGAAAACTTTCCAGTTTGTCGATGGTTCCTCCGGTATGTCCAAGCCCTCTTCCGCTCATTTTGGCAATTTTCAGGCCGCAAGCCGCCACCATCGGCATCAGCGCTATGGAAGTCTTATCTCCGACGCCTCCCGTGGAATGCTTATCGGCCTTGACGCCCTCAACAGCCGACAGGTCGAGCATATCGCCGCTGTGCGCCATCGCCATCGTGAGCGCCGCCGTCTCTTCCTTCGTCATCCCCCGGAAATAAACGGCCATCATCATTGCCGCCATCTGGTAATCGGGAATTTTATCCGCTGTATATTCCCGAATCATATAGTCGATTTCTTCCGCGTCAAGCGCGGCGCCGTTTCTTTTTTTCATAATCAGGTCGTACATTCTCATCGCGCAAAAACCCTCCCTTTCTTTCTATGGCGTGCTGTAAATACTGTAATCTGTCGTAAGTCCATGATTGTACAGCGTCCGCCATCTGTCCCCCGCAATTCCCCATTCACTGTTTTCATTATAGATTAAATCATCTATTTCTTCTCCGGAAAGTTCGTCGCTTCTGCCGATTTCCTGTCCGTTGACCGTCCATACCCATACGACCTCATCGGCATCCGCATCCTCGTCCATATCTTCGCATAATTCCCTGTACAAAACATAAGTATCGTCCTGACATCGATACTCTGCCCAACTATGGGAGGCCGCATCATTACGCCATTGGCTGAGTATCAGCTGATTTTGCGCATCAATCGCCGGATTGGCAATTTCCGTAAACGTCGGCGCCTCTGCAAAGCCATTCTCTGTCTGTAAAAAGCAATAATACGTCAATAATCCCTGGTTTCCGTGATGCCCCGTGCAAATCAGCAAATCCGGAATCCCGTCAAAATTAACATCCACATATTCAAACTTGTGTTCAACAGAAACCCAGACGCCATATTCTCCTTCTGCTTCCACATGGATAACCTGCGTATCTTCCGTACCGTCTTCCTTCGATATCAATAATACGCATTCTTCCAGAAACAGACAGTCGCTGTCAGAAGCATCATAATCGGAAATCAGCCATTCAAAAATCCAGCCATCGGTCCGGAACCGGTCATAAAGGATGAGGTTCCCTGTTAAAAGCTCCTGTGGTGACATGGGCGCTTTGCCCCGATTTACGGAAAGGGACAGGACATCTCCGCCGGCATACAGCTCCAGGAGTCCGTTTTCTTCCTGCGGCATTTTATGTAAGGTTCCCGATGCAGCTCCGCCTTGCATCCGGTTTTCTTTCACGGATGCCTCCGGATGTTCATATGCTTCCAAAACCGCATTCCGTACTTCGACAGAGGATTCTATCTTTTCATTGTTCTTTTGGCCGCCGCAGCCGCTCAATGCTAAAATGCAAAGCAAGACTACGGATATATTCGATATATTATGCTTTAAAATCATGATTGCCTCTTATTTCATGAACTGTCCGGACGCAAAATCCTCTCTTTTTACCGCCGTTCTTTTCGGCAGCCGTTCTCTCGATATCTTTACTTATGATAAGGTTCTCCATATCATAACCAAGTGCATAAGGTATGGTGCTCCATAACATACCTAAGTGCAAAAAATCTCGTAATATTATTTCAGGCAGAACACGGATATGCTCTGCCTGTTATACTTACAAATACATTTTAGCTGTCTCTTCCGCCAAATGAAACTTTTCCTGGATTTTATTCAGAATAATGCTGTCTGCAATTTGTAAATCCTTTAATGCTGATACCATAGCTATGATTCCTTCCTGTCTTCCCTTTTCAATTCCTTTCTCCTCCACACCCTTACTTAAATTACACATAAGCGACACCTCACTTTCCAATGTCTGAGTCATTCTGATATGAAAATCTTCCTCCAATATCTGGCACTTATCCTGTGAACATGTTTCCGTAGACAGAAGCACATTCAACAGTTTTAATAAATCTGTACCCGAATCTCCCTCTTTCCCAAGACAAATCATAACAGCCGCCATCAAATCGTAATCTGCTTTTCGTTCCTTTACACTGCCCGCCAAATTTTCTTCCGCAATATAATAACGGGTAATGCTGTTTTCACGGTTCTTTGGCGGATTCATGCAAATCCATATGCTGTATACTTTTTTGATATTCTCATAGTGGGAATTTTTAAACTCTGTTCCATATTGGGCAGAAATCATCCGGCTGCAGTAATAGATTCCCCTCTTTATCAGCGGATAACCCGGAT